>Ga0181589_10004279_pt1 | contig 11412 bp, 9 predicted proteins | sample 071ome_25_FD_132444 | JGI IMG/M metagenome (GOLD analysis project Ga0181589, IMG submission 132444) | Coastal salt marsh microbial communities from the Groves Creek Marsh, Skidaway Island, Georgia - 071410BT metaG (megahit assembly) | ecosystem: Environmental > Aquatic > Marine > Intertidal zone... | reverse complement strand
TATCGTCGTCGGCATTCCTGCACACGAAGAGATAACCATGCTCACCTCCAGCTTTACCGGCGTCCGCGTCGCGTCCAAGACGACGCAAAAGGCGCAAAAGATCAACACCACCGTCGAGGCTCGCCGTACCAAGGCGTCCGCGCCGGCGAAGAAGTCTGCGTTCAAGGTACGCGGAAATGCGACGCGCTCGAGATCGCGAGGCGAGACTGCGGCAGCGCTACCGATCGTATCTTGCCGATATGCTGGTTGATGCGTTCTCTAGTGACTTTGAGGATGGCTCTGACGCGGTCGAAGGAAGCTGTTCGATGCGGAACGACGCGCACACATCGCGACGCTGATCTAATGGCGCGCGAGCGTTCGTGAAACGCGTCGACGGCGGCTCGAACGGCACCGGTTGATTTGGAAATCGAGCAGCCGTCATTCGATTGGGAAAAGCCAGCCAAACCAGACTGGCTACATGCATACAGTGCGGAGGAGAAGGAAGAGACTGACGATATTTTCACCACTTTTTTGGTGTCGCGTTCGCCGCGCCGCAGGCTGCCAAGTTCGGCTCCATCGCGCCGCCGGACTTGTACCCGGAATTCGGCACCTACCCGGGCGGTGGTGAATCCCCGATCGTTCCGTTCGGTGACGAGAAGAACGCCGAACGCGAAATCAACCACGGCCGCTGGGCGATGCTCGGCGTCACCGGCGCGTGGGCTGCTGAAAACGGTACTGGTATTCCGTGGTTCACCGCGGGTACCCTCTGCACTCCGGATGACTGTACCGCCGTCGCGGACAAGTTCCCGGGCGCCGTCGCCCCGCTTGCTCCGGAAGGCTCTGGCTACCCGTCCTTCTGGGCGGTGCTCGCCATCGAAATCTTCCTCGTCGGCTCCGCCGAAGCTTACCGTACCGGTATCTTCGAAAACCCGTTCCCGGAACTCACCCAAGGTGACGTCACCCCGGGTGGCCGCTTTGACCCGCTTGGCTTCGCCGAAGCCGGTGACCTCGAAGAGCTCAAGATCAAGGAACTCAAGCACTCCCGCCTCTCCATGTTTGCGTGGTTGGGCTGCATCTTCCAAGCCCTCGCCACCCAAGAAGGCCCGATCGCCAACTGGCAATCCCACGTTGCGGACCCGGTTCACTCCAACGTCCTCACCAATGCGGCCAAGGGTTTCGGCTTCTACTAAGCTCGTAACCAATGAGAAGCAGCTTCACCGCTCTCTCGCTCTAGATTTGGTCTCAACTCGCATAGACTCTTATTAGCTCGCGAGCGCGTGTGATATCGGAACAGAATGATTTCAAATGCTTCCCGCCGAACGCCTCGCTCGTCGATTCCTAACGCGCAATCATGTTTACAAAAGCGTGCGCGCTCAAAGCCGTCCATGTCTTTCCACATTCGACTCGTCGGCTGACGAACGTCGCGCGCTCCTCTCCAACGAGATAGGTCCCAGGCGCATCACGTCACTCTACGACGTGTATTCGCGGCGGCGATAAGCGGCTAACTCACGCTCGACGTAGAGAAACGCTATCCGTCGTCGCTTAATCGCGCGACGTCGACTGTATCGCACGCAGCGCGACGCGCGAGGTTAGTTTGAGCGAGCCGAGCGACGGCTTGACCTCGACCAGAAGAAAGGGACCAGAGACGCTCGGAAACGGCGAGAGACATGGGACGGTCCAAGGGTGAGCCCAAGATTCGGATCAATCCGAACTCCAAGGGTAAGGGTAAGCGCGACGTGGCGTGCTTGAACGAGATGTTCACGCTCTTGACGTGTTACAAGGCGAATAGCTTTGAAGAGGGCAAGTGCGCCAGCGCCAGAAAGGCGCTGGACGCCTGTCTAGATGTGCGCGCGAAGGCGCCGAAAAAGATGAACACGATCAACCACCACTTGAATCGTTTAGCCCGCATGACGAAGAAGTGATCGAGTAGAGCGTGCGCCTAGGATAAGATTAGTAGCTAGTAGGAACGAGTCGGTCGACTCGCGTTTTAAGAGAAGAATTGTTCAAGTTTTTTTTCGCTGTGTTCAGATATTACACCCGTCGCGTCAACAACAAATCCAAGCAACGTTCGCTTCGCTCCGGGATTCACCCACTCTAAAGTTTGTTCTACTGTCGTGATGATTTAGTTCACCGTCGCCATGGCGATTTCCTTCGGGATGTTTTCCTCCGGAATGGTGACGTACTTAGAGAGGATCTCGCGGAAGCGTTCACCAGTCATCGTTTCGACTTCAAGGAGTTCCTCGACGACGGCGTCGATCGCTTCACGGTTGTCCCTAATTTGGCTGACGGCAACTTCGTAGGCTTCGTCGGCAATGCGCTTGGTAGCGACGTCAATGTCGTTGGCGAGCTTCTCAGACATGGAGTTGCGAGCCATCATGCGCATAATCATGTCACCACCTTGAGCGCTCGGATCTTGGAGCGCCCAGGGACCAACATCGGACATACCGAAAGTAGTAACCATCTGCTTCGCCATGGAGGCAACTTGGGCGAGATCGCTGCTCGCACCAGTAGTCACTTCCGCCTCACCAAAAATCACTTCCTCCGCCGCGCGACCGCCGAGCGCGCCGACAACGCGAGCAAAGATCTGTTGCTTGGAGATTAAAGACGGATCTTCACCCGGGATAAACCACGTCAAACCCTTCGCTTGACCACGCGGGATGAGGGTCACCTTTTGGACCGGGTCGTGGCCCGGAGTGAGCGTACCGCAAATGGCGTGGCCAACTTCGTGGTAGGCGACGAGGCTCTTCGCCTTGCCATCATTGAGGCGGGTGCCTTCCATACCGGCGACGATGCGGTCGACAGAGTCATCAACTTCAGTGATGCTGATGGCGGTCTTACCGCGACGACCGCAGAGGATCGCGGCTTCGTTGAGAAGGTTGGACAAATCAGCGCCAGAGAAGCCCGGGGTACGCTTGGCAATCATTTCAAGATCAACTTCTTCTTCGAAGCGCTTGTTGCGAGCGTGAACGCCGAGGATTTCGACGCGGCCCTTGAGGTCTGGAACGTCAACGGTAACTTGACGGTCGAAGCGACCCGGGCGGAGAAGCGCCGGATCAAGAATGTCAGCGCGGTTCGTCGCCGCAATGACGATGATACCCGTGTTCCCCTCGAAACCATCCATCTCGGTAAGAAGCTGGTTCAAGGTTTGCTCACGTTCATCGTTACCACCACCGACACCGGTACCACGGGAGCGACCGACGGCATCGATTTCATCGACGAAAACAATGCACGGGGCGTTCTCCTTGGCCTTCTTGAAAAGGTCGCGGACGCGGGACGCGCCGACACCGACAAACATTTCAACGAACTCGGAACCAGAAATGGAGAAGAACGGCACGCCAGCTTCACCAGCGATAGCCTTGGCAAGGAGGGTCTTACCAGTACCCGGCGGACCAACCAACAAGCAACCCTTCGGAATCTTGGCACCAACAGCGGTGAAGCGCTCCGGGCGCTTCAAGAACTCAACAATTTCCATGAAGTCATTCTTGGCTTCGTTCACACCGGCAACGTCGTCAAAGGTGACGCCCGTGTTCGGTTCCATTTGGAACTTGGCCTTAGACTTACCGAACGCCATGGGGTTGTTCGGGCCGCCCATGCCTCCCGGCATGCCACCACCACCTTGTTGACGGCGGGTGAGAAGGAACAAGCCGCCTACGAGGAGAAGCGGGAAGGCCAAGTTGCCGAGCAAGTTGAGGAAGACTTGGCCGTTGTCTTCAGTGTTGGTATGCGCGGCAAAGTCAACGTTCTTCTCACGAAACTTCTTGAGAAGCTCAGAGGAAGTACCCGGAAGCTGAACGCGCACGCGTTGCACGCGGTTACCGAGCTCCGGAGAGACGGCTTCGACGATCGCTATCGTGCCGTTCTCGTAGAGGTCAACCTTCTTGACGCGACCCATATCGAGGTACTCGAGGAAGCGAGAGTAAGACATGCGAGACGATGCAACGTCATCCGCAGCCTTGGCCGCGTTCATGGCGCCCGGAAGGGTCGCCGCAGCCGCGAGCATCGCCGCCTTGAGTGCTTCGCGGCGGCTCGGAGCCTCTTCTTTCTGTCGAGATTGTAAAACACCGCGCGCGCAGTCTACGTCAGTCACCATACGAATCGCACGAACCGCCATCGTCGACACTGTCTTCTCTTCTCGCGTTTCCTCCACCCCGGCTCGCCGGGACCCAGTCCACGTTTTCACCCGCAGTCAACGACACGAAAGATGCGTGACATCGCATCCTTCAAAGCGACCGAGGCGCGTGCCCTCGCCCTCGCCCACGTCTCGCTCTATCCGCGCCCAGGCGCGGCGTCGCCCGTCACCCTGCCGAGTCCATCCCGCGATCGAGCGCGAAGAAATTCATTCCATTCCACGCCCCAACGCATCGCGCGTTGCGTCGTCGCGTCGTCGCCCTCGCCCCCGTAAATCAAACCACGCCCTCGCTTACGTCGACGCCTTCCACGCACCTTGTTCGCGCTCGCGCGCACGCATCGGATCGTCGGTTTTCTGCGTTGAACACGCGTCGACGCGAGCGTCGGCGCGCGGGTCGCCTTGACGGCAGTAGTCGCGAACGCCATTCGGTGCGCTCGGGCTCGGTGATGTGCGTTCGGAAAGGTCGCGTCCGCGCTGTGACGCCGCGACCTGGGCGTCGGGCTCGACGACGTCGATGGGCGTCCTTCGCGCGCGAAGGACCTTTTTCGTGTCGCTGATGACGTCATCGCGGTGGTGTTTCGGACTTTTGGTGTTTTTCTAAATACTACTGCGTTTTGTTGCTTGTGTATTGTGAGTTCCGGCGTAATGATCATCGATGAAGAGCCCATCAAGGAGCGGGGCTCTGCAAAGTCGGATGGTTGCCCACCAGCGTCGCCGTCGTCGTCGACGATTGGATGACGAAGGAGGGAGGAGTATCGGGGCGATTTCGGCGCACGTGTCGTATATCCAGCGCTCGAAATCACTCTCGCCCGTCGCAAATGCGAGTTTGTCGCGCACGGATGCGCCGAAGCCGTCGCTCGCGAGCCATCGACGGTTGTATCGCTCAAACCGAGACGGAAAGGAGAGGCAATCGATTTTGCCAATGTTGGCGTGGAGAAAGATCGGGGCGCCGTCGTCGTCGAAATGTAGCATTGAGTTGCCGAACACAGAGATGCGTTGGGGCGATGTCACGCCGACTTCGTCGGGGCCGATTTGGACGAGGGAATACGGAACGCCTTCGGCTCGAAGCGCTGTGGGGAGTAGTTCCTTGTCGCCCCATCCGAGATATCCATTCGTTAAATCTGCAAACACGTCAAAGTGTACGTTGAAGAGATATGATAAAAGTAAGGCTCTCCAGGGTCCTTCGCGAGTCTTATCGATGAGCATTTGTCCCGCTTCATGCGATGTATTGCGATTCCAAAAGTTTCGGCGCAAATCTGGCAGTACGTCAAAGAGATCTGGCGCGGCTGAGTTGATCCAAAAGTCTTTCCACAGCATTACCCCAGTGGTTTCAGATCCTTGAAATAGCTTCGTGACGTTCGATAACGCAATGTTATCAGCATCGAGATATAATATTTTGGCGAAACCGCTGAAGAGAACCGCGAATAGCTTGAACGTAAAACGGCTTGTGCGCATGATTCGATCGTGTTGCCGAAGCTCTGCGAAAGAACGCGCCGTAGCACCGAGTTTCTGCAGTGCGTGTACTTGGGCGCAAGATGGGTAATCGTGTTTCGGGAACCACACTTCGACGGGGAGGTTGGAACCACCGCGACGTAGCGAGTGAATATTGATCCAAAGCCCAGAAGAAATATCAACATTTCTCGTGGAGCCTACAATGACGATACCGCACCCACGAAAAAGCCCTTCTGGTGGCAATGTAGGAACTGTGCTCCTAAATTTATCCACGCCGCGTCTCAATCGGTTGACTAGGACAGTTGGAAGTCGCCCTCGCACGAGAGTGAAATCTGTCTTCAGCCGTCTACGCGAACCGATTAATTTTGCCGGCATCGTCGCACGACGAGCGGCTGACAGCAAATCATCCGCGAGCTTACTCATTTTTCTCTCTATATCGGGCTCCAAACGCGACGCAATGCACTCTGGCGACTGCTGCTTCATCGATGGTTGCACGAACGCGTCTTCGCTAAAATCATGAGGCTTTGCGCATTCCGCGTTGCAATCGACAAACAGTTTTGGACACGCCACGTGCTTGGTGGTGTACGGTAAGTGTCCATGACTCGAGCACAAACAGAAACCGGATTCGGGCGTCGTCGAGCGCCCACTCTTCAGTAAACTGAAGATCGGAAGAACTTCGAATCGTTTGACCGGTGTGCCATACGGCTGGCATCCCCTGGTCGGGATGAAAACGCCATGCTTCTCTCGACGGACGACATCGATGAGCGAACAAAGAATGAGTGCGGTCGAAAACAAAGATGCTTGTAGGATTGACCTCTTTATCCGGACGCGTTCTTTGGTTTTATTCGCCGTTTTGTGTATCATCGCGAGGAGTGATGTGAAGCGTCACATCCTCGTTGAACGAGATTCGATGAAATGTTCAATTGTATTACATGCAAGTGAGAGAGAAGAAATATGATACAGTCGGAGGTAGTTAGCTCTCCATGTGGTACTGGCCATACGGCTTGCGACCTGGCGTAGACGGATCGACGTACTCCTTCTTCTTGATGCAGTTGGAACCGTCTTCGTAGCACGCCACATTCATGTGAGTCCACACGCCTGGGGTGGCCCATGCGACTTCATCCTCGATGCCGAGAGAGTTAACACCGCGGATGATTCGGAAGTAGCCCATCTCGCCCCAGTACTGGCCCCAGGAGTTGCGCACCACCCAGTACTTGGTACCGTCTTCAGCGGTGCCCCAGCCGACGATGGAGACGATATGGTTGATTTCAAAGTCAGGGGTGTCCGAGTAAATGCCGCCAACGTAGCCTCGAAGACCATCCGCGTCGATACCGGCAGAAACCGGACCTCGGGCGTAAATTTCAGCCATGATGGCGTCTTCACCGGAAATCATGCCGTATTCGGCAACCGTGGCGTTCGGGAAAGTACTCAAAGCGCTGCAGAAACCGCCAAACTCGGCAAACGTGCTGCACGTGCGGCACGTATTCATCGCGGTGCACGTGTAATCACCGCCTCGAGCGCAGTTGCCCTCCGTAGATTCAGCGCTACATGCTTCGTACGGCAAGCAGGTGTCAAACGGAACGAATCCAGTATCGTGAACAAATTGATATGCACCCGTGTGACTACCGCCATGACACGAACCCGCAATCTCAGTTCCGCAGTTCAGAATGTGCTGAATCGCAAGATTCACATCTTGAGCTCTGTGCTTACCGCTCGCGATCTGAATGCGATCCGCGAGCGCGCTCATCGCACCGTGTGCCCAGCAAGACCCACAATATTGCGGAATGTGTTGGTTGAGTGACTTGCTCAAAAAGTTGTGACCCTTCACGTTGCTCCACACGAACGTTTTCGGTAGCGTATCAGTCTTGACATACTCGTGTGGTTGCGCCGACAGGACGACCGAACGCTTATCGTGCCCTGGCATGATTTTGTACTCGTTAAAACGCTTCGGTGGCGCGTTTCCAAGGTGCATTCGCGACATGAGATTCTCGAGCGTCTTTTCGAGTTGGTCGACCGGTATAGACCGAGCGGACGCCGGCGCGACGACGGCGAGGAAGAGCGCGAAAGTGATGACGGTGAGACGCGTGAATCTCATCTTTGGATGTGTGCTCGTGGTTTCGGCGGGGTCGATCGAGAGGTGAATGAGCGTGCGCGCGACGACGACTGACGCTGTTGCGACGGTTGATGACGTGGATGGATTTTTGAATATTACCGGACCGGTAATACCGGTACATTTGGGTTTAGGCCTCAAAGTGCCCACCGCTCGAGACTCGGTGCGCGATGAGTAAACTGATCGGTGTTACGTTGCGGATGATCTAACTAGGCGCGACTATTATTTCTAAAGTGATTCGGGCTAAGCTACGCGTGCCGAACGGGTGAGATCAGTCCCACCAGTAGGATACACTAAACGAAGTAGTCTTGGCGACGACATGGTGCCACCATCCGGGCGGAATGTAGAGCGCGTCTCCCGGGGATAAAGTGGCCTCGACGAATTTGGCATCCGTGAAGAGTGGGAACTTATCGTGATCGGGATTGATGACGTCCACTTGAGACGTGTTTGACATCTTTCCGTCGTGTGGATACATGCGTGGCGTTTGTTCCGGCGAAAACAGTCTGACCCGTTTCACTCCAACAACCTGACACAGGAGATTGTGATGGGGATCCGTGTGCGCCGGAGATATAGTATTTGCCGGGCCGAACCACGCGTTCACGGCGCAGGGTGTGCCTGTCCCGAGCGCGCAGTACATCGGTTCTTCCACATCGAGCTTTAATTCCGGACACTGCTCAAACAATTCGTGTTGCGCGAGGTATCCCACAGACTTGTCACGATGCGTGTCAGCTTCTTCTGTGTTATCGGTACCTTCATCAAAGTATTTATCCATGAATTCTCCCACAGTCATCAGCTGCTGAGACCATTTGTCATCCATGTACGAACCGCCGAGCTCGATCGGAACCGTCCTATCGCCGAGAGTTGTGCGCAAGTACTCTTTGCTACTCCACTTACGCGTCGCTTCCCAATGACTCACGGCCCGTTCCAACACCACTGGCGTCCCTTGATTAGTAACAGATCGTTCACCATTCTTCTCAGAAAATTTCGCCATGTAATCGCCATAAAATGTCTCCATCGATACGTCCGTTCGACGGTTAACTGTATCGTCCGCCGTCGACGAAAACTCATCGTAGCGAATTCTATATTCACCCTCTTCACACTTCGCGCGCTTACGCGTCGGATAACGCAATCGAACATCCTCTATCGCTTCGCGTATCTCGGGCAAGAACGTCGGCCCACTGAGCATCGCCGCCAAGTCCAACTCACGTAACAATTTTTCCCGCGTCGTTGCTCCTTCTTCGTCGGCTTCGCCCTCGCCCTCTCGCTTCTGCAACCAAACCAGTGTGGCGACGCCGTACGTATCACGCCACTCTCTCTGCACATCTTTCCAATTCCCGATGTGCAACGCTTCGTGTGCCAACGCGCGCGCCGCTTCGATCTCTCTGAGCGTCGAGGTTGACCAGTCTGCCAACACTTTCAGAGCCGTCGACCCACCGAACGCGCGTCCCGACGCTCGAAGCGTCCGGAACCGTTGCGACGCGAGCAGCGCGCGCGTTCGCGCCTCCATCTTCGTTATCTTACGCTGGCTCACGATCACGCGTCGGTGGCGTGCATGTCGTCGAAACGCGCGCGCACTCGTGTGACGCGCTTCACTCGACGACGCGCACCGAAAGTTTGCCTCTTGGGAAACACAATGGGAATCAGCGAAGAGCGCCAGCTGCACGGCGTCGAAATTGACATGATGGAACTCGTCGAGGCGAACGCAAAACGCGTCGACGCCGTCGAGGACGTTGCGAGCGATGCGTTCGTCGCCGCGGCGAGCTTCAACGCGTTTAAAACCGAAGGTTGGATTCCAAAGTCGTTTTCAAACGTGCACCTTGGAAAACCGATGCAGCAAGTGTACAACGGGTACTGTCAGCTCGCGTTCGACGCCGCGATCAAGTACGTTCGGACGGGGACGACGTTTGGTACGCGGGTGTCCGGGTTGTATGCTTTGTATGGGGTGTACGTGACGCAACTGGAAGGGGAGAAGGTGAGGATTTACGTTTGTAAAGAGACGCTGGACGCGTTGGCGGACCTGTGCGTGGAAGCGGATAAGTTTGGAGTCGAAGCGCCGAAGATGATATTGAAGACTCTTTTGGATGCGCACGCGTTTATTCTCGGGGTGAGAGACGTGACGGGTGTGCCCATGTCTCGGTTGGGTACTGGAGCTCCCGAGGTGTACAACGAGTTCAGCGAACAGGAAATTGTGAACGAAGCCTTGGGGCATCTTTTACAGAACACGCTTGGGGACAGAGTCGCAGTGATGCGCGAAAGCGCTTCCAAGTACGCGCAGGCGCTCGCGGCGTCGACGATGATGGGTGACGATCACATCGCCGCACCGGTGACCATTTGCGACACGGTGGATACTTTGCTAAAAAAGTCAGGCGAGAAAATAGACAGAGCGCTCAAGCCTTCCGTGCATTCTGGGGAGCAGGGTCAAGCGGGCGCCGCGAAAAGCGGGTGATTTGTGGTTGAACTAGCCACGCGATTCAAAATGTCCACGCCTTAGAACTTGCGAGCCGGTGGCATCGTCGGCGCCGATAGAAGCTGAATGATAGATAGCGATGTAACATGAGAGACTTTACGGATTGAGTACCGTTTTATTAAATCGCTATGCTGGCAGATAAGAAGCGCGCGAGCGTGATACAGTAGTAGTAGTGGTGGTGGTGGTGATTGTTGTAAAAGTGCGTTGCGTTGTGACCGTTCTGTAAAAAGTACAACATTTTTTTTTGGATGGGTCTCGTCTTCGCTCGGCCGAGCGAGCGACAGACGGCTCATCTCGCGGATGGAAGGCACACGCACCTCTCAACCGCCTCGAAGCACGCGCCGCATCGGCATTCGTTATCTTCGATTCGACCATGGACTAACGGAAGCTCTGCTCGCAGAAGCATCAATCCCTTAAGTCTCGTCCCGTTATAGTGACTCGCCAATCCTTCAATGGGAAACGTTCCGTGGGGCGCCCGGAAGCCGTACGCGTGATAGAGCTTTCGAGCGCCGACGTTATCGCAGTGCACGTGCGTCCAAATCTCGTGCATCCCTCTCTCCACCGCGAAATCACTCGCGCACTCGAGCATGAGCCTCGCCGCGCCTCTTCTCCGCGCAGCGGCGTCCACGGCGACGTTATCCACGTACGCGTACGACGCCCCCTCGCCCACGCACACGCCGTTGATTTGACTCGCGCACGGACCCTCACGCACGCTCACATCTAAGCATCCAACTAAACCGAACTCATCCGCCTCAGCCATGTAACACCGAGACTCCATCGCCGACCCCACCTTTCGCGTCGTCCGTTCCCTCAACGCCTTGCGTTCTCTCTGAGCAAACTCTCTGTGAAACGTCGCCGTAAATCTTGGCGGAAACGGCAACTCTTGCCTTTCCAACAAATCATCGTAAAACGCCGTCGCCCGCAACTGCGCCGCGATTTCAAACGCAGCGTCATCCTTCGCATCGACCACGCGCATCCCAGCCCCGGTCCTCGCCACGACTCGGTACCCGACTTCATCCTCCTCGGTGTCCTCCGCCGCGTCCAACGCCCGATCCGCCACCGCCTTTCCGCTCGTCGTGCTTCCTCGTCCGTTCGACGCCGCCCCTTGCCCGGCCGTCCCGTTCCCCGCGACGTCCTCTTTTCCCACCGGCACCGCCGCCGTTCGCGTCCTCCTCGTCGTCGTCACGAACCCGCCCGCCGCACCGCAGCCCGGATGTCGTCGCATCGCGATCGCACCGCTCGCGATGATTATCGTTCCTCCTCCTCCTCCTCCTC
>Ga0181589_10004251_pt1 | contig 11450 bp, 9 predicted proteins | sample 071ome_25_FD_132444 | JGI IMG/M metagenome (GOLD analysis project Ga0181589, IMG submission 132444) | Coastal salt marsh microbial communities from the Groves Creek Marsh, Skidaway Island, Georgia - 071410BT metaG (megahit assembly) | ecosystem: Environmental > Aquatic > Marine > Intertidal zone... | reverse complement strand
GAGCACTCTTTCCGCTGCCTCAGTGATATCCATGTTTTCAAGGGAAAAAGCTCTGTTTGCAGGTGTGACTGAGGCGACATCACGGTGCATCCTCGGTGGCTTTCCAAACAGCACTGACATTGGCAGGTCAATGGGAGAATTATTGAATGTGCTGTCTTCGAGCAAGAGTGCCATTTCTTTCGTGGCTTCACCCACTACGGCAAAGGGGCAGCGCTCTCTTTCACACAGGGCTTCAAAAGTTTTAAGTCGGTCTTCAGAAACCGCCAGGACATATCTCTCCTGCGCCTCGTTGCACCATATTTCCATGGGTGACATACCTGGTTCGGCATTGGGAATATCCCGGAGCCGGAAACGCCCCCCCCTGTCACCATCCTTGACCAGCTCAGGGAGCGCATTGGAAAGTCCCCCTGCCCCTACATCATGAATAAAGCATATTGGGTTGTCATCAGCGAGTGACCAGCAGCGGTCAATAACTTCCTGACAACGTCTCTCCATTTCAGCGTTATCCCGCTGTACGGAAGCAAAATCAAGATCCTCACTACTGGTTCCGGATGCCATGGATGATGCCGCGCCCCCACCAAGGCCTATCAGCATCGCCGGGCCACCAAGCACGATCAACCTGGCACCTACAGGAATTTCTTTCTTCTGGACATGGGCATCCCTGATGTTACCCAGTCCACCGGCAATCATGATGGGTTTGTGGTAACCACGGACACCATCCTCGGCAGACTGTTCATAGGTTCTAAAATAGCCACACAGGTTGGGGCGGCCAAATTCATTATTGAATGCTGCGCCGCCAATGGGAGCTTCAAGCATGATATCCATGGCAGAGACAATATGTGAGGGTTTGCCATAGTGAATTTCCCAGGGTTGCTCGAATCCCGGTATTCGTAGATTCGACACACTGAAACCTGTCAGGCCGGCCTTGGGTTTGCCACCAATACCCGTTGCCCCTTCATCCCTGATTTCTCCGCCGGAACCTGTAGAGGCTCCCGGATAGGGCGCAATAGCGGTCGGATGATTGTGAGTTTCCACCTTGCAGAGGATGTGAATCTCTTCCTCATGATAAGCATACTCGCCATTCACGGGATCCGGGTAAAATCGGCCGGCTTTGAAGCCCTCAAATACAGCAGCATTGTCCTTGTACGCAGACAGAATTCCCTTGCTGTTGTTCTCATGGGTATTCCTGATCATGGCAAACAGGGAATGCTCCCTGTCATTCCCGTCCACCGTCCACGTGGCATTAAAAATCTTGTGACGACAGTGCTCTGAATTGGCCTGGGCAAACATCATCAATTCGATATCATTGGGATTACGGCCAAGTGAGGTAAAGCTGTCGACAAGGTAGTCGATCTCGTCATCCGCGAGTGCGAGTCCCATATTGAGATTAGCCGAGAACAGTGCCTCCTTGCCCCCGGCGAGGATATCCACACTGGTCATGGGTTTGGGGCTGGACTCTTCAAAGAGGATAACGGCTTCATCCGTCCCGTAAAGAACGGTCTGTGTCATACGATCATGAATCAGGCTTTCCAGAATCTTCTGGTCAAAACTCGCCGACGATTCCACATGAAAAACAATGCCTCGCTCCACTCGCCTGAGTTTGTCCAGTCCACAATTCCTGGCTATGTCAGTCGCTTTGCTTGACCAGGGTGAGATGGTACCTGGCCTTGGCGTGACGAGATAAAGGTTTGCATCATCGCTGATGCTCCCCTGATCCTGTGCAGGACCGTAGGTAAGCAGCCTTTCCAGAAGGGCCATTTCATCTGCAGAAAGTGTTTCTGTTACTTCCGCGAAATGATAAAAGCAGGTGTGTATGGCGGAAACTGAAGGAAGCTGGGTCTGGATGTTCTGGAGAAGCTTCTGGTTGGAAAATGCCGATAGTGCCGGCGCTCCACGCAAGGTCAACATCACTGGTTTATATTCCCCGAGGCGAGCAAAAAACAAGGCGTCTATGTTACTAAAATCCTTTCCTCTTTTATAGGAATATCACTTAAAGCCTAACTTCGTCACAAGACTCTCTCACCTAATACGCCAGCCAACTGCCGCTGTGCACTTGAATGGCAAGATTTGCGAAGCGCTTTTGAAAAAAAAGCACCAAACTGGGGCAAAAGACAATTCCTGACTACCATGAGCCTGGCTTCATATCCCGAAAAAAACATTATTTATATATTTCAATTAGTTATATTTGTTTTTATAAAGTTGGCACGCCACCTGCATTATCAAGAGTAATGGTTTGAATCATTTCTCCCCCTTTTATGATGGAAGCCATTATTTCCCTAACAGAGACTCCCCCCATAGTCTCTTTTATTCAAGGCCCCTTCCCCAAGGGGCCTTTTTTTTGCCTGGATTTATTCAACCAAACAATTAAAGCATCATGACATCATCTCCAAATTGCTCGCGAATAACTTTCTGGAAAAAGTCACCCAGCTCCCTGTAGAAGCTTCTCAGCGGGGAGGTATCCCGCCAGGCCAGGGCATGCATCCGATTGATGTTTTCCCCTTCAATTCTCACAACCCGCAAGGCATCACGGTCCATGATCTCGGAACGAATGTACAAAGCCGGCAGGAAAGCCACGCCCATTTCCATGTAGACCATCTGGCGGATAGAGTCCAGGCTGGTACCCTCGTAGTCCCTGAGGATTTCCGCGTCAAACTCCTTGCACAGGTTTTCCACCTGGCGAAATAACAGGTGATGTTCTTCCAGGGTGAGTATTTCAAGTCCCTTGAGTTGATCTCCCTTGATTGTTTCATGCTTGGCCAGGGGATGATCGCCATTCATAACCAGGTAAAGAGACTCCCGGCATAAAGGCATGACCGTGATCCCCTCCTCTTTTAGCGGCAGCGTGGTGAAAATAAGGTCATACTGGCCACTGTAAAGGCCTTCAGAGAGTTTGTCTGGCACTTCTTCCCGGACAAAGAATTTGATGCCACCATATTTCTTGTGTACTTCAGGCAGTATCCAGGGCAATGCATAGGGCCCCAGGGTGTGACTGGCACCAAGGCGAAATGTGCCAGAAGGACCCTTGGTCGCAAAGTTCGCCGCATCGATAATGACTTCTGCCGCGTTGACGGCCTGTTGGGCCTGTTTCAACAAATCACGCCCAAGTGGAGTAAGGGTAACGCCACCGCGGCTGCGCTCAAAAAGTTCAACATCAAGAGCCTCTTCCAGTTTCTGTAATTGGGCACTGAGCGACGGTTGGCTTATTTTAAGTTCCCTCGCTGCTGAACGCAGGCTGTCATGCTTGGCTGCAATCAAGTAGTAACGAAGCTGTTTCAGGGAAATATTGAGGTCTTTCATTGGGCTGCCCTTTTCAAAAATCGGGCATATTGTCGCATGAAAGCTTATTCCTATCACGAATATAGCATTCAGCGACAATGTTATTCACTATATTTTCACAATCAGGGAATACCTTGTGTATCCAGATAAAAAGCTCATCCACAGAAGATGAGCACAACTTACAATTATTAACTAAACCGATTCACAACCTGAAAGGTGCAGGTAAAGCTATGGAAAAACTTATTCAAGGTATCGCCGAGTTCCAGAAACGCGACTATAAGGAAAGAAAAAAACTATTTGAACGTCTGGCAACAGGCCAGTCTCCTGAAGTGCTGTTTATTACATGTTCAGATTCACGTATTGATCCGGGACTGATAACGCAGACAGAACCAGGCGACCTTTTCATTATTCGTAATGCCGGCAATATTGTGCCTCCTCATAGCCTGAATGCAGGAGGTAATACGGCGACCATTGAATATGCCGTCCAGGTGCTTGGCGTCTCTGACATCATCATTTGCGGACACACTGACTGTGGTGCCATGAAAGGTGCCATGAATCCTGAATCACTGACAACACTGCCCCACGTATCCAACTGGCTGGGGCACAGCAAAGCCGCACTGGCCCGGGTAAAAGCCCGGCATCCAGATGGTCTGTGCGGGGACCAGACACTGGAAATGATCCAGGAGAATGTGCTGCTGCAACTCAAACACCTGGAAACCCACCCCAGTGTAGCCTCCAAAATGGCGGTGCACGAGGTACGGTTGCATGGCTGGATTTACGACATAGAAAAAGGGGAAATAAACTGCTACGACGAAGAAGAAAAGCAGTTCATCCCCATAGAAGTCTGGTACAAGAAAGCAGAAAAATGGCTTGAAAAAAGCGCATAGCAGGCATTGACACAACCGGAATATTCCGGAGGAGAGGAGTATAGAAATGATTAAACTGGATACGAGCCACTTGAGTGGTGATATCTACGGCGGGGTGACAGCAGGTGTAGTCGCCCTTCCACTGGCCCTGGCCATGGGCGTGGCCTCGGGACTGGGCCCCATCGCTGGTCTGTATGGGGCCATTTTTGTTGGCTTTTTTGCCGCGCTGTTTGGTGGTACTGAACCCCAGATTTCAGGACCTACGGGGCCCATGACCGTGGTCTGTGCAGGTCTGGCAGCCAGCATTGCCGCCCATCCCGACCTGATGGGAAATGCTGCCCTGATTTTCACGGCGATCATGCTGGCCGGTCTGTTTCAGATTTTTATGGGCGTATTCAAATTGGGTGAATATATACGTCTTGTTCCCTACCCGGTCATCAGTGGTTTTATGAGCGGTATCGGCGGGATTATCATCATTCTTCAGATCAGTCCCATGCTGGGCCACGCGGCTCCTGCCGGCACACTGGACGCCCTCTTTTACACCCCTACTGCCATTCAGGACATCAATGCCGTAGCCTTGATCATTGGTGCGCTTTCACTCGCCATCGCCCTGAAGTGGCCGGCAAAACTGGGTAAATTTGTCCCTGGTCCCCTGGCAGCTCTCATCATAGGTACCGTGCTGAGCCTCATCATAGGCGGTGCCCCGATCCTTGGTGATATTCCAAGTGGTCTGCCACAAATGCACATGCCCACGATTGATTCCATTTCCTTTTTCATCATTGCAGAGGCAGCCTTTGTGCTGGCATTGCTTGGCTCTATTGACAGTCTGCTAACCTCTCTGGTTGCGGACAACATGACACGCACTCGCCATAACTCCAACCAGGAATTGATTGGACAGGGTATTGGCAACATGGTGGCCGGTCTTTTTGGTGGTGCTCCCGGAGCAGGTGCCACCATGCGTACAGTCGTCAATGTCCGCACCGGTGGGCGTACCCGTATCTCGGGCATGATTCACGCCCTCTTGCTGCTCGGCGTTGTACTTGGACTGGGCAGCTATGCCAGTTATATCCCCAATGCTGTTCTGGCCGGCATTCTAATCAAGGTGGGCCTGGATATCATTGACTGGAGCTATATCAAGAATGCTCATCGTGGACCACGCTGGGACCTGGCGCTGATGGTAATCGTCGTCGGCCTGACAATTTTCGTAGACCTTATTACTGCAGTCGGTGTTGGTGTCGTCCTGGCCTCTCTAGCCTTTGTCAAACAGGTCGCACATGACCAGATGGAGCGCATTCGCAACATTCACACCGTTCGACATAATGCCAGCCCGCGCGAGCTCGAATTACTTGATGCCCTGGGCGAAAAGGTCACTGTATTCGATTTCAGCGGTCCCATGAGCTTTGGTGCAGCAGCGGACCTGGGTCACCATGCCCGCTCCCAGCTTGAAGGGCAGACACAGGCTATTATTCTTGATTTTGAACGGGTTCCCTTCCTGGATGTATCTGCAGCCCTGGCTGTTGAAACAGTGGCCAGCGATGCCAAGCACAGCGGGAGGAGTATATATCTTTGCTGCATGAATTCAGACGTCGAGAACACGCTGAATGCCCTCGAGGCTGACAAGCATCTGAACCATACCGATCACTTCAAAACCCTGGTGGAAGCTCTTGAAGCTGCCTGGGCACAACATGGTGACCCAACGGGAATGGACACGCTGGGCGCTGCCAGTGCCTGACTGACGACTTCGGCGTATCCAGCTTGCCCAGGCAGGATACGCCTTTTCCGGTCTGTTTCCAGACCGGGATAAACCTTGCCGGGACAACCTGGCATGCATTCATATCCCTGGTTGTATTTTTACCAGCCTCTCCGCTCCTCCATGGGTATGGATGCTTTTTTTATCGTCCACCTGCTCCCCTACTGCCAATTACCTTTTCCAAAAAATACCATCAGGTAACTGCCTTGCACAGTAAAGGTAAACTATTCCGGTTTCATTCAAGATCGTTCAGATGTCTGGGCCATCAAGTCACTTCTTCTGGTATATTTCCTGGCTTTATTCCATGCATAAAAAAACCGGCGCATGATGCGCCGGTTTTTAATTTTCGTCAGATTATCGAGACTTAGAGCTCAAAATCTACGCCGTAAGAAACAACGAATTTCACTTCGTCATTGTCACGCGCTGGCATGCTGGCATAGTCTTCAAAACCATCACCATCATCATCATCACCCAGGGAAGTCATGGAAATCATGGCACTGAAACCATCCTTCGCGATGCTGATATTGTAATCCCAGTAATCGTCAGTGACGCCGTTAAATGAGTAAGCAAAGTCACCTTCATGGAAACCGGCGTGCAGACCAATTTCTGCACCACTTTCCAAAGGAATGGCGTAATCAATTGAGAAATAGGAGGCTTCAGCAAAACCGAAATCTTCACCAGGACCTTCATCAGGCTCTGCATTGGTCAGCAAGTACAGGGTCAGGCCCAGATTACCAAAACCAACAGAAGTAATAAGTTCGCCAAAGTCATAGCCGGCATTTTCGTCATAGTTGTAGTACAGGTAGCTGATATCATAGGTAAAGCTGTCGGTTTCACCGGCAAAACCAAAATACATATCATGCTCATAGGAATAGGCATCGTCGGAATCATAGGCTACATTGGATACCCATGTACCAGCATAGAAACCGGAGTCACTGCTCCAGTCCAGACCACCCTGCACAGCAGATTCATTGATGGACTGAGTCAGACCACGCCAGATGTAGTTGTTGGTGACACTGACATTACCAGACAGCTCAGCATAGGAAGGCGCTGAAACTGCTGCTGCAGCCATGGTAAGAGCTGTCACAGCAAGTGGCTTCTTAAAAGAAGTGATCAGCGATTTTTTCATATCTATTTCTCCTAATGAGTCTCAATAAAAGACTGTTTCAAATGGTTTTAGCCAGGAAAGCATTTATTTCCTACTCTTTCCTAAAGCAAAGACCTTGCCAACTATTCTATCTGTCTGTTTTTAATGGACTTTATTAGCATTTTTGCCTTTTCTTAAGGTTGTGCCACTGCGGGTAGGCAGTGAATCGCCTTGATCTGGTGCGAAAGGAGAGCTCCTCGCACACTATTGGTGCGCCAAATTGGTGCAACAAGAAATTAGAAGAGGATTTAATGAAAAACTGCCCGGCTTAATGGACTGGAATACAGACAAAAATCAGCAATACAGTGACCTATTCATGAAATGATGTATTGTTGAGACAGGGAGCCGTTACAGGACTTGCAGGACTGGAAAAAGCAAGACAGTCAGGGGGACAGGAGTCGAAAGCCGGTGGGAGAAACAGGAGCACCAAATGGCACCCCTGCTTTACCCACAATTTTTACAGCTATATCAGGCCTTCTTGCGGAAGTGAGCTATACCCCAGGCAAGATAACCCTTGTCTGCGGCGTCGACCCAGTTTTCCAGGCCCAGAATCATTTTATCCATGTACTCTTTACTGATGGTCTCCACCAGCACATCGTAGCGTGATTCAAGTTCCGTTTTTACATTGAAATAATGATTTCTCAGCTGATCAGTCAGGTCAGTGATATTGACCTCTTCAATATCATGGGCTGCCAGCGCCTTCCTGTAATAGGCAAACGAACCCATTGAATCCAGGTTCAGTCTGTCATAGACCGGCTGCAGAACACCCTCAGGACAATCATCGGCCTGCATCGGATCAGTAAAGATCAGCTCACCACCGGGTGCCAGAATCCTGGCAATTTCGCTTATTACCTTGTCTCGACGATTACTGTGAAGGAAAGAGTCCTGTGACCAGACGACATCCATCGAACCATCTTCGCAGGGGATTTCCTCAAAACTGCCATGCAGTACATCTATAGAACCAGTCATGCCCTGTTCTTTCGTCAATTGCCTGTTTCTCTGGTTCTGAACCTCACTGATATTCAGGCAGGTCACATTGCAACCGGCAAGTTTATGCAGGTAGCGGGCGGATCCACCATAACCGGCACCCAGATCAATAATCCTGCTGTTCTGGTTAAGGTTGAGCAATTCACCAGCCATGGCTTCGACCGTTTTCCTGCTGGCCTCACTAATGGTGTTCGATCCATCATAAAGTCCTATATGGATATCCTCACCACCCCAGACCGTCTCATAGAAGTGATCTGCATCCGAGCTGTCATAATAGGATTCGGCCTGTACTTCAGCCTGTGAAAGATTATTTTCCATGATAGTCCTTATGAGCGATATGAACGAAGAAGTCAGGTTCATCATCCTGATAGGTTTCCTGAAAATCACCAAATGTCTCGATCCTCTGGAAGCCGGCATCATAAATAAGGCCTCTCAGATAGTCTTTGCGCAACGGAAACATATTCAGGTGATGCTTGGAACCATCTTCAAAGGAATATTCAAAGCGGGCAAGCCCGTCATCCACATATATGGGTTCAGCCGAAACCTTGTCTCCACAGTAGTAATACTTGTGCTTGGATTTGAAACCATCATCCAGAATGCTGTCATAGTTACGCTGATCTATGATTAACACCCCATCATGCTTCAGCACGGCATAGAATTCAGCCAGTGCCCTGCGCCGGTCATGCTCTTCATGCAGATGAGTGAATGAATTCCCCAGGCAAATCACGGCATCAAACAACTGGTCCTGTACATCACGGTTAAGCCAGCGCCAGTCTGCATGGACTGTTCTCATAACATACCCATGATTCTTGGCATTCTCAAAGGCTTTGACCAGCATCTGGGCATTACCGTCAGCGGTCGTAACATCAAAACCGGCCTTGAGTAATTGAACGGAATGAAAGCCCGTACCCGCAGCGGCATCCAGAATACTTACTTTCCCCATTTCCTTGAGTTTATCGATGAAGAATTGACCTTCGCCTTCCGCTCTGGCCTCCCAGTCGATCAATTCATCCCAACGCTCAACAAAATTTTCAACATACTCTGCCTGGTAATGTTCTGTATCACGGACTTCTTCCGGGTTATCTCCGAATTGCTGTTCTTTCGGCAGTTCGTTAAGAGACGGCGGAACCAGCGCAACACTGTCGTCCTGAATCGTGATTGTTTTATGTTTGGATGGAGCTTTTACTGTTTCAGTCATGGCAATACCAGCAGAATCCTTATTTATTATGTATTCAATGTATTTATTTGATAAAAATACGGATCCGAACCAACTTCTAATTCAGCATCTCGTTGTTTTTATAGAATTATTTTTAAGAGTTTGAAATAATTCAGACAGGAAATATGAGATTAATCATATTATTTGTTAAGTATACGAAATATTAGCCCCCATTGCGACTTTATTGAAATAATCGCGTATCTACCTCTGTTTGGCCGGGGTAGGATACAATCGCCATTTCTTTGAATTGACCGAACCATGCAAAATTCCCAAATCGAGGGCGTTCTGATTGCCCTAAGGCGATTGATTCGCGCTACAGATCTCCACTCCAGAGATCTCGCCCGAACTACTGGCCTGACTACCCCACAACTGCTGTTGCTACAAGCAATCAGGCAAAATGGTGAAATTACTATTGGCCAGTTAGCCAGCGTGGTTAACCTTAGCCAGGCAACCGTCACAAGTATTCTGGACCGCCTTGAAAACAAGGGATCCATTACAAGAAAGCGCTCAGCTGAGGACAGAAGAAAAGTCCATGCCTATCTGACGGATGCGGGCTCTCAATTGATTGAAAAGGCCCCGGCACCTTTACAGGAGCACTTTATCCGTCAGTTTGACGGGCTGGAGGAATGGGAAAAAAGCATGATTCTCGCTTCGTTACAAAGAGTGGCGAGTATGATGGATGCCCAGAATATCGATGCAGCACCAGTCCTGGATGTTGGCACCCTGGATCGTCAGGCTATGCCCCAGGAAAAGCTCCAGAAAAGTGACTAACGACCTCGTTTTACCCGGAAAAAATCCGTCATCAGTGCTGCACAGTCTTCAGCCAGAATACCCTCGGTGACCTGCAATTGATGGTTATAAAAGGACTGCTGATGCAGGTGCAGATTGCTGAACAGGGCACCGGCTCTTGGTTCCCGAGCCCCGAAAATCACCCGCTCAATCCTGGCATGAATCAATGCCCCCACACACATGGTGCAGGGCTCGATCGTGACGTATAGGGCGGCTCCGGGGAGACGATAATTTTTTAGACGAGAGCCCGCGTTTCGCAAGGCGTTGATTTCGGCATGGGCACTGGGATCTGTCACTGAAACCGGATTATTGAAGCCCTCACCAATAATCTCACCATTAAGTACCACTAGCGCACCGACGGGTACTTCATCGTTGTCCCTGGCTTCATTGGCCAAAGACAGGGCTCTGAGCATCCACTTCTCATCACTGTTCTCTGACATTAAGAGTTCCGAAATCAACTGACATGATCAAGCAGCAAAAACAGCTGTTCCTTTTCCGCCGGGGGAAAATCATTTTATGCGGCTGGCAGCCCTATTCCCACTCAGTAGTAACGTAGATTTTATTCTGTTTATTAACAATTACTTACATTACCATAATAGTACTGGTGCAACTAATGTGTAACTCACCATTCACTTTGCACGTTTTTTCTACGCTTGTGTAACTATTGCAATTCAATATTGGAGATATATTTTATCTATGTAAAAGAGTAGGTTACGCTCATTGAAATGAGGCTTGTTACTTCTTTGCAAGTTTATGCCACATTATCCCACGAAATGTGATTGTTTAAACCTATTGGCAATCAAACGCCTACAGTATTTGCTCTTACAAGCTTAGTAACAGGCAACTCGAACACTATCGCATGATGCGACAAATGTCATCGCCACAACTAAAGCACCCTTCTCACAAACCCACTACTCAGTAACTTGGATCCACCTATGCATACAAAAAAAGCCTTCATCAAAGGTTTTGTAGTCGATAGGATTAGCCTACAGCTGACTTAGGTCCTGCAGGTAGCGCTCCGCTGTTTGCAGAATATGCGCTCTCTCCTCTACAGGTTTTTTATTCCAGTTACGATAGACCATGGCTGTGCGAGGGTTGTTGCTGAAGCGGCTGGCATGGCGATTCTGGAAGTGCCAATATAAGCTGTTAAATGGACAGCTATGGTTACCCGAACGTTTTTTTACATCATAGTGACACCCTTTGCAGTAATCGCTCATTCGATTGACGTATTGGCCTGATCCTGAGTAGGGTTTAGAGGCGAGCAATCCACCATCAGCAAACTGACTCATGCCACGAGTGTTCGGCATCTCTACCCACTCAATGGCGTCGATATAGATTCCTAGATACCAAGCATCGACCTGTTTTGGGTCAATACCTGCCATTAAGCAGAAGTTTCCTATAACCATTAACCGCTGAATG
>Ga0181589_10004249_pt1 | contig 11454 bp, 7 predicted proteins | sample 071ome_25_FD_132444 | JGI IMG/M metagenome (GOLD analysis project Ga0181589, IMG submission 132444) | Coastal salt marsh microbial communities from the Groves Creek Marsh, Skidaway Island, Georgia - 071410BT metaG (megahit assembly) | ecosystem: Environmental > Aquatic > Marine > Intertidal zone... | reverse complement strand
CCGTGTTTTTCCATCATGTAGTTTTGTGGAAGTGCAGTTTCCTGCGCCGACAACGAAAATGGTAAACACAGCGCTAACAAAAGAAACAAAACATGCCTAAAGAGTTTATTTGTCATTCAGATACTCCTTATTCGGGTTTTTTACAAAGTAACCATCACACACTGACAGGAGTGCAATCTTGGCAGGAAGAATCAAATCCCTCATCGCTCGTCCTGCTGAACCGCTATATGTATATGCCGCATCACTATCTTCATCACAGGTTATGATGAATAAGTCATTGAAATCAAACAAAGTGATTTCTAATATATCATTCTACAGAATAACCTATCTACTTGGTAACAAACTTAGAAACTCACGAATCTAAACCGTTGAAAACACTATAACTTAGTAGCAAATGTTATATCCTTAATTATTGATTTCATTATATTTTTTATAGATATATCATTCCCACTCGATCGTGCCCGGCGGTTTTGACGTCACGTCATAGACGACGCGGTTGACGCCCTTCACCTCGTTCACGATGCGGGTCGCGGTGCGGGCGAGGAAGTCATGGCTGAAGGGATAGCTGTCGGCGGTCATGCCGTCGCTCGAGGTGACGGCCCGCAGCGCGCAGACATATTCATAGGAGCGCGCATCCCCCATCACCCCGACAGTGCGCACCGGCAGCAGCACGGCAAAGGCCTGCCAGATCTCGTCATAGAGGCCGGCCTTGCGGATCTCGTCGAGATAGACAAGGTCGGCGGCGCGCAGGATGTCCAGCTTCTCGGCGGTGATCTCGCCCGGCACGCGGATGGCGAGCCCCGGGCCCGGGAACGGATGCCGCCCAACAAGCGTTTCGGGAAGTCCAAGCTCGCGCCCCAGCTCGCGCACCTCGTCCTTGAACAGCTCACGCAGCGGCTCGACCAGTGCAAGTTTCATATGATCGGGCAACCCGCCGACATTATGGTGCGACTTGATGGTGACGGCATCGCCGCCGGCGGCCGAAATGCTCTCGATCACGTCGGGATACAGCGTTCCCTGGGCGAGGAACCCGGCACCCTCGATGCGATTGGCCTCTTCCTCGAACACCTCGATGAAGCTGGCGCCAATGATCTTGCGCTTCGCCTCCGGATCGGACACGCCGTCAAGCCGGCCGAGGAACAGGTCCGACGCATCGCGGTGGATCAGCGGGATGTTGTAATGGCCGCCGAACAGCGCCACCACCTCTTCCGCCTCGCCGGCGCGAAGCAACCCGTGATCGACAAACACACAGGTCAACTGCGCGCCGATGGCCTCATGAATCAGCACCGCGGCGACCGAGGAATCAACCCCGCCCGACAGGCCGCAGATGACCTTGCCATCGCCAACCTGCGCACGGATCGCCGCGATGGCGCGCGACCGGTAGGCGGTCATCGACCAGCGTCCCGAACAGCCGCAGACCCCCAGCGCGAAGCGCGACAACAGTTCAGCGCCTTCGTCTGTATGCACCACCTCGGGATGGAACTGCACGCCATAGAGGCGGCGCTCATCATCCGCCACGGCGGCATAGGGCGCGCCAGCGGACGTCGCGACAACGCGGAACCCCGGCGGCAGCGCGGCGACATGATCGCCATGACTCATCCAGACAGTGCGGGACCCACCAACCGGCCACAGCCCGTCAAACAGCAGGCATTCATCGATGATATCAAGGGTGGCGCGACCAAACTCGCGGCTTGTGCCGGGTTCGACCCGGCCACCAAGCTGCTGGCACATCGTCTGCTGACCATAGCAGATCCCCAGAACCGGCACGCCAAGATCGAACACCGCCTGCGGGGCGCGGGGCGTATCGGCCATCGCCACCGAATTCGGCCCGCCAGACAGGATGATACCGCGCGGTACTGCCGCCGTGATCCGCGCCGGATCGACGGTGCAGGGCAGGATTTCGGTATAGACGCCGGCCTCGCGAAGGCGGCGCGCGATCAGCTGCGTCACCTGCGAGCCGAAATCGATAATCAGTACATTGTCATTCACCGCGTCGCTCATCGTCCTGTCCTGTCCTGTTGCTTCCTGTCAGCAGGCTCTACCGCCGCTTCGCCTGCAGCACCGTCAGGAAAAACCCGTCAGTGCCGTCACGCCCGGGCAGCAGCCGCAGCATCCCGCCAGGGGCTGACGGACAGTTGTCCGCGCCAATCACATCCTGCCAGATCGCCGCGATATCGGCGATTTCCAGTTCCGGCGCGGCGGCAAGAATCCGTTCGATCTGCGCCTCACCCTCGCTGCGCAGAAGCGAGCAGGTAATGTAGATGATGCGCCCACCCGGGGCCACCATCGCCCGCCCCCGGTCAAGCAGCGCCGCCTGCACCGCATGAAGTTCGGCCAGTCCGGCCACGTCGCACCGCCATCTGGCATCAACAGCACGCCGCCAGGTGCCGGACCCGCTGCAGGGCGCATCGATGACAACACGGTCGAACTTGGCACGGTACCGCTTCGTGCCCCAATCTGCAGGCACCGCCACCCGTTCGATATTGTGAATTCCGGCCCGCCTGATCCGTGCCGCGCCGCGCTCAAGACGCACCGGATCGCTGTCCAGCGCCACGATCCGGCCTCGGTTCTGCATCGCCGCCGCCATCACCAGCGACTTGCCGGCCGCGCCGGCGCAGATATCGGCCACCTGCATGCCGGGTTGCGCGTCACAGAGCAGGGCGGCGATCTGCGAGGCTTCATCCTGAATCTCGAACAGGCCGTCTTGGAATTCCCGGCTGTCCTCGACCCGCACCCGTCTTTCCATCCTGATGCCAAGCGGCGACATCCGTGTCAGATGGCATTTCAGCCCACGCCCGGCCAGCCGGTCGCGAAGCCGCCGCCGGTCATCAAGCTTCAGCGGGTTGATCCGGATGTCGGTGCCGGCCTCGCCGCGCATGGCGGCCAACTCGCCCTCCATGGCATCACCAAGGGCATCACGCGCATCGGCAAGCAAACCCTCCGGCCATTCCAGCCTTGTCGCCTCCGGCATCGCCGCATCATCAAGCACGGCCCCGTCAAGCGCCACGACAAGGTCCTGCTCGGCCGTTGACAGCGGTGGAGGTGCATGCCTGTCATCACCGCCGAAGAATGATGTCAGCGTCGCCGCATCAAGATCGTCGACAAGCCGAAGCGCCACAATCACCAGCGCCCGCGGCGAGACCTCATGCCCCTTCTGTTCCAGATGCCAGACGAGGCGCGCCGCCGCCCGGTGGACGGCCCAGAACAGTGTGCTGATGGCCTGCCGGTCGCCCGACCCGGCGTAACGCCGCTGTTGCATGCCGCGGCGCAGCGCCGATCCCGCCGACACAACTTCCGGCGCGTCGGACAGGATTTCGATCGCGGCAGCAATGCGGGCTGCAGGGGTCATGCGCGGGGGCGCTCCGGAAACTCAGACACGGGGCCGGTAATTCGGCTCTTCACGGGTGATCGTCACATCATGAACATGTGATTCCGTCAGCCCGGCGCCGGTGATGCGCAGGAATTTGGCGTTCGCCTGGAAATCGGCGATCGTGGCATTGCCGGTATAGCCCATGGCGGCGCGGACCCCGCCAAGAAGCTGATGCAGCACATTTTCCACCGGCCCCTTATAGGGCACCTGCCCCTCGATCCCCTCCGGCACGAGTTTCAGCGGCTGCGAGACCTCGGCCTGGAAATAGCGGTCGGCCGAGCCGCGCGCCATCGCCCCGGTCGATCCCATGCCGCGATAGGCCTTGTAGGAACGTCCCTGATGGAGATAGACCTCGCCCGGCGTCTCGTCGGTGCCGGCCAGGAGCGAGCCAACCATCGCGCAGTCGCCGCCAGCGGCAAGCGCCTTGGCAAGGTCGCCGGAATATTTGATCCCACCATCGGCGATCACCGGTACGTTGGCGGCGTGGCTGGCCTCGGCAGCATCCATGATCGCGGTCAGTTGCGGCACCCCGACACCGGCCACCATGCGGGTGGTGCAGATCGACCCGGGGCCGATCCCGACCTTCACCGCGTCGGCGCCGGCATCGATCAATGCCCGTGCGCCATCGGCGGTGGCGACATTGCCGCCAATCACCTGCACTTCGTTCGCCATCTTGCGGATCGCGGTGACGGCGGCCAGCACGCCCTCGGAATGGCCATGCGCCGTATCGACAACGACAACATCAACCCCGGCCTCGACCAGCGCCTCGGCCCGTGCCGCGCCTTCCGGACCGGAACCAGTGGCAGCGGCCACAAGCAGGCGTCCGGCGGGGTCCTTCGCCGCCATCGGGTGGTTGCGGGCCTTCTCGATATCCTTGACGGTGATCAGGCCGATACAGCGTGACTTGCCGTCGACGACGACAAGCTTTTCGATCCGGTGTTCATGCAATAGCCGTTTTGCATCTTCCTGGGTGGCCCCCTCGCCGACAGTTATCACCTCGCGGGTCATCAGATCCCAGACCTTCTGGTTCAGATCGCTGGCAAAGCGGACATCACGGTTGGTCAGGATGCCGGCAAGACGATGCGGCGGCTTGCCGTCTCCATCGACCACCGGGATGCCGCTGATCTGATGCGTCTTCATCAGTTCCAGCGCGTCGCCAAGCGTGCGATCAGGCGTGATGGTCAGCGGGTTCACCACCATGCCGCTTTCATATTTCTTGACGCGGCTGATCTCGCCGGCCTGCGCCTCGACCGACATGTTCTTGTGGATCACCCCAATGCCGCCAGCCTGCGCCATGGCGATGGCGAGCCGATGCTCGGTGACCGTGTCCATCGCCGCCGACAACAGCGGTATGCGAAGATTGATCTCGCGCGTCAGCCGCGCCGTTACATCGGTGTCCGCGGGCAATACGGCCGAGCGCGCCGGCTCGAGGAGCACGTCATCAAAAGTCAGGGCTTCGCGAATTTTCATGGGGCGCCTTCCGCATGTCCGGTGGCGCGCCACTATATCTGAGGGTTGGTGAGAAAGACACCCCCAAAATAAGCCCCCGAAGGGTCAAATCGGGGTTAGAATGCCTAGATCGGCGAATAGCCGCCCGGACTGTCCGGTAGCCCCGTATCCGGACCGTCATCATGATCGTCATCCGGGTTTTCGACAGCCCGCCCGCCAGCCCCGTGAAAGCCGGTGGCAAGAACATAGCTTTCCACCGATTCCTGCCGGCTTGCCGCCGGTTTGACATGCCGCACCGTCTGGAAATTGGCCTGCATCAGCTCCAGCACGCTTCTCTCGGCACCGCCGCGGAAACATTTGGCGAGGAAGAACCCGTCCGCGACCAGCACCTCGATGGCAAAATCCAGCGCCGCCTCGAGCAGCGCCGTCGTGCGAAGATGGTCGGTCGGTCGGTGGCCTGTTGTCGCTGCCGCCATGTCGCTAATCACCCCGTTGGCGCGGCCACCGACAGCAGCGCGCACCCGATCGATCATCACCGGGTCGGTCATGTCACCGACAAAGATTTCAACCCCCTCCAGCACATCGGTTTCCAGCAGATCGATCCCGACCAGCTTGCCGTTGCCGCTGCCAAGCCGGATCCGGTCGGCCGCCACCTGCAGCCAGCCGCCGGGGGCGCAGCCCAGATCAACAATCGCCATGCCGGACTTCAGGATTTCATAGCGCTCATCGATCTGTTCCAGCTTCAGCGCCGCGCGTGACCTGAACCCACGCGACTTCGCCTGCGCCACGAACGGATCATTCAGCTGGCGCGTCAGCCAGCGTTGCGAGGACGGCTTGCGGCCACGCATCTTTTTCGGCTGGCGTGTCAGGCCCGTATCATTGCGATAGCTGCGCCCCGAGGGACCGCGTGTCGATGATCGTCCGGCTGGCTTCCTTGGCATATCCCGCTTCCATGACGGGCAACCCGTCAAAATCCTTGCACCACAATAACCTACGCGATACCACAGTTGGACGCATTTTGACACTTCGGCATTCCGCCCGGCGCCGCCGGCGGTCTTCAGGGGACCTTATGGATCAGAGCGACCGGCGCCAGCCCGCCATCAGCTGGCGCGACCATCTGCGCTGGAACGCGCGGCTCGCGGCACCGCTGGTCATCGGGCAGCTGGCGACAATCGGCATCTGGACGAGCGATACCATCGCCATGGGACAGATCGACAGTGTCAGCCTTGCCGCCGGCGCGTTGGCGTCGCGCTATTACCAGCCACTGTATTTTCTGGCGCTTGGCATTTCACTTGCTGTCGGCCCGCTGGTCGCACAGGGCATCGGTGCCGGCGATGAACGCCAGGTGCGCCGCGCCTTTCGCCAGGGCATGGCGGTCGCCTTCGCGCTTGGCATGATCACGGTGCCATTGCTGTTTGTCGGCGAGGAGGTGTTGGTGGCGCTGGGACAGGATCCCGAGCTGGCGCGAATTGGCGAGCCGTTCCTGATCTGGTCGAGCTTCGGCATGCCCTTCATGTTCCTGTCCTTTGTGCTGAGACAATATATCATCTCGCACCAGCGACCGCTGCCGCAGGTCATCGCCGTGCTGCTGGCGCTTGCCGTCAATATCGGCCTGAACGAGGCGTTCGTGTCCGGAATCGGCCCGTTTCCGGCTATGGGGCTCGCCGGCGTCGCACTGGCAACCTCGATTGTCTATGTGCTGCTCTGCGGCGGGCTTGTCACCTATATCGCCATGGTGCCACCCTTCCGGCATGGCAGCCCCTTCCGCCGGTTGTGGGTGATGGATTGGGGCCTGACCATGCGGTTGCTTCGCATCGGGGTGCCGATTGGCCTGACCATTGTCGCCGAGGCCGGCATGTTCATCGCCGTGACCTTCCTGATCGGGCTGTTCAGCACCGCCGGTCTGGCAGCAGCGGCGATCACCAACCAGCTGGCGGCGGTGTTCTTCATGGTGCCGATCGCGATTGCTCAGGCCAGCACCATCCGGATCGGCAATTTCGCCGGTGCCGGCGATCGTCTGAACCTGTCGCGAAGCGCCGGTGCCAGCTTCTGGCTCGGCATCGGGGCAACGCTGGTCACAACGCTGATCCTGCTGATCTGGCCGCGGACCCTTGTCGGCATCTTTCTCGACAGCGGCGATGCGATGTTCGCCGAAGTCATGGCGCTGGCCTTGCCGATGATGGTGCTGACGGCGCTGTTCCAGGTGCCGGACGGGCTGCAGGCCATTGCCATGTCGATCCTGCGCGGGCTCAATGACACCCGTATCCCCGGGACCATTGCCATCGCCAGCTTCTGGATCACCGGCGTTGGCGCCGGCGCTGTCTTCGGCTTCACCTTCGGCATGGGACCGACCGGGATATGGGGCGGGCTGGCGCTGGGGCTGACAGTGGCGGCCATCATCCTCAGCCTGCGCATGTGGCGGGCGATGCGACGGGTTCGGGATGGTGGGCAGATCCTCGCCGCCTGAAGGATGTCACTACCTCACAACAGAACGGTCACCTGCATTTTGCCAAACACCCTGCTTTGGTTATTCTCATCCCGATGACGAAGGCACCACACACATCTCTGCCGGTTGCCGGCAGCGCGCTGCCGCTTGCCGGCCATGCGGCCATTCTTCCCGAACTGACCGGCTGGGCCGGCCAGCAAGCGCCCGATTCGGGGCTGACGCCAGCACAGCTTGCCGCCATATTCGCCCATTCGCGGCATCTGCAGACACTGGCGCGCGCGCATCCCGACCTTCTGGCCAGCGCCACCCGCGGCGGCGGTGCGGCCGAGATCGGCCTTGCCATCGAGGCCTGCGAAACCGCCGCCATCAGGCTGACCGACGAGCCGCAGATGATGGCGGCACTGCGACGCCTGCGCCAGCGCAGCGCTCTTTGTGTGGCGTTGGCCGACATGGCCGACTCAGACGATATCGAATCGCAGATGCGGTGGCTGAGTGACGCCGCCGATGCTGCGGTGCGCTGCGCCGTGACATGGCTGTTCCGCGACGCCGCGCGGCGGCGGCAAATTGCCAACGCCGACGCCCCGGCATGGCATGGCGGTGCAGGCTGTGGCTGGACCGTGCTGGCGCTTGGCAAACTTGGAGCGGGCGAGTTGAACTATTCATCGGACATCGACCTTGTCCTGCTTCACGACCCCATCGACAATCCCCTGCCTGACGGTAACACAAGCCAGCGCTTCTATGTCGAGATGGCGCGCGGACTTGTCAGGCTGCTGTCGACAGCGACACGGGACGGCATTGGCTGGCGGGTCGATCTGCGGCTTCGCCCCGACCCCGGCGCCACCGCCGTCAGCATCCAGCGCGAAGCGGCCATCGGCTATTATGAATCGATCGCGCGCACCTGGGAACGGGCCGCCTTCATCCGTGCCCGGCCGATTGCCGGCGACCCTGAGATGGGCCGGAATTTTCTGACCGAACTGCAGCCTTTCATCTGGCGGCGCACGCTCGACTACACCGTTATGGACGATATGAAGATGATGCTGCGCCGCCCGGCCGCCGGCCTCGGCTGGGAGGGCTACAACCTGAAGACCGGCCCGAACGGCATCCGCAGCATCGAATTCCTGACGCATGTGCTGCAGCTTGTCGGCGGCGGCCGGGCACCGGCACTTCGGGTCGGCAGCACATTGCCGGCGCTGCGGGCGCTAGCGGCCGAAAGCTGGATCACCGGCAAACAGTGCGAACGGCTTGGCGCGCTGTATCTGGCGCTACGCCGTGCCGAACATCGCCTGCAGATGATCGCGGACGCGCAGACACACATGCTGCCGAGAACGAGGGAGGGCATTGACGAGGTGGCGCGGTTCATGGGGCATGACGGGGCCGGGAGCTTTCTTGCCGCACTCACCGCCATTCTCGACGAGGTCGCGCGCCATACATCACACCGGCTGTTCGACGAGACCGCGGACGAAGGCGCCGACGCGACCGGCGACGATCCGGCAATGGCTGCTGGCGCTGATCCTGGTGACGCGCCGCTGTTCGATGATGAGGACAGGCTTGCCGCCTGGCTGGAGGCACGCGGCTTCCGGCGGCCGGCCGATATCGCCGCCGTCCTGTCAGGCTGGATGGCCGGCCGGATTGCCGCCACCCGCGGCGAGCGGGCCCGCACCCTGTTGTCGCGGATCATGCCGCCAATGCTGTCGCACCTGTCAGGCGCCAAGGACGCCGACTCTGCCTTTGCCGCCTTCGCCGGCTTCGTTGAAGGCCTGCCCGCCAGCGTTCAGATTTTTTCATTACTTGATCACAATCGCGACCTCACGCGTCTTCTTGGTGACATCCTTGTTCTCTCGCCGCGGCTTGGCGAAAGGTTGCGGCGTCATCCGATGCTGTTCGACCTGGTGCTTTTCGCCGCCTTCTTCGAACCGCTTCCCGCGACCGCCATTCTGGAGGAGGAACTTCGCACCACCATCGCCGGCCAGCCGACCGAACTGGCGCTTGATACAGTGACGCGGGTCACCCGCGAGCGGCAATTTCGGGCCGAGGTGCAGCATCTCAGCGGCGTTGCGGACCGGCGGGCGCTCGGCACCGCCCTAGCCGACATCGCCGAGGCCGCCATCCGCGTCACCCGCGATCTGGCCATCGCCGACATGCAGCGCCGTCACGGGAGCATCGAGGGCGATCTTGCGGTGCTTGCCATGGGCCGGCTTGGGCTTGGCGACCTGACAGCCACCTCCGATCTTGACCTGGTCTTTGTCTGGGACGCCCCGGCAGAGGCAGGCTCAACCGGCATCGGCGATGGCCAGCGCCGCCTCAGTGCCAGCAGCTATTTCACCCGGCTGGCGCAGACACTGGCGAACTGGCTTGGCGGGGCGACAGGCGAAGGCAAGCTGTTCACCATCGATTTACGGCTGCGCCCCGATGGCGAGAAATCCGGGCTTGCCCCGTCACTGGCGCGGCTGAACGCCTATTACCATAACGAGGCCTGGCTCTGGGAAAAGCTGGCGCTTGGCAAGGCGCGGCTGGTGACCCCGGCGGCGGCGTGCGGCGCGGCGTTGATCGACAGCCTGGCAGCGACCCGCACCACCGCGCTGCCGATCGATACCATCGGGCCACCGCTTCACGACATGCGCCGCCGGCTCCGCGCCAGCTATGGCGATGCCGATGAATGGCAGTTGCGAAAGCACCCCGGCGGCATCGGCGAGCTTGACCTCCTGATCCAGGCGCTGCGGCTGCTGAATGCCGATCTGTTCAGCAATGCGGCATGGCCGGCGGACGCCGTTCTCGAGCGCCTCGTCGAGGCCGGCCGTCTGGCCCCTGAGGATGCCGAGGCGCTTGGCGCGGCGGAAAACCTCTATGCCGACCTGCATCACGCGCTGCGCTTTGTGGTCGGCACCAGCGCGACCGACCCGCGGGCGCTGTCCGCGGCGGCCCGGCAATTCATCTGCACCGCCTGCGACAGTCCCGATTTCGAGACGTTGCGGGGGCGCATCGATGCCCACAAGCGGCAGGTCGAGGTCCTGTTCGACCAGCTTTTTCCCCTGCCAGAAGGTTGAGTGTCCCGCAGACCCTGAAAATTCGCCTCTCTGTCGTCAAAACGACCCGTTTTCGGAATTTTCTGGACAGACGCGGCGATGTTTTGGTCGCAAAGAGAGCGGATACGGCCATGGCTGTTTGATGAGATTTCATAACATTTTTGAAACCGGTGTCGGGCACGATTGAAGGATCCGTTCCGGCACCTGAACAGGGACCTGTTGATCCGCCATGCTGAGATCCGCCTTGGCATCATGGACACTGTTTTTTGGCCTGTTGCTGATCATGTCCGGCAACGGGCTGCAGGTCGTTCTGCTCGGCACCGAGGCGACCGAGGCCGGATTTTCCAAAATCACCACCGGCTTTGTAATGGCGGGGTATTTCCTGGGCATTTTCTGCGGCTCCATTCTGGTGCCACGGATGCTCGACAATGTCGGGCATGTGCGTGTTTTCGGCGCCATGGCGGCGCTGGCCTCGGCCGCCGTCCTGGTGGTGGCGGCGCTTGTCAATCCACTGGTCTGGGCGCTGATGCGCATCCTTACCGGTTTCTGCTTTGCCGGCATGTATATCGTCTGCGAAAGCTGGCTGAACGACCAGTCGACCAACGAGACACGGGGCCAGATGCTGTCGCTCTACATGATCGTCTCGATGGGCGGGCTGGCTATCGGCCAGCTGATGATCGGCGTTGGCGGCGAGAACAGCATCGGCCTGTTTCTTCTTGCCTCGGTGCTGGTGTCGGTCGCGGTCGTGCCGGTGCTGCTGTCGGTCGGCAAGGCACCGGCCTTCGAGGAGCCCGAACGGATGAGCTTGCGCCGCCTGTTGCAGGTCTCGCCGCTGGCCGTTGTCGGGCTTGGCATCAACGGCGTGGCCGTCTCGATATTGTTCGGCATGGGGGCTGTCTATGGCCTGTCAATTGGCCTCAGCAATGCCGAGGTCGGCTATTTCATGACGGCGCCGGTGATCGGCGCGCTGATCCTGCAATATCCGGTGGGGCGGCTCTCGGACCGGTTCGACCGCCGCATGGTGATCTTCGGCGTCGCCGTGATGGGGGCCGCCGCCACGGCCATGGCGGCGTTGTTCGGCAGCGCCGATTTCGCGCTGCTGCTTGTCTGCATGCTTGTCTACGGCGGCTCGCTGTTCCCGCTCTATTCACTGTGCATCGCGCATG
>Ga0181589_10004241_pt1 | contig 11463 bp, 8 predicted proteins | sample 071ome_25_FD_132444 | JGI IMG/M metagenome (GOLD analysis project Ga0181589, IMG submission 132444) | Coastal salt marsh microbial communities from the Groves Creek Marsh, Skidaway Island, Georgia - 071410BT metaG (megahit assembly) | ecosystem: Environmental > Aquatic > Marine > Intertidal zone... | reverse complement strand
ACGCTACCGCTGGACTTTACGAAGATGCCGATATTGTTCTCTGGCCCGAATCGGCGCTCCCAGCTTATCAGGATCAGCTCGGGGACTACTTGGAAGACCAATCCCGGTTGGCTGCTAGGGGAAATGCCACCCTGATCACAGGCATCCCCATGCGCATCGAGCGGGATCGCCACAACAGCATCATGGCTCTTGGGCAAGGGTCTGGGGTCCACCATAAGCAGAAACTTGTTCCCTTTGGTGAGTATGTGCCTCTCGAGCAATGGCTTCGGGGCGTCATCGCCTTTTTCGATCTCCCCATGTCGAGCTTTGTACCCGGGGCTGACGCCACTCCCCGACTTAAGGCAAACAATCACGTCATAGCGCCTTTTATCTGCTACGAAATTGTCTATCCTGATTTTGTGCTCAACGGAGCACGCGATGCCAGCATCATCGTTACCGTCAGTAACGACAGCTGGTTTGGCCGCTCCATTGGTCCACTGCAGCATCTCCAGATGGCCCAATATCGAGCGTTGGAAACGGGCAAACCCGTCATCAGAGGAACCAATAATGGTGTCTCAGCCATCATCAATGAAAAGGGTGACCTGATTTCCCGAAGCGAACAATTTCAGGAAGAAGTGCTTCTGGGGACGATACAGCCATATCGTGGCGAGACGCCTCTGACGCTCTTCGCCCCCTTCATACCCTGGAGCCTGGCCGCCTTGTTTTTGACGGCGCTGTTTTTTCGGAAACACAGCGACAGAGCTGACCCAGACTAAGTGTTGACTGATACAATGTCGCGCTTGCATCTGGCCCTCAAGATTAGGGCCACCAAAGCCACGTTATTGAGTCAGTATGAACCAGGAATACACCCCAGAGCAGATTGAGCTCGAGACACAAGCACGTTGGGCGGCAACCAAGGCGTACCGCGCGATTAAGGATGATGCGCGAGATAAATTCTACTGCCTGGCCATGTTTCCCTACCCCAGCGGCAAGCTTCACATGGGCCACGTGCGCAACTACACCATAGCCGACGTGATTGCGCGCTACCAGCGCATGCAGGGCAAAAACGTCCTGCAGCCCATGGGCTGGGACGCCTTTGGACTCCCCGCCGAGAATGCTGCTATTGCCAACAAGGTGGCACCCGCCGCATGGACCCGGGAAAACATCGACCATATGCGCGCTCAATTACAGCGACTGGGCTACGCCTACGACTGGGACCGGGAAATCGCCACCTGCGACCCGCAGTACTACCAGTGGGAGCAGTGGTTCTTTACCCAACTCTACGAGCGGGGCCTGGTCTACAAAAAAATGGCCACGGTGAACTGGGATCCGGTAGACCAGACCGTGCTGGCCAATGAACAGGTGATCGATGGTCGCGGCTGGCGCTCGGGCGCCCTGATCGAGCGGCGCGAAATCCCGCAATGGTTCATTCGTATTACTGCCTATGCAGAAGAATTACTCGAGGGGCTCGACACGCTTGACGGTTGGCCCGAAGCCGTGCGCACCATGCAACGCAACTGGATTGGAAAAAGCCGCGGCGTGGCGCTGGCCTTTGGGCTGGATGAACCGGTGGCCAACCTCGATCGCATCGAGGTCTATACCACCCGGCCCGACACGCTCTACGGCGTGACCTACGTTAGTTTGGCCGCGGAACATCCTATTACGCTGGCGCTGGCGGAGAACAACACTGAACTTGCTGAATTCATTGCCGCCTGCAAGCAGGCATCGGTCGCTGAGGCCGACATGGCCCAGGCCGAAAAGCTCGGCATGGATACGGGCTTGCGTGCCACGCACCCGCTGACCGGTGAGGCCATTCCCGTGTGGGTCGCCAACTACGTGTTGATGGACTATGGCTCAGGCGCAGTCATGGCAGTACCGGCACACGATGAGCGGGACTGGGAGTTTGCCCGCAAGTACTCGCTACCGATGAAAACGGTGGTTTGTGATGCCGAGGGTCAGCCGGCTAAGACTGACGACAGCGCCTACACGGAACACGGCATACTGACCGGCTCATCAGAATTCGATGGCTGCGACTTTGACGAGGCCTTTGAGGGTATCGCGGCGCGGCTCGAAGCCGCGGGGATGGGCCAGACCACCACCCAATTCCGCTTGAGAGACTGGGGCGTCTCACGCCAGCGCTACTGGGGAACACCGATCCCCATGCTTAATCTGGGAGACGGACAAGACATACCCATTCCGGCGGATCGCCTGCCCTCATTGCTACCAGAGGACGTCACAATGGACGGCGTGACCTCGCCCATAAAGGCTGATCCACAATGGCGCCGCTTTGATCTAGATGGACAGCCCTGCGAGCGCGAAACCGATACCTTCGACACCTTTGTTCAGTCCTCGTGGTACTACGCGCGTTTCACCTGCCCTGACTTTACCGAAGGCATGATCGACAGCGACCAAGCCAATTATTGGTTACCGGTCGATCAGTATGTGGGCGGCATTGAACACGCCATTTTGCACCTGCTGTATTCCCGCTTCTTCCACAAGCTGATGCGGGATGCCGGATTGGTGACTAGTAACGAGCCTTTCGAGCGACTGCTCACCCAGGGCATGGTGCTCAAAGATGGCGCCAAGATGTCGAAGTCCAAAGGCAATACGGTCGACCCACAGGAATTGATCGATCGTTACGGCGCCGACACGGTGCGTTTATTCAGCATGTTTGCCGCACCGCCCGAGCAGTCACTCGAGTGGTCGGACTCGGGAGTCGAAGGTGCCAATCGTTTTCTCAGGAGACTCTGGCGGCTGGTTTCAGACGCTGAATCCGCACCCACCTCGCATGACCTGACAAATTTAGGCAAAGCCCAGAAAGGCCTACGCCGCAAAACCCACGAGACCATTTCGAAAGTAAACGACGACTACGGCCGCAGACAAACCTTCAATACGGCTATCGCCGCTGTCATGGAGCTGTGCAACGAGGTAAGCAAGTTCAAAGTAGAGAATGACACCGATCGGTACGTCGTAAGGGAAGCGTTAGATGCTGCTCTCCTAATGCTATGCCCTATCGTTCCCCACATTGCAGACCATTTGTGGCAACAGATCCATGGTACGAATATTCTCGATAAGCCTTGGCCCCTCGTCGATGAGGCTGCACTGGGTCGCGATGAACTTGAGATTGTTGTTCAGGTGAACGGCAAAGTGAGGGCCAAGCTAATCGTAGCCGCGGATACAACCAAGGAAGAGCTGGAGCGCACTGCACTAGAGCACGAGAACGTGCAACGCTTCATCGAGGGACAGAGTGTCAGAAAAGTTATTGTTGTGCCCAATAAGCTCGTGAATATTGTCGCCAACTAAGGTCGCTATCGCATGCTCAATTTCCACGGCTCCAGACTATCCATCGCCCTCCTGCTGGCAATGTGTTGCTTTGTAAATGGCTGTGGCTTTCAACTGAAGGGAACAGATAAAACCTCGAGCAATACCTCATTAAGCGGGAAGAGCTTCCGACTGATTAGCGCCCAACCGAGAAACGAACTGACGGCTGCTCTCATACAGCAATTGACCCTCTCGGGAGCTACGATAATTGATGACATGGATGCCCCGTACCTTGTCAGCATCGGTTCGGAGGCATTCCAACAGCGCAACCTATCCCTCACTGCTCAGGCGCGTTCAGCGGAAGTCGAGCTGACAATGACGACCGATATTCAGCTGCAGCAGGACGGGAAATTTCTGATTGAACCCACCACTGCCATGGTGATCCGACAGTTCCTAAATGACCCTCGCAACGTTGTCGGTAAAACCGAGGAACTGAGGCTTCTGCGAGAAGAGATGCGTACCGATCTCGCGGCACAGATCATCCGACGTATCAGCTACACCATCAGCGCCAATGCAGATTAAGTTCGAACAACTGCCTGCACAGCTCAAAAAAAACCTTGCTGCCTGTTATCTTATTTCCGGTGATGAGACTCTGCTGGTGCAAGAAGCGGCAGATGCAATTCGTCAGCACGCTCGAGCCTCCGGCTGTACCGAACGTGAGCTTATTGACATAGGAGGAGCTGGTGACTGGCAGCAGCTGCTTCAGAGCGCCGGATCTCTATCCCTGTTTGCAGAGCGAAAACTTATCGAGTTACGTCTGCCCTCTGGCAAACCGGGCACCGAGGGTAGCAAGGCGCTGATCGAATACCTGTCGATGAACAGTGACGACATGTTGCTCATCATCTCAGGGAAAATCGATCGGCAATCCCAACGCGCAAAATGGTATACCGCCATCGACAAGGCAGGGGTCATCTTGCCAGTGTGGCCGATAGGCAGCCGTGAGCTGCCGAGATTTCTGGCGCAGCGGTTGCAGACTGCGGGTTTAAAACCGGAGAGAGAAGCGATTGAGCTTCTCTGCGAACGGGTTGAAGGCAATCTCCTTGCGGCAGTGCAGGAAATAGAGAAGTTAAAGCTGTTGGCAACCGACGATCGAGTGACAGTCGAGACAGTTCTGGACTCTGTTCTGGATAATGCCCGTTACAGCAGCTTCGGCCTTGTGGATACTGCCCTCGCCGGTGACGCGCGGAGCGCTTTGCGGACATTGAGAGGCCTCGAAGCCGAAGCAACGCCGGCGCCCGCCGTGCTGTGGGCACTGGCCCGGGACATTACGCTCCTCGTCCAGATTGATGAGGATTTGCAAAAGGGCGCCTCGATCAGTCAATCGATGACTCAACGAGGCGTTTGGCGGAATCGGCTAAACCTGATTCAAGGCGCCTATTCTCGTCACACGCCTGCGAGCATCAAGCAGCTACAACACCTCGCCTTTGAAGCCGACTGCGCAGCCAAAGGATTCCGCAAAGGTAACCCCTGGCATACGCTGGATCAGCTGATTGTCCTTCTAGCGCGCGGCGCTCACACCGACAAGCTTGCCAATCGTCCCCGCCGGGTATAAAGCCAAGCGATGACGATAACGCCGGCAATCCCGGTGAATACAAGGACTGAGATAAATCCCCACACCTCTGCTAGCGCTCCAATGAGTGCTGCGCCAAACGCTGGCGACCCCATCGCAGCGAGAGTCCACAGGCTGACCACTCGCCCGCGATAGTCCTCATGGACTGAAAGCTGTGTAATCGTCTGACACGCCGTGCCTGCGACTGTTGTGAACAGGCTAAGCAGTAGAATCAGAAAAGCGAGCCGCCACAGATCAGTAGCAATTTCCAGTGTGAGGAGTAGCAGTGCAGCAAGCGATACTGACAGACTCACCAGATGGAAAAGTCGACTATTGTCTGCGTGCTGGCGCGTCAGTACGAGTCCCCCGACGATGGATCCTACCCCAGCACTCGCTGTCAGTGTGGCAAGCTCGCTCGAGCCCGCCCCCAGTAAAAATCCATTTAGCGCCGGTAATAGCTCTATGACGGTGCGGCCTAACAAGCCGTTCACCATTGTTAATGCGAAGATCAGGCGAAGACCCTCGCTATGGCGAACGTAGCGTAAGCCGGCACGAAATTGCGCGGCCAGCGGCTCTCGCTCACGGGGTGTGCGGCTGCCGACTCCCCGCAAACCGACAAGAATCGCGGCGGAAATGACGAACATCAACATGCCAATAAAAAACGCATCCGCCACATTGCGAATCTCCAGCAACCAGGCTCCTGCCGCAGGACCTAATATTCGCGCGGTGTTAAACGTCATTGCGGAAAGGCCCACCGCACTCGGAAGTGCCTCGCGACAAACCAGGACCGGGATCAGGGCGAGGCGCATAGGGGTGTGCCAGGAAGTAGCCGCGCCCAAGGCAAGAGCCAACATCATAAGTAGGGGCAGATCAAAGATACCCGCCAGCATGGAGGCACCACCAGCCAGTGCAATGCATGCGTGAACCAGCATTGAGATCACCAGGCCGTGGCGCGGATTAATGCGATCCGACACGATGCCAAACAGCGGCGACAATACAAACACCGGCCCAAGCATCAATGCTGCCGTCAGGCCAACCCAACTCGCAGAATGGGTGATTTCCCAGGCACTCCAGCCAAGTAGAAAACGAACCATCCACGAGCCAAGACTGGAGAACCAGCTGGCAGGGAAATAACGCAAAAAGACGGGCTCTTTCAGGGCTGAGCGGCGTACCTGTCGCTTTTTACTACTCACCAATCGCCCACCTCTTGCTTTTAGGCGTTATTAAGAATACTGTTTTTTTATACAGTACTTTTGTGGCCTCTTTACCGGCCCTCAAGGCGACACCGACCTGATAATCGCGGAGTAGCTCATGCACGATTCACTGGAACCCATTATAAGTCGGCCCGACACTTGGCGGGGGTTGGACCCTGGCAACCCTCCCCAGACACTACCATTGTCCGCCAATAGCGACTGGCATGCACTCGACGCGCTACCCACCGGCTTTGAAGCGCTTGATGATCAGCTTGCTCTCAGAGGATGGCCGATGATGGGTTGTATCGAAATCCTCACCGATGGCAACGGCATGGGGGCCATGGGGCTACTGCTACCCACTATGGAAAAGCTTGGGTCACAGCCTCGGTGGCTTACTTTTATCGCGCCGCCAAATACACCTTATGCACCACTCTTGGCAGCACGGGGCATCCCCACCGAACAAATTTTGATTGTTCACCCAAAAACCAGAGAAGAACTGCTCTGGGCAACCGAGCAAGCCATTCGCAGCACTACATGCAGTGCCGTCTTCAGTTGGCTTGGTGCTGGGGATTATCGCTACGCCGAATTACGCCGACTCCAGTTGGCAGCAACAGAAAACGACACCTTGAGTATTATTTTTCGCCACAGGGAAGCACAGGATCAACACACGCCGGCTTGCTTACGTCTGGTATCTCGAGGCTATCGCCAAATCGATATTCTCAAACAACGAGGTGGAAAACCGGCCACCAATCTCGTTCTTGATGCTGAGGATGATCTCCCCAATCAACCACAGTTATGGGAACTCCCAAGCGAAACCTTTACCACCAACACCGGGCAGTGTCTCACACCTGTCGCTTGAACTTTCGCCTACCTGCCATCTAGATAGAGGCACGGCGCTCAGCTACTTTCCAACGAGTGCTCTTGACTCCCCGACGTAATTTCCTTGGCCGTCCTTGCGCATTACTGGATTGAAATATCCGTGTGTACCTCTGCCACCATGGCCTTGATATTGGCCTCAAGTACATCCAAGGGTACGGGGCCACTACCTAACACCACGTCATGAAATTGCCGAATATCGAACTGATCGCCCAGTGCCACGCGAGCGTCCTCACGAAGCGCCAGAATCTTAATCTTGCCAATCATGTATGCAGTCGCCTGCCCGGGCATCGCAATATAACGCTCAATCGCTTTAATGCAGTCAGATTCAGCATTGGGTGTATTGTCGAGTAAATATGCAATCGCCTCTTCTCGAGTCCATCGCTTGTGATGAATGCCCGTATCAACCACTAATCGTGCAGCTCGCCAAAGCTCCATAGCAAGACGACCAAATTCAGAATAAGGATCCGTGTAAAAGCCCATTTCCTTCGCGAGATACTCGGAGTACAGCCCCCAACCCTCAGTGAACGCCGTGAAAGACAGATAGCGCTGAAAATCTGGGATACCCCCTAGCTCGGTGGTGAGCGCCCGCTGCAGGTGGTGGCCCGGAACCCCCTCGTGAAAGGCCAGGGCCTCAAGATCCGTTTTGGGCATTGCGTTCATGTCATAGAGGTTTGCATAGTAAATTCCAGGTCGTGAACCATCCATGGGCGGTCCCTGATAGAAAGCTTTGCCCGCGCTTTGTTCGCGGAAGGCCTCTACGCGCTTGACTGTTAAATCGGCTTTGGGCAGCCGCCCAAAATAATCAGGTAGCCGCGCTTTCATTGCGTCAATAGCGGCTTCTGCCTCGAATAAATATTGCTCCCGCCCCTTGTCTGTATTGGGAAATCGCAAGGTTTCGCTCTGCCTGACAGACGTAAAGAACTCGGTCAAGGATCCTTCAAATTCAAGTGCTTTCATCAGCGCCCGCATATCGCTTTGTAGCCGCTCTACATTCGCCAAACCTAACTCATGTACCTGATCGGCAGTTAAGTCGGTGGTGGTGTACCACTTAAGAAGGGCCTGATAGTAGTCAGCACCGCGCTCAAATCGCCACACCCCATCATCACCTGAAGAGGCCGCACCCTGAGCCGAGAGTGTATCGATCAAGCGTCGATAGGCGGGCTGGAGACTCTCGATCAAGGCGACTTTGGCGTCAATGAGTAACCGCTGCTTTTCTGCAGACTCAATGGGAAGCGCTTCGATCTTGGTTTTGAAATCAGCCCAGACAATCGAATCCTGATCGCTGTCATCAAAGGGGGATCCACTGATAACGTTGCCAGCCGCCTCGATCATTTGGGGGTACATCCAGTCGACCAATAGCAACCCTTTTTCGGCGCGCACATTGAGCTGTTCGATCACCCCATCAAAGTAAGTGGCAACGTTACTAAGTCTGCCGATATATGACTCAGCGTCTTCGATCGCATCGACACGATGAACGTTAATAAGCGCACTTGGAACCCGAGTGTGCGGTCCGCGAAACTGATGGATGACATAGCGCTCGTGACGGAAGTCATCCAGCGCTAACTGCCGCTCACCATTGCGAATAAATAAATCTTGGGACAGAGCATCGCTTGGCGACAGCTTGGCAGTATCAAACTCTCGTGCACGCACTAAATCATCACGCAACAGTGCGAGAGATTCCTCTTGAAACGCCTCAGTAACTGTATTCCACTGGTCCTTGTGGGTCTCTCGCCCCACATAGCTGGCGGTTAGGGGATTGCGCTCAAGACCGCGATCAAAGTGAGCCGTAAAAAAGTCAGCGAGCTGCTCACTGGCATGAGCCACCGGTAAGCCGGAATCTACCGGCGCCTCTGATGCGGCTTCCGTTCCGTCTACAGTGTCGCGGGAACATCCACTGACAGTAGCGGCCAAAAAAACCAATAGCATCCATACCCATGGGCGCCCAGCGCTGCTCTTAATCATGATTGCGTTCCTAATAAGTAGACCTTTTTATACATCGCTGGCTGATGGAGATTATCCCTGCGCCAACGTGTCCCTTAACGCGGGAGAGGATAGTAACCATTAAATCTCTGTGGCACAGCCACATGGAGCGCTCTGTTTGAGACTTGCCCATTTCATCGTCGTGTCATGGCCGCGGATTCGGAATTTTTGGTTGGTCTGATAACCAAGTCTATCTATAATACTGTATATTTATACAGTATTATAGATAGATGTCTCTCTGGCTCTGCTTACGTTTCCCTCTTCTACCGCTGGAATGTTTACCCCCGGATACAGAGCGGGCGGTCGCCGTGGTGGAGTCACAACGGGTTATTGCTGCCAATGAGCTCGCGCTGTCGGCTGGGATAAAACCGGGGCAAAGCAGCACCACCGCTCGAGCACTGATAGAGGACGGTGAACTTAAATTACTTAGCCGTGATCGCAATCGAGAAACGCAAATCATTAAACAGTTACTGTGCTGGGCCTACGGATTTACGCCAACCCTCGAAGCATGGCACGACAATACACTGCAACTAGAGGTTGGCAGTTGCCTTAAGCTTTACCGCGACGTAAATCGTCTCAATGACATACTCAAGAGGAAATTGGTTTATCGGGGATTTACTGTCGCCAGCGGTTTGGGGCCCAACCGTTGGACTGCTTGGCTTTTAAGTCACTCCAATAAAGAGGGTCACACTAATAACAGGCGTTCAACAGAGGATGGCGAAAACAAACGAGTAGAGCTTGCGGCTATACCACTACGCATACTTTTATCGATACCCGGCAATGACTTTCAGCAATCTGTCGAACGACTTGAAAAAGCTGGAATAAAAAAACTGGGGCAGTTACTTGACCTGTCCCCGAGTAACATAGCGCAACGCTGTGGCAAATCGCTATATCAATGGCTGCAAGCACTGACAGCAACTAATGACCGCTTAGCAACAGACTTTCTGCCGCCTCAACAGTTTAAGGATAGCCTCTGGTTCGGTTTTGAAATCAGGCATAGTAATGAGCTCCAGCCTGCAATGGAGCAGCTTCTCGAGAGCCTTGAGGGGTTTCTTGCCTCTGCGCAGCTAACAACCACAACAATCAACTGGCACATGCTCCGAGCACAAGGTGGATTTCAAACCCTTACCGTGAGGAGTAGTGAGGCCCACCGCTCGGTAGAGCGCTGGCTAAAGCTCTCTGTTTTACAGCTTGAGCACTATTCTCTTGAAGAAAATATTGAAGGACTGTCGCTCGATGTTTCAGAGATGCAGCAGGAGGTAATGACTGAAACCGACCTTTTCGGCGATAGCCGTTCCAATGAGTCGCTTTACAGCCTGATCGATCGACTCCGTGCTCGCCTGGGTTTACAAGCGGTTCAATACCTCGATTTACGGGAAGCTCATCTACCCGAATTCAGCCAGCTATTGACCCAAGAGCAGCCGGCAACCGCCCCTCTCAGGGCATATCCAGGACAGCGTCCATTCTGGCTACTAGAAGAGCCCCACCCCGTAAGAGCGTGGAATGATCAGCTTTTTTGGAATGGGCCTCTGGAGCTTATTTATGGACCAGAGCGAATCGAAGATAACTGGTGGGAGCAGCCTATCAGTCGAGACTACTACGTTGCCAGAACCGAAGAAGGGCAGCCGATCTGGGTCTTCCAAAACCGCCATAATCAGCGCTGGTATGTGCAAGGCGTTCTTCCCTAGACCACACCTTAGTATATTTATTCTATATTTTTCAGTCACTTAGATTTGGCAATATTTTATGTGACAATCTTGTTTCATTCATATTTCAGTTGTGTTACCTTATTATGACATTGGCGTCACATCGCGCCGAGAATCAAGTAAGACAACCTTGTTGCGTCATTGGAAAATCAGGTTTTAACACGCTGTGAAGCGATAACGCGCTGCGAAGCGCAGGGAGAAGACTCCATGAAAAAAGTAATCATCGGACTGTTAGCCACAACCGCCCTTTCAGCAGTTGCCGCCGACGATATCGTTCCCCTTAAGTACATTAATAGCGTCGACATCTACGCTCAAAGCGTCACCATGTCGGTGGATCAACACAGTTGGGCTGTCAGTCACAGCTGTAATCTGTATATGAGCGACGCATCAGACGTATCAGTACGTCCCGCACACAAAACGCCAATGCTGCCCCATCGCATGAACAGGCTCGGTCCTTGGGATTCCCTGGTCATTACGGTCGATGGCAAGAAAAACGTGTGTGATATTCAATCGATCAACAAGGTCAACACGCAGATCGCGTCTCGATAATCAACCGGTAGGGGGCGCTCTGTCCCCTCCTTTCTCTTGTAACCTTACAAAGCAACAGACGCTTACTCACACAATCGCGTCTCAGTGCCGCAACTTCTTCACTCACGCCAGATTAGATTCTCGGTGTTAAAACCAAGGGCCACTGCGCTCTCGACAAAATCTTCACGGATCTCGTCTGACACCCTGGGATCTCGGGCCAAAAGCCACAGGTAATCCTTGTTAAAACCGGAGACATACGCGTAGCGATAATCCGGATCGAGCTCGAAGACTATATAGCTCGCAAAGAAGGGCCCGAAAAAAGATACTT
>Ga0181589_10004228_pt1 | contig 11478 bp, 10 predicted proteins | sample 071ome_25_FD_132444 | JGI IMG/M metagenome (GOLD analysis project Ga0181589, IMG submission 132444) | Coastal salt marsh microbial communities from the Groves Creek Marsh, Skidaway Island, Georgia - 071410BT metaG (megahit assembly) | ecosystem: Environmental > Aquatic > Marine > Intertidal... | reverse complement strand
CACCGTAGATTATTACACCTATGATGGTTCTATGTGGAATGGTCCCGAAGCATGGGTCACGATGGAAAGCGAACCGACTTGTGTTACAGATTTAATTCACAAAGATGCTGAATTGTATTTGATTGGCGGCAACGAATTAGAAGTCGCCATGATTATTCAATCTAACAATGACTGTGAAAGCGAAGTGGATTTCATGTTTTCACTTTATCACAACGACACTTACCAAAGCACCGTTGAATACGGAGTTTTGCCTTTGTTCACCATTTCGGGAACGGGCGAATACCGAATCACATTCAGCCATAGCGATTGGAAAAACCTCGGAGAAGGTCTTTGGAACCTTGAAACCCGATTTTACACCGAATCCGATGGCGAAGTGTGTTGTATTATGACCAACAAGGTTGAAGTTAAAGTGGATTCTAATTGAATCCCTCTGCGTTAACATGAGCGATAATGCGGTCAATAAGTTCCTGCTTACGACCAGAAACAGGAAGCCCTAATTCTTGGAGACGTTCTTTTAGACCTGCAACAGTAAGGTCTTCCAAATCTTCAATGGCTACATCAAGTTCTGCTTTAGCCTCTTCGACGGCATCAGAAACTACTTCTGAAACTGCTTCGGTAACTCCAGAAAGATCACCCTCTTCCACAGCCTCTGAAACAGTATCAGCAATATCTTCAACGACCTCTTCTGCACGGTCAACTACGGCTTCGACAACTTCCTCAATTTTTTCTTCCAAAGAGTCAGGGATGTCTAAACCAGTAGCATCTTCCAAATGGTCGATAGCGTCTTGAATCTCTTCAGAAAGGTTTGCTACCACCTTTTTACGGTTGTTCATCCACCATGCGGTGACGTATCCAGCGACAGCACCGCCGAGCACTTGTAGGGCATCAATCATCATTGGGTCAAGGGTTGACATAGTAACCCATGTTACCCAGCACCTACTTATATCTTTGTAAGTTTAAACCTATAATTACATATAAGTGCTAACTTGATTTAAGGTCATGGCCAAAACCTGTTGTTGTGGAACTGCTATTGGATCTACTACCGATTATGTCGAAGATGATTATTGTAGTTATTTTTGTCGTCGGTTTGATACTGAAGGACTAAAAATGATTCCCCTCTCTGATTATTACAAACATAAAAATCAATTTAAGTATCCCACCATTACTCATAATTGTGATTGGTGTGGTAGCCAAACTACTATTCGCTACCATACTGCTTCAGGTTCCAGTAATGGAACCGGGCGTTTCTGTGGAAAAGAATGTTTCTACACTATGACCCGAGAAGGTCGAAAACGAACCAAGATTCGTTATTCTTTGCTACGGATTCTTTCTCAACGAGGACCACTTCATCGAGATTCTATTGCCGATGTTTTTGGTAGGTGGGAAGCCCGACACCGAAATACCAAAGGACAGGTTGTTTCCTTACTTTCTATTATGGTGCGTAAGGGCTGGGTAGTCAAATATCCTGACAACACCTATGAATTGGTAGATCCTCGACCTATCGGTCAGTTGGCTGCCATCTAAAACTATAAATAGGTAGCCCCACACAAGTTAAATTGGTGCCTACGGCTCCGAGTCTGCTTCGCACACTCTGGGGAAAGGGAGCCTTATGCCTCGGCATGGACGCACGGGACTGACCTCCCGTTGTCGGGGCGGCACCACCTCTTATTCTTCTAAGGGTGCAATCTTGGTAAGATCCACAGTGATTTTCCACTCTGCTCCCAAATACGATTCCCAATTATCATTATTGCCCCTTTCTATTCCGAAACCCACAGATAGTTCCTGCAAGATAAAAAATCCTTTGCTAATTCGATACCCCAAATCATAAAGCAAGTCGCCACCGAAATCAGCGATGGCCTTTTTGATATTCTCGACGGCTTTAACATCGTCTAAGTATCTTTGGTAACCCTGCTTCTGATTAGCCTTGTGTGCCCAATCAAAAGGATAATCAATATGTCTATTCCAGTGATGCAAATCAAAAATGGTTTCTCCCCAGAACTCTGGGTCTTCAATCTCAGTATCAGGAGAATACCAATACACGTCTTCACCCTCGGGATGATAACCATTTCCTACCGTCTGCCACTCGTGTTCATCAAACAAGCCATATTTTTCTAACTCAGTCAAAACTTCTTGGGCTTGAATAGGGGTAATAAAAACTGGAGACCCGGAGTCATTCCAGTTAATAATCATAGTTGCACCTCCATGAAACAGTAAACATCGCCTCCATCATATGTGTTGTTATAATGATATTCATCTTCCCATATTTCCATGGTAACTCTTTTTGATTTTATCCATGATGGTGGCTCACCCTTCGGATAATCCTCGTATCTATTTCCATTTTCATCAACACCCCAAAATTGAATTTGCGGTTGGTTTCCAAAGCCTACTCTTTTTAAAACATATTTAGTATCTAAAATTTTTTGCCATCTGGGTGAGATTTGTTTCCCATTAGCAATATCTTTTTTAATACGATCTGGAAGCCATGGATGCTGGTGATCTAAATCTATAGACTTTAACATTTCTTTTTTTGAGGAAAACATTCCCAACGGAGTTTGATTAAAAATTACCTCACGACCATAATTTTCCCAATCGGTTTTGTCATAATTAAAAACTGAGATAAATAAAAACCATACCGTCTGAGCCGCAAACGGTTGATTGATCATGTAGAATAATTCCTTATTCTGCTATATATAATTACCCGATCTTAAATCGGTTGAGTTTGGCCCACAAGGCTTCATTAGTATCATGCAAATGCTGATCACAATAATAGTAATCCAACCAATGCGAATACCCTTTCGACCGATCGCATCTAATGAATCCCAGAGGACTTAATCGGCTTTTCCAATGGGCTGTTTCACCACATACTTCGCATAGTTTTCCTTCAATTTTTGACGGCATGGATACCCTTGGTTTCTAATCCGTGTTCCTACTATTTCTATTTATGCCCTTCCTGCATCATTCTTTAGAAAGATCATAACGCAGTTTGAGTTTTTTAGGTCCGGTGGAAGGATAGGTAGTCAATCCATTATTTCTCAGAAACATAACTTGGAAATTGCCGTTAGCAGTTTTTCGAGCCCCGGCACCAGCAATTGTTCGTGCTAAAGTCCATTCGATATTGTTAGTTCGGACTCCATCCACACCCATATTGATCTTATCCAGATTGTTGTCAATGTGCACATCATATCGTGCCATCATTTCTTCTAAAGCACTTAACTTCATGTTAGCCCCTGCAGTTCCTCGACCCGAAGCAGCCGCAGAAGCAGCCACGTTAGCATTTCCAAGGAACTTAGTAGCCAATCTCCGGTTAGTAATAGTAGGTTTCATTAGATTACGCTTAACTAAATCTACAATTGCTTTTTTGTATTTTGCAATTAGTTCTTTGCCTCTCAGAGTAGAAGGAAAACTATTGAAATCGATTTGCCACCAGATATCAGCGTAATTAGGATCGGCGTTAGCGGCTTTAGCCTTAGGTCCCAATTGGGAACCCTTTCCTTGCACAGCATCACCTAATCCATAGACATATCCATAAACTACTACGGAATTATCGGATACGGGACGGAAGTTTGGTTCCCATCTTCCAATTGAGTTTTTCTTCAGAATCGGATAATAACGGATACCCGAACCCGTATCAACAGGTAATCTTTGGTATCTCATACGAGCCACAGTAGTGTGTAATTCTTTGGCTGCCCGAGTAGCACTCATGTTCTGACCTAAGGGAGCAGGTTGCATTAAAGTCAACATCTTTTCTTTAAGTTGTTTGGGTGGAAGCACTACACGGTATTGACCAGTTTTCCCTAATCGTTTAATCTTGATTTTGTTATTTTTGAAATATTGCTTCAGAGTTCGGGAAGTAGTGCCGACTCGCTTTGCAGCCGCACCTAAACCGACATCATCATCCCGCATCAACAGGTAAGCCCTGCGACACTTTCGGATGGTGGTTGGTAACATGATATTCTCCCCGGATTTTAATAGTTGTGGACTCCTATTTATACTTACTCGAACTTGCTACCATCCAAGATAACTTCTCCATCTTCTAATTGAATCAAATATTCTTCCGCAAACAGAGAATCAATTTGTTCTTTTCGGAAAGACACATGGTTCTGTCGTAATCGCAATTCTAATTCTCCACGGTCAGGATAACCCTCACCCACTAAAGTTTTGACGGCTTGCACCAGAGTTCGTAACTGAGGGTCGTTAGCCAGCAAGTCCATATTGAGAGGCACATTCTGAACCACGGTTTCCAAGGCTATCATAAACAACTCGGTAGCCATAGAGATGTGGTTTAGATCTACGACATCATCCCCTTGCAAACGAGCAAAACCCTTACAAAGATTGATGAATTGTTGGAACTTACGATTCTCTCTTTTTGTTCCTCTTTGCAAAAACACATCATCAAACATTTTGGTTTCTTTGATTTGAGTTTGAAACTGATTGCGAATTAACTCCCGAGACTTGTTGATATCGGGTTGCATACGGCTTACATAACGAAGATACTCACGGAAGAAAGAACGCCAGATCTGAAGTCTTTCTTTGGACTCGGGAGTATCCAGAGTTCCACCCATAGCATCTAAGATTTTGTTTTCGACGTATTCGTCAGCACCATCATCAGTCAAACTTAATTGGGTGAACATCAAAGTCATACGGCTAATCATCTGATAGGTGTATTCGCCAAAGACTTCCAGCATCTTAATTTTGTCCATCTTTTCCTCGTATTCTTTTTCAGGGTTGCCCCAAAAAGAAACATTTAAACAAGCCTCACGTTCAATGTCTACTTGACCTTTCTGCATAGTGTATGACCCGTTAGCCAGCATATTCATGAGTTCACCGAAGACATCAGAACCCCATGTTTGAAACTCGCTAACTGCCATACGCTCATTGTTCATCTTACCAATCAAACCCAACTCAATAGAGTTAAGATCATCGCCACTCATAGCCCCAAAGAGACCGGGAATGGTGCACAGTTTACCTGTGGAGGCTACTCCACAAGGCACTAAGGGTTGAATCACGTTTTCAATGAGATGGTCTTTGCCTTCACCCATAGAAGTAATCACAGCCATATGCATCATGTCTTGCTTGCTAAAAGGACTCAAGCAATTCAGCATCACGGCTAACTTAATCGGATCATGGGCGTAAACATAACGCCACAGAGTATCGTCAGAAATCATGACCTGCAAAGGTGTTTTGCCATAACGTTTACACAGACTCTTAAAGCCCTCTACTTGTTTAGTAGTCAATTGTGAAACATTGGATTCCTCCAACATATACACTTGTTCGCACACAAACACCTTTTCCTTGCCTTGTGGATGAATCTGGAATTGACCCAACACTACTACTTGTTGACCTTTTCTCATGGACTCAGTCAAAGTTACCAGAGTTTCAGTCAAAGTCATAGAGTCCATGCCACTGGGCATGGTAGTAGACTTACCGTTGTGAACCAGACATGGAATGGCGTTTTGACCATCAGAAATAGTAAAGTAGACTGCTGTTTCTTCAGCATTAGCCTTACGACCAGTGTTAAGTGGACCGTCTTCTATCTTGATAACTACTCCAGAACCTCGTTGAAAGTCGTGAGTAATCTTACTCTGATAGATGGCTTCTACGGAAGAAGCGAAGTCTTGAAACTTTTCTACGCAATTCTTAGCGTAAAGATACAATGCTTCCTCTATCATCGATATCCCTCCAGTCTACTGACATGGCTAACACCTATAACTGCTTTTCTGTTCGACAACTCAGGGGAAAGTGAAGAGTCGATGGTTCCGCCCCATGGGTGGAGGACGCAGAGGGAAACCCTTGGATTCTGGTTGCCGACCGAAGTCTGCTCCCTTTACCTCTTTAAACCACGAGCCTTACGGCAAGGTATATCTGAGTGGTGGAACCACTCCCCGGCGTATGCCTGACAATGTCAAAGCCTTGAGCCTTACGGCTACACGACTCCGCACAGAGGCCGAGGAGGTATCGAACATCAAGCCTTACGGCTGTTCACCATATCCCGTAGCATTACGGGAGGGAGACTCACTCGGAGGCTGCCTCAGGGGCTTGGTCCTCGTGGTATTCAGGGAGTTCATCACGGGTGATGGCTCCACGAACGATAGCGTTGAAGGACTTGTAGAAGCGACCGGGGTTCTTGGTGGATTCTTCTTTTTGCTTCAGGAAGTCAACGACCACTGGAAGGTTGTAGACGTTCTTTTCGGAACCGTCTTCTTGGGTTTCCTGTGTAACGATGTCGTTGTTCTTGACGAAGCGTTCCCAATCGTTGATTTCGAAGGATTGAAGGTAAATCTTCTCTCGGCGTCCAGTGTCAAGGTTAACCATGCGGACTACGATGCTGTCTGCACCCAGAGGGGATTCCTGCTGGTTGAAAGACACAATAGCGTAGTTTCGGTAGATTGCCCCGAACTCTGGCTTCAGGATGTCGTAGGTAGCCCCACGACGACCGCTGGTAGCACGAGCAGGTCGGTTGTTCTCAAGTTCAGTCATAAATGCTGCGATTTCATCTGCGTTTGTCATAATATCATTCTCCTATTATTTTTATTGTTTTGCGTCCGTTTGTTTGTTGGGACAAATTACTGTTGTCACACCACCCTTATATACCTTCAGGATAACTAAAACAAGCGACAAGAAACTATAAATAGCGGTGAGCACCACCAATATCTATGAAGGCAGAAGATTTCTTGCGTGAGGCACTAAAAGCCGAAGGGGAAACCATGGTAAAACCTGAGGCACTTCTCAAAGAAGAAACTTGTGAGGCTGCGGGTCGATTCATGGCAAAACGTTACTATGAAGAAACTAATTCCAAGGTTGCTAACGAACTTCGTAACCTTCTTAATTCCCTTAGTAGCGATGACGAGGCAGAAGACATCAAAATTGTTTATGAAGAACTCTGGGCGATGGCCAATCCCTTTAATCCACCCCAAGCCACCCTTATTGAAGAAGCCCGCCGTAAAACGTTAGAGGCTTTGCAAGGCAAGATTGATGATGCTGATCTTTTGCAGTTATCCGTAGACCTCCCTGATTCACTATCTGCTCGCAGCACCGTTACCAATGTGCTCAAGTGTCAAGAATTGGTTCGCAACTATCAAATGGCTATTGCTAACGGTGAAACCGGTGCGGACGAAGCCGACCGTTTGGCAGCGTTTGTTCTTGATCTTTTGGACGAGTCTCTGGATCGCATGAGTGCGGCGATGATGTTTTACTTAATCGATACTGCCGATGCTCGCATGATTGCCAGTGCTATCACAGTAGACCCAGAACTTTTTGAAAAAGGAGTTGCATCAATGGCGAATTACGCTAAAAAATTGCTGTATCGAGTTCATGTTGATGGTGAACCCCTCCCTGATGAGTTTGTTTCCGAAGCAGATGCTGAACAACTTCGAGATAGTTTGGCTACCTCTGACCCCGATAACGTTTACACCGTGGAAAAGGATTATGATCCTATTCGTTCCCTCTGGGATTCTGCCCCTGTCGGTGGACTTGACCGTAACAATACAGATTACCAAATGTTTTTCCGCAAGTCTTTCTTAAAGGCTTTGATGCCTCTGGTAACCCAACATATCAAGACTGATATCGTTACTCTGGATGGTTTCTTTACTGAAGTTCAATTCGAAAACTTGTATGGACGAGTAGCCGATTATCTGGATCTTACTGATATGGAATCCGTCATAAAAGCGGCGGCTAATAACCAACAACCGCCTTGGCGAGTTCAGAAGCGAGTTTCTTTGGAAGATTATCTCAAACTCTACAAAAATCCTATCGAGGTTACCCTGACCGAAGACGGGACTGGAATTGAATCCATGGACCCCATAGACTCTTGGTTGGAGCCTGATTTTGATATTGGTTCCCAAGTTACTATCTGGCAAGAAATTGGTAACTATGTAGTGGTCTGGCCTGAAGACCACCCAGAAACCCGCACAGATTCCCTCCTACTTCCTAAAACCTGTTTGGGCTACTATCAACCTATTAACATCCCCAATGTTAGTGAGAAACCAGAACTTACTAAGGAAGAACAACAAGTTCTTCGTGACCGTAAAACGGCTCAAAAGGAAGACCAACTTCGTCGCAAGGCTCTTCGTTTAGACGTTGAAATCAAGGCTGACAAGTCTTTAACGACTATGATTAACACTACTACCGGAGAACTGCGTCAGTTTACTAAGCAAGAACTCTTTGACGGTGCTGCCGGTTTTGAGTTTGATAAAACCCGTTTGATTAAGATGGGTGGAGTTATTTATCCTGTGGCGTTAGCCTCTTTGGTTAACATCTGTGCTGACAAGGGCTATCCCTGTCAGATTTTGGAAAGTGGTTCTGGTGGGCCCCTCAAAGTTGAAATCCCTGAATCCCTTATGAAGTTAGTCACTCAAATGGGTGCTCCTCTACGAGCCCAAGTGCAAGGAAATATGGTGGTGGTAACATACTAAGCAACAAAAGTTTATGGCGAGCCGAGTTTGATCGGTTTACTGACCAAGCAATTAAAGATATGAAGAAATATTCTGATAACACTAACGAAGAACGTGAGTGGATGTGTTATGTTTACCTGACTCCGTCCCAAACCTATGAATTGGGTGGTGCTTCCTACGGTGACGAATCTGCTATCAAGGTTTCTCCGCAATCCAAAGGTGCACAAGACCGACTTATGAAGGGCTTGGAAGATCAGAAATGGACTATTCACGGTCACCCGCTTAAGGATGGCAAGATTTACACCGGTCGACAATACTTTTCTTCTACAGATATCTGTCGGGAGTTCGTTAAGTCCCGTGATAACAACGAATACATTGCTCAGTTCTTGGTTTACCCTCACCAACAAATTCAAAAAGGTGCTAACGGCCAACCTACGGGCAAAAAGGTTATCCATAATCGAGTTCGAACTTTAGTCTTCCCAGATACTCAAACTATTGTTGCCGCTATGCGAGATTCCAACCCCGGTGTAGATCCCTATGCTATTACTCCCGAGTCAGGACAAAACAAGAATACCCCTGACGGTCGTTTAGTTAACGATTCGGGCGTTGATTGGTTCCGCTTTCAAGAAGCCTTGGGCAAGTATGGTTGCATGGGTATCATGGATATCGAAGGTCCTTCTTACGGTGCTGAAGGCTACACCTCAGGCATAGTTTCTACTACGAATATAGTCGGCGGCTTAGCCGCCCTTGCTGGATTAGGTGCTATTTGGTGGGTTAACCGGAACCGTGCTAAAGTTATTGAGGTCATCGACGATATTGGCATTGGGAAGTGAAGTTCGTGGTAAGTATCTCGGACTTGGGTGATTACATTGGCTCGGGTAGCCAAGGCTCAGTCTGGCAACACGCTTCAGAACCTGATAAAATTATCAAAGTCATGAAGGGATTTCCCGTTATGAATGATGGAGAACTGGATGCCTTTCAATATGACCGCTATCTTCAACGTCGATTTGGTAGTAAATATGATCAACATGAGCAAGCCGCTTGGATGTTTGCACCCATGGCTAACAAGATGGTTTTGTATTTGTTTCAGGAAACCATGGCGATGAGAAAGGACAATCTTGCTTTACCTTCAGGTCAAGTTAAGGTTTATGCTATCGAAAACCAGATTTTTGAACTTAAAGATATGCGTCGTCTCTACCAGATCATCGTGAACAATGGGGTATTCGGTGAAGCCAGTGATGAGGCCAAGCAATTTAAACTGGATTGGCTAACTATTTTGTCTCCGGGACACCGTAATGGATATCTCATGGTGCAAGAAAAGTTAGAAAGAATTGGTGGACGAAGTCGTGCCGAAGGTCAGGAAAGACCCAAAGTTTTTGAAGAGTGGAGCACTTTCCTCTGGGACGATTTTGGTTTGGTTACCCGTGATACCAAAAACCCCGGCAACTATGGATTCCGTGCTAACAAAGAATTGGTTATTTATGATCCTGTGGTCGCACCCCTCCCAGAACAGAATGATTGGAGTTCTCGAAACGTTTTCAATCGTTTGCGTTATGCTTATTTTGTGTATCTTTTTACAGATATTCCGAAAATCAATGATATCGATGAATATGATGCCCACGAGGTTAACAAGATTATCCGTCGTTTTGAAAGACAGATTATTGCAGGTAACTTTTATCGTATTGAGCGAGAAGCCGAAGGATTCCCGGGATCTTATCAACCCGAACCCTCACTAAATGATTATGGTCTCCGAGATATTATGTATTCTGGAACAGCGTCTGATAACTTCCAGCAAACTTTGGCTAACTTCGGTTCTGATACCGATGAAGGGTGGGAAGATGATGTCGAATGGACGCAAGATAACAAGAAGAAAATTCCTAAGTGGCAAGAAGAAGTAGAGTGGAATGCTCCTGCTCCTAAACAAACTAAAGTTCGGTTTCCTCGTGCCAAAGCCGACAAAATTGTGGCTACCGTAGAAGCCCATATTAAACCCTATGTAGAAAAGATGATGGCTTGCGGTTCGTATCGTCGAGGTGCCCAAATGATTGGTGATATCGATTTCGTAGTTATCCTAAAAGATGGATACACCTTGCCTCAGATCCTACCTCCCAATCAAGGTATCAATTGGGTAGGTGAACAAAAAGCCCAAGTTATCATTGATGGCGAAAAGGTAGACTTCAGAGTTACTACCCCGGAAGCGTGGGGTGCTACTATCCTTTATTTTACTGGGCCCGCAGATTTCAATATCAAGTATCGATGGATGGCTAAGAAGCGTGGACTCAAACTATCAGAATATGGTTTGTTTAAGCGGGATACTGATGAATATATTGCTGGTGCTACCGAAGCCGATATCTTCACGGCTCTGGGACGTCCTTATCGTGACCCTGCAGACCGCAAAGGATTCCAACGGAGTGCTAAAAAGAAAGCCGAGGCTTTCGATAACTACGATAATTGGCATGAAGATATGGAAACTATGAATGAGGAAAAGTGGAAACTCTATAAGCAGCAAGGTGGTAAAACTCCGATTACTAATAAAACCAGTAAGAAGGATCGCAAATTGTTAAATGATATCATAGAGGAACTCGGTTGGTCGGGATCTAAGCAATACACTATCGATACACCCACCATGGCTTATCGAGCCATGCCTTTTACCGATTATGCTAAAGCATTGGAAACAGGATATCTTTATCCCCCACAGCACGGTATTTTCGCTTCTTTGAATCCAACACCTACACGGGCACAGGCGTCTTGGAAAGGTTATCCAGTATTTGAAATAGATATTACGGGATTAACTGTTACATTTAAGGGCAAGCAAGGTGATGAGCAGGGAAGGATCATTACTATTGACGAACCCATATCAGTCGATCGTATTCTACATTATGGAAAAAACATTTATGAGGGGTGGGAAGCAGAATCTTTTGAGGCACCCTATCAACCTAATCAAAGTTTAACGGATTATAGTCCCCAAGATCTAATGACTTCTTCTGCTGTTACCGGAGATTTTACAACTGATTCTCTCAAGTATGGTTTTGGACCTACGGTTCTTCGAGGCGAAATGGAAGAATATGCTCCTAATGAAACTGATGAT
>Ga0181589_10004225_pt1 | contig 11484 bp, 12 predicted proteins | sample 071ome_25_FD_132444 | JGI IMG/M metagenome (GOLD analysis project Ga0181589, IMG submission 132444) | Coastal salt marsh microbial communities from the Groves Creek Marsh, Skidaway Island, Georgia - 071410BT metaG (megahit assembly) | ecosystem: Environmental > Aquatic > Marine > Intertidal... | reverse complement strand
CGGGCCATTGGGCCGCGCCTGCGATATCGGATAAAAACGCCTCAGAGGCGGCATCGCCATGAAGAACGCAGTTCTCGCCGCCCTCTTCATAATTCAGCACGAATTGAACGGCAATTTTGGCCCCATTCGGCCATGCAGCATCTGGGGCGTCTGGCCCATAGCCAATCATGTTGCGTTGGTAGCGGTTCATCGCGCACCCCTGTTTATCTGATTAACGTGTAAATCAGGCAGCAGGCTAGCATTTTCAAAAAATTGTTGAAACACTTCCTTGGGATGTTTTGGGCATATGCAGTCTTTGCATTTGCTGCTTTTTCGATACGCTTGGCGAAAAAGGAGGCGCTTTATGGCCGATGGTTACCTGACCACCCATGTTTTGGATACTGCCCGCGGCATGCCAGCCCAAGGCATCAACATCACCCTATACGCGTTGGATGGCCAGACACGCCGCAAAATAGCGCAGGCAGTGACCAATGCCGATGGCCGCACGGATAGCCCAATTTTGCCCAAAGAGCAGTTTGCCACGGGCACATACGAGCTGGTTTTCGAGGCGGGCGATTATTTGCGTGCCACGGGCCAAGCCGGGGCCGAGCCGCTGTTTCTGGATGCGGTGCCCATACGGTTTGGCATGGCAGATGCTGCGGCGCATTACCATGTGCCGCTGCTGCTGTCGCCCTTTGGCTATTCTACCTATCGTGGCAGCTAAGCGCGCTTAGGCGCTGCGGCTGACCATGCGGCCAATCACCCGGCCGCCCAAGATATGGACGTGCAGGTGGGGCACCTCTTGCACGCCGGCATCGCCTGAATTGGCAATCAACCTGTAGCCGCCATCGCCCGCGCCGGGGGTGACGCCCAGCATTTTACACACCTCGCCAATGGCGCGCGTGTAATCCACGATTTCCTCGGCGCTGGCCTCGTTGGCGAAATGATCATAGGTCACATAGGGCCCTTTGGGGATGACCAAAACATGCACGGGCGCCTGTGGGGCGATATCGTGAAAGGCCAAGCTGTGCGGGGTTTCCAGCACGGTTTTATTAGGGATTTCCCCGCGTAGAATTTTCGAAAAAATGTTTTGCGGGTCATAGCTGTAGGGCATTTGTGTCCTCAGTCGGCAAAAAGATAATCGGTTTCGGCGATCTCGCGTGCCTTGTCTTCGGGCAGAGACAGGAATTTGGCAATCGGTTCGATACGCTCTTCGATGGTGCTATCTTGGCGCAGGCGGTAGTGATTGGCAAACTCTTGGTCGCGCAACCGGTCGCTTTCGTGGGCCATGTCGTTGCGGATTGTGGGCAAAAGCCGGTTCAGCGTTTCTGGCGGGGTTTGCGGGCCTGCCAAGCCCACGCGCATGGCGTGCCCGATCAGGTATTCATCGGTAAATGTGCATTCAATTTCCAACAGCCGCGTCAGCGCGCGGTCGCCGCAGAAATCTTGGAACAGATCCAAATTGCCCGTGTCGATGTACAGCACCAAGCGGTTTGTATCGTAATAATCAAACAGCATGCGCAGCAGCGCCCGGCGGTGGCGGGTGCGCTTGCCCAAGCCCGATTGCAGGCCGCCCAGATCGGGCATGGGGGTGTTTTCTTCGTTGAAGAGATAATCAATCGCCGTCAAGTTGGTGATACGGCGAATGCGCGTTGCCAGCCGTTTGGCCACATGCCATTTCTTGCAGACCAAAATCATCAACTCGCGGTCGCGGCCAAGGCTGCTTTCGGTTTCCCAAAATCGCGTGCCAAAACGCCGCCCAATGCGGCCCCTGCCGGTGAGAAACTGAAACAGGTTGCGCCCCTCGTTCGATACTTTGAACTGAAAGCTGCCGGCCGAAAACAGCGCCGAAAGCCGGGCCTTTAAATGCGTGGCCTCGGGGCTGATTTTGCGTGCAAACAGGTAATCTTGGCAGATCAGCATATCGTAATGGTCGTTATAAAAGACCACAGGCATGCCATAATCGGTGAACAGCAAGAAGGTCAGCGTGCGGGCCCGAATTTCGCGTTCGGGCACCAGATGGCGCACGAGAGTTTGAAAAAATGTCTCATCGGGGATCCATGTTGTTTTGAAAAACCGCATCACATCTTTGCGGGCGCTGGAAAATTCCAAAATCCGTTCGATGGTTTGGCGGCGCAGGCACCACCACTGGCTGCCGATTTGCACCTGCAGATCCTGCGGAATGCTGCGTTTTAGGCCCAGCTGCCTTTGCACCTTGAACATGGTGTAAAACAGCCACTTTTGCGTGCGCTCGTTCACCCAATGGCGATAGATAAGACGTTCTTCTTTCCAGCCGGTTTTGATCCAATTGCTTTCAAAATAATCAAAGCTTTCGATATAGTCGCAATCGTCTTGGTCAAGAAAACGGTGGATGTAATGCGCCGATTTGATCGGCATGCAATCGCCTGACAACATGTAAAAATGGGTGGCGCGGGGAAAGGCCTGCATGGCGCTTTCGATGGCGTTTAGGCTGGCTTGCACCAAGCTCTACTCGCCCCAGCCGCATTTGATGCGCTTTTGCGCGAAAGTGATGTTGGGGTTTTCATCCAAGGCATCGCGCAGCTGGCGGTACTCTTCGGGCCGGGCGCGGGCGTCGAAGTGAATCGAGATATAATCGCCTGCCGCAGTCAGGCCTTGGGCCTGCTTGATGATGGCGCTTGGGTCTTTGTGGCACAAAAGAATGAAGGCGATTTTCGACATCAGGTGCCTGAAGCCTCTGTTTACTGGTACAACTTATCTAGTTAAAAGGGATCCGGGCGCGATTGAACAGCCCTCTTTCAGGGTTTTGTGGCCAGTGCAGCCAAGGGACCGAGTGTTTTTATAGAGGTGGTTGGGTTTATGGGATTTCCCGGCACGTGGATGACCGAAAGCGAAAGCGTTGTGTATCGGGTGGTGCCCAAATGCGCCTGCTCGACCATTGGGCAGATTATGTTTTATTCCGACCATGGCCGCTTTTTCGATGGCGATATTCACGATGCCACAGAAGGGCTGCATAAATGGGCCTTGGCCGATAGCCAGCCGCTGATCAAGCAAAACGTAAAGGCGCAACGCAGCTACGCCTTTACCTGCGTGCGCAACCCTTACACGCGGATACTGTCGTCATTTTCGATAAAATTTGCGGCATTCAGCGCAACGGCCGGTGCTACCGTGGGAACCTAGTGCCGATGTTGGCGCAGAAATATGGTATCGAGGTGGGCGCGCCCGAAGATGGGTTTGAATTCGACCAAATCTAATCGTTTCGCCGGTTTTTGCTGTTTGCCCGCGATACCATACGCTGGCGTCGCCCGATGGAGCCCGATATCCATTGGTCGGCAATGTCGGGCCATATCAGCACCTTCATCCATAATGGGGGGCGCTATAACCACATTTTTTGGACCGAAGATTTCAACGCTGGCATGGCCACGGTGCTGGGGGCCATCGAAACGCCGCATGCCGTAGATCTGGCCAAGGTGCCGCGCTTTAACGAATCCGAGGGGCATGGCCCCAAACGCGCGCATCCGGTCGAGGCCTATTTCGACGATCTGTCGATGCATCTGGTCTATGAAATTTATTAAAATAATTTCCAGCTGTTTCGCTATGATTTCGAAAACCCCGGCAACAAAATGCCAATCGGCGAGATCGACCTGGAAGAGGTGCACGCCAAGCTGGGCGAGTAGGGGGGCACCGGCCCACGCATGCGGGCCAGTGCCAAACTTGGTTACATAGCCGCTTAATAGCCCAAGGCGCAGCCGTCTTTACGCGGGTCCGAGCCCCCTTCAAGCACGCCGCTATCGTGGATCATGATGGCCTGTGCGCCACCAATCGGGCCATCGGGCACCTCTACCTTATGGCCCAGATCGGCCAATTCGCTGCGCACCTTTTCGCTATAGCCGCGCTCTACCTTCATGATGCCACTGTCCGAGAAACACCGCGGTGCATCAATGGCGGTTTGAGGATCCATGCCAAAATCAACCATATTCGAGACAAAGCGCGCATGGCCATTGGGCTGATAGGCCCCGCCCATCACGCCAAATGGCATCACGATTTTACCATTCTCGCGCAACATGCCCGGAATGATGGTGTGCATCGGGCGTTTATTGCCGCCCAGTTCGTTGGGGTGGCCTTCTTGCAAGGTAAAGCCCGCGCCGCGATTTTGCAGCAAAATGCCAAATTTCTCTGACGCGATGCCCGACCCAAAGCCATGGAAAATAGAATAAATCAGGCTTACGGCCATTCTGTCGCGGTCAACCACGGTGATGTAAATCGTGTCTTTATGGACCGATTCGCTGATGGGCGCCGCCGCTGCCATGGCCGCATTTGGGTTGATCAAGGCGGCCAGCTGCGCCGCGGTTTCGGGGGCCAGCATATGGTCTAGGCGCGTGGTATGGTCGGGGTCGGCGATAAAGCGGTTGCGCGCGTCATAGGCCAATTTTGCGGCCTCGGCCTCGATATGGGCGCGCTGGCTGCCGAAAGGGTCCATGCCCGCAATGTCGAAATGCGACAGGATGTTCAGCATCAAAATTGCGGTGGCGCCTTGGCCGTTTGGCGGATGCTCGACCAATTCCATCTGCTTATAGGTGCCCGCCACGGGGGTGCTGGCGTTTGCCGTGGCTGCGGCAAAATCGGCCTCGGTATGCACGCCGCCCAAGCCCTGAAGCGCGGCCACCATATCGGCGGCCACTTCGCCCTCGTAAAAGGCGCGGGCGCCATCGCGGGCCACGCGCCGCAGCACCTCGGCTTGGCCGGGGGCGCGGAAAATTTGGCCGGGCTTGGGCAGTTTGCCATCAATCAAAAAGTGGCGCTGGGCGGTTGGGCCTAGGCATTTGGCCGCCTCGGGCCAGTCAAAGGCCACGCGCGGGGCCACGGGGATGCCATGTTCGGCGTAGTGGATGGCGGGGGCCAGCAGCGCATCAAGCCCCAATTTGCCCACGCGCTGTGCCAGATCGGCAAAGCCTGCCATCGCTGTGGGGATGGTCACGGCCTCGGGGCCATGCAGCGGCACAGCATCCAGCCCACGGGCGCGCAGATCGGCGGCATTGGCCGCCGCCGGTGCCCGGCCCGAGGCATTATGCGCCAGCACCGTGTCTTGGCCGGGTTGGTTGTACAGAACAAAACAGTCGCCGCCGATACCCGTCATTTGTGGTTCGGCAATGCCCAGCAGCACGGCGCCGGCAATGGCGGCATCCATGGCGTTGCCGCCACGCTGCAATATGTCGATGGCCGTTTGGGCGGCCAGCGGGTGCGATGTGGCGCACATACCGTTGGTGGCCATCACGGCCGATCGGCCCGGGCTATGAAAATCGCGCATTGGTATCCCCTCGTTTCCCTTTTCTTCGTTCCCAAGTTTTAGGGCCCGCGCAGGGAATTGCAATTTGCCAATGCATGAAAGCCCAGCCATGCATGTGGCGCATTTAGATGCCTGCCGCCCCTAAGGCAGGGGTGGGCTGGGCACCGCATTCCGAAAGATGATGCGCAGTTCGTTCCACTCGGCAAAACGGGCGTGGTCCAGCCCATCGGCCAAGCTGCGGATCAGGTGCCAGCCAAACCCGCCTTCGGGCAGATCCGTGGGGTTGGGCGCGCTGTGGCCGGTGCCGGGGCCAGGTTGTGGCAACAAACCTGCCGGCAGGGCGGCCCCACGATCGCGCAGCGTGGCGATAAACTGGTGGCCCTGCACCTGCGCGCGCAGCCAAATTGGCCCGGTGGCATTGGGATAGGCATGTTCGGTGATATTGTTCAGCGCCTCTGCCAGCACGATGCAGATGCTGTCGCGCCGCTCTGACGCGACGGGCAGGCCCGCCAGATAGGTTTCAAATGCCAGTAATCCGCGCCGCACAGCAAGCGGTGTGGCGGTGAAGGACAGGCTAAAAACCGTCTTCCCCATACGCAGCCTTTGGGTGGGATCAGGCTGCATCTTTTAGCGCATCGGCAACGGTTGCGTGAATGGTAAATACGCTATCCATACGGGTCAGGCGAAACACCTTGGCCACGGCCGGGCGCAACCCTGCCAGATGCAGCCGCCTGTCGGGGCCCAGCGCCTTCATCACGGCCACAACCGCGCCCAAACCGCTGGAATCGATGAAATCAACCGCGCCAAGATCTAGCAGCACATCGTCTTGCCCGCCCTCGCTGGCCTGTCGCACGGCTTCTTTAAAGGCGATGGCGCCTGCCGCATCTATGCGGCTGTCTTCCACCTGTAACAGGCAAAAGCCATTGCTGTGTTGCGCACGCAGACCCATGGTGAAACCCCTGTAGAAATACCAATCATGCGCCGCAGGCTAGACAGTATTCGTTACCATTCGGTATGCATGACCCAAGCAAACAGGAGGCTGCCATGAAAACCGTGGTTATCGCAGGTGCGGCGCGCACCCCAATGGGTGGGTTTCAAGGGGTGTTCGATGGTGTGCCAGCGGCCCAGTTGGGCGGGGTGGCCATTCGCGCGGCGCTGGCGCAGGCGGGCTGCGCCAGTGTGGACGAACTGCTGATGGGCTGTGTTTTGCCCGCAGGCCAAGGGCAGGCGCCCGCGCGTCAGGCGGGGTTTGCTGCCGGCTTGGGCGAAGATGTGCCCGCCACCACGCTTAACAAAATGTGCGGATCGGGGATGAAGGCCACGATGATGGCTTTCGATCAAATCGCGCTAGGGCACGCGCAAACTATGGTGGCTGGCGGCATGGAATCGATGTCGAACGCGCCGTATCTTTTGCCCAAGATGCGTGGGGGCGCCCGTATTGGCCACGGGCAGGTGATCGACCACATGTTTCTTGACGGGTTGGAAGATGCCTATGACAAAGGCCGCCTGATGGGCACATTTGCCGAAGATTGCGCCGAGAAATACCAATTCACCCGCGAGGCCCAAGATGTCTATGCGATCGGGTCGCTAACCGGGGCGCTAGAGGCGCAAAAAAGCGGTGCTTTTGCGGCCGAGATTGCACCCGTTTCGCTGGAAACCCGCACCGGTGTGGTTGAGATTTGCGAAGACGAGCAGCCCGCCAAGGCGCGCCCTGAAAAGATCCCAACGCTGAAGCCCGCCTTTCGCAAAGATGGCACTGTGACGCCGGCCAATGCCTCGTCCATCTCTGATGGGGCGGCGGCGCTGGTTTTGGCGTCGGAAGAGGCCGCAGCCGAGCAGGGGTTACGGGTGCGCGCGCGGATCTTGGGCCATCAAAGCCATGCGCAGGCGCCTGCGTGGTTTTCCACCGCGCCCGTTCCCGCCGCGCAAAAGCTGTTGGCGCGCTTGGGGTGGGCTGTTGACGATGTCGATCTGTGGGAGGTGAACGAGGCCTTTGCCGTGGTGCCGATGGCGTTTATGCACGAAATGGGCATCCCGCGCGAGAAGGTCAACGTAAACGGTGGCGCCTGCGCGCTGGGCCACCCTATCGGCGCCTCGGGGGCGCGGATTATCGTGACCTTGCTGAACGCATTGGAAACCCGTGGGCTGAAACGCGGTGTGGCGGCTATTTGCATTGGGGGGGGCGAGGGCACAGCCATCGCGATCGAGCGCGACTAGCCCCGAACGCCCATGCCCCGCCCTGACCGGCACGGGGATTATTTGAAGACTATCACGTTGCGACGGGCGTGGCCTGCCATGGTGTCGGCGATGGCCTCGTTCACCTGTTCCAGCGGCCAGCGGCCGGTGATCAGCTCGTCCAGTTTCAGCCGCCCTTGGCTATACAGGTCTACCATCCAAGGGATGTCGCGCTTGATCACCACATCGCCCATTTTCGAGCCCACAATCGATTGCCCCATATCGGCCATCAGCAAGGGCGAATAGCTGGCCATTTGGCCAAAATGCGGCATGCCAACCATTACCACCTTGCCCCGGTTGGCCAAATAGCGCGGTGCCAGATCGTAAACCGAAGCCACGCCTACCGTCACCAAAACCGCATCGGCTCCGCGCCCGCCAAAGATTTTTTGTACCTCTTTGAAGGGCTTGCCTTCGGCCAATACGCCATGGGTGGCGCCAAATTCTTTTGCCGCTTCCAGCTTGCCGGGGTTCATATCCACCGCAACGATGCGGGCCGCACCCGCAAGGCGCGCGCCCTGAATGGCGTTTAGCCCCACGCCACCGGCGCCAATGACCACCACATTCTGGCCGGGGCGAATATTGGCCGTGTTCACCGCAGCGCCAACCCCGGTGATCACACCGCAAGACATCAGCGCGGCGGCATCTTTGGGCATGTCGGCTGGAATTTTCACCAGCTGGCTTTGATCTACCACCACCTTTTCCGCAAAGGCGCCGGTAAACAGCGCCTGCCACATCGCATCGCCTTGGGGGGTGCTGAGGGGGCTGTTTTTGCCATCGCCCGGGTTTTCACACACTGTTGGGTGCCCCGAGCCACAGCTGGGGCATTCGCCGCACGCGCGGATCAGCGTGACCGCCACGCTATCGCCCAGTTCCAGCCCCTTTACGCCCGCGCCCAACGCCGTGACAATGCCTGCCGCCTCGTGGCCAAACACCGCTGGCGTGGCGCCGCCAAACCCGCCCTGCCACAGCGAGATATCCGAATGGCACACCGCCACCGCATCGATGCTGACCTCAACCTCGCCCGCCTGTGGCGCGCGCAGCTCTACCTCTTCGATGACCATGGGTTCGTTGAAGGCATGGCATACGGCGGCTTTGATCTTGGTCATCGTTTGGGTCCTTATGGCTGGCATTGCTGCGCCAAACCGTAGGGTTGGCTGCCCAGAATGGCAATGCATTCACTACGGATTTTGCGCTAGCCAAAGCTGAGCAAAAGCACCGACAAAAGGCACAGCATGCTAAAGGCATAGCTGCCGTTCCAGCGGGGGCCAATTTGGCCGGGGGTGGCGGTGCCGATCATGCGCGCCGAAAGCCGCACGGCGGTGCTGTAGGGTGTGGTGTTCACCGAAATCGTCCAGACCGAAACCAGCATCACCCCCACTGCCACCGGGCTGATGGCCAAGGCTGCCAGTTTTGGCAATGTGCCCGCCAATATGGTGACCGATACAATGGGGTTTACCCCCACCATGGCCAAGCACACGATCAACCATGCCGAGATGGCCAGCGTGGCGCCGCTGGACAGGCCGGCCGTGGTAATGGCGTGGCCCAAGGCTTGGGTGTCGATGATATTGGCCACCATCACCCCCAAAAAGGCCGAGCAGGCAAAAAGCGTGATCTCGGTGCGCATATTGGGCAGGTTGGGCAAGATATTGTGCCCAATTTCGTGGCCCACCCGGGCAATGGCACCGGGGTGCCCGCGTTCTTGCAGCCACAGCCAGCCCGCCGAAATCACCGGCAGGGCCAGCAGCAGGGCCACTATCATGCTGGTGCCCAAGATTTGCGATAGGCCCAAGGCCAAGCTGGGCACGGCCACCGCCAATGCCAAAAGCGGCACCAAGCCGCGCAGCGAGGGGGCCTCGGGGCGCGCATCGCCTGCGCGCTGCGGGTAGGCGTGGCGGTCAAAACCCCAGCCCAGCAGCAAAAAACACACCCCAAGGGGGGCGGAATAAATTGCAATTTCGGCCCATTTCAGCCCCGGTATGGCGGCGGTGATCAGCGCGATTGTCACGGTAATGGGCGACCACATGGGAATCGAGCAAAACCCGCGTATCATTGCTAATGTCATGCGCTTGCGCCGGATCGCGGCGATGCGCTGGTCTTCGGCCGTGGTGCCGGGCGCCACGCCTTTGGCAATCATCGTGCCCAAAAGGCCAATGGCGCTAAGGTTCAACAGCATCCCAAACAGGGCGGCGCCAAAGGTTAACACCAAATACCGCCGCCCGGGTGGCTGATGCACCAAAATATGCCCCGACGCGCGCAATAGCGGTGCCCGCCCCGCAGCATGCTGCAAAAAGCTAAGCGAATTCAAGAAAAACGCCATAAATGCCGCGCGGTTGATGGCCTGCGCCGTGATGTCTGGATCTAACCGTTCGGTGGCGTATTCAAACACCACCATTGCAATGCACACCGCCACCAAGAACCGCGCCATTTTGGACAGGCCGCGAAACTCTAACGCGAAAAAGGCCAAAAGGCCCAACGCCTCGGGCCACATCAAAAACGACCATGATGTGAACATCCCGCCAATGGCCGCAAGACTGACACAGATCAGGCACAGCGCCGATGGGCCTGGCCAAATGGGTGGCGGTATCTGGGGGGGCTGGACTGCGTTCATTGCAAAGGGCAGGTCTGGCGCCGCGATCGTTGTGGCGATGTCATCCAATAACCTCCCCGGGTGCCGTATCTGGCCAAGGCCCCTGCGAGCCGCTGCCAAAAGCCTAGATAGGCGCGAATTCATGCGCAAGCGCAATAGCTTGCCCTGTTTGATAATTGCGCCATCTTGACCGGGGCAGGCACTGCTGGGGCATTTTGCCTTGGGTGGGGATCAACAGGGAGGGAAACCGCATGTCTATGGTGATTATCGAGCGCCCCAGCGCCCGGGTGGGTGTGATACGGCTGAACCGCCCCGAGCGGCGCAATGCGCTATCCACGGCGTTGCGCGCAGAAATTGCCGCAGCGATTGCCCAACTGGATGCCGCGCCAGAGATACGCTGCATTGTGCTTACGGGCGATGATAAGGCCTTTGCTGCTGGGGCTGATCTGGCCGAACTGGCGCAGGCGGCCCCGCTGCAAGACGTGTTTGCGAAATTGGCCGTTGTCAAACAGGCGATCGAGGTGGCAACCACCCCCATCATCGCAGCGGTGCGCGGCATGGCGCTGGGTGGTGGCTGCGAGCTGGCGATGATGTGTGATATCGTGGTTGCGGGCGACAGTGCCAAATTTGGCCAGCCCGAAATCAAGGTGGGTATCATGCCCGGCGCAGGGGGCACCCAGCGGCTGTTGCGCGCGGCGGGCAAGGCCAAGGCGCTGCGCTATTTGCTGACGGGCGATATCTTTGGCGCCGCACAGGCCGAAGCCATGGGTATCGTCAGCGAGGTGGTGCCAGATGCCGATGTCATGTCTCATGCGGTGGCGCTGGCCGAAACCATCGCGGCCCAGCCCGCCTTGGCCGTGCAGGCCATCCGCGAAGCGGTGCGCCAGGGGGCCAACACCCCGCTGGATACGGCGCTTGTGCTAGAAAATCGCTTGTTCCAGATGTTGTTTTCCACCGAAGACCAAAAAGAGGGCATGGCGGCATTCTTGGAAAAGCGCTCCGCCAATTTCAAAGGCCGCTAGCGCTGATTTGTTTTGGGCAAGGGCGCAGTCGCCCCGCTGGCGGGGTTTTCAAAAAACAGCAGCAGCAGGGCCGCCACGATGGGTAGCCCCCCCAGCAGCACCATGGGCTGGGGTATGGTGTGGCCCATGGCCATTTCGATCCCCACCACCCAAACCGGCGTAAGATAGGTGTATGCGGTCACTTTGGCGGGGCTTAGCCGTTCGGCGGCCAAGGTGATCAGGGAAAACGTGCCGATGCCCGCAAAAACCGCCAGATAGATCAGCACGGCCCACACACGCGGCGGCAGGCCCACCCAATCGGTGGCCCAGATGCGGGGGCCGTAGATCACCAGCAATATCAACGCCCCGCTGAGCGCCACGCCCAGCGTGACCGCGGCCACAGGCTCGCCCCGGCG
>Ga0181589_10004214_pt1 | contig 11500 bp, 9 predicted proteins | sample 071ome_25_FD_132444 | JGI IMG/M metagenome (GOLD analysis project Ga0181589, IMG submission 132444) | Coastal salt marsh microbial communities from the Groves Creek Marsh, Skidaway Island, Georgia - 071410BT metaG (megahit assembly) | ecosystem: Environmental > Aquatic > Marine > Intertidal zone... | reverse complement strand
GCGCTTAGAGCATTTCAACCTGATCTCATCATTGTTGCCTGCGGTTTTGATGCAGCCTATTTTGATCCATTAAGCCACATGTTACTCGTAGCTAACCACTACCGCAGCCTCACGAAGAAAATCAAGTCTCTTGCAGACGAGCTTTGTGAAGGCAGGCTCGTATTGAATCATGAAGGAGGCTACTCTGACTTTTACGTGCCGCTTTGTGGTATGGCTGTGATTGAAGCGATCACGGATATCGATTCCGGCGTGAAAGATCCCTATGCTGGAACGGAATTCGTTGCTAACCAAGATCTGATGCCGCATCAAGATATCAGCATTTCAAAAGCCATCGAGGGCCCTCTGGCCCGCCTGCTAAATCGAGTTAAAACGAGATGAGACCAAGGAATACCGCCAGCGAAGGGGTCAACGCTGAAATTTTTTCAGTTAGCGACCTCAATCGCGCCGCCAAACGATTGCTGGAAGGCGAATTCCCCTTGGTCTTTGTAGAAGGCGAAATCTCAAACTTTAGTGTGCCTGCATCAGGTCACTGGTATCTAACTCTGAAGGATGCAGGGGGACAGTTACGAACGGCGATGTTTCGAAACCGAAATCAAAGGGTTCGATTTCAACCAAAAAATGGCATGAAAGTATTAATTCGAGGCAAGATTAGCCTTTATGAGGCAAGGGGTGAATATCAATTTATTGCCGAGCAAATGGAGGAGGCAGGCGTCGGCGAGCTCAGACGCGCTTTCGAACAGCTGCGAGGCCGTCTGCAAGAGGCAGGCCTTTTCGACCAAGATCGAAAACGTGCCATTCCTGAGCTACCCCAACATCTCGCGATTATCACCTCGCCCACCGGTGCGGCCGTGCGAGATGTCCTAAGCGTGATCCATCGGCGCTTCCCCGCGTTGCGCTGTACCATCATCCCAAGCCAGGTTCAAGGTGCACAAGCTGCTGATCAGGTCGTCGCTGCGATTGCCATGGCCAATGACTACCTGGCAGCACCGTTCGATGCCATATTGTTAACTCGAGGTGGCGGCTCCCTGGAAGACTTATGGACTTTCAATACTGAACCCGTCGCGCTTGCGATTGCCGACAGTCGTCTTCCAGTGGTGAGTGCCATTGGGCATGAATCGGATGTCACCATTGCAGATTTTGTTGCTGATGTCAGAGCTGCCACCCCATCGGCAGCTGCCGAGATGCTTGCCCCGGATCAGACTGAATGGATGCAAACGCTCGATCAGTTGGGGCAGCGATTCAGCCGTCGACAGCGTCAGCGCTTGGCCATGGACAGAGCGGCCGTTGAGAGCTTAACCCGAAGACTTCGAGACCCATCAAAAACTCTATCGGAATTACGGTCGCGGCTAGTGGGCCTGCAAAGACAGCTATCCTTGAGCGTAACCCGAGTGATCAGCGCCCCAGACCTGAGTCAAACGAAGAACCGGCTCAAGCTCGCGCTCGGGCACCAGCTAGCCACCCAAAGTCAGGCCCTCGCACAAATTCACACCCGCTTACCCGCAGCGTTCAAGCTCAAGATCAATCAACACCAAAATGAACTTGCGCTGCTCGCCGGCAAACTCGATGCATTAAGCCCGCTGGCAGTCCTCGAGCGAGGCTACACTTTAGTCAGAGATCCATCAGGCAAAATCGTTCGTTCCGTGACCGGCACAGCCACCGGTGACCTGGTACGAATTGAATTCGCCGATGGCGCAGCAGAGGCCCAAATCCAAAATCTTAAATCAACCACTTTAGAAGCACCAAAACGTTGAAGCTGCGATCTTTTCTATGGTGGGTAACTCTCATCGCGATGCTTCCAAACGCCAGCCACGCGGGGCCCAAACATGAACCAGTTCCCGGGGGCATCGCGATTATCCCGATCCCGGAAACGGTCGATGCGGCGTACTTTCAGGGAAAGCCAGTCTTCTTGACTGGAACACCTACTGAGCGATATGCATTGGTGGGGTTATCACTTGATCAGTCGCCCGGTCCCAACCTCTTGAGCTTGGAGAATAGCAGCATTACCTTCGAGGTCAGAGACAAAGCCTATGCCGAGGAGCACCTTACGATTTCGGATAACAACAAGGTTTCCCCACCGGCAAGAGACTACGATCGCATCGGTCGAGAACGTAACGAAATGCTGGCGGTCTTTGCCTCTTTTACTCCTTTGAGAGACACCGCCATCAACCCAGAAACAGGTCTCGCTGTGCAGCTCGATTTCAAACTGCCGGTTGCGGGCAGAATCTCGTCGCCGTTTGGCAAGCGGCGGATACTCAATCAACAACCTCGCAGCCCGCATTCAGGTCTTGATATTGCCGCACCGACCGGCACGCCAGTCATGACAGCAGCCGCTGGCACCGTTGCCGTCACCGGCGACTATTTCTTCAACGGTAAAACCATTCTGATCGACCATGGACAAGGGCTGATCACCCTGTATTGCCATCTAAGCGCCATTGATACCGTTAAGGGGCAATGGGTAGAGGCAGGTGAGGTCATTGGCCAAGTTGGGCAAACCGGACGAGTAACCGGCCCACACCTACACTTTAGCGTCAACCTCAATGGCGCGCGGGTCGACCCATCGTTATTTTTAGATCTACCGTAGCGCGCTTAATTTGACTGAATGCTGAGACGCGACCCATTTGCAAGCGGGTCTTCTGTGTAGGGCGCTTATGCGGCGCCTTGTTCACATCTATGGGCTAGTGTTTTTTCTTTTTCGCAAGCTTTTTGACGTGCTGCATCAATCGTCGCTTCCGACCAATTTGGCGCTCGGTTAATTTGTTTTTTCGGCCTTTAAAGGGATTATCTCCAGTTCTAAATTCCACCCGCAGCGGCGTGCCCTGAAGATCAAGCGCCTTGTGAAATCGCTTCTGCAAATAACGCTTATAAGCCTCCGGCACCGCGTCCGTCTGATTACCGTGGATTACCACAATTGGCGGGTTGCTACCCCCAGCGTGCGCATATCTCAGTTTGATTCGACGTCCGTGAACCATCGGCGGTTGGTGCTCTGCAAGCGCATCAGCCAAGACTTTATTCAATCGCGTAGTCGACAAAGGTTTGGTTGCCGAGACAAAAGACTTCTGCACCGACTGATAAAGTAGGCCAACACCCGAGCCATGAAGCGCTGAAATATAGTGGATATTGGCAAAATCGATAAACGTTAGCCGACGTGCTAGTTCATTTTTGATGAAATCTTTCTGGGATTGGTCCGTACCATCCCATTTATTGATAGCAATGACTAGCGCCCTACCGGCCTCCAGCACATGGCCCAAAAGGTGTAAATCCTGCTCGACTAGACCTTCATGGGCATCGATCATCAGGATCACCACATTCGCATCGGCGATAGCATCGAGGGCTTTGATGACGGAGAATTTTTCAACCGCCTCAGAAATGCGCCCCCTGCGCCTAACTCCAGCGGTATCGATGATGGTATATTCCTGCCCCTCTCGCTCGAAAGGAATATAGATGCTGTCCCGAGTCGTGCCCGCTTGGTCGAAAACAACGACTCGATCCTCTCCTAGCATCCGATTTACCAATGTCGATTTGCCGACATTGGGTCTACCGACCACAGCCATTTTGATACCTCTGGATTGATGTTCCGATTCGGACGCATCGACCACCGGCAGGTGCGGGTGAACGACATCCGACATCAAGATGGCCACACCATGCCCATTAGAGGCCGAAATGAGGCAGGGTTCACCAAAGCCAAGCTCAGCAAATTCTCCAGAAACATAATCCGGATTTTGACCATCAATCTTATTGGCGACCAAAACCACCGGTTTGCCCTGTCCGCGTAATAGCGTGGCAATGTCATGATCTCCAGGTAACCGGCCCGCCTTCGCATCGACAAGATACAGCACCACATCAGCATCTCCGATGGCTACTCGAGATTGCTCAGCCATAGGTTTATCGATGCCGTTCTCGTCCCCGGACAAGCCACCAGTGTCAACAACCAGGTAATCAAATTCGCCGACGGCGCCTCGCCCATATTGGCGATCTCTCGTCAGCCCCGGAAGACTCGCGACCAAGGCATCACGGGTTTTTGTCAATCGATTAAAAAGCGTCGATTTACCAACGTTTGGGCGGCCAACAAGGGCTATGACAGGCAACATTGGCGACTACTGGAGCTCGAACGCAGACAGGCGACCGCTATTGCCCATAACAAAAAGACGGTTATCCTGGGCGAGTACGGGCGTATAGATCCCTTTGCTATCGACTCGGCGTCGGCCAACAAAGCGACCATCAGATTGCGCTATCAAATGGACATAACCCTCAAAATCGGCCACCGCTAAATAGCTTCCTGCGGTCACTGGAGTCGTCAAATCTCGATTGGCCAGAGCCTCTAACGACCATTGTATGCGGCCATTATCCATGTCATAAGCGGTGATTTGATCATCTACCGAAACCAGATACACATTTCCAAAACCTGCGCCAAGGCCCACTGTCGTTGAGGCGTCCTCTGACCAAAGCGCACGACCAGCATTTAGGTCAATAGCGAGGATTCGGCCTTGGTAGCTGGCAACAAAGAGACGACCATTCTGAAACACCATTTTGCCATCAATATCGATTAACCGTTCTAGATCTGAGCGACCCTTGGCAGCCGCGACTCGCTCATCAATGGCCGCGATCCCTCTGTCTGAATCAATTAACGCAACCCGACCATTCGCAAATCCGGCAATGACAAGGTCATCTCTGACAATAGGGGTTGACGTTCCTCTTAAGGTCAATGCTGGCGGCGTCGTGCTAAATCGCCAAAGACGCTCACCTGTGAAGGCATCTAGTCCAGTCACACTGCCATCAATCGATTGAGCAACCGCCAGCTGATTTAAAATTTGTGGCGGCGCTAAGACCTCACTGGTTACTGTAGCGCGCCAAGCTAAAGACCCATCGCTTTGATAGAGCGCAACTACTTCACCTGCAGCAGTACCGACTAACAGCACATCATTACCTACCCCAACACCGCCTGTAATGATATCGATGTCTTTCGCAAAAGCATGGTTAACTTCGGCAGAGGTGTATATATCTCGGACATTTTGAGACCAAATTTTATTTCCGGTATTGACTTGCAGAGCCACAATCGTACCGTCCGCCGACGCCGCAAAAAGGCGTCCTCCTGCAATGGCTGGCTCAAGCTTAATCGCTTTGTCTTCAGCGCCGGCGCCGATTCGAGCCGACCAGAGCGACTTCAAAGATAGCTCACTATTAATCTTAGTAAGCGTAGCGGGTTTAACCACCTCTTCTTCTTTGTCACCAAACCAACCGCAACCGACCAGCAGCGACAACACCATTACTGGCGCTAAGAATCGCAGCATCATTATCCATTTTCCTCAGAGGCAGAACCCACGTCTGCAGCTTCTTCCATCGATCTGTCGCCAGCTTCAGATTCTATTTCAAAGGAAACATCAGACCCGTCTGGCTCTGAAGCTGCAGCGGGGATATCGGCTTCGGCAAAGGTTAAGTCCTGGACCTTCATGGTTAATCCAGGTTGTAAACCCTCCCCAGCAGTATTTTCAGCGAGCTGGTAGCTTTGCCTGGCTTCATCTAACCGACCTAACTGATAGAGAAGATCGCCTTCAAGCTCGTTTTTAGCCGAGGTAAAGCCAGCCCAACGGATCTGCTTGGCTAGAATGGTCAGTCCCTCTTCGGCTCGATCTTGAGCACTTAATGCGCGTGCCAAACGCAATTGCACAAGCGGTGATAACAATTCGTTATCCGTATCCGAAATCTCTCGCAACGCTGCTTCAGCAGCCTGCAGATCGCCAGCGTCAAAATGAATTTTCGCGAGCTGCAGACCCGCTAACAGCGCATATTCTGAATCCGCGTAATCAAGCTGCAGCGCCTCACCCTGAGCTATCAGCGCTGCCTTATCCTCAACTACATTTCCGCGAGAGGCATCTTGGAACGCGGTAAATGCATCGCTTGCAGATGCAGCATAAGCAGCTTTTTGATCTTCCCAAGTGCGGTAGCCATAATTACCACCCAGAGCAGCGACCAGCGCAATCGCTATAAACCAGCCATTATCTCGAAAAAAGCTCTGTATTTTTTCGACTTGTTCTTCTTCACTTGTATCCAGCGCCACCCTGCTACTCCCTTATATTTTTTGCAACTACTCTGGCTCGAAAATGACTCCGGCAAGGTGATTATCCATCCGTGGCTAACGCCATCAAGACTTATCAAATCGCCGCCGCATAGCCCCAATGACTTAAGCAAATTGACTTTGCAGATAGGCCAAGGCCTCTCCCTCGGGAATCCGCACTTGTCCACCATTGCCTCGCAAGGCTTTTACCGTAATTTCGCGCTGATTAATTTCATCTTCCCCTAGAATCAGCGCCAATTGCGCCCCTGAGCCATCGGCTTTTTTCATTTGCGCTTTCAGCTTACCTGCACCGTGATGGACTTCGACTGCTAACCCCAAGTTCGAACGAACAGCCTCTGCGAGCACCATGAGCTTCGTCCTTGCGACATCGCCTACGCTAACCCCATAAATATCAACTATTTTGCTCGATACTGGTTGGTCCTCAAACATTAACGCCAAACGATCAAGACCGAGCGCGAAACCCACGCATGGCGTAGGTTTACCGCCCAATTGCTCCACAAGGCCATCGTAACGCCCGCCACCACATAGGGTTCCTTGAGCGCCGAGTTCGGTTGTGACCCACTCAAATACAGTCCGATTGTAATAATCGAGACCTCGGACGATCTGCGGATTAACCTCATAAGCAAGCCCTGCGGCGTCTAGTATCGCACAGAGGCCATCAAAATGCTGTCGCGATTCATCGTCGATATAGTCTGCCAGGGCCGGTGCTTCTACCAAAAGTTCCCGCGTCTTTGGGACTTTCGTATCTAATATCCGCATAGGATTCGTAGTCATTCGACGCTGGCTATCGGCATCAAGATCGTCAAAATGCGGGGTCAAGTATGCGACAAGCCCAGCACAGAAAGCTTGCCGACTTTCCGCGTTGCCCACAGTGTTAAGCTCTAAAGACACTTGGCTAGCGATTCCTAATTGATCCCACAATCGCGCCGATAGCAGCAAGAGCTCAGCATCAACGTCGGGACCAGCTAGGCCAATGCACTCAACCCCAATTTGATCAAACTGACGATAGCGGCCTTTCTGCGGCCGCTCATATCGAAACATTGGGCCGGTATACCAATATTTTTGAGTCTGATTGAAAGCAAGGCCGTGCTCATTAACCAGTCGAACCAATCCTGCCGTTCCCTCAGGGCGCATGGTCAAGCTATCTTCATTGCGATCGTTAAAGGTGTACATTTCTTTTTCGACGATATCAGTAGTGCCGCCAACTAAACGACTAAACAAGCTTGTGCTTTCCAGAATCGGTAAACCCACCTCTTGAAATCCATAGCTCGCAAGAATTGCTCTCGCCTCATCCTCAATGTAGCGAAATCGCGCTTTCTTGTCCGGTAGCAGGTCCTGCATACCGCGCACGGCTTTGATGCTATTAGACACGAGTTTTAGGCTCAGTAGATGGATCAACAGATGCTGCCTCTGCAGCCAATTTGTCAGCCACTCGCCGCCGAATCATCGCCTCTAAGTCATCAATCAAATGCTCATTGGTCACTTTCTGGCTAGGTGTACCATCACGGTAAATCAAGTTGTTGGGGGTCGCTCCCGTTAAACCAATATCTGCCTCTTTCGCTTCTCCCGGTCCATTTACGATACACCCGATGATGGCGACATCTATCGGGGTGGTAATATCTTCAACACGCCGCTCGAGCTCATTTACTGTACTAATCACGTCGAAATTTTGCCTTGAGCAACTTGGGCACGCGACAAAATTGATGCCTTTGCTTCGGAGCCTCAGGCTTTTTAATAAATCAAAGCCCACCTTAACCTCTTCAACGGGATCAGCAGCTAACGATATTCGGATCGTGTCGCCAATGCCCTCCATCAACAGCAAGCCCAACCCAACCGCGCTCTTCACCGTACCAGAGCGCAGTCCGCCCGCTTCTGTGATCCCAAGATGAAGCGGCTGCTCAATTTGCGTTGCAATGGTTCGATAGGCTTCCACCGCCATAAATATATCGGACGATTTCAGGCTCAATTTGTACTGATCGAAGTCTTCTGCATCTAACATATCAATGTTACGCATCGCCGATTCCACCATTGCGGTGGCATTGGGTTCTTTATATTTACGCAGGAGGTCTTTACCCAAAGAACCCGCATTGACACCAATTCGAATGGGTATATTTCGATCTTTACAAGCACTGACCACAGCCTTTACCCGAGCTGGGCTGCCAATATTTCCGGGGTTAATTCGAAGGCAATCGACGCCCAGCTCTGCAACTCTAAGGGCAATCTTGTAGTCAAAGTGAATATCCGAGACTAAGGGTACATTGACTGCTTTACGGATTTTGCCGAAGGCTTCAGCTGCCTCCATGCTGGGCACTGACACTCTAACAATATCCGCACCCACCGCTTCCAATCTACGAATCTGAGCCACCGTCGCATCTACATCTAGCGTATTGGTATTGGTCATGCTTTGCACAGCGATTGGCGCGTCGCCTCCTACTGCAACATTGCCGACCATAATCTGTTTAGCGACCCGTCGCTGAATTGTCGAGGCTTGACGCACAGTAATCTCCTAATTATTGAGTATGACCCGAGCCGTTAATTCTTGTGAGGTCTGCGACGCTAAATCCACGGGCCGGTCATTAAATGCCAGAGTCACCGCGGGAGCATTACCTAAAAGCACCGTCAACGGCGCAACGCCTCGTAAAACCAACGTATCACCCGAACGATTCAAATCACCATAAATGAGTGCTTGGTTGGCGTCGGCAACCTCGATCCAGCAATCGGCCTGAAGTTTGGCAACCAATCTGTCACGACCTCCAGCATCCACTTCAATCACACGTCCTGAGGGTAAAATCTCTCGGGTGATAGAAACAGGGCCTGCTCGTCCGCTCATCTCGCCTAAGCGAAACCGCATGGGTTCTGACAATTGCCGACGATCGGCACCGATGCTATCAACCTCATCACCGACCAAAGACAGCGCTTGAGCGCCTGCTCTGACTTCCGATGGACCCGCTCTCGCTTCTTCCAGCATGGCTTCTGCGGCCGGTACTTCAGAGCGACTTTCGGCTGCACCCAAACCGTCTTCTACCACTGAAACCCGCGACCGGGACTCAGGTGGCGCCTCTAACGCCAAGTCATCATCCGCTTTATCCGTCACGATGCCCGATGACGGCGACCCTTCGTCGGCAGATAACCTCGATTCGACCGGAAGCACAAAGCCACCCAAGCCTATTTCGTCAGAATCCTTCGTCGCAAGATCTAATGGCGGTATACCGGGGACGACATCGGGAGAGACCAGTTCAGTTACTGCCGCTTCACCCGTGATGGACGCAGCTCTCGGACTCGGGCTTGGTTGCGATTCCGGCAAAAATGTCCAAACCACCGCGACCAAAATCAAGATCACTAGCAAACCAATGACCCCGGAAGCTACAACTGGCCCAGAGAATCGGTTAGCCCTGACGCTCGCTGACAATTCGCTGACAGCGTCTACTTCGGTAGCCGGTAGAACCTCTTGATCGAACTGTCGAACGACGGCGTCCGCATCAAGGCCCAAAACACGTGCATAGCTGCGCAGGTATCCCCTTACAAACGCTTGCTTGGGGAATCGATCGAAGTCTCCGGTATCCAAGTAACGAATGAAGGTCGGTGTCAAGAAAAGTTGTTCTGCGACGTCCTGCTGGGACAGACCCATGGCTTCTCTTTGGGTTCTGACCACCTCAGCGACAGACGGTGTGGTCTGATTGGTGTCTAAATCCGTCATTGGCTGATACCACCTGCAACGTCCTGAAACGCTCTGGCTTCCTCTGATGCGGGATAGATGCGCAACAGATCCGCTACACACTTCGCCCGAAGGTTCTCATCTTTGAACACCGCGCCAATTTTAGCGCAAACGAAGAGACTTTTGGCAGAATCAGGTGCCAACGCTCGGTAATTCAGGTAATTCGACCGCGCTGCGACGAAGTCCTGCCGGTCAAGGTCAAGCAAGGCCATTTCTAATAACGCACGCGGTAATCGAGGATTTAACGCAAGCGCTCGACCAAAAGCGTCTCGCGCTTGTGCAACATCCGCAACCGCCAAATAGGCCACCCCTAAGTTTTCAAAGGCCTGGGGCCGTAACTCATAAAAACGATCTTCAGTTGCGATCCTGAGTTCATCAATTGCCTCTTCAGGTCGGCCCATTGCGTACAAAAAAGCGCCGTAGTTATTGTGGGTCGCCGTCAGGGATTGATCGAGACTCAGCGCCCGTTTGAAATAATCTTCCGCTAGTTCATGCTCTCGCTCTTGCTGAAACACAATAGCCAAGGTGTGGTGAGCTCGGGCTGATTTAGGTTCTACCGACAGTGCCTTGAGCAGATTTTCCTTGGCACGGCTCAAGTCCCCCTGTCGAAGATAAGCAACGCCCAGCTCAATGGCGCGTTCGGCAACCTCAGATTCATCGACTACGGTTCGGGTCGGGGTTGCGCACCCCGTCGTCAGTGCCAAAAATAGAAGTAATGACCAAAATTTCATATCGACCCACGCTCTGATGCGATCTTGCGATACCGGGCACTTCGTCGCGTTCGATCCGCTACTTGCCCTGCGAGTTGTCCGCAAGCCGCGTCAATGTCATCGCCACGGGTGGTTCGTACCATGGTGGAAAAACCTTTAGAAACCAGATATTCCTGAAAGTAACGGACGCTAGCGGCACTCGGCCTTTTAAAACCAGAACCTGAAAAGGGATTGAAGGGAATCAAGTTAATCTTGCAAGGGAAACCCGTCAACAGGGTCGCCAATTCCTCCGCATGACAAGCACGATCATTAACACCATCCAGTAAAGTGTATTCAATCGTAATCGTGCGCTTTTCACCCAGATTTTCGGCGTAATCGCGACACGCAGCCAAAAGCTCCGCAATGGGATATTTGCGATTGATCGGAACCAATTGATCTCTCAATGCATCATTAGGCGCGTGGAGCGATATCGCAAGCGACGCATCAGTCGTCTCTTTGAGGCGTTTTATCCCGGGAACTACTCCAGCGGTTGAGATGGTCACTTTTCGTTTAGAGATTCCATAACCCAAGTCATCCATCATGATCGATACAGCAGGGATGACCTGTTCTATGTTTAGTAAAGGCTCTCCCATACCCATCAAGACAACATTGGTTACCGCTCGCCCACGCTCTGGATAGGCTGACGCAAGCTGACGCTCCGCTATTCGGAGCTGCCCAACAATTTCGCCTGCCGTTAAATTGGAGTTGAACCCTTGTTTACCCGTGGAGCAGAACTTGCAATCTAAAATGCAACCGACCTGACTTGAAACACAAAGGGTGCCTCGAGAGCCCTCTGGGATGAACACCGTTTCAATGGCACTGCCAGACCTCGCGCGCAACAACCATTTCCGGGTGCCGTCCTCTGACACTTGCTCTGATAACACCTCTGGCTCATGGATCTCAGCCGACTGCTCAAACTCTGCACGCAGCTTTTTGCTGATGTCGGTCATCTCACCAATTTGC
>Ga0181589_10004209_pt1 | contig 11505 bp, 10 predicted proteins | sample 071ome_25_FD_132444 | JGI IMG/M metagenome (GOLD analysis project Ga0181589, IMG submission 132444) | Coastal salt marsh microbial communities from the Groves Creek Marsh, Skidaway Island, Georgia - 071410BT metaG (megahit assembly) | ecosystem: Environmental > Aquatic > Marine > Intertidal... | reverse complement strand
TCCCGGGCCCGATTTTCCGACCGGGGCGCTGATCATGGGGCGGGCCGGCATCCGTGATGCCTATCATACGGGACGCGGTTCGGTGATCATGCGGGCGCGGGCCGAGGTTGTGACCGACGCGAGAGATCGCGAAACCATTATCGTTCACGAAATTCCCTATCAGGTGAACAAGGCCCACTTGCTGGAGCGGGTTGGTGAGCTTGTCCGCGAGAAGACCATCGAGGGCATTTCCGACATTCGCGATGAATCCGACCGTACCGGTATGCGCATTGTCATCGAGATCAAGCGTGACGCGGCCGGCGATGTGGTGCTGAACCAGCTCTGGCGGCACACGCGGCTACAGACCAGCTTTCCGGTGAACATGCTGGCGATGAATGGCGGGCGGCCCGAGCAGATGGGGCTGAAGGAGGTCATTGCCGCGTTCTGCGAGTTCCGGCGCGAGGTTGTAACACGCCGCTCGGTCTACCAGCTTGGCAAGGCGCGTGAGCGAGCGCATCTGTTGGCCGGGCTGATGGTGGCGCTGGCCTCGATCGATGAGGTGATCGAACTGATCAAGCGGGCGCCGGATACCGAAACCGCGCGCAATCAGCTATGCGAACGCGCCTGGCCGGCGGCCGAGGTGGAAGCTTTCATCACGCTGATCGATGACCCGGGACATGAGGTTGTCGATGGTGCCTACCGTCTGTCAGAAGCGCAGGCTCGGGCTATTCTAGAGCTGCGCCTGCAGCGCCTGACCGGTATGGAGCGTGAGAAACTTGCCGACGAGACGCGCGAACTTGCCGACAGGATTGCGGACTACCTTGGCATCCTCGGATCTGCCGACCGGGTGAACGAGGTCATTCTTGGCGAGCTGGCGGCGGCACGGGAACGTCTTGCCGACCCGCGCCGCACCGAAATCTCCGATCAGCTTGTCGACCAGGATGACGAGGACCTGATCCAGCAGGAAGACATGGTGGTGACGGTCAGCCATCGCGGCTATATCAAACGTGTGCCGTTATCTGTCTATCGCGCACAGCGGCGGGGCGGCAAGGGACGTGCCGGCATGAAAACGCGCGATGAGGATTTCGTCACGCGGCTGTTTGTTGCCAATACGCATACCCCTATCCTGTTCTTCACCTCCAGCGGTATGGTCTATCAGCTGAAATGTTACCGCCTGCCCGAATCCGCGCCGCAGGCGCTTGGCAAGGCGATGGTCAATCTGTTGCCGATCGAGACAGGCGAGACGATCAACACTGTCATGCCGATGCCGGATGATGCCGACAGTTGGGACGATCTGCATGTCATGTTCGCCACCGCGGCCGGAAACATCCGGCGCAACAGGCTGAGCGATTTCACCAATATCAAGCGCAATGGCAAAATTGCCATGAAGCTTGCCGAGGGTGATGAGCTTGTCGGGGTCGCCCCCTGCAATGAGAGCGATGATCTGCTGCTGGCCACGCGTGATGGCAAGGCGATCCGCTTTGCCGTCGATGCAGTGCGGGTATTTCGTGGCCGAGACAGCACCGGCGTGCGGGGGGTCAAGCTTCTTGGCAAGGATTCGGTGGTGTCGATGTCGATCATCACCGATGAATCCAGCGAATTTGTTCTGTCGGTTACCGAAAACGGCTATGGCAAGCGCACCCCTGTAACCGATTACCGGCGCACCGGCCGTGGTGGGCAGGGGGTCGCCAATATCGAGACAAGCGCCCGCAACGGGCGGGTGATGGCCAGCTTTACCGTGGTTGAGGAGGACCAGTTGATGCTGGTCACTAATCATGGCCAGATCATCCGCATCCGTGTTCATGGCGGTGAGGGCGATTCGATCCGCATCGCCGGCCGCAAGACCCAGGGGGTCAGGCTGTTCGACGTTTCCGGAGATGAGGATGAGCGGGTGGTGTCAGCCGGCTTGATCCGCGATGCCGATGACAGCGAGGATGATGGTGCCAGCGAAGAAAATGGTGGCGGGGATGAAGGCATCGCCGCTGATATGACCGGGTCAGCGCGGGGTGGAGATGATGATACCGTTGGGGAACCGGCGCAACCGGCGGACGAAGAATGAGCCGGCGTATCGTCATTTACCCCGGCACGTTTGACCCGCTGACATTTGGCCATATGGATATTATCGAGCGGGCGGCGCGACTTGGTGACGAGTTGATCGTTGCGGTGGCGTCGAATACCGGCAAGGGCCCGTTGCTGAGCGTCGAGGAGCGCACCGAACTTGTCGCCGCAGAATGCCGGCGGCTTAATGAAGATGGCACGGTCACGACGCCGGTCCGTGTTCTGAATTTTGCAAATTTGCTGACGGATTTCGCGCATGATCAGGGCGCCTCGATTATCGTACGGGGATTGCGTGCTGTATCAGATTTCGAGATCGAGTTTCAAATGGCAAGTATAAACAAAAGGTTACACGGTGATCTTGAGACGGTCTTTCTGATGGCAGCCGAGCATCAGCATTTCGTGGCTTCGCGATTTGTGAAGGAAGTGAACCGCTATGGTGGTGACATCTCAAGCTTTGTTCCGGCCAGTGTTGTGCGCCGCTTGAAAGAGCTTTCCAGCACCAACGACTGACGTGATTTTCAGGTTTTGAGATACATGATCCGTTCGCCAGAAAAGGTCAGCGTCTTCGGTGACAGCGTCTTGGTGAAGCGGACGATGTTCTCCTCGATGAGCTGCTCGATCTTGCGCTGCGTGGCCTCATCGGGAAATTCCCAGATCACGGTCGATATATGTGGTGCCTGCGCGTTGCGGAATGCCTGAAAGGTCACTCCCTGCGCGTCCTTCAGCAGGTCGGGCCATTTCGTTTGTAAGATCGATTCAAATAGTTCACATTCTTCTGCGGACGGGAACGTCCTGATAAAGATCTTGGTAAACATCGTGTCTCCGGGTTCATTTCATGTTCGATCTAAAATACGCGGCGTCGGTGTTTTTCAGTCGCAGGGTTGCCAAGCGGTCAGCGATTGTAGCCCTCATTGTCGGCACTATTCTCGCCTTTATCAACCATGGAGACCTGATCTTTTCGGGCACGTTGACCACGACCTGCTGGATCAAAATGATCGCAACCTGCTTCGTGCCATATACCGTATCCTCTGTTACCGCCGTTCTGACCGCGCTTGAACAACGCGAGATATCAGGCGGGTTGGGGACCAATTCTGCGTGACACAAATTATAGTTTACCCACCATCAGGCACGCGGTGACATGATTCGCGCCAGATAGTCGAGTCCATAGCCATAGAGCAATGTCAACATTGCGACGGCGCTGGCGCGTAGAAGGTATTCGATGACATCCGGAGCCGAAGGGTCGGCCATCGAGAAAATCAGGATGATACCGACGAGAAAGCCGATCCAGCCGGCGCGCACGGCTGACTGGCCAAAATGCCGGATCAGCGATGCCCGTGGCAGTTTCGTGCTGGCACCGAACGTCGAGAACAGCGCCAGGGCAATCACCAGAATGACCGCCGGCATGTCGAAGAGCACACCCGGCGATGACACGGTCATGACCGCGCCGATGACGACCAGAAGCGAGCCTAGAATGCCTGTGATCATTGCTATCATTCCGAAGTCTCCCAATTGCTGAAGCTTGTAGTTTTTGATCGTGGCGTTCGCGTTGAATTCTAACCGGTGGCTGTTCCAATCCGCAGAAATGTAAATCCACCGGTGCCTGTGATGCGGCAAGTCACCATTCTTTAAACAACCCTATCATATCTTCCCGCATATCTTCCCGCAAAACGTCCAAACTCGGGCGGGAGCTGAAAAGCTGATGAAACTTCAGATCATGGACAGAATATCCGTGCGACCATTCCGGGTTTCGGACCGGGATGACCTTGTCGCCGGTATCAATGACTGGCAGGTCGCGCGTTGGCTTGCCAGCGTCCCACATCCCTACAGGATCGATCATGCGAACGCCTATCTCGCGTGGCCTGAACATAGTGAATGGTCATTGGCGACGACGGATGCAACGGCGAGACTGGCGCTGGCTGTCTGCGCCGATGACCGGCTTGTCGGCGGCCTGTCACTTGTGCCGGCGATGCGTCGGCCCGGCCTTCGCGAATTCGGCTTCTGGTTGTCCCGATCTGTATGGGGACAAGGCATCATGCCTCGTGCCGTGAGGGCGGTGATCGACGAGATTCTCGAACACGCGCCGTATACTGGTTTTGCTGCCAGCGCCAATCACGACAATGTGCGCTCGCAAAATTTGATTCGCGCGCTTGGTTTCGTTGCAGACGGACAGGATGAAATCTTCTCCATTCCATTGCAGCGGCGGGTGGCTGTGAACTGTTTCCGCCTGAGGCAGGATTCGGTGCCGACTTGAGTTGCCGCAGGAACAGGGCATCAACCCGGCCGGTTCAGGCGTGCCGCAGGGCAGGGCGCAACCGCGCGCCAGACAAAGAAAAAAAGGGTGGACACAGAATCACCAAATCCTTATACGAGGGTCTGGCCATTCGGGGCGACCCGTGGTCAGGTGACCGTGTTGCCACGGCATGACGGGCGCGTAGCTCAGTTGGTAGAGCAAGTGACTTTTAATCACTGGGTCACAGGTTCGAATCCTGTCGCGCTCACCATATTAAGGCGCTGAAAACATTGAGTTTTCGGCGTCTTTTTTTGTGCCTACGACACTCCCACGCCACTAAATATCAACATAGGTCACAGGCTTTCCCTGGGACCGCTAAAAATTCTACCGGTTCGTTTGCTACACGATTTGTAAAAAATTCTGAGACTTCTCAATGCCAAAAGACATTAGTCTTTGTCCGAGTTGAACGACAACCGTCGTGGTAACGAAAATTTGGAACTCAATATCTCACTACCTTTCCCCACAAAAACTGTGATGGGCCAAATCCAATGCGGGCATCTTCCATCTTCAGGAGTCTGCTATGGTCTATCATCATGTTCACATTGGGGCCGTAGATTTCAATATATCTAGACAACACGTCCTGATCGTCGGCCTCGACCATAAACTGGTCCAACTTCAGAGGGCTGATGACCTTATCGATGATGTGCCATCTGTAGTCTTCCTTTTTGATATTTTCAGTTAGCCCCTCAGATTCCAGAAGGATTTTCCACGATCCAGCATCAAGAAAATTTTTCGATTGCTGGGTCAGTCTCTCCACAAATATGTTCTTTTCAGCAATTTCAGAATGTGCAAACGCGACGCCAATTTCGTTGATGACCTTAACTCCCTTTTTGGTAGCGCTTTCGATCAATCTGCACATATCGTCGTCGTCTATCGAGCGCGCAATACTGGAAATCTCAATGATATCAATTTCATACTTGCTCACACTATCTAAATAACTGTCGACAACCTCTGCGCCACCGCTCAAAGCGACATCCATGACTGGATTGCCGACAGCGACGAGGACCTCGTGTTTTTTGCAGGTTGATATGAAGTCCACCAAAGAGCTCCGGCTCATCATGGCGGCCTGCTTGCCCGAAAGTTTGAAAACGTCAACGAGGTTACCATAAGCGCTGAGGTAATCATTTATACATTGACCCACCATGACTGGTGCTCTGACGTAATTTATTCCTCTATTTCTCGGTTTCTTTTCGCGTTTTTGAAGAGGTAGATTTGGAAATGAGAAGTCTTCCATGGTGATTCCTTTATTGTGTTAGCTCACCACCAAGCCACCAAGGCATATCAATCATCAAACCGATTGCACCAATTGGAAACTGGAGGGTGAGTAGGGAGGACAAAAACCAAAAGATCAGGATCATCACAGCGGTGATGATCGCCGAAACTTTAAACGATTTCCGGTCGTGGAACAGAATGAAGAGATTTATGAAAATCACCGAAGCGATCGGGAATCCAAAAATGAAATTCATCCCCAGATAGCCGAGCAAACTCGCGTAATAATAAAGTTGATTGTTGAAACCGTTTCCATGCTCGAAAATGTGGGTGCGCGCAAATCGGACCATCACATTGTCGAGCGCCTTAACCTGTCGAAGATCGATGACCTTAATCAGCAGAATGAAGGTAAGTAGAATCCCAGCAATCACGCTCAGGCTGGTGGGATATAAATTAGCTCGATAATCCAGATGGGCTATGGACCAGATCATGGTGATTGGCAGACAAGACAAAAACAAGACGAAGCAAATTTGCTGCACTTTGTTTTTAACAACACTTGAATCGTAGCCTACATCAAATTTCTGTCTTAACAGCAGAAGGATTGTGGCGAGGCAAAGAATAATCAGCACAATGGATACAGGGCGGGAAATGAACGACAGACCATATACCGCGTAGGTTTGATAACTCAGCAGCTCAACTTTTGTAGACAAGAAAAATCCAATAAGCAGAGCTGGTCGCGACCAGCCAAAGTTTTTGAATGTTATTCCGATCAGTCCAAATGTCAGCAATCCAATGAAGTCAAACCAATCTCGATTAACGTTGAAGGTCGCAAAAAATATTAGGCATATCATTACTGGCGCGAGAATATAGTAGGGAACGAGCGTGACTCGTGAAATTTGTGATGCAAATGCAATACAGAGCCCGGCACCGAGTATGTTGGCCAACGCCAAAGACCAGATCATGAGATAGGTAAGGTCGAGATTGGTCGTTACCATATCTAGTCCTGGCTCGATCCCTATTAGAACGAAGCCACCCAGCAATAGAACTTTGTTGCCTGATCCGGGTATGCCGAACAACAGAGTCGGGATCAATGCACCGCCTTCTTTTGCATTGTTGGCGGCCTCTGGGGCGATCACTCCCCTGATGTCTCCGTTACCCAGCTGAGACCCGTCCTTGACTGTTTGTTTCAGATGGCTGTAGGCGATCCAGTCTACTACCGTGCCCCCTAGGCCTGGCAGGGCGCCGACAAGGCATCCCAAGGTCGAACATCTCAACACCAGAAACCAGTGTCTAAAGACGTCTCTGATGCCGATGAGCCATCCTTTTTCGTTTTTCAGGCTTTTTGCTATGGCGCCTCTGCCATCAAGCAAACCGACTATTTCCGGAATAGCGAACAGTCCAAGCCCAACAATCACAAGAGGCACTCCTTCCAAAAGATAGAGTGTGCCGAAAGTGTAACGAAGATCCCCGGTAATAGGGGCGGTGCCTATCGACCCAATAATGAGTCCGAGACAGCAAGCGGTGATTCCCTTGACGAAATTATCGCCTGTAAGGGCACCGACCATCAACAGTGCCAGGACAACGAGTAGGAATTGCTCGCCAAACCCAAATGTCATGATGATTGGGATGGCATAATAAATCGAGACTGACAAAATTATCGCGCCAAAAACTCCACCCAATAAAGACGAGGAAAATGCGGCACTAAGTGCTCTTGCAGCCATGCCTTTTTTGGAGAGTGGAAAGCCATCCATCACAGTTGCCTGCGAACCTGATGTGCCTGGAATACCCATCAATACGGCAGGAAAGGTGTCTGAGGTTGTGGTTGGTGCCAGAACACCAATCATCATTGCGAGCGCGTAGGACGGCTCCAACGTGAACACAAAGGGCAGCACCAATGCTAGACCAGATGTACCGCCCATGCCCGGCAGAATCCCAACAACCAATCCGAGCAGAGTGCCGCCAAAAAGGAAGGCAAGGTGGGTTATTTCGAAAAGTTGTAAAAGAGAGGAAAAAAACTGTTCCATGGTGAAAAGCTGCTAGCTTTCGCTAGCAGCTAACCCTTTTTATTGGACCCTGAATGTAAATTGGTTCTTCTTGAGAGCAGCATTTAGCTGGTCTTTTGTGTTGTCTGAGAAGACGGCAGCTTTCTTGACAATTTCTCCAGCTTCTTCGCCTATTATAAGCGGAAACGGTCCAAGTGCTTTGGTTGCCTTTTCCTTGAACTCGGGATCATCAACCATTTTTTTAGCTGCATCCCGAAATGCCTCTACTATTTCATCTGGAGTACCTTCCGGAAGCAACATTGATTTTGACGCTTGTGACCAAGCTGCGCCAATCGAGTAGAAAGCTTCGAGGTCGTCACCAGACAGTTTTTCCCCATTCACTTTCTCATACATCTCAGGAAAGGTTGGTGCATCAGGTGCCAAAGGGTTTCTTGAAACTGATCCATCTGCGCCGATGATGCCTAATGTCATCAAATCCACTACCTTTCCTTTTTCAATCTCCGGCTTCACCTTCTTTTTATAGTTGGCTGCACCATGAGAGCTGATATGGATTTCACCACGCAAGAACGCTTGATAGCCACCCGATGAAGACAGACCTGGTATCGGCTTAGCCCCTTTGATGCCTAATTTATCGAAGACCCATATGTGGAAAAGATCTGCAGAAGCGGGCGTCTTCAGCGCATACAACACCAGATCGCGCTCTTTTAATTTTGACAAGTCATGGGGCCCATCGGCGAGGTCCGTTCTTGTAAACCAATGAGTGTTCTGTGGTAGCAGGAGTACAGGACGATATTCACTTAGGTTGTATTCAACCAGCGGGTTGCCGGTTGCAACATTGACAATCACGGATGTTGAGCATCCAAAGAGAAAAGTACCGTCAGGTTTCGCATTTTTCTGAAAATAATTCGAACCCTTGATGGCCCCTCCACCTGGAATATGCATGATCTGAACATCTGGATTGCCAGGCAAATATTTCGATAGAAACGGCTGTATGAAGCGCGCGAATCTGCTGGTGCCGCCACCTTCCTTAAATGGCACAACCCACGTTATGGTTTTTCCTGACAAATCGACGTTTGCGTATGCCGTCGACGAGATCGAGAAAAAAGCCACGATCAACAAAGCTAATATTTTATGCATTTTTTCCTCCCGTTGTGTAATCGAAGACAGCCACCACTAAATGATAACGTTATCTTTTTTGTCAAGCAGTTTGTAAGACTGAATCAAAGACGAAGATGATCGGGATATTTGAGGGTGTGTGTTTCTGCTGAAACCTGATGCATTAAATCGCCGTAATTCAGTTTTGATGATTTTTAAACCGACGATTGATATGATTATCTCTAAAGCCCGGCCTGTTACCTCAGCTTACAACTGATGTAAGGATATAAGTTGCCTGTTAACCTCCAAGATCTGAGGCTGTGGCCCTTTGTACAATTTAGGGTATGAAAGATATGGTTAGTGACCACTCTGTTATCTATCCGAATGGCCTGAATTAATTGCATCTACTCTTTTGGGGACGGTCAATGAATAAAAGAAAAACCATAATCGACGTGGCGAAAGAATGTGGTCTTTCGCAAGCTACTGTCGCCAGGGTTTTGAATGGTCAACAAGACATACAAGTAAAAGAAAAAACGCGGAAACGAGTTGTGAGCGCCGCGCAAAAAATTGGTTATCGCCGGAATACACTAGCGGCCAATTTCAGACTTCAGCAAAGCAATACAATTGCGATATCAATTCCAGACATCACCAATCCGTTTTTTCCAGAACTTATAAAGGGCATCCAGGAAAAAATGAGAGATGAGGGCTACAGCGTTATCCAACTGAACAATGAATGGAACCCGAATATAGAAAAGGATCATTTTCAGTATATGGTACAGACATGTGTGGACGGGGCGATTATATCACCGTCGCACTCAGGAACCGATTTCAGCACATTAGAAGGAGTACCGTTTGTACTTCTCACCAATTCAGATCTTTATTCTGAATACGATTCTGTTGGAAACGACAGCAAAGCAGGGATGCGCATCGCCCTTGAGCATTTGTATAGTCTAGGTCACCGAAAAATTGCATTGTTGGTGGGTGGATCGATGCGTTCCGACCCGTCGTGGCGCTATGATATTTTCAGCGAGTTTTACCGCGAAAAGGGTTTGACGGTTCCGCCTAAATCCCTGGTGAGCTGCGATTATAATGTAGATTCCACCTTATCTTTTTTACAGGCGCGAAAATCTATGGAAATTTTCCTAAGCGAAAACCCTATGCCAACTGCGTTCTTTGCGTCGAATGACATATTGGGACTAGCTGCTCTGCAGGTTGCTAACGAGAAGGGAATAAAGGTCCCTGATCAATTATCCATTATTGGGATGGATGGAATTTTTTCTGGCGAGGTAAGCTATCCTGCGTTGAGTACCGTGAAGAAAAATCGCTCTGAAATTGGTGGCATTTCAGCGCAGATATTATTGGATAAAATCAAGAAGCCAAAAGATTGGTCGACCAAGAAAGTCCTACTTCCCTGTAAGTTGATTGAACGTGGATCCACTGGCCCCGTTTAGATCGGACGCAAAAAACGTTGAATATTTGGCAAATGAATGATAACGTTATCAATTAATCAGGAGCCGTTGTAATTTGATTGCGCTAGCGTAATTTGGGAAGCTGGTGCAGCTGAGCTGCTAACAATTCTAGCCGTTAGCAGGCTATGTCTTCTTATGTTTTTTGAGCTTTGGCGTGAACGAGTTCACTGATGAAATCTTGCGGGAAAGAAAAAGGATGAGTGACACAAGATCGGTATCTGTTGCTGAAATCTTCTCATTGCAACGCCCTGAACAGAAACCCCGAACAAAAAATCAGCTTTGGATCAAGGATGTCGGTTATGATGAAGCTCCTTGGTATTCTGAGCGTATGGGTCTACTGGAACTCGAAGACTTTTTGGAAGTTGCTGGTGAACGAATCGACTATGTCAAAATAGCTACAACGCAGGTGTTGGGGCATCCAGAGACTTGGTTGAAGCGCAAAATGGCGTTGTATCAGAAACATTCAATTCAACCTTACTTGGATCATGGATATTTTTTGCGGGCCTTTCGCTTGGGCGTTGTTGATGAAGCAATCGAGGCTGGAGCTGCCCTAGGTTTCTCTGTAATGGAATTTATGAATACTTTTGGCGATGTTCCTGAAAGACAACTCAGAAAATGGCGCAGCCTTGCAAGGGATTGTGGCATGAGCCTAATTTATGAACATCATCCTGAGCGCGGATGGAGGAAAGGCGTCGCCGATAGGCCCGCTACTTCTGCTGAAATAATTGAAGGGGCAGAGCCATTTCTTGCGGACGGTGCTTTTACGCTTCTGATAGACCATGAAGAAATAGAAATTCAAGAAGATGCGGCCACAGATGTGATTGGCGAAGTTGTGGAGGCCCTTGGTAAAGAGCGGGTCGCTTTTGAGCTTACCTCTACAAAGGAGGCTCCAATGAAGTGGTACTCAAATTTGCTGGATTATTTCTCAATGTTTGGAACTGACTGTAACGTTACCAACGTGATGCCGAGCCAAGTTATGTTTGTTGACCCACTGAGATATGGTGAAAGACCAGCGGATATTTTGTTCGAAAGGTACCCTGAGCTAATCAACTTTAGGCAAAAGTAAAAAATCCATTTTTGAATCAGCCTAAGGAACACGTTCATATTGACTTTATGTAAAACGTCACCATTAAGGCCGTAGTCGTAGGCAACAGACGCGACAAAAAATCTTCGGCGCGAAATCCCAGGGCAAACAGTTCTCCAAGCAGCCCGAGAGCATCATGAAAAAGACGCGCCGGTTTAGGTAGCGCGACACTAATTACAGTGTCGCGGTGACACTGCTACGACACTAACTGAGCGGATATAGGTAGATATCAGCAGATAAACTATTGACTAAAATATGAGCGTGGATAACGATCCTGTTGCATTTAGTTGCATGGGTATCAATGTTTTTAACAGGTTC
>Ga0181589_10004205_pt1 | contig 11508 bp, 11 predicted proteins | sample 071ome_25_FD_132444 | JGI IMG/M metagenome (GOLD analysis project Ga0181589, IMG submission 132444) | Coastal salt marsh microbial communities from the Groves Creek Marsh, Skidaway Island, Georgia - 071410BT metaG (megahit assembly) | ecosystem: Environmental > Aquatic > Marine > Intertidal... | reverse complement strand
GCGCTCCTGAAGTTGCTAACGTATTCCGTAACACTGCCGAAGGTGAGACTGGCCACGCACACGGCCACATGGAATACCTCATCCAGGGTGGGTCAGGTGATCCTGAAACTGGTCTGGCTGCTGGAAACGTTGCTGAGGCTCTTGAGTCTGCAATCGCAGGTGAAACTCACGAGTACACAGACATGTATCCAGGCATGGCTAAAGCTGCACGTGAAGAAGGCTTCGACGAAATCGCTGATTGGTTCGAAACTCTTGCGAAAGCAGAGCGTAGCCACGCGAATAAGTTCCAGAAGACGCTGGATGCGTACAAAGCAGAAGCTTAAATCGCTCGAAGACCAGGGGTTCGCCCCTGGTTTTCATCCCCCACGGAGAAAATGATGGCGACAGAAACAAAACGCGAAGGCAATCTCGAAGCCCCGACGCGTCACCCAATTGATTGGAAGAACCCCGAGTATTACGACGAAGAGAACCTCAACGCCGAGCTCGAGCGCGTGTTTGATATCTGTCATGGATGTCGCCGCTGTTTGAGTTTGTGTAACTCATTCCCAACGCTGTTCGATTTAATCGACGACAGCGAAACAATGGAAGTGGATGGCGTTGCTAAAGAAGACTACGTCAAAGTCGTCGACGAATGCTATCTCTGTGACATGTGTTACATGGCCAAATGTCCATACGTGCCACCACACTCATTTAATGTCGATTTCCCACATTTGATGCTCCAAGCGAAAGCAGTTAAGCATCAAAAAGAAGGTATGCCTGCTCGAGACAAAATTCTGTCAGACACAGACGGACTTGGAAAACTCGCAGGCATCCCAGTTGTCACTGAAACAGTCAATGCTGTAAACCAGTGGAAACCTGTTCGCAAAGCAGTACAAAGCATATTAGGCGTTCACGAAAACGCATGGCTACCTGAGTTTGCGCCGAAAAAGCTACGTCAAATGATTAAGCAGTCCAAAGCTGTTGAGATCAAAGACGGTGAGCGTACCCCAGGTAAAGTAGCGATCTTTGCGACCTGCTACATCAACTACAACGAGCCTGGTATCGGCACGGATATGATTAAGGTTCTAGAGCACAACGATATTCCATGGGTTGTTGCCGAGAAAGAAGTTTGTTGCGGTATGCCAAAGCTTGAACAAGGTGATCTTGAGGCGGTTGATCGCCTGAAGCGAGTCAATATTCCACACCTCGCGAAGCTTGCTCGTGAAGGCTACGCAATTATGGCAGGCGTCCCATCGTGTACTTTGATGTTTAAGCAAGAAATCCCGCTTATGTATCCGGACGACCCAGATGTACAGGCTGTTAAAGAGGCTTTCTGGGATCCGTTCGATTACTTCATCGCACGTGTTAAAGACGGCTTGATGAGTACTGATTTTAAAACAGGTCTGGGTACTGTCTCGTATCAGGCTCCATGTCATGGACGCGTCCAGAACATCGGTAAGAAAACAGAAGAATTCTTGAAGATGATTCCTGACACAGAAGTCAAAACGACTGAACGCTGTTCAGGTCATGCAGGCACCTATGGCGTAAAGAAAGAGTTCCATGAGACATCGATGAAAATCGGTAAGCCAGTATTCCGGACCATGAATGATCAGAACCCTGATTACATTTCGAGTGACTGTCCACTTGGTGGACACCACATCGCCCAAGGTATCCGTGAAAACCACGGAAATGAACCCTCTTTAGCGCACCCACTGTCACTGGTCGCTAAAGCTTACGGACTGAACGAGGAGTAATTATGACTAAGATTGCACGTAACTCCCTGCTGTCTTTGGAAGAGTACGCCAAGCAGCGCCCTGAAATCCGCTCTGAAGCGATGCGCTTAAAGCGCATCCGCAGCGTTTTCATCGGCCCAAATATGACGTTGCAGTTCGAAAACGAAGCAACGATTCGGTATCAAGTACAAGAAATGCTCCGCATTGAGAAGACGTTTGAAGAAGACGGCATCATGGACGAGCTTGAGGCCTACAACCCGCTCATTCCAGATGGCACTAACCTCAAATGCACTCAGATGATTGAGTTCCCTGACGAAGAAGAGCGCAAGGTGAAACTTGCTGAATTGGTTGACGTTGAAAATAGAACGTACATTCAGGTGCAAGGCTTTGACCGCGTTTACGCGATTGCAGATGAAGATCTCGAACGCGCCAATTCAGAAAAGACGAGCTCAGTCCATTTCTCACGCTTTGAGTTCACGACTGACATGATCGCAGCAATCAAAAACGGTGCTGCTATTGCAATAGGATCAGACCACCCCAACTACAACTACCGTGTTGATGAGATCGATCCTGAGACTCAGGGTTCTCTCATCGAAGACTTTGCATAATCGAGTACTCCTAGTAAATGGCCCGGCCTTTGGCCGGGCTTTTTTTTAAATCGATAAAAGCGTGTACACTCGACCGTCGAGATATAACTGAGGTGATCGTATGAATCGTTTAATTCTTATTATCGTTGCTATTGCAATAGCTCTAGGTGCTTTCTTCGCACTACAGCCAAACGAAGAAGTAGTGGAGGTTAAGTCTGCCAACGAGGCCGACGTAAAACTTGGCGTGGTGCTCGGCTTTACCGGACCTGCTGAATCACTTGCTGAATCAATGGCTCGTGGCGCTGAACTCGCGATTAAAGAGGTGTCTGCGTCTAAACTTTTACTTGATGGGGCAACGGTCAGCCATGTTCGCGCTGACTCAACGTGTGTTGATGCATCAGCTGCTGCAGCTGCTGCAGAGCGGGTGATTGCATCAGATAAAGTGGATGCCATCATTGGAGCTCTCTGCTCTGGCGCGACGATCTCGATCCTTCAAAATGTCGCCATGCCGAAGGGTGTATTGCTCTTCTCGCCATCAGCGACGTCACCTGCACTATCAACACTTGAAGACAATGATCTCTTCTTCCGCGCGTCACCATCTGATGCACGTCAAGGCCAAGTGATTTCAGAAGTACTCCAAGAAAAGGGTATCAAATCGATCGCTATGACCTACACCAACAATGACTACGGTAAGGGTTTGGCCGATTCAATCCAGTCAAATTTTGAAGCCGCTGGTGGTACCGTCACTATTAGTAGCCCACATGAGGATGGTAAGGGCGACTACAGTGCGGAAGTCGCTGCTCTTACTCAAGCAGGTGGCGACATTCTGGTTGTGGTTGGTTACCTCGATCAAGGCGGTAAAGGAATTATCCAGTCATCACTAGATGCTGGTGCTTTTGATCAGTTCTTCCTTCCTGATGCCATGATTGGCGATAGCCTCGTGCAAGCAATTGGCCCTGATTTAAATGGTTCAATTGGTACGGTTCCTGGAACTGACTCAAATGGCGCTCAAATCTATGCTGATCTTGCGAAAAAAGATGGCTTTGAAGCAGGTCCATATTCTCCTGAAGCATACGATGCAGCGGCATTGACTCTTCTTGCAATGCAGGCAGCAAATTCGAAAGACAGCAACGCTGTCAAAGCGAAAATCTTTGACGTGGCAAATGCCCCTGGCACAAAAATTCTTCCAGGTGAGCTTGCTAAAGGTCTTCAGATCTTGAAAGACGGCGGTCAAATCGACTATGTCGGTGCAACAGCTGTTGAACTGATCGGGGCAGGCGAATCAGCCGGTAGCTACCGTGAAATTCTCGTCAAAGACGGAAAAAACACAACGGTTCGCTACCGCTAATCGTTGATTCATAAAGCGGCGTAGGGGCACCCTCTGCGCCGTTTTTTTGTGATGTAAGCTCATGATTGTTGTAGAAAATTTGCACAAACGCTTCGGCGGTATCCATGCCGTTAACGGAGCAAGTCTCTCGATTCAGCCAGGGTCTATCACTGGCCTGATCGGGCCGAATGGTGCTGGCAAGACAACCTTGTTCAACGTCATTGCAGGCTTATATCAACCGACCTCTGGGAAGGTTCTCCTTGATGGCGAGGATATCACCGGGTTAAAGCCGCACGAACTATTCCACAAAGGTGTGCTCCGCACGTTCCAGCTTGCCCATGAATTTTCAACACTGACTGTCCGTGACAACCTGATGATGGTTCCACCGAACCAGGCAGGTGAAAGTCTATTAAATACTTGGTTTAAACCAGGCCTTGTTAAAGCACACGAAGAAGAAGTTCGAGCGAAGGCTGATGAAGTTATCCGCTTCCTCGAAATTGAACATGTTGCCGACGAATTCGCTGGCAATCTCTCCGGTGGTCAGAAAAAGTTGCTAGAGCTCGGCCGAACCATGATGGTCGATGCAAAAATCGTATTTCTTGATGAAGTTGGCGCAGGAGTGAACCGAACCCTACTGCATAAAATTGGCGATGCCATTATCAAGCTAAATGAGGAACGTAATTACACGTTTTGCCTCATCGAACACGATATGGAATTTGTTGCTCGTCTATGTGATCCAGTGATCTGTATGGCTGAAGGAGCTGTCCTCGCTGAAGGTACGATCGATGAGGTCAAAAATAATGAGCAGGTCATTGAGGCCTATCTCGGTACTGGATTGAAACACAAAAAATAAAATGAGCTTTTTACTTGGTGAACAGATGACAGGCGGCTACGGAGCAGCAGATATTTTGCACGATTGCTCTATTGGCGTAGAAAAAGGTGAAATCGCGGTCATTGTTGGACCAAATGGCGCAGGCAAATCAACTGCAATGAAAGCCGTGTTTGGCATGTTGCCGCTGAGAAAAGGTCGGGTTCTATTTGACGGCGACGACGTGACACAGTTAAAGCCTGAAGAGCGCGTCGTCAAAGGCATGGGTTTTGTACCGCAAACCCATAACGTTTTTACATCGATGACTGTTGAAGAAAACCTAGAAATGGGGGCGTTCATTCGTACCGATTCAATCAGTGATTCGATTGCACAAGTCTATGATCTGTTCCCCATTCTAAAAGAAAAAAGAAAGCAGCCTGCGGGCGAACTTTCAGGCGGCCAGCGCCAGCAGGTTGCAGTCGGTCGAGCGTTAATGACTCATCCAAAGGTTCTCATGCTTGATGAGCCAACAGCTGGGGTTTCCCCGATTGTGATGGATGAGTTATTCGACCGAATCATTGAGATTGCCCGTCTCGACGTCGCCATCTTGATGGTCGAACAAAATGCAAAACAAGCGCTCGAAATCGCAGATAAAGGTTATGTTCTAGTCCAAGGGCACAACCGATTTACTGATACTGGAGAAGCGCTCTTAGCCAACCCAGAAGTTCGTAAGGCGTTTTTGGGAGGCTAGATGACTGATTTCTTAAACGCACTCACGCTACTTGGCAATTTCTTAATCATTCCAGGTCTCACCTATGGCTCGCAGCTAGCACTTGGTGCCTTGGGCGTCACATTAGTCTATGGGGTGCTTCGCTTCTCAAATTTTGGCCACGGCGAGACCATGGCATTTGGAGCAATGGTAACCATCCTAGTCACTTGGGGGCTTCAGTCCGTCGGAATCTCAATCCAACCCCTTCCAACCGCTCTATTAGCGATCCCAGTAGGGATCGCGGTCACGGTACTGCTTACGCTACTTCTCGATCGATTTGTGTATCGCTATCATCGGGAGCGCAAAGCAAATCCTGTGATTTTCTTGATTGTCTCCATTGGCGTGATGTTCTTTTTAGGTGGTCTGATCCGTTTCATTATTGGGCCTGGAGATCAAATTTTCTTTGATGGCACTCGGTTCATTTTGAAGGCGCGAGAGTTCAAACAACTTACCGGGCTCGACGAAGGCCTGTCTCTCAAAATGACACAAGCAGTCACCATCGTTACTGCCGTCATGATTGTTGCTGCCATGTTTTGGTTCTTGAACCACACTCGTACCGGGAAATCGATGCGTGCCTATTCAGATAATGAAAACCTAGCACTGCTATCAGGCATCAACCCAGATCGTGTCGTCATGATCACTTGGATCTTAGTTGCGGCGCTGGCAACCATTGCAGGAACACTGTATGGCCTTGATAAGTCGTTCAAACCGTTTGTATACATGCAACTGCTACTTCCAATCTTTGCATCCGCAATCGTTGGCGGTGTGGGCAATCCTATCGGAGCGATTGCCGGTGGCTATGTGATTGCGTTCAGTGAGTTGATCTTGACCTTTGCCTATAAAAAAGTAGTCCTATATTTGGGTCCTGAATCGATGGAAATCGAATCGCTTGTTCAATTTTTGGGTACAGACTACAAGATCGCTGTGTCCTTTATCATTTTGGTGATTGTGTTAATTATCAAACCAACCGGTTTATTTAGCGGGAAAACGATCTGATGCCAGCGTTCTACCAGCGATACCGTAACCAAATTTTGTTCAGCGTGATGGCTGGGCTGTTGATACTAGTTGCAGTAATCCAAAGCCTATCCGTGTCATTAACGATCCTCAATCTCTGTTTAATCAGCGCCATCATGGCGCTAGGCGTGAATATTCAATGGGGATATGCGGGACTATTTAATGTCGGTGTCATGGGGTTCGCCGCGCTTGGTGGTCTTGCCGGCGTTCTCATTTCAATGCCACCCGTATCTGAAGCATGGCAAGCGGGTGGTTTGGGTATTTTGCTTGGGCTTCTTATCACGGTCGGTACAGTCATCGCTTGTTTGTTCGCTTGGGCTCGCATTTCGCATTTGAAAAAACAGCGCTACTGGGTCATCGCTGCCATCATTATTTCTGGATATGCTCTGCTCCGCATTTTCTTTGATCCTGGCGTCGATGCGATTGAAGCGATTGATCCTTCTGTCACCGGTTATCTCGGCGGACTTGGTCTGCCCATTTTAGTTGCTTGGCCTGTAGGCGCGCTATTTGCCGCAGGGGTCGCATTCGTAATCGGTAAAGTTGCGCTCGGTCTTCGCTCTGACTACTTGGCCATCGCAACACTTGGGATCAGCGAAATCATCATTTTCTTCATAAAAAACGAAGAATGGCTGACTCGTGGTGTCAAAAACGTGAACGGTTTACCACGGCCTGTCCCATACGAAATCGATCTGCAGCAAGCGCAATGGTTTCAAGAGTGGGCCATAACCCTCGGTATGCCGGTTGATGACGCTTCTGCTGTATTCGTTAAGATCTGTTACGCACTGCTCTTCATCGCTGTCATTGGGATTTTATTGTGGCTGTCCGAAACTGCCCTGAAATCTCCATGGGGTCGGATGATGCGCGCTATTCGCGACAACGAAACAGCCGCAGCCGCGATGGGTAAGGACGTTACTTGGCAGCATCTACGCGTATTTGTGTTGGGATCTGCCGTCATTGGTCTTGCCGGAGCGATGTTGACCACTCTTGATGGTCAGTTCACACCAGTGGGGTACAACCCGCTGCGCTTTACATTCTTGATTTGGGTGATGGTGATCATTGGTGGATCAGGTAACAACTGGGGCGCTGTTCTCGGTGGGTTCTTTATTTGGTTCTTCTGGATCGAGGCAGAACCGATTGGGCTATGGTTAATCGAAACACTGACTTCCGGAATGGACCCGCAGAGCGTCGTGAGAGCGCATCTTCTCGAGGGTGCAGCACACATGCGATTAATGACCGTAGGAATTATCCTGCTATTAACGCTGCGCTATGCACCGGAAGGTCTCATCCCAGAGAAAAAGCGGCTTTAGTTGAGAGTGAACCAATCACCAGGTTCACCTCGCCGCTCACGCTGACCGGAAACGACAGCACCATGCTTGATAAGCACCGTACCCGGGCCTGATACACGACCAACTGTTCCCTCAATCTTGGTTTCACCAGACAATGCCTGAATTCGGTCAACCATCCCACGTACTTCGACTAAACCACCTTGGTTCACCACTTCCTGTGCCATACCGCGGACAGTAAGCTTTGAGGAATCATCAACTGTGACAGTCCAACGAACGGTCCCCGTGAGGATTAACTCGGTTGACGGCTCAAGGGTCACATGATCAAAAATACCAACAGCCAATGTTGGCTCTCGGACGATTAAATCCTGAGTCCAATCTGTGCGAGGTATTACCTCAGTTGTTGTGCATCCAGACTGAGATGTCTGGCCATTCACTTCACAAGCTAAAACAGGTTGTGATAGCCCTAGACATAAAACGGGTAGACATAGCGAACGCATCGATTGGCCTCTACGCGGAATGAATCACTCCACGAGTATACAGTGCTTCGATCTCGATATCTGAATACCCGAGTTCTTTAAGCACTTGATGGGAATGCTGACCATGTGTTGGGGGCGGCCTCGAAGAGACTGGCTCTGCACCATGAAATTTAACAGCCATACCAAGCCCTTTCACAGAACCCACCCGGTCATGTTCGGTTTGAACCACCATCTCCCGGGCAATGGCCTGAGGATGCTCAAGCATCTCTCCTATCGATAAAATTGGGCCTGCAGGCACCCCGGCTTGATCGAGCTGTTCAAGCCACTCCTCAGATGTATGCTTTTGAAAATATCCATTCAATACGGCGACGAGTTCAGGGAGGTTCGCCATCCGATCCGCATTGGATGAAAAGCGCGAATCATCATTGAGTTCGGGTGCACCAATCACATCCAAGAGCCGTAACCAATTTCTCTGATTTGCAGCGCCTATATTGATATAGCCATCAGCTGTCTGGAAAGCTTGATAAGGCGCATTCAGCGGATGTGCTGAACCAAGTGCTTGTGGCGAGACACCGGTCGCTAGAGCGATAGCACTTTGCCAATAAGTATGCGTAATCCCTGCCTCAAATAGCGAGGTATCAACACGTGTACCCAGACCGGTTTTTTGCTTACCCGCATACGCTGCGGCCGCACCCATCGCTGCAAGGATGCCCGCTGTGATATCAGTCACTGGTGCGCCGACTTTCACAGGTCCATCATCTTGGCCAGGCCCTGTAATACTCATCAAACCAGAGGCACCCTGCGCAACAAGATCAAAGCCCGCACGTTCACGGTAAGGGCCTGTTCGCCCATATCCTGAGATTTCGACGTAAATAAGACCTGGGTTAATCGCTTTTAACGCGTCATACGACAAGCCAAGACGTTCCATCGTATCGTGGCGAAAGTTCTCAATGACGCAGTCAGCATCTTTCAAAAGTTCGGTGAGAATTTTTTTACCCTCATCCGATTTTAAGTCGAGGGCCATTCCGCGTTTGTTGCGATTCATCATTAAAAACGCGGCAGACTCGCCTTGAATCTGCGGAGGAACCATGCGCCGCGAGTCATCACCACCCTCGATTTTTTCCACCTTGATGACATCAGCACCCATATCAGCCAACATCATTCCACACAATGGACCCGCCATGATGTGGGCGAGCTCAATCACGCGCATGCCCTCAAGTGGTCTTGGCTGCTGACTCATCGACCACTCCAATTAGCCTTACGTTTCGCGAAAAAAGCATCGATACCTTCAGCAAAATCATCACTCAAATAACAACGCTGAATGAGATCTGTATCTTCAGGCGTTGCACGTTGAGCCAACCGATTTAACCCATCACGCGTTGCTGAAACCGTTAGTGGAGCAAGCGTTAACAAATGAGCTGATAGCTCTCGAGCACGCCGATCGCACAAATCAGCTGTGTCTAACACTTCACTGATAAAGCCCGACTCAACCAACGGTGATACCGGCAGAAATTCTGCTGTTAGCAACAGGTAGCGTGTTCGTGATTCGCCCAATAAGTGAACTAGCCTATTGAGATTCGCTATCGATAAGCAGTTCCCTAACGTCCGTGCGATTGGCATCCCAAACTTCGTATCATGGGTTCCCAATCGAATATCGGCAGCCGCAGCAATGGCAGCTCCGCCACCGGCAACAATCCCATGCAATGATGCGATGACTGGAACAGAAGCTGTTTGAACGGCATCAATCACTCGACCAATCATTGCTTCGTAATCGATCGCGTCTTGAGCCGAATGAAAATCTTTGAAATTAGAAATGTCAGTACCAGAAGCGAAAGCTTTCTCGCCCTCTGCGGTTAACACGATGACACGCGCATCATCAGGGTCACGACACAGATTCTCTAGTGCTTGATACATCTCAAAGGTCAGAGAATTCCGTGACTCTGGTCGCGTCAGGCGGTATTCAGCGATACCGCCTTCATGGGTAATCGTGTAATCGCCCACGTTATGACCTGTAAATCACATCGACCAGATACATCGGTACATCGGGTACATAAGTGCAGAGCATCAGTACCGCGAACAATACCGCGATAAAGTAGATATTGATCTTAGACACATCCCAAATATTCGCGCGAGCGACCGCACAAGACGTGATCAATACACTCGCAACCGGCGGCGTCTGCTGACCTAAAGCTAAGTTTAACGTCACAACTAAACCAAAATGGATTGGATCAATACCGGCAGCTTGGATGAGTGGGATCACGATCGGAACAACCAAAATGATAGCTGCTGCCGAATGCAGGAAGAACCCGATAACCAAGAAGAAGACGTTCAGGATTGCGAGAATAACCCACTGATTGTTGGTGATATCGAGAATCCAGCGAGCAAAATCCTGAGGGATTTGAGCTCGTGTTAGAAAGCCACCCATCACCACCGATGCTGCGACCAACAGCATCACAACAGCTGTCTGCACACCACCATCAATCATTGCGCGCTTCAGATGCCCGAAATCCATTTTCGAATACCATGCACTCACAACAAGTGCTGCAACAACAGCAAGGCCAGCTGCTTCTGTCGCGGTAACAAATCCACCAAAGATGCCGCCTAAGATCACCACTGGCAGCGTAAATGCAGGCAACGCATCGACTAATGTTTTCCACAAGCGCCGAAATTCAAAAGCTTCTTCAGTTGGCAGGTTGTATTTGCGTGCGAAGTAATACGCCATGCCCATCAATCCAAATGCACCCAATAAGCCTGGGATGATCCCTGCAACGAACAATTGCTCGACCGAAGTCCCTGCAGATGTCGCATACAGAATCATCGGAATAGAGGGCGGGATAATGATTGCAAGGGACGCTGATGATGAAGTCACCGCAGCCGCAAGCGGCCCTGAATAACCCCGCTTTTTCATCTGGGGGATCAATACGGAGCCAAGTGCAGCAACATCAGCTACGGCAGAGCCCGAAATTTCGGCAAAGAACAAACTGACTCCGATATTGACCATCGCCAAACCGCCGCGCACGAAGCCAATAATGGCGTTTACAAAGTTGATCAACTTATCTGTGATGCCGCCGGCGTTCATGATGGCGCCAGCCAAAACAAACATCGGAATGGCAATCAAAGAAAACTTTGTCGATCCATCGTACATATCGAGAGCAAGTGTCACGATGCTATCGAGCCCTTCACTAACAGCTAGGCCAAAAATCGCTGAGACGGCGAGTCCAACCGCGATCGGGACGTTCAAACAAATCAGCGCGAGCAAGATCAAGAACATAATAAAAACGATCATGATTTGACTCCTGCTTTCGCGAGTTCTGTTTCGACTTCTTCCTCGATTTCGGCGTGCTCAAGTGAGATTCCAGCACAAGTTTTCTTGTAGTAATCGGGGAAACTCAGCAGTTCGCAAATGACAAACAGAGTCGCGCCAATGGGTATCACCGATTGTGTTAGTTGAATCGGAATCCAAGTTAAAGACACCAAGTATTCGCCTTCGAGGATCACAAGAACTTCATACCCTGTATATGCGAGTAGT
>Ga0181589_10004200_pt1 | contig 11514 bp, 9 predicted proteins | sample 071ome_25_FD_132444 | JGI IMG/M metagenome (GOLD analysis project Ga0181589, IMG submission 132444) | Coastal salt marsh microbial communities from the Groves Creek Marsh, Skidaway Island, Georgia - 071410BT metaG (megahit assembly) | ecosystem: Environmental > Aquatic > Marine > Intertidal zone... | reverse complement strand
GCGGTCGGCGGTTGCAATCCTAAACCCATAAAGGAAAGCGCGGAAATCATGAGAAAGACGAAGCAGAATCTCAACCCAAATTCGGCGGCAAGCGGCGCCATCGCATTGGGGAGAATCTCACGCCTGATTAAGAAAAATGAATTTTCGCCTCTTAATTTCGCGGCTTCGATATAGTCCAATTGAACAATATTAAGCGCAACGGCACGTGCTATTCGGAATACCCGGGTTGAATCAATGGTTGCAATAACCAGAACAAGGCTTAACGCCGATGTGCCAAATATTGTCAGCATCAACAGCGAAAAAATCAGTGACGGTATTGCCATAAGAACATCAACAATGCGGCTCAAGGTCTGATCGACAATCCCTGATTTCAGCGCGGCATAAATGCCCAGAAGGGTGCCGATAAGGAAGGCTAGCGACGTGACAAGAAAAGCAATCCCCACTGTATTGCGAGCGCCGTAAATCAAGCGGCTGAAAACATCACGCCCCAGATTATCCGTGCCAAGCCAATAGGTGGATGACCAAGGCTCAAAAGAACCGGCAAGGATATCCGATTCCCCATAAGGGGCAATAATCGGCGCAAAAATAGCGCAAGTGATATAAACAAAAATAACAAATATGCCGAGGCTGGCCGTCAGAGGAAGCGTCCGAAGAATTTTAGCAAGATTTCTTCCCACCAATCGCACCAGAATTTCACGAAACAAATACCCTACGCCCAGCGCCGCACAAACAGTAACCAAAACCCAGAGAAGAAAATTTAGAATAACCATCTTCTTTCTCCTATTATCGTTGCTGCATGAGGCGGGGGTTGGATATCGTAGAAATAATATCCGCGAGAAGATTGAGCCCGACATAAGCAGACGCAAAAACAAGTGACGTTGCTTGCACAACGGGAATATCCCTGAATTTCACGCCGTCAACCATCAGTTGCCCAAGCCCGGGAAACACAAAAACAATTTCAACAATAACAACACCCGTAATCAGATAGGCAAGATTAAGGGCAACCACATTTACGATAGGCGCAATGGCATTCGGCAACGCATGCCAAGTGATAATTCGGGCAGGCTTGACGCCTTTCAGATGCGCCATTTCAATATAAGGAAGAGCAAGAATATTGATAATTGCCGCACGCGTCATTCGCATCATATGCGCCGTCACCACAAGCGTTAGGGTCAGGGCAGGCAAAAAACAAATATAGAGTTTTTCTAACAATGGCGTATTGGCATTGATATTTGCCATGGACGGGAAATACCCCGTTAACGCCAAAAGATAGATCAGGATATAGCCGACAAAAAATTCTGGCATGGATATCGACGCCAAAGCAGACGCGTTAGAAATTCTATCAAAATATCCATTGCGGAAAAGCGAGGCGAGCATGCCAAGTATAAGCGAAAGCGGCACCGCAATGCATGCCGTGTACAATGTCAAAAATAATGTGTTTTCGAGGCGCGGCGCAATCAACCCAATAATTGGTTTTCGTAAGGCCAGCGAATTTCCAAAATCACCTTGAAGAATCCCTCCAAGCCAATTCAAATATCGAATATGCGCCGGTAAGTCTAAACCAAGTTCGCGCCTTATTGCCGCCACCGTTTCAGGCGTTGCTTGTTGCCCGAGGATCTCTTGAGCAAGGTCTCCCGGCAAAGCCTCCACAGACAGGAAAATAAGCAATGACAACATAATCAGCGTAAGAACACCGAGTGCGAGTCGCTTAACGATCATGATCAGTAGATTGTTCATCTAATATGTTTATCCATCAATTAAAGATAATGAAATCAATCAAATAGGAATGCGCGGAAAAGATAACAATTTAGAAAATGGAAAGCCATAAAAATGGCTTTCCAATAGATTTTTTTCGAGCCGATGGCTTAAGCAGACCACCAACGTCTAGAACAAAGATGACCGTCAAGTTCCCAGTTATTCGCAACTTGTCCAGGAACACCCACGGAAGAACGGTAACCCATGATCTCACTCAAGAATACAGGGAGGATCAAGCCGCCATCGGTGTGAACAATACGCTGCATTTCAACATATTTTTCACGACGCTTGGCTTCATCTGTTTCAGAACGAGCCTCAACAAGGAGTTTGTCAAAGGATGAATTATTCCAATGCGTGTCATTCCAATCAGCTTTTGAGTAATAAATCTGAGAGAAGACCCAATCTTCGGTTGGGCGGCCACTCCAGTAACAAGCTGACCATGGCTTGACCATCCAAACGTTTGACCAATATCCGTCATTCGGCTCACGAACAACTTCAATGTCAATGCCTGCCGCTCTTGCCGATTCACGCATCAGCGCGCCGGCATCAACAGCACCAGCGAAACCGGTATCAGCAGCATGGAACTGCACCGACAAACTGCTCAGCCCAGCCTCTTTCAGGTAGAACTTTGCTTTTTCCGGATCATACTCACGCTGAGGCAATTCATCTTCCGTGGCGCGGAAGTAGTTAGCAGGACCAACAGGGCTGTCATTCCCTAACTGTCCATAACCAAAGAAGATTTTGTCCAGAAGTTCTTGACGGTTAACAATATGCTTCATGGCATTGCGAACGTTTTGATTGGTGTATGGGTCCGCGTCACAAAGCATTGGCATTGTTGCTTGTTTATTCCCCGTCGAAATCAGCGTCTTCACGTTAGGCATATTGCCAAGACGCTTTGCTGTCTTCGCTGGAACGTTGTTGATCGCATCAACCGCGCCTGTCGAAAGTGCTGACATACGAGCTGTTGGATCATTGATGCCCAAGGTTTCAATTTCGTCAAAGTAGGAATCATTGCCGGTGTTCCAGTAGTTTGCAAACTTCTTGGTTAGAGTCCGCACACCTGGCTCATGCTCAGCAAGAACATAAGCACCAGCACCTACACCAGACTGCCAGTCAATGGTTTCGTCACCGTTTGAAGGGCAAATGTTGAGGTGATAGTCTGACAGAAGAATTGGAAGGTCACCATTACCTTCATTCAATTCAATGATGACACCGTTCTTACCATCAGCACGGATTTCTTTAATCCCAGACACAACACCACTGCCGCCTGATTTTGAATCAGGACCCATATGGTGGCGAATTGAATCCACAATGTCGGTTGAATCAAGCGTCTTACCATTATGGAATTCTACGCCCTGACGAACATTAAATTTCCATGTCTTGGCACCATTTGAAGGCTCCCAGCTCTCAACAAGGTCACCTTGCACAGCACCATTTGGCATGATCTTTGTCATGTTTGGTCGAACCTGACCCATAGACACGTTGATCATGTATGCATCAAGAATCTGGCCTGGATCCAGCACATCGCTGGTGGCACCACCGGTAATCCCAAGTCTTAGACGTCCACCTGCTTTTGGTGTGGCGGCAAGCACTTCTTTAACAACCGTTGATGCACCGGTAAGTGATACACCAAGAGCCAGCGCTCCTGTCATAAAACCACGGCGCCCAATTTTACCTGAGGCATAACTGGCCTGAAGATTATCTGCTTTGATCTGACTTTCCTTATCAGCAATCTCCGCAGAAATTTTGTATTCTTGGCAATTTTTGGATTTTTCCAATTTATCCTCCCTTTATAAATTACCCTTTATATAGCCTATGTTCTAAACACAAAACTTTGCAAGTTTTTTTATGAACATAGACCGCCTAAGATTCTAAATTCCTATGTTTTCAAAACCTCCTTTGCAGGTTGATTATTGTCATGATGATCAGAGCTAGACATGCTTTCTCCGTTAGACGCTAGCAGGGTTATCCAGATCAGCCCCTATTGAGGCGAGATCAGAATATCGGTCACCAATGCGGTGATGGGGTCGGCCTCGCGTTGCGCCGCCAAAGGCTGCGATCAACTCATTGCCTGCCGGCGCATCAGCAATATGCATTTGCACCGTCAGATAATGGGATCGACGCCCACTATCATTTTTGTCCATAAGGGGGATATTTATTTGGGTGTTTGCCGGGCCGCGCGTGTTGGTAAAGCCAAGATACGATTTTCCGCCAACAGCCTTTCGGAAAAAATTGCCGAAATGAAGCGTGTGAATCAAAGCCGAACCATGTTCAAGTTCACCGTCAATTCCAGACATTGATGCTTTGCCAAAAGCTTCAATATTCTCACCAGAACCACCCGCAAGATTGAGCATTTCTTCGGTTAACTTTTCCCCCAAAATAGGGCCAAACATTTTTATTTCCGGCATCAAGTCTTCAACATATCCGCGCCCAGCCCAAGGATTGCGAACAACCGCCGCCGCCCCAAAAATTTCAAGCGGCGGTGATGATTCTTTCTCCCCATCAACAAGCACGATCTCTTTATAGGTTACAATTTTCCGAATAATCAGTTCCATGTCCTTCTTCCCTAAATGCTAAGTTTAGTTTCTAACTCTACCGTCAGGCATGCCCATCACTTTTTGCGAGAGGGGCAATAAACCTTATGAGATGATCATTGAAAATCTCCGGTGCTTCCATCATGGCCATATGCCTCAATCCTTTAAGAACAACCAACTCTGCCCCTTTAATTTCACCAGCAATGGCGGCGCTCATGGCCGGGTGATTGCCAAAATCTTCATCCCCGGTCATGACCAGCGTCGGCATGGCGATTGGCGGCGTTGGCGAAATTAACTCATCCACCCCGTCAACGAGCACTTGATAAATGGGCGGGTATATGGCGCGGTCATTCGCCATCACCCAATTTTTGACCTGACCCATGACCGCGGGGGCTTTGGTGCGAAAATCTTCGGTGAACCATCGTTCAATGGCGGCATCAACCGTTGCTTGAGGGCCGTGTTCTTCGGCTTGATAGACTCTCTGCTGGATGGCGTTATGTTCGTTGATCGTTCGTTGATGGGGGGAGTGCAACACCGCAAGCCCTGAAAGTTTTTCCGGCGCATCCATGGCGATCCGCCGAGCGATCATCCCGCCCAAAGAAAATCCTGCAACAATGATGCGTGGATAACCAAACTCATCCGCAACCTTTATGGCCTGATCCGCAAAAAGGCCTAGAGATGGGGTTTCAGGCGGGGGTGGTGACGCGCCATGCCCGTATAGGTCATAAGTGATCACCGGCCCATATTCAGCAAGGGCATCAATCTGGGCGGCCCACATATCCTGATTAAGCCCAAGGCCATGGATGAGGAGAACAGGCATCCCTGTTTTGCCGCTATCATAAAGACGGCATGACGTGCCATCTTTTGCTTTGCTTGCCTTGAATGCCATCAATTGTTTTCCGATTTCCATGCCACCACTTCAACTTCAACCTTAACGTCTACCAGCAACGCGCTGATCACCGCAGAACGAGCCGGCGGTTCATAGGGGAAATATTCTGCATAGACTGAGTTAAATCCTGGAAAATCATCGCGTGAGGTCAGCCAAACCATGGCTTTAACGACGTCTGCCATCTCGCAATTGGCCAGCGCAAGCGTTGCCTTGATATCCTCAAGAACTGCACGGGTCTGATCTTCAATCGACCCATCGGTCATGACCTGACCATCCTTCATTGGCACTTGACCCGTAAGATAAACAAAATCGCCGGCTCGAACCGCTCGCGAAAGCGATAGTTTCCGCCCATTAATAACAAGTGGCTCGCCGATGACCGTCTTGACCATAATTTGCCCTTCTCTTGATCGTTCACTGTTTAGGCTGATCTACTCTGAAGCCGTGCATTTGCAATTTTTCGGCATAAGATGACTAAAATTTTAAGTCTCTGCGCGTGTAACATCCTAGGCTTAACATCAGACATGTGTGATCATGCATGAATGAAACCGGATGGGAGGAACACCAAATGTCAGACCTCATTGATTATAAAATGTTCATCAATGGCGAATGGATGGACTCAAGCGATGGTAAACGTTTTGAGAGCATTAACCCGGCAACGGAACAGCCATGGTGTACGGTGCCCGAAGCAACCGCAGATGACATTAATCGCGCGGCTGAAACAGCCCATCAAGCGTTCACATCCGGCGAATGGGCAAGCCTAACCCCGACCGCCCGAGGAAAATATTTGCGCCGCCTTGCTGAACTTCTTGACCAGAAATCCGAACATCTTGGCCGTATTGAGACAATAGACACCGGTAAAATGCTCAAAGAAACACGATGGCAGGCCAAATATATCGCAGAGTTTTTTCATTTTTATGCCGGATGCGCCGACAAGATCAGCGGCCAAACCTTGCCCATCGACAAGCCTGATATGCTGACCATGACCCTCCGAGAACCGCTTGGAGTTGTGGCCGCGGTCGTGCCTTGGAATTCACAATTGTTTCTTGTTGCCGTGAAGATTGGCCCCGCACTTGCCGCTGGCAATACGGTGGTGCTGAAAGCATCCGAACACGCGTCAGCCGCCATGCTTGAATTTGGTAAAATTATTGAGGAGGCTGGCTTTCCGAAAGGCGTGGTGAATATTGTCACTGGCCATGCTGACCCTTGCGGTAAGGTGCTGACCTCTCACCCTCTGGTTCAGCGGATCAGTTTTACCGGCGGCACCAGCGCGGCAAAACATGTGGTTCGGAATTCCGCGGAGAATTTTGCTCAAGTATCGCTTGAATTGGGCGGCAAATCACCCTTCATCGTTTTTGGTGATGCCAATATCGAAAGCGCCGTGAATGGATCAATCGCCGGTATTTTTGGCGCAAGCGGACAGAGCTGTGTTGCTGGCTCAAGGCTGTATTTGCACAACAGCATCGCTGATGAATTTCTTGACCGGATGCTGACACAAGCAAAGCAAATTCGCATCGGCGATCCTCTTGAAGAAGACACACAGATGGGCCCACTTGCCACCAGCGCGCAGATCGACCATATCGAACGGCAAGTCAAACTAGCGCAAGAAGAAGGCGGAACCGTGCTGAACGGCGGCAAGCGTCCTAAGACGCCGAATTCCGGCTGGTATTATGAACCCACCATCATCGAATGCCCTCGCCAAGACATGACCATTGTGGATACTGAACTGTTTGGCCCGGTGCTAAGCGTGTTGCGCTTTGACGAAGAAGATCAAGTCACCACCCTTGCCAATGACAGTAAATTTGGCTTGGCGGCGGGAGTTTTTACCAAAGACAGCGCCCGCGCGCTCCGAATGACAAAATCATTGCGGGCGGGCATCGTTTGGGTGAACACTTACCGTGTTGTTTCACCCATTGCTGAATTCGGCGGTTTCAAAGAATCTGGCTATGGCCGCGAAAGCGGTATGCAGGCTATTTACGATTACACCAGACCCAAAACAGCATGGATCAATATTTCTGATGAACCTATGGCTAATCCCTTTGTGATGCGCTAATCGTTAAGGGTTATTACCGCATCAACAGCAACAACCCCATCTTCCAGAATAAAGAGAGGATTGATCTCAATCAGGTCAATCCTCTCATCAGCCATAATCATTTCAGCGAGATCATGGATGGCGGTTATGATAGCGGCGCGATCACCGGCTGTAGCCCCGCGATAACCGTCGATGATGCGGCTGACCGTGAGACTGCGGATGGCGCGGTCAATTTCCTCTCGGCCAGCCGGAAGGATAAGCGTTGTCGCTTCTTCAAGAATTTCCACAAGCACGCCGCCGCTCGCGATGGTAAGCAGAACCCCAAAAATAGGATCACGCCGGAGGCTGACCATGAGTTCCGCCACCACGCCAGAGACCATTTTTTCGATCAGAAACCCTTTTTGCCTCGCCTTGGGGGCAAGGCGGCTGACGTCTTCCTTGATGCGCTGTACAGATCGCTCCAGCATCTCACGATCCGTGATGTTCAAAACAACCGCGCCCATCTCCGATTTATGAGGAAGGTCGGGGCTGACCATTTTGACGGCAAGGGGATAGCCCAGCGCATGGGGAAGTTCTGGCGGCAAATCACCTTCAATAAAGAGGTTTTCAGGGATAACTACGCCTGCCGCCGACAGCATTTTTTTGGCTTCAACTTCATCAAGCGATACAGCCTTGGCGTTATCTTGCCGGGACGTAAGATGAAGCGGCGGTGGGGGCGATGCTAGGATTTCCTGCCTTCGCTTGCCATATTTAACCGCAGAGGCGATGGATTTGACGCAATCGCCAATCCCCTGCATCGGCGCGATCCCATGTTCAATCAGAAAATCCCGGGTTTCGACATCCAGATTCTCTGCAATCGTGCTGCACACCGCGCCCGGGATGCCATGCGTCTTTGCGGCATTGAGAAAACTGATGGAATCATTGCGGTAATATGGCTTGCTTTCATCCAGCCCTGCCGCCGGATAATCTTGAACAATCACCGTTACATCATATCCGTCATCAAACATGGCGCTGAACACCGGCTCGGTCTTCTCCGGCATGCCCCAGATCGGGGTGGTGTAGTCCAGCGGGTTTGAAACCGTGGCGGTGAGCGGCAACATCTCCCGCAACCTTTTACCAGCGGCAACGCTTGGACGCGGCAATTCTAGGCCTAGTTTTTCAGCATTATCCGCCAGCATCGTGGCACCGCCACCAGAACAAGCGAGACCCGCAAGAGCCGCACCAGATGGGATGCCACTTACCGTAATGAATTTAAGGGTTTCAAGCAGCAGAGACGGCTCATCCACTCGGATGATCCCAAGCCGATCAAACAACGCATCATAAACCTCATCCGTTCCCGACAGTGACCCCGTATGGCTGATGGTAAGTTCACTTCCAATCCGAGACGTGCCTGTTTTCAGCGCAACGATAGGAATGTTGTTTTCAAGGGCTTTCAACGCCGCGGCCTCAAAAAGCCTGCTGTCTCGGATCCCCTCCACATGCAAGCCGATGGCACTGACTTCCGGCATCTCTGCAAAACAGTCGATGAAATCATCTATCTTAAGCACCGCCTGATTGCCAAGCGACACCATATAACTCATAGGAAGAGACCGCTGAGCCATGGTCAAATCCGACGATAACATCCCACTCTGGGTGATGATCGCCGCCCCGCGACCCGTAAACTTGCCGCCATGGGCAAAAGGCCAAAGCGCGACCTTATCGCGGTAATTGATCACGCCATAACAGTTAGGGCCGACCAGCGCCATATCCCCCGCCGCTTGGATCAATTCGGTTTCATAGGCGGCTCCGTCATCACCAATTTCACCAAAGCCTGCCGTGTAACAGACCGCTCCGCCTGCTCCCATTTGGTTTAATATTCTTAGGCTTGCGATCGCCTGCTCCCTCGGAACCGCCACAAAGACGGCATCGGGGGCTTCGGGCAAATCTTCGATACTCTTGAAACAAGGAAAGCCGCCGATGCTCTCACGTTTAGGATTCACCGGCCAAAACGGACCATCATATCCAATCCGTTTGCATTCTCCGGCAACCACCTCAGCATCACGTCCCCCAAGAACCGCAATATGCCGGGGACGAAGAAGCCTTAGCAGGTTATGGGCGCGGGACTCGCTCATGCTCCCAGCGGGCGAAGAATAGAACGGGTAATGATATGACGCTGAATTTCTGACGTTCCATCCCAAATCCGCTCAAGACGGGAATCTCGCCAAAGACGGTGGATCGGCATTTCTTCCATCAGCCCCATCCCGCCAAAAATCTGCACCGTATCATCGGCTGTCTTGCAAAGCATTTCCGAGCAATAGAGTTTAACCATGGCGGCATCGCTATCCGACATCACGCCGGCATTAGCCTTTTCGATGGCGTCCTTGACCAGCAGTTTACCAGCACGAAGCCCCACCACCATATCGGCAAGTTTGAAACCTGTTGCCTGAAACCTGCCGATGGGCTGATTAAACTGCTTACGATTTGCCGCCCAATCGCAGGCCATTTGGTAAATTCGATCAGCCTTGCCGCAGCAGGTTGCGCCGACCCAAATTCTCCCCATGCCAAGCCACTTGCCCGACAGGTCAAGCCCTTTGCCCTCTTCGCCAAGGATATGCGCATCGCTGAGCCGCACATCGTTAAAATCCAGACGGAAATTAAGATAGCCGCGATAACTTGTGCAATTGTATCCAATGCTGACATCAAAGCCTTTCATCCCTACATCAACCAGAAAAGCCGTAATTCTTGGCCGCTTGCCATGGGCGGTTTCATCATGGCCTGTCACGGCGAATACAATCGCAAAATCCGGCATCACTGGACCTGAGATAAAATGCTTTGAGCCATTGAGAATCCAATCCGCGCCATCACGTTTGGCGTTGGTTTTCATGGACATAATATCTGAACCTGCTTCTGGTTCGCTCAGCCCAAAGAGCTCACGCTTATCCCCTTTGACGCAGGGCAGAAGATATTGCTCGCGTTGATCACCTTCGGTTGCCAATAAAATTTCTGTAGGCCGAGCCACCCATGAATGAAGAGCATGGGACGTCTTACCAAACTCATATTCAATAATTGCCATCTGCTCATAATCAAGCCCGCCTCCGCCAATCTCTGACGGGAGGTTTGCCGCAAAAAGCCCAACTTCCTTTGACCGCGCTTCAATCTGACGGCCCAGTTCAATCGGCACTTGCGCGTCTCTGTCGACCTGCTCTTCATGGGGGAAGATTTCTTCTTCCATGAACCGGCGAACGGTTTCCGCTAAGAGTTGGTTTTCATGGTTGAGATGATCTAGCATGGTGATGCTCCTAAGCCTGCTTTATGAGGCCAAGTTTTTCTCTGGCTTCCGCCGGTGTCAGCACACGCCCACCCATCCGATCAATGATTTCAACCGCCCGTTCGACCAATTGTGCGTTTGTTGCCAACACGCCACGGTCAAGATAGATGTTATCTTCAAGGCCAACGCGCACATTGCCGCCCATGGCCACGGCAGCGGCCGCCATGGGCATTTGCATCCGCGATATTCCAAACGATGCCCAAGACGCGTTCGCGGGCAATTCATCTTTCATCACCTTCATTGTGTCGACAGACTGATCCGCCCCCCATGGAATCCCCAAGCAGATCTGGAACATTGGCGGCTCATTAATCAAGCCTTCGGCAATCATCTGCTTTGCAAAGCGGATATGGCCGAGTTCAAACACTTCCAGTTCAGGTTTAACCCCAAGGCTTTGAACAATCTCTGCCATTTTGCGTAAATATGGCGGCGTTGAGATGTAAATTTCATTTCCGTTGCCAAAATTCATCGTCCCGCAATCCAAACTACAGATTTCAGGTTTGATTTCGATCACATGGGCAAGGCGCTCTTCAGGGCCGATCATATCTGTTCCCGGGCCACATATCGCTGGGTTGTCATCACTTGGCACCCAGTCTCCTCCCATGCCTGCCGTCAAATTGACCACGACATCCGTATCACTGGAACGAACGCGATCCACCGTTTCCTTGAACAACGCCACATCACGCGACCCTTTGCCGGTCTCGGGATCACGGACATGGATATGAGCCGCCGATGCCCCAGCCTTGGCCGCCTCAATCGCGGCATTGGCAATCTGTTCAGGTGTTACGGGAACATGCGGGCTTCGTCCGGTTGTATCCCCGGCGCCTGTTACCGCACAGGTAAGGATTACTTCGTAATTCATCAGCCTCTCCAACAATTAAGAGTTTTGTCGACTATAATCATTCACCTCGCTGTTTTTTTCAGTTGTAAATTTTTCGCCAATAGATCAAATTTTTGGATAGATTTGATGGATAAGGGCTAATCTTATGGTCACGGCGGATTC
>Ga0181589_10004199_pt1 | contig 11515 bp, 9 predicted proteins | sample 071ome_25_FD_132444 | JGI IMG/M metagenome (GOLD analysis project Ga0181589, IMG submission 132444) | Coastal salt marsh microbial communities from the Groves Creek Marsh, Skidaway Island, Georgia - 071410BT metaG (megahit assembly) | ecosystem: Environmental > Aquatic > Marine > Intertidal zone... | reverse complement strand
TAATGCGGATAACAAAAAAAGCGACCAAAGGCCGCTTTAAAAGAGTAGTGTTAGTATAGTCGCATTAATGCCTTCCGAAGACTCGAATTCTTGCTCGCCTTCCTGAAATGTTTTTGGTGTCGTACCAGAATATTACTTCTTTGATAACGCGGTTTCTGCCGTTTAAATCAATGATGCGAGAGTCAGAACCTTGTCGGAAATTGTGTCGAATACGTAACTCATCTCGTTTGCCATTGCCATAAACAACAACCATCTTATGCATGTTAATCCCACCCCCGGATACAAGCACTTTAAGTTTTGTAAAACTTCCTTCGTACCGACCTACAGAAATTACATCACGGTCAAGCCCAAAATTCACTTTTCGAGTTCCGAGTAATTCCCATCGTGATGAAGAAAGCTGTAAGGAATTGCTTTGGTGGGAAAATGATGAGAGACTTGTCCCAACCAAAGCAAAAAACCCAATTAGCGTCATGCATTTAAGCAATCTTAGCATACCTATTTACTTTTTATTATCACCTCTTTAGTCGGGCGAAAAGCAAAAGGGTTGCATGAAATTCAAAAAATTATCTCAGTAGGTGGATGATCCCCTTGAGGTGGCGGTACGTCCCGGTTTGACTGCTTCTGAATTGAAGTGAGTAAAAGTAGACTCCATCTGGGCATAATTTTCCGTTATAGGTGCCATCCCAACTTGGACTTGTCGATCGATCTGTGTGAATCAATTCACCCCAGGTATTGTATACATTAAACTCAACCTCTTTAACGAATTCTATGTATGGTCTGAATCTAGGAGTTAATCCTAAAGGAGTAAATGCATTCGGGATTATGACGCGGTATGGGCATATTTCTTGGACAGTGACGCTATCAAATCCGGTGCAATACCCGTTATTGGTAATCGTGAATCGGAAAAGTCCATCTTGTCTGAATTGACGAACGTTTTCCGTTAAACCATCATCCCACGTGTAGCTGTAAATTGCGGGCAGCACGACCTCCATAAAGTCCGTTGAATCTTTGCAAAAGGTGAACAGTTCAGGAATGTCTATGGTAGGAACCTCATGACGAGTTGCAGTAACTGTAACCGTGTCTTTACAGAACCTGGAACTTACAATTAGTTCACTTGAATAGTTGTTGTCAAATCGCTTACGTGCACTCGTATCGCTATCAGCCCATCTATACTTTAGGTTTGTTGGGTAATTGGTCTCGGCAAAACTGCCTACGCAAAAATCAAAAGCAGTTGTGTCTAACAAGTCAGCAGGATTATCATCCGAAACTACAGTGAGGTAAAGCTCTACCGTTGAATCACATCCATTAGAGGAGGTAAATAATTCCGTGTACTTACCGCCAATGGTTAATTTCCGAGTACCGAAAGAGAACTCTTCTCCGGAACAAATAGTGTCAATTACCCGCGTCTCATAGGATACCAATTCGATTACTTTGGTTTCACTAGATACATAGCAGTAAGAATTGCTGAGGTGGTGGATTGAATTTGCAACAAGATACCGGTAGTAATAGCGCTTAGAACCGTTACCAATATGGGTATATTTAACATTATTGGCTCCTGATATATTTGTCCAGGAATTTCCATCTCCACTCATTTGCCACTGGTATACCGGCGTGCTGTATTGGTCTCCGGTTAGCGAAGCCGTTAGCTCAATTTTTGCAGTATCCGTGTCGCAGATTTGACTTTTACCCTCCGGCAGTACTACTGCCTTCGGGCCGCAAGGACTAAACCCGATATTGTCTAAAGCCAAGTCATTGCCAATTCCTCCAGGTGCTTCATTCCTCAAAGTAAGTTTGAGTTTAGTCTGATTTGATTTTGTCTTAAACGTAAAATCGTACGTGTCCCATTCTTCAATCTCAGGAACAGGACCACTTTTAAAGGCAGGTTTGTCATCAATCAAAACCATCACATTGGGTAAAATCGCGTTTTCGCCTTTTTTAACCAGATTGATGATGTCCATCGAAAATACATACCAAGTATTCTCACATAGGCCGTCCACTTCTTGTTCAAAGAATACACCGGGAGAGTAGCTTGCATTCACTACCATCATGTAACCGTTGGGGTCCGGACTGTTGTCCTCAATGTTTACCCATGCCTCAGCCGCAAACCAACCCCAGTTACTCGTGTTGTTTGTGAGGGTGTACTGACCGTCGTTAGGAGGAGTATTGGTCGTGTATTCGTATCCTGGGGCAATTCCCGGATCACTTTGAACTTCTTGGGTGGTGCCTGATCCAAAATCTCCATCGGTGAAGATATTCCGACCTAAATTTCCGGTACACGACTGACTGTAACTACTCAAGGATAAAAGCAGTGACAGTATCGTAATAAACACTTTGTGTACCATTGACACGAAGTTAACTCGAAATGATGACTAATTGTTTGATTCTACAGAATATGACTTAGAGCGGGCTAAAGTCGATGTGAAAATGCTCGTCGTGTAATTGATTAACAGCGGGAGTGAGGCTTTGCACAACATAGATACCTGATTTCTTTAACAGTTTACCATACTCTGTAGCAAACAAGTACGGCTTGTATTCAATCTTGATAATCACCTTGCTTACCTTCATCCGTTGCTTTTTCGCTTGCCTGTTGAGTAAAAGTATGTGCCTCGCAATCGTATTGAAGTCGATTTTTATTGATTCATCATCCTCGGAGGTTCCATTGTCGTTGAAGTGCAATTGATAGTGCTGGACACCGAGTTTTGTGAATCCATAGTAGGGTTTATTATCCTTAAGCATAGGCATCATAAAGTCGATGCTTAATCCATTTTGATGTGTTCTATGCGGCCATAGTTTACCTCCAAACTGCTTTGATGCCTCCATGATGTAGAATTTCCGGTTGGGCATTACAGAGTCTAGGTCTTGATATGTGGCAAGAACGGTTCGCAATACCTTATCATTAGTATAAGCTCGTCCCATCAGGTAGCTGCCCGAATCGAAGTATTCGAAGTTCTTACCGGAGAAAGGAATGAGCTTGGCATTTTCCAACGTTCCATTTCCGGTGGTGCCTATCGACATACTCGGTTGGTTGTTTCCTTTGTTCCGTGCATAGTATTTCTGAACAGCTGTCGAATCTCTTTTTAGGTTTGTCGCTTCCGTGTTGATGTGCACGTCTTTCGAAATCGAAAACGCCAGAATGGTTGAGATGCTAAATAGTATAAGAACTGCCTTTATCCGAGTCATGGTGGTTCAATCCATAACGAACAATTGGATTCCGATAGTATTCGCGACGAAATTTGATGACTATGATTTCATCCCATACAAATCGCCTTCAGTTTGAGTCCTTCGGTTTGTGCATGGACTAAACGAATCAGAATGCCATCAGTTCTCTCTTACTTTGTTCGAGATGTACCATAACCTCCCACGGTTGAAACCAATAAATAGAAGACCGACTGACGAAGGCCACATAAAAGTAACGGAGACCTGACTAAGAATTATGGCGAAAGCAATAACTATAGGTAAACCAAGTGCCAACTTAGTCTTCATTTTTTGAAGAGAACCTTGGTTTTCTATCAACTCCCTGAGATTTAAAAGTGAATCAAGTAGGTTCAAAAGCACGACATAAATGGTCAGTGCCTGGAACGCAATAAAAACAACGTGAAATCGAACACTAATATGGCTTTCAATAAACAAAGATGCCGATAGAGTAAATAGTAAAGCTATTGACCAGAGACTGATTAACATGGTTGGTTTCATGGCTTGAAGATACTAAACTTATTTCGATTAATTTGAACTTCAATCTGGACAATGATGTGAGTTTACTACATCTGCTCAAGCCTCTCCTTTATATGAAGTAACTTTATTCGCTTGCTGATGTAATCTTCTTCAAGACGTTTTAGTCTGAAATTGACATCTTCAACATAGTCGCGTTGAAACATATCATTCTGTTTCATCTTGCGATACTTGTCCCTATTTCGCTGAATCGTATTGTCTTGGTGTAAGGCCAATGCGGTGATGCAATCCGGACAGACAAAATACCCGTGAAGTTGATTATTTGTCGGCTCGTGGCATTTGTAACATGTGTTTGGTTGAGTCATACCTCAATATAAAGGATTCTCTCACCAATTAGGTGGTTGCTTTGGCAATTCGCTTTGTAAGTCGTTTCTGGGCTAGCTTCAATCCCCAGCTATTCGTACTGTAAATCAAGTATGTGGGGACACCCATGCACTCGGATGGCTTTTTTCTAAGTTTACCTGTGCGGTCGGATAAATCGGCTTGCTCTTTGGGTATGTGAAAGTGAACCCATTCAAAATTTTGCTGTCCAATACTAAGCTTAAACTCAATCTCGGTCATCAGATTAAATGGTTCAATTCGAAATGTTGAGTGTTCTTCGTCGAGCGCTTTACCGTTAAAAATTTCTGCAATTTTTCGTTGAATCTTTTTCCTCCGGTAAGGAATAAACTTTAACTCCAAAAACGTAAAAAACAGACCCATCAAGATTGCCATACCTACAGACAACCCGGCAGCGAAGATGATGTTATCTTATTCTAGGTCATCTTCCGAAATCATCATGATAACCATGATTAACACCATGAAGCCTAAGGCACGTAAAAACCAATTGAGAAATACCTTCATTTTGTTTCGAGTATAGTCGTTTGAAAGAATTAATCGAAATCGCTTCGAAAAAAATGACGAATTGAATGGAGGCTCTATCGTCTGCGGCCGCTGTATTGCATAGCTTCTCCTTTGCCAAATCCATAACTCACACCAAGTGTGAAGAATCGACCTCTGAACGATCGAGAATAGGAGTAGAAGGAAGGTTGAAATGCTTCATTCACGCCTATACGGGTGATGAAAAGATCGCGCACGTTAGCACTAATGATTGTCTTGCCCTTCATGAGTTTTTTACGTAACCCAATGTTTACAGAGCCTTGGGGTGCGCGATTTCCTTGAACGGTAACAAATCCGGATTCATAGCGCCCAGTCAATTCTGCATCGATACTGTAGATAAATTCATACTTCATGGTTGCTTTGCCCGACCATCTGCCTCCACTAAAATCAAAATTCTGATCGTCAAACTCGCCATCTCGCTGGAAGTAGTTTAGGTTCAGATCACCAAATATGGTAAAGCGTTTTTTCGGGCGGTACTTGCCATTGAACTCAATACCAACAATCTGGTTTGTTCCCACGTTTTCCGGTGTAAACGTAGTTACGTTGTTGCTAAATCTTGAAATACGCTCAATCATGTCATGCGTAACGCGGTAGTAAGCGCTTGCATTCAAACTTGCTTTATCCAACTGATATATACCAGAGAGCTCATAACTGTCCGTAAACTCTGGCATCAAGTCAGGATTACCGGTTCTGATGCTGAAGTTGTTTCGAATGTTAAAGAATGGATTTAAGTCCCAAAGTCTAGGTCGGTAAATTCGTCGTGAATAGCCTCCTTGGACAGACATTTTCTTGTTGAACTTATAGCTGGTATGTAGGCTGGGAAAGAGATTAGTGAAGTTTCTATTGTTCGCTTCTCCTGTTGTTACCAGAAGTGTTCTGAGGTCTGTGTTTTCGGCACGTATGCCAAGTTTCAAGCCCCACTTGTCTTTTTCGTATGCGCCGGTTGTATAAACGCCAAGAACGTTTTGCACGTAATCAAAGACGTTAGTTAAGCCACTATTTACCACAAAATCATCTCCTACTAAATCCGAAACAGAATAATCGTTGCTCACATCTTGTAAGACATATTGTGCGCCTGTTTCAAGCGTAAAGAGCTTCTTTATGGGTCGAGTGTAGTCAAGCTTGAACGTATATTTCGCTTCTTTGAAATTGGTTCGAGTTATTTGTTCACCGTCCCGATTGTCGCCACGTTTTGTCTCATTCAGAAAGTCAGAAGTTAAGTCTTTCCCAAAGTAGTTTCCCAATGCACTAAACAACAAATCGTGGTCTTTGTGATTCTTGAAATCTCTTTTGTACTGCAGTTCAAACTGATATTTAGGATTCGTCGCTGTTGTTGTTTCTGTTCTCAACCATTCCGCTGAAACCTCACCTGTTGTATCGGTATATCGAAAGTCGGTTTCGGATGGTTGGTCTTCCAGCTCCAATGCAAAGCTTCCGGATAGTGTGATTACGTTGTACTTGTTCAAATGATAGTCTGTGCCGAGTATGAAGTTGTAGAATTCTTCATTACGATACTCAACGCCTTTGCTGTAAACAGTTGTAGAGTCAATAAGCGATGTGTTGATATTCTCTCTGTACCGCGGGAGACTTCGATAGCCGCCGCCGAGTTGGGTAAACAAGTTGAATTTTTCGGTTCTTCTATTCAGGCTGACACCCACACTGTGATTATGTGGCCACCCACCGTTCAAACTTATCGAGCCGTTTATTCCTTTACGATCTTCTTTTTTTAGAATGATGTTGATTATCCCTGAAGTTCCTTCCGCATCATATTTGGCCGATGGGTTGGTAATGACCTCCACCTTCTCAATCATGTCTGCTGTGATTGTGCCGAGTGCGTTACCTCCTTCACTAGCGATAACGGACGGTTTCCCGTTGATGAGAATCTGTACCCCACCACTTCCACGAAGAGTTACGTCACCCTCGATGTTTACATTAACGGAGGGAACATTGTTAAGGACTTCAAGTGCACTGGCACCTGTGGAGCTTAAGTCTTTTCCTACATTGAATACTCTACGGTCAAGTTTAAATTCAGTAGTAGATCGCTCAGCTTGTATGGTAACCTGACCCAAGGACTGTTCGCTGCGCGCCAGCTTTATGTCGCCCACTTGAACCGTGTTGTCTTTCAACTGGATGGGACTTGTCGACTTTTTCTCGTATCCAATGAAACTAACATCAATTCTGATGTCAGTTGATTGAACTTGTAATGAGAACTTACCTGCTTCATCCGTAACGGACGCATTAATAATTGTGCCACTGTTTTTGTCCGCAATGGCAACCGTAGCATACGGAATAGGAGAGAGGCTGATGCTGTCAATTGCTCTGCCTTCAACTTGGTAGCTTGCTTGCCCAAATGACGTCAAACTAAACAACATACTTAGGACAATTGCAACAAATAAATGAAGTGAATTAATCAATGATAAAATTGCTCGGGTCAGCTTCATGTTAGTTAGAACAAAGTGCGGTGGATGATGTTTTGGCGGTTTAGGATTAGACAAAAAAAAAGCTGGGTTTATTCCCAGCTTTTGAATTCCTATTGAGTTGTTTACTCTGCAATTACGCTGATATCAACCTCTGCTTCTACACCTCTGTGAAGTTTGATTGATGCCTTGTAATCACCAAGTTCTTTGATATCGTTTCCGATTGAGATTTTCTTACGATCAATATCGTGTCCGGCATCTTTCAATGCTTGTGCAATTTGGATGGTAGTTACCGAACCAAAAATCTTACCATTTGAACCGGCTTTAGTACCGATGGTCAACTTAACACCTTCAAGCTTACCTGCCATTTCTTCTGCGTCAGCAAGAATTTGTGCTTGTTTACGTTGAGTTTGACGAATATTCTCTTCCAACACTTTAAGGCTAGAAGGTGTAGCGATTTCTGCAAGACCTTGAGGAATAAGGTAGTTTCTTCCGAAACCGTTTTTCACCTCAACAACGTCGTTTTTGAATCCTACGTGTGCTATATCTTCTTTTAAAATTACTTTCATTTCCCTGTGATTTTGTGATTAAACCTTATTTCAACTGGTCGGTAACGAAAGGTAATACAGCAATGTGACGTGCACGCTTTACAGCTTGTGCAACTTTACGCTGGTATTTCAACGACGTACCGGTGAGACGACGTGGAAGGATTTTACCTTGCTCATTAACGAATTTCAACAAGAAGTCAGGGTTCTTGTAATCAATGTACTTTATGCCGCTCTTCTTGAATCGGCAGTACTTCTTACCGCGCTCAATTGGACGGTTTCTGAATACGTAATTCTTTGATGATTTTCTCTTGCTCATGATGCTGCTTCTGTTTTAGGTTCTTCCTTCTTGTCAAAAGCGCCCTGTCTGCGTCGCTCATTGTACTTGACAGCGTGCTTGTTCAGTGAGATGGTTAAATAACGCATCACCTGCTCGTCACGTCGATAAGCCAATTCCAATTTGCTAACCAAATCAGCTGGTCCTGCAAATTCGAAAATGTGATAGAATCCGGTCACTTTCTTTTGGATCGGATAGGCAAGCTTGGTAAGTCCCCAATTTTCTTCATGGACGATCTCACCATCATTCTCTGTGATCAACTGTCTGTAGCCTGCAATGGCATCTGCCATTTGTTTTTCAGACAGCACGGGTGTCAATATGATCACAGACTCGTACTGTTTCTTTTCCATTTTGGTATGTTAAAAATTTAAAAGTCGGCAAAAATACCTTTTTTATGCATCAACCGCAAGGGTTTACGGGCTTGACCAAAAAGCATCTTCGAGATGTAAGACTTCTTCATTATTTGATGTCAAAACAATAGAGAAAATGTCGAATCGAATGTTCTTAAGTGGCTTATAATCAAAGCTGAATGCGTTCGCTGATTCAATAAGTCGTTTTTGTTGAGAGGCTGACAGAAAATCCTCCGGGTTGCCAAATGCTTTTGTACTTCGAGTTTTTACTTCAACAAAGACAATCAAATTTTCATCTTCCGCAATCAAATCAACTTCAAAATGCCCATATCTGTAGTTGCGTCGAATAATTTGAAATCCTTTTGAAATTAATATCCGCTCGGCGATCCGCTCACCTTTCCTCCCCAACTCGAGACGGTTATCTCGTTTAGGCATTTAATTGCTTCAAAGCGATAAACGCCATCAAGCCGGCGCCCACCTCAAGAGCAGATTCATCGATATCAAAAGTTGGTGTATGAAGCATAGAGGTAATGCCCTTTTCTTCATTTCGGATTCCCAAGCGATAAAAACAACTATCCACTTCTTGAGAAAAGTACGCAAAGTCCTCACCTGCCGGCCATATATCCAAGTCTTCCACGTTTTCTTCTCCGAGGTATTCTACAGCAGCCTGACGAGCTTGCTCGGTGGTTTCTTCATGATTGTTCAGAAACGGATACCCTTTCCTAACTTCAATCTCACATCTTCCACCCAACGCTTCAGTGACGGAAGTGGCAACTTGTATGATTCGTTTGTGTGCCTCCATTCTCCATTCCTCGTTGAATGTCCGCAGCGTGCCCTCCATCTCCACTTTATCCGGAATAATATTTGTCGATCCCAAGCCAACAATTTTCCCAATACTTACCACAGTAGGCATTGCAGGTTTCGCTTGTCTACTAACCACTTGTTGAAGTGCGGTAATGACTTGTGCTGAAATTGCAATGGGGTCTACATTCATATGTGGATGAGCTCCATGGCCACCTTTGCCGTGGATGGTGATGTAGATTTCGTCGGCACTTGCCATGTAAAGGCCTTTTCTGAATCCAACTTTCCCAGCATCAATTAAAGGCATCACGTGCTGGCCGGTCATTGTTTCAACCGTCGGATTCAGCAGCACACCCTCTTTTATCATAATTGATGCACCACCGGGTAATCGTTCCTCACCGGGTTGGAAAACAACTTTTACAGTTCCTTCGAACTGGTCTCTAAGTTTGTTTAATATGTAAGCAGTGCCAAGCATGGAACTTGTATGAACATCATGACCACATGCATGCATTACCCCTTCGTTGCTGGACTTGTATTCACACTGATTTTCTTCTGTTATTGGAAGCGCATCGATATCGGCACGTAACCCAATGGTCTTTTTGCCCGGATTCTTTCCCTTTATCAAAGCAATCAGACCCGTATTAGCACAGTCTTTTACATCGGTAATTCCTGTATCCAGTAAAAACTTTCGAATTCGTTTCTGCGTCTCAAATTCCTCAAATGACAGTTCCGGATTTTGATGCATCTCCCGTCGGAAGGCCACAACTCGTTCGAATATTTCACCGGATAAATTTTTAACCTGTTCAGCAAGCATGGGACAAAGTTAGTTGAAATGAGAGCAAACATTTGTCGGATTTACATCCAGTCTCCGAAAGCAGGAATTGCATCATTCTTCGTGTTTTGAGTATTAGAGCGGATGTTAAAGGCTATGGAGAATAAAACAGCACTCATGGAGGTTTGGTGTTGTGGTGCATAATTGGGTTGGTTAACTTTGGTTGGGGAAGGGGTTAATCCATTCCCTCGGCCATATCAATTAAACCAACAAGAGTAATCCTCCTAACGTAGCGTTATAATCTCCGGGCAAGACAGTAATCTGAAGTGTTGCCCGCTTTGTTGTGAAGAGTTTCCTATTCTGGTCTAATTTTGTTCTGTGATTCGGCAACACACCATAGACCAGATTTTCTCCGCTGCTTCAATTGATGAAGTAGTTGGAGATTATGTGAAGCTTAAACGTTCCGGAAGCGGGATGGGAGGCTTGTGTCCGTTTCACAACGAAAAAACTCCATCTTTTAAAGTGAGTCCTAACCTGGGCATCTACAAGTGTTTTGGCTGTGGTCGGGGTGGGAATGTTGTCGATTTCGTAATGGAAATCGAAAAGCTGACATATCCAGAGGCATTGCGGCATCTGGCATCCAAGTATCACATTGAGATTGAAGAGGATAATTCCAATCGAGAGGAACTTAGCGAGCAAGTTAAGTTGCGTGAAGGACTGTACGTTGCCTTAGCGTTTGCGCAGAAGTATTTTACAGACCAACTGCTAAACGATACAGAAGGCAAAGCTGTAGGCTATTCGTATTTCAAGGAACGGGGAATTACAGATCAAACCATCGAACGATTTGGACTGGGGTATGGAAAGAATAGCTGGGACGAGTTCCTAAATCATGCCCAGTCGAATGGATACGATTTAGATATCTTAGTTAAAGCCGGTCTTATCAAAGAGCGGCAGAACGATACTTCAGAAGAGAAGTCTTATTACGATACATATCGCGAACGAGTGATGTTTCCAATCCATAACCTTACCGGTAAGGTGGTTGGTTTTGGAGGTCGACATCTAACCAAGGACAAGAAAAGCCCGAAGTACATAAACTCTCCGGAGAGTGAAGTGTATCACAAGTCTTCCATTCTCTATGGTTTATATCACGCCAAAAAAGCGATACGAGAGAAAGAAGAAGTCTTGTTGGTTGAAGGTTACCTTGATGTTCTGATGCTGGCTCAAAGCGGCATCGAACACGTTGTTGCCACAAGTGGAACTGCTTTGACGGTAGATCAAGTGAAACTGGTTAAGCGTTTTGCAGACAAGGCAGTAATGCTGTATGATGGTGATCCTGCCGGAATCAAAGCGGCTATTCGTGGGGTTGATCTTCTGTTAGAGGGTGGATTGAATGTTGATGTAGTCGTATTCCCTGAAGGTGAAGACCCTGACTCATATTGCCGCAAACTGGGTGGTGCAGGACTAGAAACCTTCATACATGAACAGCGTAAAAACTTGGTTCAGTTTAAGACTGAGGTTTTGTTGGCAGAAAAGGGTGATACAGCAATCGGGAGGAGTGAAACCGCACGTGAGGTGTTGGAGTCGGTTGTGAAAATACCGGACCCACTCAAACGAAACGCTTTTATCAAAGAGACTTCTGTGTTGCTGGATTTTGAGGAGACCCTTTTGCAAGCTGAAGCTAAACG
>Ga0181589_10004197_pt1 | contig 11516 bp, 8 predicted proteins | sample 071ome_25_FD_132444 | JGI IMG/M metagenome (GOLD analysis project Ga0181589, IMG submission 132444) | Coastal salt marsh microbial communities from the Groves Creek Marsh, Skidaway Island, Georgia - 071410BT metaG (megahit assembly) | ecosystem: Environmental > Aquatic > Marine > Intertidal zone... | reverse complement strand
CGCAGGGTTTGATTATCCTTTCCGTTGCGGTCGTGCCACGGGTTTTAGTTTCTTCGAATCGCCTCAATTGGTGACGGGTGATGCGACGATCCTGCAACCGGGGATGGTGTTTGCTGTTGATGGATCGGTGTCGACCTCGACTTTCCGCGCGCAAGTGGGGGATAGTTTTATCATCACGGAAACTGGCTATGAACCCATCACCCAACACCCTAAAACTTTGTCGGAGGTGATCATCTGATGTTTGCATCTGGTCAAACGATTGTTTCAAAACCGCGCAACCCTCAATTGGATGAAGGCCGTCATCATCGCGCGAAATTAGGCTTTATCCTGATGTCGACCGATCTTGCCGCTGAGGCTGATTTTAACGACATGGCACCGGAAGGCGTTGGGGTGCATATCACGCGGCTGAAAACCGACGACTACACCACCAATGAAACCTTATCGCGGCATATTGAACACATGGCTGAAGCCGCGTCTCGGATACAGCCTGACACCAAACCTGACGTGGTGAGTTACAGTTGCACCAGCGGTTCGATTGTCATTGGTGAAGATCGTATCTTTGATAAAATCCGAAAAGGTGCGCCTTGGGCACAACCCATGTGTTTGGTGACCGGCGTGGTGGATGCGTTGCGGGAATTAGGGGCGAAAAAGATTTTTGTTGGCACCGCTTATCTGGATTAAATCAACACCCATGGGGCTGAATTTTTGCTCACAAAAGGGTTCGAGGTGCTGGATATCCAAGGGTTGAACTTAACCACGGGGATCGAATTTGGCCGGGTGACGCCTTCTTATTGGAAGGAATTTGCCCTTGAAATTGATCGCCCTGACGCGGATGCTATCTTTTTGTCTTGCGGCGGTATTCGTTCTTTGGAAGTGGCGGAAGAAATTGAGCAAATCACGGGCAAGCCTGTGGTCACTTCCAACCAAGCGCAGTTTTGGAGTTGCTTGCGTCGGGCGGGCGTCCAAGATACCCTCAAAGGGTTCGGTCGTATTTTTCAACAGCCGGGCCAGTCGTTGTTGCCCAAATAGAAGTTCCTTAAACCCTCAATATCGTAATCATCTGCAAAGTGATCATCATGACATTCAATCATCATCCAGATTGTTCTAAAGGATAGCCTTATCATGACCCGATTTTCCACATGGAGCGTTATCAAAAACGCGTTTTCAGGTCAGCGCGGCTGGACGCGGCAATGGCGTGATCCTGAACCCAAATCCCATTATGATATTATTATCGTTGGCGGCGGATTGCATGGCTTGTCAACAGCGTATTACTTGGCGAAAAATCACGGCTTAAAGAATATCGCTGTTTTGGAAAAAGGCTGGTTGGGCGGTGGCAATGGCGGCCGCAACACCACGATTGTGCGATCCAATTACGCGCTCCCCGGCAACCGCCAATTTTATGAACATTCGCTTCGGCTCTGGGAAAACTTAAGCCATGATTTGAATTATAACGTGATGTTCAGCCAACGTTCGCATATCACCCTTTTGCATACCCCTAGCGCGGTCGATGCGGCGGCGCGGAATTATAACATTATGCGTAAAACTGGCACTCCCGATACAGAATTATGGGATTTGCCAAAACTCAAGCGCGTTGTTCCTCATTTGAATTATCATCCCGACGCGCGGTTTCCAATTGTGGGCGCGGCGGTGCATAAGCGTGCGGGCACGGCTCGCCATGATGCTGTGGCTTGGGGATACGCGCGTGGTGCGGATCAATTGGGGGTTGATATTTTGCAAAATTGTGAAGTCACCTCGGTGCAACGAAAAGGCAAGAAAGTCACCGCGTTGGAAACCACGCGCGGCAACATCACCGCCGGCAAAGTTGGCTTTGCGGTGGCGGGCAATACGTCACGGTTATGGGGCATGGCGGAATTAGGACGCCTGCCCATCGAATCCCATAAATTGCAGGCCTTTGTGTCGGAGCCGCTGAAACCGTTATTGGATCAAGTGGTGGTTTTTGGCATCGGCGGCGCGCATTTCTATATTTCGCAATCCGATAAAGGTGGCATGGTGTTTGGCGGCGATCTGGATTGGTACAAATCCTATGCTCAACGCGGCAATTTGCCCATCGTCCAAGACGTGGCGGAAGCGGCGATGTCTGTCTTGCCGTGTCTTGGGCGGGTGAAATTGCTTCGCCATTGGTCAGGGGTGATGGATATGTCGATGGACGGCTCGTTCTTCATTTGCAAAACGCCGTTGAGCAATCTTTATCTGAACGCCGGTTGGAATTACGGGGGCTTTAAGGCCAGCCCGGCTTCGGGTTGGTATTTTGCGGATCTGATCGCCAATGATCGGCCGCTCGATGTGATTAAAAACCATGATTTGGGGCGGTTTGAACGCGGCATCCAAATTGATGAACGGGGCGCCGGCCCTGATCCGAAATTGCATGGTTAGGAGCAAAAGAAATGATACGAATTGATTGTCCTTTCTGCGGGTTGCGCGACCATAGCGAATTTAGTTATGGCGGTGATGCGTCTATCGAATACCCGCCGCTTGATGCGCCGGTGAAAGATTGGCATGACGCGGTGTTTCTGCGCGAGAACATTTGCGGCCGCCAGTCAGAAACTTGGCATCATGTTCAAGGTTGCCGGATGTGGCTTGTGATTGAGCGCGATACCATGACCCATGAGATTTATTCCATCCGTCCGGCTCATCCGGGCATGGCAAAAGCGATGCAGGCTGACCAATGACCGCCCGGCGTCTCGATCAAGGCGGGTTGATTGACCGCGCAAAGCCCATCAATTTCACTTGGGATGGTAAAGCCTTAGAGGGGTTTGCTGGCGACACGCTGGCTTCAGCCTTGATGGCGAATGGTGAGCAGGTGCTGGGGCGGAGTTTCAAATATCACCGCCCACGCGGGATCATGTCCGCTGGGGTGGAAGAATCCGGCGCCATTGTCTCCGTGGGGCTTGGTCATCGCCTTGAGCCAAATGTCAAAGCCACGATGCAAGAATTGTATGAGGGGCTGGATGCACATGGCCAAAACGCATGGCCAAGCGTGCGCTTTGATCTGGGGGCGGTGTCTGATCGTTTTGGCCGATTCTTCGCGGCGGGCTTTTATTACAAAATGTTCATGGGATTGCCGCCCTTTGAATGGGGGCAAGGCACGGCGGTCTGGATGCAATATGAAAAACTGATCCGCAAAGCCGCCGGCATGGGTCGCGCCTCGCGCCAGGCTGATCCCGATTGTTATGATCATGCCCATGGGTTCTGTGATCTGCTGATTGTTGGAGCCGGCCCTGCGGGACTGACCGCCGCCGCCAACGCCGCCAAACAAGGCATGGATGTGGTGTTGGTCGAGCAGGATTATGAACTCGGTGGGTCAATGCTATCCCAAACCGGAGCCATGGCCGCCGAACGCTTATCATTGATCGCTGCGGTGAAAAAATCAGGCGTGCGGATCATGACCCGCACCACCGCTTTCGGGCTTTATGATGATGGTGTCGCAGGGTTGCTTGAGCGCGTGACGGATCATTTACCCGATGCGCCTGAATATATGCCACGGCAACGGTTTTGGACGCTTCGCACGAAAGCCACGATCTTGGCGACAGGCGCGTTGGAACGCTCCATGGCTTTTGGCAATAACGATCGCCCCGGGGTGATGACCGCAAGCGCGGCGCAAACCTATCTGAACCGATTTGGAGTTTTGCCTGGCTCACGGATCGTTATGGCCACCAATAACGACTCGGCCTATGGCGTTGCGCGTGATTTGGTTGGAGCAGGCGCGTCGGTGATGGTGGCGGATGCGCGGGATGATATAACACCGCCAGCCGGTGAAGGCTTTGATTGCCGCCTTGGCTTGTTGCCTTATGATGTTATGGGGAGCAAAGCCGTTGAAAGCGTCAAACTGGGCAAGGGTGATGCCGCCGCTGTCAGCGATGCTGGGCGCGAAAATTGTGATCTCTTGTTGGTGTCCGGGGGCTGGTCACCGGTGGTTAATCTCCTCTCGCATCGCGGCGGCAAGCCCGTCTGGAATGCGGAGCAGGCTTGTTTCTTGCCGGGGCCGACGGTGGAAAATATCACCGTCATCGGTTCTGCGGCAGGATGCTGGGATCACGCCGCTTGCTTGGAAACAGGCGTGGCGGCGGTGAAGGCAATCACGGGCAGGTCATCCGTTCAGCCGTCCATCGGTGGATGGCAAAACCCCATCAAGCCAGTTTATGAAATCCAACGGCACGGCCATAAAACGAAATCATTTGTCGATTTTCAACATGATGTCACCGCCAGCGATATTCGGCTTGCGCATCAGGAAGGCTTTGTGTCGGTCGAACATTTGAAACGCTACACCACGCTGGGCATGGCCACCGATCAAGGCAAGATGGGCAATGTCATCGGCATCGCGCTGATGGCAGATGCTTTGGGCAAAGACATTGATCAAGTGGGCACCACCCGCTTCCGCCCGCCCTATACGCCGGTGGCTATTGGCGCGCTGGCCGGACGGAATGTTGGGCATCATTTCCGGGCTTTGCGGGAAACGCCTTTGCATGACTGGAATCTGAAACATGGCGCCACCATGACCATGGCAGGGTTATGGCATCGGCCATGGTATTTTGCCCGTGAAGGCGAAACCATCAACGAAGCCTATATCCGCGAAACCGAAACCGTCCGCCAAACCGTCGGTCTTTGTGACGTCAGTTCGCTTGGTAAGATCGCGGTTCAAGGGCCAGATGCGGCAGAGTTTTTAGATCGCATTTACACCAACATGTTTTCAACCTTACCCGTGGGCAAAGCGCGTTATGGAATCATGTTGCGTGATGATGGGATTGTCATGGATGACGGCACCACGTGGCGGCTGTCGGAGCATGAATACCTGATGACCACCACCACCACGCAAGCGGGTAAGGTCATGGTTTGGCTTGAAGAATTGTTGCAAACCCGGTGGCCAGATTTGCGTGTTCATGTCGCCTCGGTTTCGGATTATTGGGCAGGCATCGCGGTGGCAGGGCCGTTGGCGCGTGAGGTCTTGGCAGAAGCATTGGCTGATCCTGATTTGGTTTCTTCCGACACCTTGCCGTTCATGGGCGTTACGAAAGCCACCCTCAAAGGCGGCGGGGATTGCCGCATCGCCCGCATCAGTTTTTCTGGCGAATTGGCCTATGAACTTTATGCGCCGGCGGATTGGGGTGAGGCCGCCATGGAATTGCTTTGGCAGGCGGCAAAACAAAGAGGCGGGTGTCTTTATGGCCTCGAAACGCTGGGGGCGTTGCGGATTGAAAAGGGTCATGTGACCGGCGCCGAATTGGATGGTCGCGTGACCATTGATGACGCGGGGCTGGGCAAAATGGTGTCGCGGAAAAAGCCCTTCATCGGGTCTGCTTTGCGCCAGCGTCCTGATTTGCAACGATCCGATCGCCCGCAATTGGTGGGGATTTTCCCCAAAGATCGTGATCAAAAATTCAAGGCTGGGGCGTTGTTGTTCCAACGCGGAAAAATCCAAGGATTTGGCGAAGGCTGGATCACCGCCGTCACCCATTCACCGACGCTTGGGCATTGGATTGGGCTGGGCTATATCGCGGGCGGGCTTCAATCTTGGCAAGACCGGCGGGTGATGGCGACAGACCCCCTTCGCAATCATGATGTTGAAGTGGAAATCGTCTCGCCTCATATGGTGGACCCGAAAGGAGAACGGATGCATGACTAACGTGCAATCAGCATTAAGCAGGTATCGTCAGCCGGGTCGAACAGGCGCATCGGGTAAAGCCGGAATTATCCTTGGTGAAGTGACGGCTAAAACCGTTCTGCAATTTGCCGCTTGGCCGGAAACGATAAGCAAAATGGGCAAATTGGCAAGCAAAAGCGCAGGCGTTACATCAGCCCCGGGGATCAGTCGTCTTGCCCGTGGAGGCGCGGCTAGTTTGATGCGGGTCGAACCGCTCAAATGGTGGCTAGTGATGCCGCAAGCCTTGGCGGATATGCCAAAGGCAGATGCGGATACCGGCGCGGTGCTTGATCTTTCCGATGCCCGCACATGGATCACGATCAAAGGGGCGGCGGCGGAAAATCTGCTGTCACATTTCTTGCCGATTGATTGGCGCCCAAATCATTTTGGCGATGATCACGTTGCCTCTAGCGCGATGCATCATGTTGGGGTGACGGTCTGGCGTGGTGATGACGGGTTCAATATGCTGGTGCCGCGAAGTTTCGCCGGGTCAATCTGGCAGATGTTGGAAGACAGCGCCCGCCAATATGGCTTAAAAGTTGAGTAAGAGTTTGAAGAGCGATGGATGATTTTGCGGAAAAATTAATCGCTTTGCGGCGCGACCTTCACCGCCATCCAGAATTAGGTTTCCAAGAACACCGCACCAAAGCGATTGTGGCGGAGTATCTGCGCGATCTTGGTCTTGAGGTTTATGAAGGCGTTGGCGTGGTCGGCGTCCTTAAATCGGGCAAGGGCAACCGCGCCATTGGCTTAAGGGCGGATATGGACGCGTTGCCGATCCAAGAGCAGAGCCGCCATGATTATGCGTCCACCACGCCGGGGGTAATGCATGCCTGCGGCCATGATGGTCACACCACCATGTTGCTGGGGGCGGCAGAACGGCTAGCCAAGTCGCCGGAATTTGATGGCACGGTGGTGTTTATTTTCCAGCCTAATGAAGAACATGGGCTTGGTGCGTTGGCGATGATAGATGACGGGCTGTTGACCAAGCATCCTATTGACGAGGTTTATGGCATCCATAATTTGCCCGGCGCACCAACGGGGCAAGTATCAACCCGCAGCGGTCAAATCTGCGCCAGCGAAAGCCTGTTTGAAATCCGCATCACGGGTCAGGGCGGTCATGCCTCTATGCCTCATGTTGGGGTGGACGCGATCACCGTGGGCGCTGAAATGGTCACGGCGTTGCAGACAATCATTTCTCGCAAAATGCCGCCAAGCAGTGGCGTCGTCGTGTCGGTCACGGAATTTATCACCGATGGTCAGCGCAATGTCTTGCCCGGCCAAGCGATCTTGAAAGGCGATGTTCGCGCCCGCCAGCCAGAAGATCGGCAAGCGGTGAAGGCTTTTATGCAGCAGATTGTCGAGGGCATCGCCGCGGCGCACGCGGTGCAGGTGGAGTTTAGTTTTAACACGGAATTTATCGAAGCCATCAACGCTGAGATTCCCACTCAAGCCGTGGTTGAAACAGGCAAAGCCTTAGGGTTTGATACCATTGGCGATCGCCCGCCCATGAGTTTTTCGGAAGATTTCGCGCATTTCAGTGCCGCCGTGCCGGGCTGTTTTTTCCTTCTCGGCAATGGCCAAGACGGGCCAAGCGCACAGCCGCTTCATTCAGCCGACTATGATTTCAACGATGACTTGCTCACCATTGGCGCTGAATTTTGGTCGCGCCTTGTTCAGGATCGCCTGCCGCTTTCACCGCGATAAACGCGCTCGGCTTGCCTTTATGGGGCAAAGGTGGTGGGATAAGAAATTAATATTATAAACATAATCTAAAGGCGATCTGTCATGGCAAAAATTCATCTTCAATTCACGTTATTTTCGGCTTTTTACTCGCCTTTGATCTCCACCATGACAGGCGGGTTTTTGGCGGAAGAAGGGTTTGATTATGAATGGAGCGTTGCAGAGCCTGGCGTGTCTGCCTTAAAAGCGCTCGAAAATGGCACCGCTCAAGTGGTGCAATCAACCATCAGCCAAGGGTTTGCTTCTCTTGAAAAAGGGAAACAACCCGCGCCCCGGCATTTTGCCTTGATCAATAACATGGATGGGTTTTTTATCACGGCTCGTGACGCTGACCCTAATTTTGCATGGTCATCATTGGAAGGGGCAGATGTGTTGGTGCATCATGGCGGCCAGCCGATGACCATGTTCAAATACGCTTGCCACAAGGCCGGAATTGATATTGGCAAGATCAATATGATCGACGCTGGCAACGCCAAAGAAATGGACGCCGCTTTCCGCCAAGGCCAAGGCCAGTATATTCACCAGCAAGGGCCAGCCCCGCAACAACTTGAAGCGGATGGCGTGGGTCATGTGGTGGCGGCGCTTGGGCCGATGGTAGGGCCTTGCGCCTTTTCCAGTTTGGCGGCGATGCCTGAATGGCTTGAAGGTGAAGAAGGTCAAGCCTTTTGCCGCGCCTATAGCCGGACGCGTCACTATATGGCCACCACCCCTGCAGCAGAAATCGCGGCGGCGGAAAAATCATTATTTCCGCAAATTGATGAAGCGGTCTTGACGCACTGCATCCATGCGTATCAAGAAATGGGCTGTTGGCCAGAAGAGATGGCAATCACCGATTCAGGCTATAACGCTATGCTTGATATCTTTGCCTTTGATGGCAAAATCAGCCAGCGGCATCCCTATGAGGCTATCTGCAAGACTTTGGATTGATGGGTTTTTCTTGCACTTTTTTTACGGCAACCGTTACCTAATATGAGAAATTGCGAATAATTGGCGCTCCTTCAAAACGTCAAAGCAATAAAGGAAAGACAATGGCAGATCATCACGCGCGCTTAGGGGTTGATATTGGCGGCACATTCACTGATGTGGTGCTGGAAATAGGCAGTGATCGATATTCGACCAAAGTGCTCACCACCTATGCTGCGCCTGAAGATGCGATCATTGATGGTATGCATCAGGTTTGCGCCAAAGCCGGGGTCAGCGCCGCGATCATCAGCCAAGTGATTCATGGCACAACATTGGCGACCAACGCGTTGATTGAACGCCGCGGCGCTAAGACAGCGCTCATCACCACCACGGGTTTCCGTGATGTTATCGAAATGCGCACCGAAAGCCGATTTGAGCAATATGACCTCAACCTGAGCCTGCCCGAACCGCTTCTGCCAAGACAGGCGCGCTTCACCGTAACCGAGCGGGTGAACGCCCGCGGCGAGGTCATGATCCCCCTTGATATGGACGAAGTCGATGCCGTGATTGAGCGCATTGCAGAGGCTCGGTATGACTCGGTGGCGATTGGCTTGATCCACGCGTATCTGCGGCCTAATCATGAGCGCATGGTGCGGGATCGCGTGGCTCAAAAACTGCCGAATCTGTCGATTTCCATTTCATCAGAAGTCAGCCCGCAAATGCGCGAATATGAACGGTTTAACACCGTTGTGGCCAATGCTTATATCAAGCCGCTGATGGCGTCTTATCTGGGGCGGTTGGAAGGGCGGATACGCGATGAAGGTGTTCAGGGAAACATCTTTTTGATGCATTCCGGCGGCGGTATTATTTCTTTAGAGAGCGCGGCGGAATTTCCGGTGCGGTTGGTGGAATCAGGCCCCGCTGGCGGTGCGGTTTTTGCGGCGCATATCGCATCACGATACAACCTCGATAAAGTCTTAAGTTTTGATATGGGCGGCACGACTGCAAAAATTTGCCTGATCAAAAACAAAACCCCGAAAACTTCTCGCGTTTTTGAAGTGGCGCGAACCTATCGCTTTAAGAAAGGCTCTGGGATGCCCATTTCCATCCCCGTGATCGACATGGTTGAGATCGGCGCCGGCGGCGGCTCCCTCGCTCAAGTCGATAGTATGCGTCAAATCAGGGTTGGTCCTGAAAGCGCAGGGTCTGAGCCGGGTCCTGCTTGTTATGGCCGTGGGGGGAATCAACCCGCGGTGACGGATGCGGATTTGGTCATGGGCAAACTTGATCCGGAAAATTTTGCAGGCAGGTCGATCCAATTGCATCCATCCGCGTCACGTCAGGCGCTCAATGATTATATTGGCGAGACGCTTTCCATGGATGCCGAGGAATCAGCTTTTGGTTTGGCGGAAGTGGTTGATGAAAATATGGCCAATGCCGCACGTGTTCATGCCGTGGAAAATGGCGAAGACCTCAGCCAATATACGATGATCGCCTTTGGTGGCGCAGCGCCCCTTCATGCTGGGCGGCTTTGTGAAAAATTAGGGGTTGAGCGTCTGTTGGTGCCCCCCGGTGCTGGGGTCGGCTCTGCTATTGGATTTTTGCGCGCGCCCTATAGTTTTGAAGCCAATCGTTCGGTTTACGTCAAATTGAGTGATTTTGACCCCGCCCCAGTGAAAGATTTGTTGTCGGCGTTAAAAGATGAAGCCACGGCTTTTGTTCGGTCATGCGATGCCACCAGCCCGATCTTGCACGAGTTCAAAGTCTATATGCGCTACAAAGGGCAAGGCTGGGAGATCCCCATCGCATTGACCGAAGCGCAAGCCATGTCCCCAGATGTGGCAGTTTTCGAAGCGCGGTTTGAAGAGGATTACACGAAACTTTTCGGCCGCCCTGTGGCGGGGATGGATATTGAAATCACCGTTTGGTCGGTTAACGCGACAACCCCGCCGGAAAAGGTTGAGCCGATTGATGTTGCATCAGCCGTCGCGGCGGCAGCAGTGATGAGCAAACGCCCGGTGTTTGACCCCAATAAAGCCGCCTATCTGGATACCCAAATTGTAGATCGTGAGACCATGGGCGTGGGGCAATATGCTCAAGGGCCAGCCGCGATCACGGAAGCGGAAACCACGATTATCGTGCCCACCAGCCGTATGGCCATTTGCCAGCCCGATGGTTGCATTGATGTGATCGTCAAAGGAGACGTTTGATGAGCAAAAAACCATCAACAGTTGCCAATCAGGTGATGTGGAATCGCTTGATTTCAATCGTCGAAGAGCAGGCGCAAGCGCTGGTAAGAACAGCGTTTTCTACCTCGGTTCGCGAAGCCGGTGATTTGTCCGCCGGGGTCTATGATACCTATGGTCAAATGTTGGCGCAGGCGGTGACAGGCACGCCGGGGCATGTCAACGCCATGGCCGATGCGGTGGCGCATTTTATTCGCCGGATCGGTCGCCAGAATATGTTTGAAGGCGATGTTTATATCACCAATGATCCGTGGGAAGGCACGGGTCATTTGCATGATATCACCATGGTGACGCCATCCTTTCATCAAGGGGTGCTGGTGGGGTTTTTTGCTTGCACGGCGCATATTGTCGATATTGGCGGGCGCGGGTTTGGCGCTGATGCTCAAAGCGTTTATGAAGAAGGGCTTTATATCCCTATTATGAAATTTGCCGAACGTGGTGAGGTTGACGAAACGCTGATTAAAATCATCCGTGGCAATGTCCGTGAGCCGGATCAATTGATCGGCGATATTTACGCGCTCGCCACCTGCAATGAGATTGGCCACCGCCGCCTGATTGATATGATGGTGGAATTCGATCTTTCGACTCTTGATGACATTGCTCAGTTTATCCTTGACCATTCGCGCCAAGCCACCCTTGAGCGGATCAACGCCCTGCCAAAAACAGAAGCCACTGGGGAAATGACCGTTGATGGTTTTGATAAGCCCATCACCCTGCGGGTTAGAATTTCAATCCAAGAGGATAAGATTATCAGTGATTTTACCGGCACATCTGGGGTCGATCAAAAAGGGATCAATTGCCCTTTGGTTTACACCAAGGCTTATGCTTGCTACGCGCTGAAAGTTGCCATTGCGCCGGAGATCCCAAACAATGCCGCAAGTTTAGCGCCGTTTGAGATCATCGCCGAAGAAAATACCATCGTCCATGCCGTGCATCCCGCGCCAGTGGCGTTGCGGCATATCGTT
>Ga0181589_10004187_pt1 | contig 11528 bp, 4 predicted proteins | sample 071ome_25_FD_132444 | JGI IMG/M metagenome (GOLD analysis project Ga0181589, IMG submission 132444) | Coastal salt marsh microbial communities from the Groves Creek Marsh, Skidaway Island, Georgia - 071410BT metaG (megahit assembly) | ecosystem: Environmental > Aquatic > Marine > Intertidal zone... | reverse complement strand
GTTCGTGCGTCGTTCGCGCGCGGGACGGCCGTCGAGCTCGACGCGCGGGACGCGCGCGTACACGGGGGCTCGGCGAGCGGAAACGATCGATCCATGGATGGATGGATTCCGAGCCAACCGAATCGACGAAAATTGATTGATGCATCCATCGTCGACCCGACCCCCTCCTCGAACGCGAGAGGGACGACGACGAGAGGACGATGAAAACGGTGACGACGGACGTGGATGATCTCGCGTCGTCGTCGTCGTCGTCGTCGTCGAGGACGATTGGACATCGATGATGAGTCATTCATTCATGTCACCCGCCGCGAATGAAACCGACACCGAACGACACACACGCGCGCGCGCGCATCGCCGACGCCGACGCCGACGCCGACGACGCGTGGACGATCGCGAGACGCGCCGACGACGACGCGCGATCGTTCGGTCGTTCGGTCGCGATGGACGCCGACGCCGACGACGCCGCGCGACCGTTCCATTGGCGCCCCGCGATCGTCCGCGCGCGCGACCACGAGGCGTCGGTGAAATCGATCGACGTCACGCGTCGAGACGACGGCGCGCGCGTCGTCGTCACCGCGAGCGCGGACGGGGACGTTCTCGTGCGCCCGTTCGTCGACGAGCGGGACGAGGACGAGGGACGAGACGCGCGCGAGGACGACCGAGGGGAACCGCGGGGGAGGGGGACGCGACTGCGGGGACACCGGGACGTCGCGCGCGCGGCGAAGAGACGGGGTGATCGCGTCTTGAGCGCGTCGTACGATAAAACGGCGCGCGTGTGGACGTTATCTTCTTCTTCGCGATCGAACGCGCGCGAGGCGGTGGTGACGCTACGAGGACACACGGATTACGTCGCCGACTGCGCGTGGTGCGGCGCCGGGACGAGTTTCGGCGAGACGGCGGCGACGGCGAGCTCCGACGGCACGGTTCGTCTGTGGCGAACGGAGACCGGGGAGTGTTTGAAAGTGGTCGACGTACGCGAACATTCTGACGCCGGGGCGGTGACGTGCGTGGACGCGATGACGACGACGGACGCTCCGGGAACGGTTTCCGACGACTGCGTCTTCGTCGTCGGTTTGATGGACGGCTCGACGCGGTTTTACCACGCGCGCACGGGCGCGTGCGCGCTCGTGCTCCTCGGCCATCTCGGCGCGGTGACCGGCATCGCCGTCTCGACGGACGAGACCGCGTTGTCGTCTTTGTCTTTATCGTCGTCGTCTCGAGAGGACGCGCGCGCGCGCGTGTGTTACGGATGTCGAGACGGATCCGTCGGGTGTTTCGACGCGTACTCGCGCGACGACGGTTTGACGATGGAGATCGCGCACATCGCGCGTCGGTCGGGCCATCCCGACGCCGATCTCGAGGGCGTGACGTGCGTGCGATTCGTCTCGTCCACGACCCGCGCGATCGCGACGTCATCCGAGGACGGCACGACGCGCGTGTGGAATCCGCAGCGAGGCGCGTGCGATTTTCTCTTGACGGGACAGACGCCGGGCGCGTCCATCGATTGCGTCTCGATGCTCGACGACGTCTTGGCGTGCGGTGGATCGGACGGGACCGTGTCGGTGTGGACGCGAGAGACGGCGCGCGGTGACGAGGACGATGAAAACGAAGAGGACGACGCGTCGACGCTCGCCGCGCGCGCCGACGTCGCGCTTCGTTGGCTCCTGAGACGAGGACCTCAGGTGCGCGTCGACGACGTCGACGACGTCGAGGACGCGCTCCTATGCGCCGCGTTCGACGCCGCCGATCACGAGGCTCGAGCGTTGCTGACGGTTCAACCGTCACACGACGAGGCGCTCGACGTCGAGTGCGGCGTGTGCGCCGACGCGCTCGTCGGCGCCGACGCCGAGCTCGCGCAGTTACCCTGCGCGCACGTCTTTCACGCCGATTGTCTCCTACCCTGGATGCGCGTCTCGCATCAGTGTCCGTTGTGTCGAGAGATTAATTACGAATCGGGCGTCTCACACGCGTTGGCGTGCGTCAGGGTGTCTCGACGTCGCCGACGCGTCGTCTCGAGGTCAAAGGCGTCCTCGACGCCCGCAGTCGTCGACGCTCGGGACGCACGCCTCGACGCGTCTCGCGAGCATGCTCGCGGTGCGCGAGGATAAACCGAACGTCACCCGCGATGTCGACGTCGACGACGACGCGTTGGACGTCGCGAGCGTCGACGTCGACGACGAAGACGTCGTCGCCGAGGCGCTCGCCCTCGCCCGGGACGAGCGCCTTCTCGACGCGCGGCGCGCGCTCTCGCGTTCGCGCGCGCCTCTTCGCGCGGAGGCGCGCGCCGTTGCGGATGCCGCGGACGCGGCCGAGCGGTGGATGAAGGCGCTCAAGGAACACCCGAGCGGGTGGACGCGTCAACGATCGATGACGTCCCGAGCGTCCGACGCCGCGTCGAGCGTCGGGGGCGCGATGCTCGCCGCGCTCTCTTTCAGTTCGTCTTCCGCGTCTGAAGCGCCGGTGAAATCGTCGAGAACGAGAGTTTATTACAAGTGCGACACCGAACGAACGCTCTCGGTGCGCGTGGAGACGGTCATAGGACGAGATCTGCTCGTCCCGCTCTTGAGCGTTCTCAACGAATCCGAGCTCTACGGCGAATGGTTGCCTCGGTGGACGACGCCCACGCGTTTAGGGGTGCGAGAATCGGTGAAAGTGGCCCAGGTTGGACGGTGCTCGCAGTTGGTCGTCATCACGTGCGATTGTCCCTGGCCGATAGAGACGAGACAGGTGGTGCTCGACGCCGTGGCGTTTGACGACATGGCGACGAACGGCGACATCGGCGTCTTGTTGCGCACGAAGGATTGTGAAAACGACCCGCGCGTGCCGCCAAAACCGACCGAGGAGGAGATGACGAGAATTGACGTCGATGGCGCGTTTCTGTTTCGTCGCGTGCCGGATGCATGGGCGAACGTCGAGGGCGAGGACGCGTGCGACGTCGAGCGGGATGATATCTTAACGACGTTTGGCTTCGTCGTCGATCCGAAACTCGAATATATTCCGACGTGGTTACTGAATTTTATCGTCAGAACCGTCATCGGCACACTCTGGGCGGCGTTCATTCGCGTCGCCGAGGAAGTGCGGGACGGTAAAAGGCCGAAACACGCCGAATTGATCGAGCGTAAACGCGCCGAGCTCTACGACTGGGTGGATGAACGCGCGGCGCGCATGTTCGCGCCGCAGAAGAATTGATTGATTAGATTGTGTACACACTGTACAGTAGTTCTATCTAGATGTAGTAATGATATTACAAGCGCCGCCGCTTCACGAAGAATGGAATCACATCGTCTTCAAGACTTTGTCGAGCTCAGGCATCTGCGACATGGCTTGAATCTGTCTCTTGACGCCGACGATTGTGGACACGACGATCAACATGGACATCAATCCGAACGATTGTCCACACGTTTTAGACATCCACGCGTCGATCAACGAGCACAGCGTGGCGATGGTGGCGAGGAGAACGCCGCCGAAGAATCTCGATCCCGCTTGCACCTGAGAGAAGTGGTCGACTGTTTGCGTCCCGGGACGAACGCCGGGGACGCGCGCGCCGATCTTCATCATGTACTCGCTGATGTCCTGCGGCGTGTTTTGCAGATCGATGAAGGTGCCGAGGAAGACCAAGGTGAAGAGCAAGAAGAAATACCCGACGGATGCGCCGTTGATCCAGGATAAAAAACCAAACGGAAGCCACTGCAACGCGCTCAATAAAAACATGGAAAAGATGACGGGTTGCATGTTCGTGGGATTAATCTTGAACGGTATGTGATTTTCCTCGCCGGATTGCATCGATTTGGGTAAACCCACGCTTCCGGAGGGGCCTTGGAAATATTCCAAGCGTACCTTGACGGTGCCCTGTTCCAAGAGCACGGTGCCGAGCATCAAGATGGCGAAGAATCCAATCACCGGCGCCGCGGCTTGAAGTGAAAAGTTGGCTAGTAAACTCGGAAGCAACGCCTTCAACGCGGAAAAGTACCCGCCGCAGATGGACATAGTGATGATAACACTGCTCCCTTGACCCAACCCGTAATCCGTGATCTCATCCGCGACCCAGGTGATCGCGAGCGCGCCCGTGACGAACATGGGCACGACGGTGAGATAGTACCAAAATCCCGTCCCGATGACGCTGTACGCCTTCAAACTTCCCGCCTCGACGACGCTCTGAATCACCGCGATCGTGAACGTCATGAGTCGAGTCCACCATTTGATCGTCTCTTGACCCGTCTGATCCTTTCGCATCGCTTGTAATTCGGGCGAAAACGCCGTGAGGACGGACATGGCGATGGACGCTCCGATGTATGGACCGATACCTATATGAAACCACGGAACGCCACCTGTCGACAGCGAGTCAACGAGCCAATTCGTCGTCGTCTCCGCCGCCGCCGCTGTCTGCGACGACGCACCGCCCATCAACGCCTTCATGACGGCGTCCACGCCTCCGCCTCCCCCGCCGGCGAACGTCGACATCAACGACGTCATGCTGAACGGCGAACCCGACCCGACCGTCGTCTCGAAAAACCTCGACGGCAATAACATCCCGCCTCGCACGAACACCATCATCGCCAACACGCTCACGATTCGCTGAAATATCGAGCTCTGCGTGAACCGAACAGCGCCTCCGAGCGCAGACGTCGTCGTCGCGCCCCCGGCTCGCCCGAACGCCTCCAACCCGATCTCCCCGTCGTCGAAGTCGTACATCTGCTCGCGAATCCTCTGAATCTCTTCGTCGCTCGCCGCGCGCGTCCTCGCGCGACGCGCGCGGTGGACGCGCGTGCGTCGCCCGACGTTGACCATCGTGAGGACATCGTCGTCCCGCGCCGCGGACGCCGTCGTCGCGCGTCCACCACCGCGGTGCGCATGACGCGACGCGACCGACCGTCTCGAATCACGCGCCGCGCCGCGCCGCGCCGTCGACGCCGCCGCCGTCGTCGCCGTCGTCGCCGTCGTCGTCGCCATGGAACGTCGCGCAGTGGAGGTTGGCGGTCATCTTTCGACACGTACACCATAGTAAGTCTCAAACACGCTAATACGTGTATCGAAAGTCCGAAAATATTTATTATACCAAATAATTCTGACAATAGTCCAAAAAGTAACAAGAAAGGAACCACGTGTCCGAAGCTTAAAGATTTTATCAAGAAGACCCGTCAAGAGAAGCCCCAGCCTCTGCGCCGGCGGGCAGTGCGCGTCGCTCGGGACCAGGTGCGCTCGCTCTCTCGTCGCGCGCTCGCCCTCTCGTCGCGTCGCGCGCGTCTCGAACGCGTCTTCTCTTCGTTCCGCCGCACGCTCGCGACGCTCGAAGACGCGCGCGCGCGAGGTGGAGAGCGACGACTCGGGCCGAGAGATCTGTCTCGGCGCCGGCGGGCGCATCTTCTTTGCGCGCTCGCGCGCGTTCGCGACGTTCGAGCGCGTCGAGGACGATCGACTGACGATGAAGGGGACGTGTGAACAAATGTTAAACGACGCAGGACGTTATATGAGCCAGGGAACGACGGGAACGCGAGCGGGCGAAGCGACGAAGACGGCGGGGAAGACGCTGCCCAAGCCGAAGATACCGGCGCCGAGACCGACCGGCGCGGTGGTCAACGGTCGAGGAGGGGTTGATGGAGTCGTGCAGAACGGAGCGGCGAGGTCTGGTTTGAGCGCGGGGATTCCCACGCCGAGAGTGGCGCCCGCGGGAGAGGACGCGGGGAAGGCGAACCCCGGGAAAAAGGCTGGAAAGGTCAAGGCGCCGGCGAACGGTGCAAAGAGGGACGCGAGAGAGAGCGAGGATGAGGATTCGAACGCGCAGAGAAAGAGTGTCGACGGTGGTTCGCGTATCAAGACGATTCCTACGCCGAAAGGTTTGAAGACGGGGGCGAAGCCGAGCGGCGGCGAGAGCGACGTCTCCTCGAAGGCTGTCCCGGTTCCCAAGCCCATGCCCAAACCGAACGTGACTCCGCAGCAGACGTCGGCGATGCCGTCCGTAGAAAATCTTCAGATCTCAGGAAAGCCGCCGCTGTCTCCAGTGAAGCCGGTGGGTGTGTACGTGCCGCCGAGTCAACGCAGAAGCGCGGCCGCCGAGGATAAGGCGGGTCCGAAGAGAAACAAACAAAAGGAAAATTTCGTCAATCCTCGAGACGATCCAGACTACAGACGCGATGAACGTGATTCCGATAAGCGGCAAGGCCCAACCGGCGCACTCGGCGGCTCGGGTAAAGCGACGAGTGTCGTCATCGGAGAAGAGAAGCCGAAGAAGGAGAAGGCGGCTCCAATGCCCGGCGCGAAAACGACCAAGGAGATCAAAAAGGCGCTCGATGCGAACGATATTCGCACGGCGATGGATCTCTTCCACACGCGTTCTGAAGCCGGTCTCGTCGACGCGGAGGCGAGTCGTGCTTTGCTCCACTACTGCATCAAAACTCCGGGAGCTCTTCTCGACGGTTTTGCAGTTGCGTCCTACGCCAAGCAGAAGAAGTACAAGATTACGCTCAAGCAATTCACACAGATTCTGATGTCTTTCCCGCAACGGGCGAATCCCATCGACGCCATGGAAATTCTGAATGCGATGGAGTCGATGATCAATTACGAATCCAAATCTATCGCAAAGTACCATTTCCACTTTGCCAGACTGGTGATCCAAGAATTCTTGGAAGAAGCGCTTCAAACGCTCGATCGCATCGCGAACGCGCCGTCTTTCGGCTTGCAAGAGAACGGTTTGGCGGCCATGGATGTTGTCATCGAGCCCCTGCGAAAGAATGGCCAGCTTCAGTTGAACATTCCGCCACTCGGAGCCGAGCTTCAGCGCGGGTTGTTGAAGGGTGATACTTTACTCTTGTCGAGGACCGGCGCCACCGATCGTTCATTGACGCTCGGTGAGCTTCCTACGGGCTCGCGAGGTTTCGACGATAACACCGGATCGAGATCTCGCACGGGCGGGTACCATGCGGAGACTGAGTTTGAAGCCGAAGTCGTGACAAGCGCCAACAGAGTCACCGTTCGTTTGATTGGTGTCGGTGCTGAAGATGCGGCGACGGTGTACGGTGCCGGCTGGCGTGTCGATAAACTGGCCAACCGCACGTCTTTCCATCGTCAATTGAAGTCGATGGAAGACATGATGGAGGTCAAGCAGAGCACGGGCAGCAAGGCGAGCGTCGACGTCAACATTCGCGATACGCTCATCGCTGGATGGGATGGCAGCAAGGAAAAGCAAAAGCAAATTCCGGAAATGTGCGAAGCAAATCTCGCCGAACACATGCACATTGCGACGCGTCAGAAGATGATTGATCAAGCGAAGGATATTCCGGCGATGCAGCACATGAACCAGTCGCAAATTGACGCTCTCATGGCGGCGTTGTTCAACCGCGTGACCCTCATCCAGGGTCCGCCCGGTACGGGTAAGACGCACACAGCCGTAGCGCTCGTGCAGATGTGGCTCAGATGCCGCACTTCACCGATTTTGTGTACGTCTGACTCCAACATTGCAGTTGATAACCTCGTCGATGGTTTGGCTCGAGCCGGCGTGCGCGTGGCTCGGATCGGTCGTCCGGAGGCTGTCCGTCAAGATTTGATGCCTTACATGATTGAAAGTATCGCGGGTATCGACCAAGACTGCAGATGGAGCAAGGATGAGCAATTCAAGGCGATCAACAACGCCCTGAGACAGGCTGAAGTCATTTGTGCGACGTGCGCGGGAGCGGGAAGCGACATCTTGGAGCGATTTTCATTCGAGGCGTGTCTCATCGATGAAGCCACGCAGGCCACCGAGCCGGCGACCATCATTCCGCTCACCAAGGGTTGCAAGCAAGTCGTGTTGATCGGGGATCAGAACCAGTTGCCGCCGACCATTATCAGTCGCGAAGCCGAAGCGGCCGGTCTCGGTGAAAGCCTTTTTGAGCGTTTCATTCGATCCGGTATCCGCACGTACATGTTGAAGGTGCAGTATCGTATGCACCCCGCCATCGCTCTTTTCCCGTCTCAGACGTTTTACAAGGGTGAGTTGCTTTCTGGTACGCCACCGAATCAGCGCCGTGCGCCGCTCGGCTTCGACTGGCCGGTGCCTGCGGTGCCGCTCGCCTTCGTCAACGTCGAAGACGGCGCCGAGCGCTCCGACGGCTCTTCGCAAACCAACCCCGCTGAAATTCAACGCGTGGTGAACATCGTGAAGAAGCTCGCTGGACAGCACGAAGTGCTTCCGGGTGACATCGGCGTCGTGACGCCGTACAGCGCGCAAGCGAGAGCGATCAAAAAGATTCTTCGAGGCAACGCTCCCGAGCGTACGAGATTTGACGCGCCAGCCGATCCAACGTCGATGAAGGCGGTTGAAGTCGCCACTGTCGATGGTTTCCAGGGTCGTGAAAAGGAAGTGATCATCTTTTCGTGTACTCGCGCGAACATGAACGGTAACGTCGGTTTCTTGGCTGACACTCGTCGCGTCAACGTCATGCTCACTCGCGCCAAGCGCGGCTTGATCATCGTCGGACACATGAAGACGTTGCAACAAGACGAAATCGTCTGGAAAGGCTGGCTCAAGTGGGCCCGGGAGAGCGGTCTCATCTGCGGTTTATCCGCGACCGACTCCGACGCCGCGAACAGATTGGCGTCGATCGGCATGAGCTCGGCTTTGGAGATTGGCGGCACCGGCATTGGCCAAACCTTTGTTCAAAATGCGTTGGGCGCTCCGGTTTCGTGGGGCACCGGCGGAATAATGGAATCGCCGTCTCAACCTCGACTCGCCGAGCGCGACGTCATTCCCGACGCGTGGGACGACAGCGACGGCGAGGGAGAGGCGAACACCGACACACAAACGATGCCGAGCGTGTCTAGCATGACGGGCATCGCGGACGAAGCGTGGGATTCGGATTAGAGAAAATCAGAGTGGGGGGAAATTGATGGAGTTTATAGTTAATGAGGGGGTTCTTAGAGTGGAGAAAACAGAAGTCTTAATGATACTGAGTTGATTGATCAAAACTATTGCGCTAAGATTCTACGCTACGCTACGCTACGCACACGTCTACAAAGAATATAATTTTTGTCGCTCGCTCGCATACTCTGACGCCTGTCGCTTTGCGGCGTCGTACGTCGTAATCTCGGTCGGCACCGGCAAAGCGGAGCGCTCGGAAACGACACTCACAAGTTTTAAAAAATAATGCCAAAGGATGGCTCGAGAACAGATGGAGATCGCGTCCGCGCCGCCGAGCGCCGTGCCCGTGCGACCGTCGTGGGCGGAAGCCGTACCTTCACCAAGAGCCCACGAAATACTCTCGTCTCCATCGCCTGCGAGTTCGCGGCCGCCGCTCGCGGTGTCGACACCACCGCACTCGATCTTTATCGAACTGTAAAGCATCCAAGGATGCGGAAGCGCGTTCTCACCTCGCGCCCGCCCACTACAGCACGTCGCGTACGCGCACCGCGCGAAGTCGTATTTTCTTCCGATGACGACGGAGGTGAGACGCACTGGTTCCAAGAAATGGCTCAGTAAAGCACCCTGTAATCCCAACGCGTGCCATCGGATAATCTTATCGCTGCAGGATAAAGACTTACCGGCCACACCGATCGCATCTGAGGCGCGTGAAATCAACACGCATCCCGGAGGACCGGCGCGCGCGTCGTCTTCGCTCCCCTTGTGCGAGGGACCAAACCAAAGCTTATTCACATCCGGTGCGTCGTGCATTTGATGACTCGACGACTCACGCTCGATCCAATCATACGTGACGTCACCCCTTGGGCCCGCGCTCGCCGCGCCGCACGGAGCCGTGGACACGTACAAGTGCACGGTGACTCCTCGCCTCAGCGTCGCCCTGTGTGTGCCGCGTCGCTCCAACAACGGACTCTCACCGGTGTCCATCAAGCGAATCAGTTCGCGATAAAGCACTCGGAGAAACCCACGCCGGGCGAGAACTTCGGCGTGGCTATCGCGAACGTGCGCGTCCCAGACAACCGTGTCGTTGGCGCCATCGATGGCTGCGGCGACTTCGCTCGGGATGAATTTGGTTCCCACGCCGAGAGAGAGCGCGACGATATCATCCGGCTCTGTCGCGTTCACGTCCCGCATGACGATGCCCGCGATGACGGCGGTACCTCTCGTCGCGATCACATGCGCTTTACATCGAGACTTGTACTCCGCACCGACCCTGGCGGCGATTCTGTTCGCCAACCGGGACGAGTTGGCGTCTCGGCGTTCGCTCGCCCGGGCGGCGTCGCGTTCCGCAAGCGCGAGCTCCTCCGCGGTCGGCGGTGATCCGTTCGAGCGCATCGCTCGATCTATCACGGCGTCAACATCGATATCGATGGCTTTGGTACAGCACCACATGATGCGATCGTTCAACGCAGCGCTTATGTCATTTCCGTTGATCCAGAGCGTTCGCATCGGGTTGTTTGCCTCTCGCCGCGCCGTCATCGCTCGTAAAAGCAATTCAGCGCCGACATCGGTGATTTGATTGTGATCCAAGTGAATTTCGATGAGCTTCGAAGTCTTCGCGGAGCGATGAATGGCTTTGGCGATCGCCGCGCACCCGTCATCACCGATTTGGTTACCGCCGACGTCGAGCACTTCCAACCCGGCGTGCGTCTCGACAAGCGTCGCCAACGCCTCGGCCCCACCGACGCCCACCTGATTCGTGTACACGGCGAACTCGCGTAACTCGTCGTGCATTTCGCGTAGAGCGTCGACGATCACCGCGCACCCGCGTGCGCCGATGCCGTTGTGATGCACGCCGATCGCTCGAGCGCTCTGGTGTTTGCGGCGCAAAGCCTCGGCAACGCCCTCCGCACCCTCATCGCCCAGATGCCTATCTGAAACGCTCTTGAGCGCTTCATCGCACGATGTGTTTAAAATAAAATTTGCAGCCGCCCGACCGGCTAATCTTCTGAAAGATGCCGTCCCGAATCCAGGATTTCCGCTGGCGTTGACGCTCGTCAGCGAAGGAGACGATTCAACGACTTTTCGCAACGCTTCCATGCCAATCTCCCCTATCGCGTTATCTCGCAAATCCAACCCGACGACCCCGTCGCAGAGACGAATTGCTTCGATCACGCATCCGTCCACGTCGTCGTCGGTCAGGCCAAACTTACGAAACGACATCAACGCGCCGGAATCGTCTCGCCACGCCGCCGCCGCCGCCGCCGCCCGTTTCGCTCGCCAATTTTCTCGACACTTTCTCCCGATCTTCTCCACGATCTCCGCGCTCGCGCGATGATTATTCGTCAACACAATCTCCTCCACGTTCCCGTTTCGCTCGCACGCGCGCAACAACGCCGCGCACGCCTCTTCGCCCGCGTCGTTGTCCCGCAGGTTGACTCTCTCGCACGCCGAGACGTCGCTGTCCATCAACGCTCTCGCCAACGCCACCAACGCGCCATCGCGCAGGGCGCACTTGGATAGATTCACTCGTCGCACCTCGGCGATCGCTCGAAACGTCTCATCGAGCGCGTCGTCGTCGAGCTCGCGCTCGAGTTCGCCCAGCGCCGGCGTCTCCGCCGTCGACAGTTCCTCCAACCACCCACTCTCTCCCGCCCGCACGCCTCGCGCGATCGCCCTCGCGAGCTCTGGCGCGCGG
>Ga0181589_10004184_pt1 | contig 11536 bp, 10 predicted proteins | sample 071ome_25_FD_132444 | JGI IMG/M metagenome (GOLD analysis project Ga0181589, IMG submission 132444) | Coastal salt marsh microbial communities from the Groves Creek Marsh, Skidaway Island, Georgia - 071410BT metaG (megahit assembly) | ecosystem: Environmental > Aquatic > Marine > Intertidal... | reverse complement strand
TTTGACGCCGGATCATCGCATCCGTTCAAAACCGAATCACTTGAATAGAACTCAAGAACCGCTTTTCGGAAACGATCGGCTTTTTGGGTGAGGTCCATGGCATCGCCCCTTTCATCTTCGCTTGAAGGCCAGCCTTAAAATTTGGTTTCCAAATGACGAACCAAGGCGGACACGACCTCATTGACCGGCGTCGGGATATTCAAGGCCTTGGCCATAACCGGCACCATCCCATTAAGCACATCAATTTCCGATTTGCGCTTGGCCAGATGATCAAGCGACATCGACGGCCGAGCGTCCCCCAGTTTATCGGCAAAAGCCGTAACATAAGCAATGGGATCATCGTAAGAAAAATGCACGCCACGTGCTTTACCCACAGCGTAAGCCTCAAGCCCGCAATTCACCGCGATTTGCCAAAGCGCAGGATCGCGGCGCAATTCCGCGACGGTCAAACCTGTGACGGTGCAAGCCCCACTCAGGGTGACGTTGCAGACAAACTTTTCCCAAATCAATTGATCGATGTCGCCATATTGCTCAGCGGGGAAACCGGCCTCAACCCAAAGCCTGGTGATTTGATCGAGAACAGGGCTGCTCCCTCCCCCATAAAGCCCCAGCCTGATCCGTGTCATGCTGGAATGATGGGCATGGCCAGGGGTTTTGATTGACGCGCCAAACCCTTCAGCAACTCCAAGAAGAATACGATCTTGAGGGATGGTTTCCGCCAATATCTCACCGCTGCCAAACCCGTTTTGGATGGTCAGCACCGGCGCCTCACCGCCCTCTTTGATGATTTTCTCCCCCGCGGCACGAACATGGGCGGCTTTGGTGGCAATGATGTAAAGATCAGCGTCAGGCAAAGGATCATCAGGCGATTGCGCTTTTATTGTTGTGACCGTTCGATCACCGCTCGCGCCGCTCACCCTTAAACCGTTTTGATTGATCGCGTTGATATGATCTTGCCACGGATCAATCCCAATGACGTTATGGCCCGCGGCGGCGAATAACCCGCCATAAACAGACCCCATGGCGCCAATTCCAATAATAACAATATTCATCATACACACTCCCGAAGAAAGATTTGCCCAAAGCCTTGGCCTTGGCAAGTCAAAAACCCAACCTGATGGCTCAGGTTGGGTTCGTTGAGGACTATGATGATTGTCTGGTTAGACTTAAGCCTGCCGGATGAAATCAGGATACGATTCCAACCCACATTCTGAAGCGTCTAGCCCAGACAGCTCTTCATCTTCGGAAGGACGCAAACCCATTAGGGCTTTCAACGCGTACCACACCAAAGAGGAAGTGATGACAACGAAGGCACCAATCGAAACAATGCCAATCAGTTGTACAATGAGGCTGGCATCGGTGGAGAAGCAGACCGCAATCGTCCCCCAGATACCACTGACGAGGTGAACAGGGATCGCCCCAACCACATCGTCGATTTTCAAACGGTCAAGCATTGGTACAGAGAAAACCACCAGCAATGACCCCACACCACCAATAAAGGCCGCCAGCAACGGCGTTGGCGCAAGCGGTTCGGCGGTGATGGCCACCAATCCCCCCAAGGCACCGTTCAAGGCCATGGTCAGATCGATCTTGCCGTAAAGAAGCGCGGTCGCGATGATGGCCACCACCACTCCAGCCGCAGCAGCGATGTTCGTGTTCACAAAGATATTGGCAATCGCCGCAACGTCAGCCGCTGATCCCATCGCCAATTGCGAGCCGCCGTTAAAACCAAACCAGCCAAACCACAGAACAAAGGTGCCAATCGTGGCCAGCGGCAGATTCGAGCCCGGCATCGGACGGATCGAGCCATCGTCACCAAACTTGCCCTTACGCGCACCGATGATGATCGCCCCGGTTAAAGCCGCCCAGCCGCCTACAGAGTGAACGATGGTTGACCCCGCGAAATCGCTGAAGCCCATTTCGCTTAACCAGCCGCCGCCCCAAGTCCAAGACCCTTGAATGGGGTAGATAATGCCTGTCAAAATTGCCGAAAAGACCAAAAAGGTTGTCAATTTAACGCGTTCTGCGACCGCGCCTGAAACAATCGAAGCCGCGGCGGCCACAAAGACCATCTGGAAGAACCAATCGGACGAAGCGCTGTAGCCAGCCGAATCGCCAACATAACCCGCGTCGGTGATGACCGCGCTATCGTCGGGCGCCCAAATCGCGAGCGATCCGATATAGCCCGACACATCCATATACATGAGGTTATACCCCACCAACCAGTACATCAGACCCGCGATGGAATAGAGGCCTATGTTCTTGGTGGATTGCACCGTGGCGTTTTTAGACCGCACGAGGCCGACTTCCAACATACAAAACCCCGCCGCCATAAGCATGACGATAAAACCATGCACAAGAAACGACAGGCTGTTAAAGATGAAGGCTGTTTCCGCATCGGGCGCGGCAAAAGCCTGAACTGGGGCGATCAATGATGCGCCGGCCAGCGTTAAGATGAGTGACTTTTTCATTCGTGTCTCCATTAAAATATGGGGGAAAGTTTCGCTAAAAGGATCAAAGAGCAGAAAGACCGGTTTCGCCCGTTCGGATGCGCATGGCATCGCTCAAATCCATGGTGAAAATTTTGCCGTCGCCAATGCGGCCACTGGAACAAGTCTCGCGAATTGTTTCGATGACTGATTCCGCAAGTTTGGAATCCACTGCGCATTCGACTTTGATCTTCGGCAAGAAATTGACGCTGTATTCCGTGCCGCGATAAATTTCGGTCTTGCCCTTCTGTCGGCCATAGCCTTGGACTTCGGAAACGGTCATGCCGTCAATGCCTAGCCCCGCAAGGGCATCTTGCAAAGGTTCAAGCCGAGACGGTTGAATAATCGTTATGATGTATTTCATCGGTTCATCCTCTTGTTGCATAAAAAATTGCTTAAGGACGTATTAGCAGATTGAATGTGAGACGAATTCTGCTAAATTTTGCTATGAGCGATGCGTTTATTGCATCACCTAACCGATTGCCCTTAAGGAGACTGCGATCATGCGCGCGATGGATACCCTGCAATACGTTGATATCATTGCCAAAGAAGGATCAATTCGGAAGGCAGCGGATCGATTGAACATCACCTCCACCGCCTTGAACCGGCGTATTCTTGGTCTTGAAGATGAATTGGGTTATCCCCTTTTTGAGCGAACCTCTGGGGGCGTGAGGCTCAATACGGCGGGGGAATTGTTTGTCAATTTCAGCCGCCGCCAGAAAAGCGATTATGATCGCATGAAATCACAAATCGCGGATTTGGCCGGCATAAGACGGGGGCATATCACCATTGCATCAACTCCTGAGGCCTTGCGTTCTTTCTTGCCGCGGCAAATTGCTGAATATCGCAAAGACCACCCCGGCGTGACCTTTACGATCCAGCGCCAATACGGCAAAGCAGCGGAACAATCCCTTGAAGACCTGCAAGCCGACATCGCGATTACGTTTGAGCCCGTGCAATCAACGCAATTCAAAGTGATGGCCAGCATTCGCCAACAACCGCAATTGGTGATGAGCAAGAACCATCCCTTGGTTCATAAAAAAACTTTGCGGCTGCGCGATTGCATTGGCCATCCCGTCATCTTGCCCAGCCCTGAAAATGGCGTGCGGCAATTGATCGATGCCAGTCTTTTGGCCTCGCCTTTGCCGATCGCGGTGATCGGCGAAACCGACAGCATTGATTTTCTGCATTATTATTTGAAGGAAGAAATGGCTCTGTCGTTTCAAATCCCCGTGGGGTTTTCAGGCGATACGGATTTAATGGCCATTCCGCTTGATACGCGCGACTTGAAAACCGGCACGCTACACATTGGCCAATTGCGCGACCGCGTCCTTTCCGTGGCGGCGGCAAAGTTCTTGGATCAAATCATGCTGGTGCTGGAAACGGAATTTCCCGATGAGGCCAATCAATCCAGCGCATGACGATTGCCCGGCGTCAGCGCCAATAAACTTAAAAAGGACAAACCGGAGACCACCAATAGGCTGATCATCAAGGCAAAGAATGACCCCGCGCCCCAGAGGTAAAGCAAGCCGCCTATGCTAGGCCCCAAGGCCGTGCCAAGACCGCGCGGAAATACAATCCATCCCTTGGCGCGACCATAAACTTCCGCGCGGAAAAACAGGTTGGTCACAAAACCAAAGGTCACGGTCAAAATACCGTGACCAATGCCAAAAATAGCCATGCTCACCATGGCAACCGAAACGGATTCGATTTGCGCTAAATAAAGCGCAAGCGGCAAACAGCAATAAGCTAAGGCGCCGGTGATCCTCGCGTCAAAACGATGGCCATACCGCATTTCAAGCACCCGCCCCACCACTTGAAACGGGCCATAAATCGATGCCAGCATCACCGCCAAGCCAAGATCATTGAATTGCAGGTGAAACCAGTTGATCCACAACAAGGTGGTGGAGGTAAAAACCAGATATTCCAAGGATGATGAAGACGCCAGCACCAAGATCGCGATCCGTTCCGTGCGGTTCAGAATTGACCAATGGAACGCCGCGGGCTTTCCGCCCTGCCTCTGGGCAAGAGGCGGGGTATAGTTTCGGCTGAGACAAACCAGCCTCACCCCCATCAACAGCAAAATGATCGCGGCCACGAGGATCGTTGTTGTTAAATCCGTGTTCAGATAAAGCGGAGCAACGGTCAGCCATGTGACGCTGCTGGCCACCCCGCCATAAAAGGTGATGAAGGAAATATTGCGGCGGGATTGCCGCTCGTTGATTTGCACCGCCACGGTGAAAGCGGCTTCATACGTCGCCATGGCATAGCCTGTGCCAATGAAAACCATGCTCACCCAAACCATGGCCAGATGATCGGCAAAGGCAAGGACACCAAGGCCTATAGCGCCAATCATCAAGCCGCAAGACATGACATAGAGCGCGCCGAAACGGTCACACCATCCGCCCACAATCGGCGCGAGAATAGCCTGCCACAACAACGCGCCTGAGATGGCCAACAGAATATCGCTTTCCGCAACGCCCAGTTTTTCAGCAAGCGGTGTTTTCAATTGGGCAAAAACGTAAAACATCAGCCCGTAAGAAATGATCTGGCTGATCCCTAGGGAATGGATAGGAACAGACCTCTGAGCATCATGGCTTTTGGTATCCGGCAAGAATTACATCTCTTCAATATCGTTAATCTGAAAGATATCGGCGGTATCTTCGCCCTGAAGAATGCGTTCAACAATACTGTGTTCCGCAGCAAGCCGTGATTCCGCAATTGATAAGATATCATCAACACGGGCAAGAGGCACCACGACGATTCCATCGGCATCGGTATGGATTAAATCGCCGGGCTGAACCACCACCCCGCCGCAAGAGATCGGCGCGTTGATGCTCCCTCCCCAGCCCTTTGATGGTCCCGCGGGGCTGATCCCAGCGGCGAAAATCGGCAGGCCATGGTCTTGCAATTCTTCGACATCACGAACGCCGCCATCAATGATCACGCCAGCGGCTTGATTGCGCTTCGCCAATTCATTCAGAATACCGCCATATAGGGCGCGATCCGCGAGACCACCTGCGTTGATTACCACCACATCCCCCGGCTGAACGCTGGTCAATCCGACATGGATCGCCGCGTTATCGCCATGGAAAGCATCGATGGTGAAGGCCTGCCCTGTCATGCGCCTTTGCGAAGTGACGGGACGGATGCGGCTTTGCATCACCTGCATCCGGTTGAGCGCATCCCCCGCCACCGCTACGGGAATGTCAGCCCATTTTTGCAAAAAATCATCGCTCAAACGTGAAAGTTTCGGGTGAAACCGTTGGATGGTCATGTTGATTGCTCCGCGGCAAATCCAGAACCAGGCTTTCTGTATTCAGGACGGGCGGGGGCAAAAATATCAATAATTACAGCGCCATCGGGTCCGCCGATGATGCCATGCTCAACACCGCCTGGGGCGACCCAAAAATCACCTTTTTTAACGGGAATTTCTTGCCCGCCTTGCAATCGTGTCGCGCTGCCTTCAATCAGGATGCTCCATTGTTCTTGGGGGTGCTGATGAACCGTGCCATAGGCATTGGGCGCAATATGCACCACCGATGCCATGGATTGCTCCGCGGGAAAAACATGGGCGGTGATATCATCGGTCAATTGCCGGAAAATACCGTCGCTGAGGTCATCAAGGCTAAAGAAATTCTCAATTTTTTGGGTCATGTTCATCCTCCTAATTTTTTCTTTTAATAAATGCCGGATGGCGGTGGAATGCAAATTGTTTTAACCGTCGCGAATGGCCTTGGCTTGGGTTTTGCCCTGATCAAACGCCGCGCGTCTTTTGGCGATGTCTTCTGGCGTCAATTTATCGGGATTGGAGTAATCCGCTTTCCACGCATGATCGTCAGCCCAGATATAGGGCGATTGGACGGTATGCCTTGGGGCGGTGGCCGTCTCCAGCAATTGCAGTGCCATCAGCAAACCATGCCGTTGTTCTTCCGGGCGATGGGGGCGGCCTGCTGAATTGCCCAAGGGAAAATCAGAAAAGAAAAACCGTGGGACGCCGCAATGCTCAACAATATCCAAGGCACAGCCCATGATCACCGTTGGGACATTCGCCTCCTCTAACCCCCGCGCCGCCAAACTGACCGATTGATGGCAAACAGGGCAATTCGGCACTAAGACAACCGCATCCATTTGATCGGATAAAACGTCATCAATCAATTGCGGAATATCCGTTTCTAACGTGGTGCGCTGAGACCGGTTGGTGGGCAAGCCAAAAAACCGAGGGGCAACCTCACCGACAGCCCCCTCTTCCGCCAATGCCTTCAATGCTTTTAAGGGAAAATACGACCCGATATCGTCAGCCGTGGTGTGGTCACGATCAATGGCGATATGGGAAATGCGAAGGTCAGGGTCTTCATCCGTCGAAGCGCTATAGACCTGATAAAATTTTGCCGCGGCGTTATAGGGCGCGCCCGGCCCTTGATCGCCTTTATCGGATTGGAACGGCGCGGCGGTCGTGACAATCGCGATTTTGGATTCCGATAGAGGTTTTTGGAGCCTCGCGAAAGGCACATCTTCATAATGCGCCCAGCGATAAGGGTTGTCATAACCAAGGGCGAGATAATAATCGCGCGTTCTTTGCATATAGGATATAGGAACTGATGAAGAGGTCATCAGTCATTCTTCTATCGCTTGGGGAAAAAGGAAAGCCATTTCTAAAAAGAAATGGCGAGAGTGACGAGACTTGAACTCGCGACCTCCGGCGTGACAGGCCGGCGCTCTAACCAACTGAGCTACACCCCCGCAAAACAGATCACTCTGTAAAAGGTTCAATCTGATTAAGACAACCCAATGGTGTTGTCAAGACCGACCCTTTGCAATTTTCACAAGAAACACCTGCAAAATACAAATGCCACTCATGAGGGTTATGGTGGGCGGTGAGGGGTTCGAACCCCCGACCTACTGGGTGTAAACCAGTCGCTCTCCCAGCTGAGCTAACCGCCCTCCAAAAGGTAAATACCATATAGGACAAAAAAGAAAGGCCGGCAAGAAATAACCGGCCATTTCTGAAAATTTATTTTTATGAAATTAGCTGTTCACAGCGGCTTTCAAAGGTGCGCCAGCCTTAAACTTTGGCTGGTTAGATGCTGGAATTGAAATGGCTTCGCCAGTGCGTGGGTTGCGGCCAGTGGTGGCGGCACGGCGGCTTACAGAAAATGTGCCAAAACCTACAATGCGCACTTCGTCACCAGCCTTAAGAGCGCCTTCAATTGAAGCGATCGTAGCGTCAACTGCGCGAGCAGCGTCTGCTTTAGAAATGCCGGAATGATCAGCGACAGATGCAATGAGTTCGTTTTTGTTCACGGGAACCCCCATAGTGGTTTGTGTTAATAGCCTAATGCTAAATCTATTTTACGGCTAAAAACAAAGAAACGTCAAACGAATAGTCGCGATTTAGCCTGATTCATTTTCCTTGAAAAATTGAGGAAAAATTAAAGATTAATGCGTGGTGACAATATCGCCATCGGAATCCAATTCAGGATTTACAACCGCGGTATTCGCTTCATCATCTTCCATTAAGGGCGTGGTTTTCTCCACCAGCGCGTGCAACAAGACTTCATCCACCAAAGAGACTGGAATAATGGTCAAAGCGTCCTTAATATTATCCGGAATTTCAGCAAGGTCTTTCTGATTATCCATTGGAATCAATGCTGTTTTGATCCCGCCACGCACCGCAGCAAGCAGTTTTTCTTTCAGCCCACCAATGGCAAGCACCCGCCCCCGCAATGTCACCTCACCCGTCATCGCGACATCGCCGCGAATGGGAATGCCCGTCAACGCAGACACCAAGGACGTCACCATGGCTACGCCAGCCGAAGGACCATCTTTCGGAGTCGCCCCTTCAGGCACATGAACATGGATATCTTTGCGCTGTAAATCTTCGGTTTTGATGCCAATTAAAGCCCCGCGGTTTTTGATAAAATACTCCGCCGCTTGAATTGATTCTTTCATCACATCGCCAAGTTTCCCTGTAGACGACACACGCCCTTTGCCCGGAACCGTGACGGCCTCAATATTGAGCAATTCGCCGCCCACTTCCGTCCAAGCCAAGCCCGTGGTCACCCCGACCTGATCCTTGCCGTCAATCTCGCTGCGGCGGAATTTCGGCACACCAAGATAATCTTCAAGATTTTCAGGCGTAATCGTGACTTGATCGGCTTTGCCGCCGACGATTTCCGTCACGGCTTTCCGCGCAAGGCGGGCGATTTCACGTTCAATGTTCCGCACCCCAGCTTCACGGGTGTATTCCTGTATCGTTTTCCGCAAAGCGGCTTCGGTCAATTCAAATTCATGACTTTTAAGACCATGATCTTGCGTCTGTTTTTTGATCAAATGACGTTGGGCAATTTCCACCTTTTCATCTTCGGTATAGCCCGAAAGACGAATGATCTCCATCCGATCCAACAACGGTTGCGGCATATTCAAGGTGTTGGCCGTGGTGATAAACATCACGTCGGACAAATCATAATCGACTTCGAGATAGTGATCTTGAAAAGTTGCGTTCTGCTCTGGGTCAAGCACCTCAAGCAAAGCGGATGATGGATCACCGCGCCAATCGGAGCCTAATTTATCCACCTCATCCAGCAGAATCAGGGGATTATTCGTGCCGACCTTCTTCATGTTTTGGATAATCTTACCCGGCAGAGAACCAATATAGGTGCGGCGATGGCCACGGATTTCGCTTTCATCACGAACCCCACCCAAAGCCATGCGGGTGAATTTCCGCCCTGTCGCCTTAGCGATGGATTGACCAAGCGACGTTTTCCCCACACCGGGAGGGCCAACCAAACATAAGATTGGGCCTTTTGGCTTCTTCATCCGCTTTTGGACAGCAAGATATTCGATGATGCGGTCTTTGACTTTCTCAAGACCATAATGGTCAGCGTCGAGAACTTCACGTGCGGCGTTAATATCTTTTTTGATCTTTGATTTCTTCCCCCAAGGCAAAGCCAGCATCGTATCAATATAATTGCGAACGACCGTGGCTTCAGCGCTCATCGGGCTCATGTTCTTGAGTTTCTTCAACTCACCCATGACTTTTTCATGCGCTTCTTTGCTTAGTTTTGTAGTCTTAAGCGTTTCTTCAATTTCTTGAATTTCATTGCGCCCATCTTCGCCCTCACCCAATTCTTTTTGGATGGCTTTGATTTGTTCGTTCAAATAATATTCGCGTTGCGATTTTTCCATCTGGCGCTTAACGCGATTGCGGATGCGCTTTTCCACCTGCATGACGCCAATTTCATTGTTCATCATGCCGTAGATTTTTTCCAAGCGATCAAAGACCGATGTCAATTCCAGCAATTCCTGCTTTTCGGGAATATTGACATTCAAATGAGACGCGATGGTATCGGCCAATTTACTGCTGTCATCAACTTGCGAGAGCGACACCAGCACTTCCGATGGAATCTTCTTGTTCAGCTTGATGTAATCTTCAAATTGCTGAAGCGTGGTGCGGCCAAGCGCCGTGGTTTCCGCCGGATTGCTGCCCATATCTTCGTCGGGGAAATTGACATCGGCTTCTAAGAAGCCATCGATTTCTTCAAATTTTGTAATTTTTGCGCGGCTATTGCCTTCGACCAGCACTTTAATGGCGCCATCGGGCAATTTCAGCAATTGCAAGACCGTCCCCACGGTTCCCATTTCATAAAGATCATCGGGGGTTGGGTTTTCTTCGCCGGCTTCCTTTTGGGCAACGAGCAGAATTTGCTTGTCGTCATTCATCACTTCTTCAAGTGCGCGAACCGATTTTTCACGCCCAACAAAAAGCGGCACGATCATATGCGGAAACACAACAATATCCCGAAGAGGAAGGACAGGGTAGCGAACGGAAGTCAAATCAGTCTCGTTTTCCAATGGTTTTCTCCACCATCACCTAAAGCGCAGTATAGCATTTATTCTTATAAATATATTTGGGGGGTGATTTTCTGAATTCAAGAGAAAACAGACAAATCATCGAAAGTCATTGCATTGAGACCAGAAAGATAGCGCGTATGGATCAAGCCATCCAATGAACAGCCTGAAGACAGCGTTAAGCCGGCGCTTCGGCTTCGGTTTTCTTGCCTTTAGAATGAACGATGATCGGCGGCGTGTTCTTGTCGATCACATCCGCGTTGATCACCACTTCTTCGACATCATCGGCAGTGGGGATATCAAACATCGTTTCGATCAGCACCGATTCAATGATTGCCCGCAAACCACGCGCGCCAGTTTTCCGTTCAATGGCTTTGCGCGCAATCGCACGTAAGGCATCGTCACGGAATTCGAGGTCAACATCGTCCATCTTGAAGAGCGATTGATATTGCTTGGTCAAAGCATTGCGCGGTTCTGTCAGGATTCGCACCAGCGCTTCTTCGTCCAAATCTTCAAGCGTTGCCAAAACGGGCAAACGGCCAACGAATTCGGGAATAAGGCCAAATTTCAAGAGGTCTTCAGGCTCGACATCGGCCAGACGCTCCCCGGTCGTTAAATCATCTTCAGCCTGAACATCCGCGCCAAAACCAATGCCGGAGCCTTTGTTGCGGCCAGCGATCAATTTATCGAGACCCGCAAAAGCACCGCCGCAAATAAACAGAATATTGGTGGTGTCGACTTGCAGGAATTCTTGTTGCGGATGCTTACGCCCCCCTTGCGGCGGCACAGAGGCAACCGTGCCTTCCATAATTTTCAGCAAGGCTTGCTGAACGCCCTCACCCGAAACATCGCGAGTGATCGAAGGGTTATCCGATTTACGGGAAATCTTATCGACCTCATCAATATAGACAATACCGCGCTGGGCGCGTTCAACATTATAATCCGCTGCTTGCAGCAGTTTTAGAATAATGTTTTCAACATCTTCGCCAACATAACCCGCTTCGGTAAGCGTGGTGGCATCGGCCATGGTGAACGGCACATCCAAGATGCGCGCCAAGGTTTGCGCCAGCAAGGTTTTACCGCAACCTGTTGGCCCTAAGAGCATGATATTGGATTTGGAAATTTCCACATCACCCGGCTTACCGCCATGAGCAAGACGTTTATAATGATTGTGAACCGCCACTGACAGCACCTTT
>Ga0181589_10004182_pt1 | contig 11542 bp, 9 predicted proteins | sample 071ome_25_FD_132444 | JGI IMG/M metagenome (GOLD analysis project Ga0181589, IMG submission 132444) | Coastal salt marsh microbial communities from the Groves Creek Marsh, Skidaway Island, Georgia - 071410BT metaG (megahit assembly) | ecosystem: Environmental > Aquatic > Marine > Intertidal zone... | reverse complement strand
GAAGCCGTGACGCTGAACGGCCAGCGGTTTGACTGTGGGTCCGTGAAAGGGTTCTTGCAGGCCATCATGCACGTAGCGCTGCGGGACGGGTTACTCTGAACGTCAACGTCCAGTCAGGCGATAAGCCAGTTGTCCAACTGTCTCTCGGATCGCTGTATTGAGAACCTGAAGATTACGGGTCAAATCCCAGCCAACGCCGTCAGCAAAGGCTGCTGTGCGGTAATCCACTGGCCACGGGACAATCCCCGTCCATCCTGCTGTTGCAAAGCTTCTCAGGGCACGCGGCACGTGGAAAGCGCTGGTGACAAGAATCCAGATTTCATCAGGATTTGGGTCCGCAAGTTCAAGGCTCAGCCGGGCATTCTCCGCGGTGTTCCGGGATCTTGCCTCCAACAAAAGGCGGTCGGGGTTGATCCCTTGATCAAGGAAAAACTGTTCAGCGATAGACGCCTCTGAAACCATAGTTCCCCTGAGGTCCCGTAGCGCACCGCTGCCACCAGCAAACAATAGCTTCGCGTTCGGAAACCGACGCGCGAGAGCCAAGCCTGCGGCGAACCGGTCGCCGCCCTCATTGAATTGCATTTGGCTCCAGTACGCGCTCGCCCGCGCGTCTTCACCACCGCCCAGCACAATGATCCCGTCAACCCGTTCGAGGGGCGGCTGAGCAGGATAGGCACGTTCGATTGGCTGAAGCAACAGATCGCCAAGAGGCAGGAGGGCAAGCGCGAGAACTGCCGTCAGCGTGATGCCACTGATCCAAAGCGCAAAACGCCTTCTCTGCGCCAGCAGCGCCAGAACAATCAGGCCGAGCGTGATGACAATCCACGTATCCGGCCGTAGGAGGGCGCCGATCAATTTCGAGGCGATGAAGAAGACCGTATCCATCAACGCGATCCTCTGCGGCGACCAGTGACCAGGTCCAAAGCTTCGCGATAAGCGTCCACAACCAGGCGCTGATCGAATTCGCGCTCCATCTTGGTCCGGCCTGCGGCACCCATAGCCTGTTGTGCCTTGGGCGTCAGCGAGAGGAAACGTTCCATGGTATCTGCAAGGCTCTCGGCGCTTTTCACGTCGCAGAGATAGCCCGAGACATCTCGATCAACGATCGCACGACAGCCTGGCACATCCGTTGCAATCAACGGCCGCGCCATCGCAGCGGCCTCAATTAGCGTCCGTGGCGCGCCCTCGCGGTAAGATGGAAGCACCACGCAGGACGCGGCCGCGATCGCAGGGCGAACATCGTTGGTGGTGCCGAGATATTCGACAACTCCCTCGCCGACCCAAGCATCCAGCGTTTCGCTACCGATAGCACTGCGGTTTTCGGAGCCGACGGCACCAAGTAGCTGGAACCGCACCTGCGGATGGCGCGCCTTGACCCTACGAGCGGCGTCGACGAATTCTACCACGCCTTTGTCATGCAGCAGCCGCGCGATCAACAGGAAGGTGGGCGGTTTTTCGGGTGCTGGCATAGCGGCAGGTGCAAAACGGTCTAGGTCCATGCCAGAGCCAGGCAGAAGCCATACCTGTTGCGCCATCACTAAACGCCGCTCCAGAAACAAATCGCGGTCATCCTCGTTCTGGAAAAACACTACCGGAAGCGCGGTAAAGGAGCGCCGGTAAAGCTGCTCGCTCACGGTCTGCAACAGTTTGCCGGAGAGAAACGCTGTTCCAAGCCCGGTTACATTTGGGATGAAGGGAATATCAGCCCGCTTCGCTGCGCGGGCTCCGAAGATGTTGTTCTTGATTGTGTAACTCAGCACCGCATCTGGCCGCTCCTCACGGAAGATCCGACAAAAGCGGCGCTGGAGTTTCAGATCCTCGAGGGGATTGAGCCCCTTCACCTTCATCTCGAGCGGCCGCACGCGGCAACCCAGTCTCTCAAGCTCGTGCACCGCGTCATCGGGCGGTGCCAACACCGTGATCCGGTGGCCATCATCCGCCAGCGCCTCGATTAGCGGGCGGCGGAAGTTCCAGATGTTCCAGGCGGCGTTCACAGTCATCAAAATGTGCACGTCAAATACCCCATGGCCGCGTTGGCCTCCGTTGGCCGTTTCGAGACGACGATTACACGCTCACACGGTGTCACTGTCGAGATAGCTCAGGTACCATTGCCCTTGGCAAGGAGGATAAACTCAAAGATATTTGGATGATAGACATGGGGTGGATTAACTAATAACAGTTAATAACCATTTCAGGATGCTTTAAGAGCACAAAATGCATTTGGGCAAGTTTAAAAAAATATAATCAAGCACTCCCAATGCCAGCAACCGATACAGCCAGCTAGGAAGGTTTTGTTTCATAAGTTCAACAAGCTCGTGCTCAGCACTGATGCAGAATAGCATCTAAAGCAGTTTTCCTATGATCTGCCGCTCGCGCTCGGAAATTATGGAATTAATCTGGAAATAATTATGTCAGCCGCTTCCTCAGGTGTTGTTTGTGCAGTGTCAATCCGTATTTCGGCATTTTCTGGAGCTTCGTAAGGACTGTCGATACCAGTGAAGTTGTTCAACTGGCCAGATCGCGCCTTTGCGTAGAGGCCCTTCACGTCGCGGGCTTCGGCCACTTCGAGGGGTGTGTCGACGAAGACCTCGATAAACTCTCCAGGCTGCATCATGCCGCGGACCATGTCCCGTTCAGAGCGGAAGGGCGAGATGAAAGCGGTGATTACAATCAGACCTGCATCGGTCATAAGCTTGGCGACTTCGCCGACGCGGCGGATGTTTTCCACGCGGTCGGCCTCAGTGAAGCCCAGATCCCTGGTCAACCCGTGGCGGACATTATCGCCATCGAGCAGGAATGTGTGGCGGTTCATACGTGCCAATTTCTTTTCCACAATATTGGCGATGGTCGACTTGCCGGAACCGGACAGCCCCGTTAGCCAGAGCACGGCGGGCTTCTGGTTCTTCATCGCCGCACGACTTCCGCGGGTTATGTCCGTGGCCTGCCAGTGGATATTTTGAGCTCGCCGAAGTGCGAAGTGAATCATCCCTGCCGCGACTGTACGGTTGGTGATCTTGTCGATCAGGATGAAACCGCCAAGGTCGCGGTTTTCCGTGTAAGGGGCGAAGGGTATTTCGCGGTCAGTTGTGATATTTGCGATACCTATGGCGTTAAGACCAAGGGTTTTCGCCGCAAGTTGTTCCTGCGTATTGACGTTGATCTCATATTTCGGCTGGTGAACGGTCGCGGAGACGGTTTGCGTGCTGATCTTCAGGAAATAGGAGCGGCCCGGCACCATCTCGGCTTCGCCCATCCAGACGAGCACGGCTTCGAACTGGTCGGCCACTTCGAGAGGCGCTTGCGCCGCGACGATGACCTGACCGCGCGAGCAATCGATTTCATCGGCCAGCGTGATGGTGACGGATTCACCTGCAACGGCGAGGTCACGATCGCCTTCAAGGGCCACGATCCGCGCCACCTTGGAGGTTTTGCCAGACGGCAGAACGCGCACGGCATCGCCGGCGCGCACGGTGCCGCTAGCGATGAGTCCCGCAAAACCGCGAAAATCGAGGTTGGGGCGATTGACCCATTGCACGGGCAAGCGGAAGGGCTTGGCCTGATCCGCCGTCACATCCACCTGTACGGTTTCGAGATAGGGAAGAAGAGCGGTGCCCTGATACCACGGGGCATTCTCGCTGGGGCCAGTGATATTGTCGCCCTTGTAGCCCGAAATTGGGATCGCAGTAAAATCGGTAATGCCGATGGAGCGCGCGAAGGTGCCGTAATCCTCGACAATTTTGTTGAAGACGTCTTGGCTGTAGCCCACCAGATCCATCTTGTTAACGGCCAGAACCACGTGGCGGATGCCGATGAGGTTCACGAGGCAGCTATGGCGGCGGGTTTGGGTGAGAACGCCTTTGCGGGCGTCGATCAGGATCACCGCGAGATCGGCTGTGGAGGCACCCGTGATCATGTTACGGGTGTATTGCTCGTGGCCGGGAGTGTCGGCGACGATAAACTTGCGCTTTTCTGTGGCGAAGAAGCGATAGGCTACGTCAATGGTGATGCCTTGTTCACGTTCGGCGGCGAGGCCATCGACGAGGAGTGCAAAGTCAATCTCGCCGCCTTGAGTGCCGACACGTTTGCTATCGGCTTCGAGGGCGACGAGTTGGTCTTCGAAGATCATCTTACTGTCATAGAGCAAGCGGCCGATAAGAGTGGATTTGCCATCGTCGACGGAGCCACAGGTGATAAAGCGCAGCATGGTCTTGTTCTGGTGCTCTTCGAGATAGGCGTCGATGTCTTCAGCGATCAACGCGTCAGTTTTGTAGATCGATTCTTTGGTGGTCATATCGGTCACCTCTATGGGTGGGAAACTGTAATAGGGGAAGGCGAGCGAAGGGCTCTCAAAAATAGCCTTCCTGCTTTTTCTTCTCCATCGAGGCGACCTGATCATGGTCGATGGCGCGACCTTGACGCTCGGAGGTGGTGGTCAGAAGCATTTCCTGAATGACCTCAGGGAGCGTGGTGGCGGAGCTTTCGACTGCACCCGTGAGTGGATAACAGCCAAGCGTGCGGAAGCGCACCGAGCGCAGTTCCGGGGATTCGCCAGGTTTGAGAGGAAAGCGATCGTCATCGACCATCAGGATGAGGCCGTCGCGCGTTACGGTCGGGCGCGGCGCCGAGAAATAAAGCGGGACGATCTCGATGCCTTCGAGGTGGATATATTGCCAGATGTCTAACTCGGTCCAGTTCGAGATCGGGAAAACGCGGATGCTTTCACCCTTGGACTTGTGGGCGTTGTAGAGCCGCCAGAGTTCGGGGCGCTGGTTTTTTGGGTCCCAGCGATGGTTGGCGGAGCGGAAAGAAAAGACGCGCTCTTTGGCGCGGGATTTTTCCTCGTCGCGGCGGGCTCCCCCGAAGGCCACGTCGAAGCCATGGAGATCAAGCGCCTGTTTCAAGCCTTCGGTTTTCCACATGTCAGTGTGCAGCGCGCCGTGATCAAAGGGGTTGATCCCAAGCTTCTTAGCTTCAGGGTTCTGGTAGACGATGAGGTCCATGCCGGCTTGCTCCGCGGCTCGGTCGCGCAGGGCATACATGTCGCGGAACTTCCATGAGGTATCGACATGCATCAGCGGGAAGGGTGGCGGCGCGGGGTAGAAGGCCTTCTTTGCCAGTTGCAGCATTACGGCGCTGTCCTTGCCGACGCTGTAAAGCATTACCGGTCGCTCGGCCTCGGCCACTACTTCGCGGAAGATATGAAGGCTTTCTGCCTCGAGACGCTGAAGATGGGTTAACGATTTTATAATCATAATCGATGCCAACTGAAATACGCTGTTCAAAACGCAGAGATACCAACGCCTTTATGTGCGGGAAGCAAAGGCAGAGGTCTTAGCATAGACAACTAAAACAATTCAATAATTACTATTGACTGACTTTAAACCTATTTGCTGGAGAATAGAGCGACATCCAAATTTTTTGACTAAGCCCTGGTTATTCCAGAACCCTGCATCGTGTATTATGCTTGCTACAGGGTTTCTGTTAAGAAATAGCTCAGAAAGCAGGCCCAGAAAATATTCACCACCTATAAATTTTCGTTCATGGTCAAAGAAAAAATAGTGGTAAAGATCTCCGTCCTACGCGACACCAAAATCAGCACCAGAACGTCGTATAGCTTCAGACGTAATTGGGCGATTGTCTGGTAGTAGTAGGTTTGAAATCCTTTGGGGAAAGGCTCTATCAGGCTCATGAAAGACACGTTCACAAACTAACGGCACCCCAAGTTCTGCAAGCCGCGATAAGATTGAGTCGAAAGCCGATACTGCAGCTCCATAGCCGATATTCACGAGTATTTTCAATGGTTTCAGAGCAGAAATGTATATAAACTTACAAAAATGATGGACGGACGCTCAAACGCACAATTTACCAAGATTTAGCCAACCTAATCTAGTTACAGCCTGTTATTTTCTGAAAGTAGTACTCCAACAGGCCTTTTTTATTCAGCAATTGCTTGGAAATCAGATCATCCGACTATCCAACGATGGGTTAACAATCCTTGAGAAACCCTTACTACCTTTTTCAGAATGCATCTAGAGATCCAGTTGATTTGACCTTAAGTATAAATAGCGGTAGCGAAAGAAATACCAGTTGGTAACCATAAAGAACGTTGTGATCATGGATTGGGCGAAATGTTTGATAAGTTCCCACAAAATGGTGCAAAGAGATTTCTATTTTTTGTGGTGATAGCTTGCCTAATAAGTTCGTGTTCAGAGATTCTTAACCAAACAAGTTTTCCGACCGTTTCAAAGGATCAATCTACCGAGCTCCCAAAGAATATCGAAGTTGTTAAGCTCAGCAGGTCGACAATTCAAAGATTTACCACAATTGATCACTTGGCACTTACAACTCCACCAATTTCTTCATCGGAGTTTATATACCGAATTGGGAAAGGTGATATCTTACGAATAGTGTTTTGGGGTCAGTCCGAATTGATGACTGATAGCGAACAAGGTTTGTCAAGCTTGACAGTCGGTTCCGATGGATCGTTTTTCTTTCCCTATGCGGGAAGGATTAAGGCGGTAGCGCGACTGCCTTCTGAAATTGCTCAGGAGCTCAGAGAAAAACTATCTCATTTTTTCCCTGACCCTCAAGTTGACGTGTTTATTTCTGAATACCACTCTCAAAAAGCACTAATCTCTGGTGAAGTTGGCAGTCCTGGAGCCGTTCAGATAGTAGGTGTGCCGATAACACTAATTGAGGCCATTAGCGCTAGAGGAGGTTTTTCTGATCGGGCTGATTTATCCCAAATTTCTCTTGAAAGGGACGGTCAGCAGTATTTGTTAAACGTGGAAGCCTACACAGAGCAAAAGGACACATCACAAAACCCAATTCTTTTAGGCGGAGATGTTATTCGTGTGAGTAAAAGACCTGAAAAAATTGCCTACATGTTAGGGTCCCTAGTAAAACCTCGAACACTCGACCTTAGTAAAGAAAATATTAACCTTACCCAAGCGCTTACTGAAGGCGGTGGACTTGTAAATCCAGGATCTGACGCGCGAGGCATATTTGTGTTCAGAGGTTTGGGCGAAAATGTGTTAGTTGCACAGCTGGACGTTAGACTAGCGGATGCATTTTTGATTGGAACCAAATTTATTTTAAATCCAAATGATGTAATCTTTGTGACACGGGCACCTCTATCACAATGGAATGATCTGATTTCGCAAATATTACCGTCTGTTAACCCATTGAACAGGTTGCGGCCATTAACACAATAAGAGAGGTAGGCGGGCAACGACTGAGACAATCTCCACGAACGGTTGACGTGTTTATTATTTAACCCGCAATGCTAAGATCAAGAAAGATTAAATGTTATGCTTAACAGCGTGTTAACTGTTTGTGTGGGGAATATATGTAGGTCCCCAGTAGCTGAAGCGGCACTTAGAAAATACTGTCCCAACTTGAATGTTGCCTCAGCAGGTCTTGCCGCACCGGAAGGCAGACCAGCTAGCTTGCAAATGATTGAATTGGCAGCGAAAGATGGGCTTGATTTAACTAACCATAGGGCGAGGACGCTCAGTTCGGCGCACCCCGAACAGTTCGATTTAATCCTTGTTATGGAAGAATCCCATTTAAGGGAAATAGCTCGAGTATCTGCTCATCTAAGAGCTAGGGCACTCTTATTAACAAAGTGGTCTGGCTCGACAGATATCCCTGACCCGATAAATGAGAACGAGGATTTTTTCACTGCTGTTTACCAACAAATAATAAACGCGTCACACACATGGGCCACGAAGCTGGATAACAATCATGGCTGACTCAACACAAAAATTTGAGGACGAGTTTGATTTTCGGTTGTTACTTTCAATCGTTTTAGGGAGAAAACATCTAATAGCATTCGCGACTATTTTAGCCGGCGTATGTGCAACGATTTTCACACTATCACAACCCCGGATATATGCATCCGATGCTCTAATCCAAATTGAGGAAAAACAGGGTTCTTTTGCCGGCCTGGATTACTTAGACGGTCGCTCTAACACAGCGACATCAACGCAAATTGAAATCCTAAAGTCGCGCCTGGTGATGGGAAAGGTTGTCGACAAACTGGATTTAACTTTGCACGCCAGAAGCATAAAACTTCCGATAATGCAAAGATTGCCACTCGCATTACCCGAAATACTTAGAAAAAAATTGATGATGGCATTACCCGAGTTTAGCGCAGCCTATGACTGGGGAAATTCTGCGATAGCAGTATCTGCACTAAGCCTCTATGAACCAGGGGCAATAATTATCACCAAGTTGGGTGCTACCACATTCTTGGCTGATTTTCCAAATGGCCAAAAAAAAACAGGAAGTATTGGTCAACTTCTGAATGAACCAAAATCTCGTAGCTCAATAAAAATATCCATTTTGGAGGGAAACGTTGGCCAAAAATTTAAAGTCTATCGAGTTAGTAGATTACAGAAAATTAAGGAGCTACAGCGGCTAATCTCTATAAAAGAACAGGGGAAACGTACGTCAGTACTTACAATCAGGTACCAAGATCTCTCCTCGGAGCTTGCTCGGAAAATACTTGATGAAATAACAACTACTTATCTTGCTCAAAATATTGATCGTAACGCTCAAGACGTTCAGCAGAGCATCAATTTTCTCCAACAACAGTTACCGTTGGCCAAACAACGATCCGACGATGCTCAGGAGCGTCTGAATATCTATTTAACTCAAAAAGACACAACAGTTTTGGGAGATAGCGCGCAATCTCTATTAGAGCGCCGGACAAATTTGGAATCTCAGTATGCCACGATCAAATTGGAGGAAGAGCAACTAAGGAGACGCTACCGATCAGAACATCCAACTTTAAAAGACCTCATACTTCGAAAATCACTGATTGAGACCAATATTTCTTCTGTAGAGGACGAAATTTCAAATCTACCAGAAGCTCAACGAGACATATATAACAAAAGTCAAGACGTTGAAATTGCCCAAGAAATATACAGGCAATTCCTAAACAGATATCAAGAGCTTGAGATTGCTAAAGCATCCACAATTGGAAGTGTTAGAATAATTGATCATGCAGTCCGCAATTCAAATCCAATAGCACCCAAAACTCTCAAAACAATAATCATAGGAATGGGCATAGGCGCAGCTATAGGCGTAGTTATAGCTGCTTTTCTTTTCATCTTCCGGCAGACTATTAAGACGCTATCGGATTTAGATTCGCTTAACTTACCACTCTATGGGGTAGTGGGAAGAGTTACGGGGCTTTCAGAGGGAAGATTAAGGCAGAAACAAGTTGGCAAGCGGTTATCGGAATTAGATGGACAACAAATTGCAAAAGAAGCTTTCAAATCAATTCGTACGAGCTTACATTTTGGATTAGCCGACAAAAGTCCGAAAGCGGTGGCGATTACCTCTGCCCAACCTGCAGACGGTAAAAGTTTTGTATCATACAATATCGCAGAATCTATTGCAGACTCTGGACTAAAGACTGTTTTCATCGACACAGATATGCGACGAGGATACATTCATAGAATTTTTAACATTCCAGATAAAGAACTAGGTTTGTCAGATTATTTAGCCGGCAGTGCCTCAATAGACGAAATTTGCCAATTAATTCCAAACACTAATCTCGTTATTATCCCCCGCGGAAAAATTCCCCCAAACCCCTCAGAATTATTGATGTCAAGAAGGTTCTCTGATCTGGCTGAAAAACTAGATCAAGCTTTCGACGTTGCAATCTACGATACGGCTCCCGTACTCGCCGTTACTGACCCGACCATCGTTTTCCGAAAAGCGTCAATTCGCTTAGCTCTGGTTCGACAAGGAAAGACTGAGATAGGAGCTATCAAAGCGGTGAAAGACATTTGCAGTCAACAACAAGTAGATTTGGACGGCTTAATTGTGAATGATTTTAGCGATAAGAAGGCTAGAGGATATGGGTATGGGTATGGGTATGGGTACGGGTATGGGTATGGGTATGGGTATACCAGCAAATATCAATATCATGACCGCAAGGATTAAATGTATTTCATCTATTATTTTTTTGAGAAGTTGAAAATAAAACACCAATAACCTGCTTATTATTGGAGTTATGCTGTAAGGGCGTTGTATATTGTTTCGACGAGCAGATTGTATTCTCTTTGGTTACCAAGTCCCCCACCCGCCATCCACAGACAAGACGTGCCCTGTTACGTATGCAGACAGATCTGACGCCAAGTATGCTACGGCTCCACGGAAATCATCTTCCGTCGCCATTCGCTTTAAAGGAGTGCGCTTCTCATATTGCTCTACAAAGCTCTTTGGCTGTCCTCGAGCTATTCCCCCTGGAGAAATTACATTAGCTCGCACACCTGGAGCAAGTGTAGTTGCTAACCACCTAGTGAACTGGATCAATCCACCTTTCGAAGCTCCATAAGCGGCCGGATTAGCCATAGCCGTACCCTCGTAAAGGCTATAATCAGGTCCCCATATTCCGTAGATTGATCCAATATTAATAATACTTCCTCCAGGACCATTTTTCAGAGAAGAAGAAAAAAGTTGGCAAAGATGGAAACTAGCGGTGAGATTCACCTCTAACGCCCTTCGCCAAGTTTCAACGCTTTGTTGCTCAAATGGCTCAGCCCATCCAGTCAATCCTGTAGTACCAACAAATGCCGCGTTATTAATGAGGACAGACAATCCTTCTTTTGCGACAAACTCGTGTAGGGCAGTACGATCATTACTATTCTCTAAGTCACAATCGAAAGTCGTTACATTTGTTTTACGCCGTTTTGAGATCTCCTCTGCAACTTTTTGCGTCGCCGCTCCGGGAACATCAACTAGGATCAATTCTGCACCAAGTTCCGCCAGGCTGTCGGCCATTGTACTACCCAAATACCCAGCACCCCCTGTAATTAAGGCTCGGCGCCCCTTCATATCCATTAGAGCCTTAAGATCCCTCATATTGATTTGACCCTTTGGTTCATAAGAAATTCAGCTATGGCAAAATCATGAGGGGTATCAATGTCTATCGCCCTTTCAACAGGCACACTTATGGACTTCACTATTCCATCAAATAGCCGATTATTTTCCAGGATAAAGTGCGGGTTAGCAACGTAGGCAACGGTTGTAATATCCCAAACAGAGGGCGCGTCCTGCCTTCGATTTATAAAACCAGAAAACTCATTAACAAGCCTTACAGTCCCATCACTCTCGGTTGTCACCATGTTAAACCAAGGATTACGATGGGCCTCTGTAACCGCTAAAACAACATCTGCTCCCCCTTCATTATAAGTTGAAATACACGCCCTTATATCATCAGGAAGGCGAAGAGGCGCTGTAGTTGGCACTGAGATAAAGGGATCTGGAAATTCACCCTCAATATCCCGCAAAGTCAAAAGAGCGTGCCTCCAAGAATCCCATTCCGAAGCATTGTCACTTGCTAAGTTCTTAGGCCGGATAAAAGGAACCTCTGCACCAAATTCACGAGCGATATCAGCAATATCTGGATCTTCTGTAGAAACAACCACGCGTTTAACTTCCGAAACCTTAAGAGCTGTTTCGATTGCCCAAGCAATAAGAGGCTTCCCCGCTAAAACTTTTATGTTCTTTCGAGGAAGTCCCTTCG
>Ga0181589_10004177_pt1 | contig 11548 bp, 10 predicted proteins | sample 071ome_25_FD_132444 | JGI IMG/M metagenome (GOLD analysis project Ga0181589, IMG submission 132444) | Coastal salt marsh microbial communities from the Groves Creek Marsh, Skidaway Island, Georgia - 071410BT metaG (megahit assembly) | ecosystem: Environmental > Aquatic > Marine > Intertidal... | reverse complement strand
GGGTTGAAATTTTCCTGTTTGGATTCACCCTCAATCGCCTGAGCGCAATAAAAGTATGTAGAGCGCACGCGAGCGAAGCGACCTAACAGGAGATACCGGGCGATAAAATCGCCAAATAATTAATCCAATTTTCGTTTAGGAATTTTCCGTAAATGGCTAGAAATGTTCAGGGCGAGCCTTACACCAGGGTTTCGGCTGAGGAAGCAAACGACATGGTCAACGCCGGCGAGGGCGTTGTGGTAGATGTTCGCAGGGACGATGAATACCAGGCAGCGCACGTTAAAGGTGCACTGTGGATCCCGGTTGATGACATCATTCCTCGCTTCGATGAGCTCCCAAAAGAAGGAAAGCTGCTGTTCATTTGCGAAGTCGGGGCACGCTCCGGTCTCGCTGCCGAATACGCCGCAGCGATGGGCGCAGATTCTGACCGCCTGTTTAACGTCGAAGACGGCACAAGCACGTGGATCAATAAGGGCTTGCCTTACTCCACCGGCGAAGAGAAGTAATAACCAACCGGTTCTTATCTAAGCACGGAGTCCTTTTCTCTTGAAAATCCTCGTCGTAGGTTCGGTTGCATACGATGCAGTCGAAACCCCTGCAGGCAAACGCGAGTCACAGCTCGGTGGTTCGGCTAGCTACTTCTCTACTTCTGCAAGCTATTTCACTGAAGTTGGTCTTATCGGTGTCGTGGGTCAAGATTTCGCCCCTTATGACAAAGAAATGTTCGAGTCCCATGGCATCGACACTTCCGGGTTGATCGAAGCAGACGGTAAAACCTTCCGTTGGGCGGGCGAGTACATGGAAGACATTAACGAGGCGGTGACGCTGGAAACCCAGCTAAACGTCTTCGGTGATTTCGAGCCTGAACTTTCCGAAGCCCACGCCAATGCTCCGTATCTGTTCCTGGCGAACATCGATCCGACATTACAAATGAATGTACTCAACTCGATGAACCAGCGACCAAAGATGATTGCGCTAGACACCATGAACCTGTGGATCGACATTGCTCGTTCTCAGCTGCTGGATGTAATCGGCAAGGTCGACACCCTCCTCATTAACGAAGGAGAGGCAAAACAGCTGACTGAACAGGAGCATCTCCCAGATGCCGCAGCCGCAATCATTAGCCAGGGTCCCGATGCGACAGTTATAAAGCGCGGAGAATACGGTGCTGCCCTGTTCGGTCAGGGCTTCTCGTTTGCCGCACCTGCCTACCCACTGGAACGAGTCATTGACCCTACCGGTGCCGGTGATTCATTTGCCGGTGGCTTCATGGGCTATCTCGCGTCTGTCGACAAAGTAAACGAGGAAACCCTCAGGACAGCAGCGATAGCTGGAAGCACAATGGCATCGTTCGCCGTCGAAGATTTCGGTCTCGACCGAATCAAAAACCTAACCCAGGAGGACATCAAAGGCCGATTCAAGGCTTTTGAAGACCTAACTCGATTCAACTCTCTGGCATAGCTTGAGCATTTGCTACAGGGTATAAAAAGATAGTTGTTCAACCCCTCGGGCTGACGGCGAGAAGGCGCCCATCGTCCGGACCAAAAACAGAAAAAAGCCAACCAACTAGACACTGTTGAAACAGTCCGGAGCGAAAATGGAATACGACATTAAAGACATTGGCCTTGCCAGTAAGGGTCAACTTCGAGCCGAATGGGCAGAGCGTGAAATGCCTGTCCTGCGAACCATCAAAGAAAGGTTCGCTAAAGAACAGCCACTCAAGGGAATAAAACTCGCTGGGTGTCTCCACATCACAGCTGAGACCGCTAACCTCGCCCACACCCTGAAAGCAGGTGGAGCAGAGCTAACCCTCTGCGCTTCAAACCCGCTTTCGACACAGGACGATATTGCAGCTCACCTGGTTGATTCTGGAATCCCTGTTTTCGCTACAAAGGACGAAGACAACGAAACCTACTACCAGCACATGTCAGCAACTGTCGACACCGGCCCGCAGATCACCATGGACGACGGTGCCGACGTTGTCGCTATGCTCCACAGCGAAAAGCAGCATCTCCTTAAAGACGTAATCGGTGGAATGGAAGAAACCACCACAGGTGTTATTCGTTTGAAGGCGCTTCACGGCCAGGGCAAGCTCGCTTACCCGATCGTCGCTGTGAACGACTCACAGACGAAGCACATGTTCGACAACCGTTACGGCACAGGCCAGAGCTCGATCGACGGAATCATCCGTGCGACCAACATGCTCATTACAGGAAAGACCGTTGTAACAATCGGCTACGGCTGGTGCGGCAAGGGTTTCGCAATGCGAGCGAAGGGCATGGGAGCCCACACAATCGTGTGTGAAGTAGACCCTGTACGAGCACTCGAAGCTGTCATGGACGGTCACCAGGTCATGTCGATGAACGAGGCATGCAAAGTTGGTGACATCTTCCTGACGGTTACCGGTGGAATGAGCGCGATCGATAAGCATCACTTCGAGAACATGAAGGATGGTGCAGTTGTTGCGAACTCAGGTCACTTCAACGTTGAGATTAACGTGGAGTCACTTGAAGAAATGTCCGAAGCCCGACGCGAAGTTCGAGATTTCGTCGACGAGTACACCCTCGAAGACGGTCGAAAAATCTTCCTTCTCGCACAGGGTCGACTCATCAACCTCGGTGCAGCCGAAGGCCACCCTCCAAGCGTGATGGACATGAGCTTCGCCAACCAGGCACTCGCTGGTGAATACATCGTGAACAACCACTCGAAACTTGATGCAGGCGTGTACACCCTTCCAGAGGAAGTCGACACCGACATCGCAAGCATCAAGCTCGGAGCCATGGGAATGAGCTTCGACGTGTTGACTCCTGAACAGGACAGGTACCTGAACAGCTGGGAGTCTGGCACTTAACCCAAATTCAACTGGGTAACTGGCTAAAATGACCCCGGTTCGCTGACTAATAGCGAGCCGGGGTCAATCTAAAGACACGGATTACACAACCTAAACATGGCAAACACAAACTATTTGCTCACCTCGGAATCGGTTTCCGAAGGTCATCCAGACAAGATGGCCGACCAGATTTCTGATGGTGTGCTCGACGCTCTCCTGTCACAAGATCCGATGAGCCGAGTGGCATGCGAAACGTCTGTCACAACCGGACTGGTTCTCGTGTTCGGTGAAATCACAACAAAGGCAGATGTCGACATTCGCGGCATCGTCCGCGACACCATTCGAAAGATTGGTTACGACGACCCTGCATACGGTTTCGACTGCGACGGTTGTTCGGTCTTGATTGCTCTCGACGAACAGTCCTCAGATATTTCTGCTGGTGTAACGGAAGCACTAGAGGTCCGTGGCGAAGCCAGTGCCGATGAAGTTGGCGCTGGTGACCAGGGAATGATGATTGGATACGCATCCAATGAAACCCCAGAACTCATGCCACTTCCTATTTCGCTGGCACACCGATTGACCAAGCGCATGACTGATGTTCGACGAAATGGTATTGTCCCGTACCTTCGACCGGACTCGAAGAGCCAGGTAACCATCGAGTACACCGAAGACCACAAGCCTGTTCGAGTCGACACAGTTGTTATTTCAGTCCAGCACGACCCAGACGTGACCAACCAAAAGATCGCTGCTGATATACAGCAACACGTTATTCGGGAAGTAATTCCTGCAGACCTGCTGGACGCCGACACCAAGTACTACATCAACCCATCGGGCCGGTTCGTAATTGGTGGCCCGGTTGGTGACGCAGGTTTGACCGGACGAAAGATAATCGTCGATACCTACGGTGGAAGCGCACGACATGGCGGTGGTGCATTCTCAGGCAAGGACCCGACGAAGGTTGACCGATCGGGTGCGTATGCTGCTCGATGGGTAGCAAAGAACCTCGTTGCTGCAGGTCTTGCTGATCGTGCCGAAGTACAGGTTTCCTACGCCATTGGAGTTTCAACTCCAATTTCGATTCAGGTGGACACCAAGGGAACTGGCAGGGTCGCTGAAAGCGAAATTGTTGAGCTAGTCAAAAAGCACTTCGATCTTCGCCCACAGGCGATCATTGACAACTTTAACCTCCGCCGACCGATCTACCAGCAAACCGCTGCCTACGGGCACTTTGGTCGTGAAGACCTGAACTTGCCGTGGGAAGAGTTAAACAAGGTAGAAGCCCTCAAGGGTTAGAAATCTATCCCTTCTCCTTCGGGAGAAGGTTAGGTTGAGGGGATATAAATCTTCGGGGAGAATTGGCAGTCGTCGATTCTCCCGCACCCCTCCCCTCTCCCGTTAGGAGAGGGAGTGAAATCGTTTCAGGAGTCGACATGACACGCCCCCAGATCAGTTTTGGAACCGATGGTTGGAGAGCGATCATCGCCGACGAATTCACTTTTCAAAACGTCCGCGCGTGCGCCATCGCTGTTTCGCTTCATCTACTGGAGAACGGTGAATCTTCGCGCGGTGTTGTAGTTGGATATGACACCCGGTTCGGATCCAAACGATTCGCTTCCGCGGTTGCCGAAGAACTTACCGGTTACGGAATCGACGCCAGGGTTTTCGATGTGCCCGCACCGACTCCTGCTTGCAGTTTTTCTGTAGTTGATCACGGCGCTGCAATTGGTGTGATGATCACGGCGTCCCACAACCCGCCTGAATGGAATGGCTTCAAGGTCAAATCATCGGCCGGGAGTTCTGCCCCACCTGAAGAAGTGGCGAGGATCGAATCTCATCTTGCCGACGTTCTGGCTGGAACTGCGAAAGCCCCGTCTTCTCGTGCTGCGGGCAGTTCGGAAACCTTCGAAGTCATTCCTCCATACCTCACACAATTAGAGCGAGTTATCGACCTCGCTCCAATCAAGTCATCGAAGCTCAAAGTAGTTGTCGATGCGATGCACGGAAGTGGCGCAGGCATCATTCCGGCGGTGCTGGGCGGCGGATCCATCGAAGTCATCGAGATTCGCTCAAACCCGGACCCTTCGTTCCCGGGCATGAATCAGCCCGAACCGATCGAATACAACGTCAAACCGTTGTCTGCTGCTGTTGTCGAACATGAGGCAGACGTGGGTATTGCCCTTGATGGTGACGGTGACCGAGTAGGCATCGTCGACGAACACGGTAACTATTTCTCTACGCTTGAGGTCTTTTCACTCCTCACCGACCATTTCATGGGACGTCGTAACGAAACAGGCGGAGTTGCTTGCACAATCACAATGTCCTCAATGGTCGACAAGCTGTCTGCGAAGTACGGAGAACCGGTTTATCGCACACCAGTTGGGTTTAAGTACGTTGGGCCAACAATGCTCGACAACGGGTGTTCGATGGGTGGAGAGGAAAGTGGCGGTTACGCATTTAAGGGTCATGTACCGGAACGAGACGGATCACTTTCAGGACTGCTGTTCCTGGAAGCGATGGTCATGAGCGGCAAATTACCGTCACAATTGCTTTCGGAGCTTCACGAAAGCATCGGTTTCCATACCTTCCGACGCGAGGATCGGGCTTATGCTAGATCAGATCGAGAGAAGGTCACTCAGTCTGTATCCGCTCTAGCGCCGGATTCCCTTGGAGGCCTAAATGTTGAGAGTATTGATCGACAGGACGGAGTCAGGTTGAACCTAGCTGGTGGTTCTTGGGCTGTAGTTCGAATGTCCGGCACAGAACCGCTCCTGAGGTTGTACGCCGAAGCCGGAAGTCAGGAGGAAGTAAACGCTATCCTCACCGATTTGAATAGATCCGTAGGCGCCTAACCAGCCCACAACCTTTGAAAAACCTCATCGCGCCAGTTGTATTAATGAAGATTAGGCCCGCTCGTAGCTAAATGCCCTGCCCCATACTGGGGTAGTTAGAAGCCTGTGCTGATCTGGCAGAAGTCGGAGAAACTCCGAATACGCGACTAAGTGACAAAGTCAAGATTGAAGCTAACGCTTTTGGTACCGAGGGTGGGACTCGAACCCACACGCCATGTTACTGGCCGCGGGGTTTAAGCCCGCTGCGTCTGCCATTCCGCCACCCCGGCATTTATTTAATGAAGGCGTTACATTGTCGCAAACGGACTAAGATTTGCCATAGGTTTCAGCCAGACTTTGTATAGTCTGGCAAGTCTGGTCGTTGAATACGACAAATATTTTGAATGCCTCTGGGGGTTCAGTCTGGATGGAAAAGTCTCAAAACGCCATCGGAATCATCGGTGGAACAGGTCTTTACGAAATAGATGGTTTTGAGAATGCTCAATGGGTGAAAGTGGAATCAGCGTTCGGTGAGCCGTCTGATGAGCTGCTGATCGGTACCTACAAGGGATACCGTCTTGTTTTTCTCCCCCGACACAGACGTGGGCACAAAATTCCGCCCACCGAAATCAATTACCGTGCCAACATTGAGGCCCTAAAACGGGCCGGAGTTGACCGCATCGTATCTTTCTCAGCAGTCGGTTCTCTCAGAGAAGAATACAAGCCCGGTGATTTCATGATCGTAGATCAGTACATAGATCGCACGTTCGCACGGGAAAAAACTTTCTTTGGGACTGGTTTCGTTGCACACGTTTCAATGGCAGACCCAGTTTGCTCAGCCACGAGCAAAGTGATTGCTGAATCAGCTGAAGAGCTCGGGCTATCTTACTCGGTCGGTGGAACGTATTTAGTCATGGAAGGTCCGCAGTTCTCTAGTAGGGCAGAGTCAGAGTGGTATCGTCAGATCGGATGTGATGTGATTGGTATGACCAACATGCCAGAGGCAAAGTTGGCCCGAGAAGCCGAATTGGCATACGCAACAGTAGCGATGGTTACAGACTACGACTGCTGGCATAACGAGCACGATGACGTTTCTGCGACATCTATCCTTGAAGTTCTGCATTCGAACACTGTTCATGCAAAAGAGCTAGTCTCTGCGATCGTTCCAAAATTAGGGGCGCTGGAAGCACCGTTTGAATCCGGCGCTCACACTTCCCTCGAACATGCCATAGCTACCGCACCTGACGACCGTGATCCAGAAATGGCTGCAAAGTTGTCCGTTATAGCTGGACGAGTTCTCAATAAGCCTGGCTGGTAGGTTTTCGTTGTGACTAGTGACGACAAATCCCGACACATCCGTTGCAAGAAACAACTCACTGAGTATGGCGAGCAGGTTGGTAGAGATCCCTCTCGTTCAGAAGGAGCACGACTTTGGGACGATGCATCTTTAGCTAAGATTGTCAACCAAAACTATGTAGCAGCTACCGAGCGTTGGAGTGCCAAGTAACAGTTGGAACTCTGGATTCTTGCCGCGCTAGGCAACCCGCTCATATTCTCGATCGTCACGCTTATAGATAAGCGAGTCCTCTCTGGATTCCAACTCCAACTACCCAGCTTCAACCTGTTCGTTGGTGGTAGCCAGGGTGTGTTCGGATTAACCGTGCTGCTGTTCAGCTTCCCGAGCGGTGTCGAATTCACGATCCTTGCACAAGCGTGGTCAATCGGGTTTCTCCAGGGCATCAGCCTGATTTTCATGTTTTGGATGCTGAAGCGGGAAGACCCGTCCCGCGTTATCCCGGCAATGCAGACCGTCCCAATTTACGTGGCTTTTCTCGCCTGGATCATATTCAGTGAAAGCTTGAGCGCCCCGCAATGGGCTGCAGTGTTCCTCGCGGTCGGAGGAAGCGTTCTTGCATCGGTCAAAGCATCGGATGCCGGTGGCACTGGCGGGTTCGCTTTCCAGCCCGTTTTCTTACTTCTCGCAGTTGGAGCCTTGCTAATGGCGAGTTCTCAACTCATAACCAAAGGCATCGTCGACGATTTATCTACCTTGCACATCGTGTCATTCCGGGGTTCGGGGCTGTTCTCTGTGATGTGGTTGGTCTTCGCTCGTCCGAGTTACATACGGGGATTAGGAGCGTTCCTCAAGCAGCCCAAACGTGCACCTTGGCTAATCCTTGCCGAAGGAATCATGCCGTTCAATGGTCACCTGTTGATTACCTACGCGATCGGGATTGGGCCAGTGTCACTGGTATCTGCACTGGGTGGTGCCAGGCCGATTTTCGTGTTCAGCATGAGCGTGCTAGGAGCATGGCTTGCTCCGAGCGTCATTTACGAACGGTTCAGTCGACGCGACGTACTGTTGAAGTTGTCATCAGCGAGTCTGGTTGTCTTCGCAGTTGCGCTGATTTCACTGAGCTAAACCAGCTCGAAATCCAGATTCAGTTCTGCCTTGATCGAATCGAACCATCGAATAACTTCCCCGTGATACGGAATCCCATCACGCATACGGATTTCTATTTCTTCGGCTTCAGGAAGACCCGCGTAAACCACTCGATCATGGCCAGGCGCAGGTTTGGTGTTTTTGAGACCACCCAGGAAGTCGTCCATGTCGTCCTTGAACTTTTCTGGGTCAGTAAATCCGTCGATCTTTATCGCCTGAACGTAGTGTCCCATGATCGTTCGCGGCTTCATTGGTAGCAGGAACCCGGCGCCCATTCCCGAAAGAATCGTCGACATAATTTCTGAGGCGGCGGCGAATCCATATCCCTTATGCGAACCCTGTTCTCGTGTTCCACCGAACGGCAAGATCATAAAATCGTCTGGAAGCGGCGTTTCTTCCATGATTGGAGCACCATCGGAACCGGCAACCCACGCAGGATCCATTGGTGCACCAATTCGCTGTGCCAAGCGTAATTTGTTGCCTGCAACCTGAGTTGTCGCAACATCAAACACGAACGGCGCTTCGTTTCGAGCCGGCGCCGCCCATGCCCATGGGTTCGTCGCGAACCTAACTTCGCCCGCATGGGTCGGAACCATTGAAAGCGGGTTTCCTGCCGTGGTCGTGATGCCGATCATGTCGTGTTCCAACGGCATCATCGAGTGGTAGGCCAACATTCCGATGTGTCGCGAATTGTGGACCGTTACCGCACCAATGCCGTGCTTATCAGCTTTTTCGATCGCCATTTCCATGGCCTTTGGGAGGACATGCAATCCAAGACCTTCATCTCCATCGATATTTGCGGTGACATCGGTTTCTCGAGTTACTCGCAAGTTTGGCGTCGGATTAATCTCTTGATCTCCGTACATTTGCACGTAGACCCTAAGCTGGTTGGATACACCATGCGACTCACAACCTCGCAAGTCGGATGTCATGAGAACATCGGCTGAAAGTGCAGCGTCTTCTGGAGATTGACCACACTTCTCAAAAATTATTCGAGTCGCTTCTCGCATCTTCTCGTGCTGTACGTAAACACGATCTTTTTCCGGTACTAAAAAGCGTTCGAGCATTCGGTCGTCCCTGACTTCCTGGATCAGTCGCGATACGCGACTCGGTTTGATTGCGAAAGTTCAGCATGAACGCTAATCAATGGCAAATCAATACCCTTGGAAGGCAGCACCTTAATATGAGGAGTGTTAGAGCTGGTGATTTACGCCTCGACAGCGTGCTTCTTGGCTCCCTTGATGCGCCCACGTTCGTGCTGGCTCAAGATCATCTTTCGTACACGAATGCTGGTCGGGGTGACCTCAAGGCACTCATCTTCCATGATGAACTCAAGTGCCTGCTCAAGCGAAAGCTTTTTGTGCGCATCAAGGTGTTGCGTGTGATCTGATCCGGCGGCCCGCATGTTCGTTGCCTTCTTGGCTTTGACCGGGTTTACATCCATGTCTTGCGGTCGAGGGTTTTCACCAATGATCATGCCCTCGTAGACCTCGGTGCCGGGAGCAATAAACAGATGCCCACGTTCTTGGATATTGAGCAGCGAGTAGGTGGTTGCAGCACCACGTCGGTCAGCGATCAAGCTTCCGGTTGGACGTGATCGCATTTCACCGTGCCATCGCTCATAACCTTCAAATACGTGGTGCGCCAATCCTGCACCTCGTGTCTCTACAACGAACTCGTTATTGAAGCCAATGAGTCCACGAGCTGGAATGACGAAGTCCATTCGAACTCGACCTTGTCCGTGGTTGACCATGTTGGTCATCTTGCCTTTTCGGTGAGCAAGCATTTGGGTCACTGCACCGAGGTGCTCGTCGTCAATATCGACAGCGAGCCTCTCCATCGGCTCGTGAAGTTTGCCGTCAACCATTTTGGTAACTACTTCAGGCTTGCCGACAGTTAGTTCGTAACCCTCACGCCGCATCGTTTCGACCAGTACGGCGAGCTGAAGTTCGCCTCTCCCCTGGAATATCCACGAGTCAGGGCGTTCCGAAGGAAGGATTTTGATCGAAACGTTTCCGATTAACTCTCGGTCGAGTCGGTCTTTCACCATTCGGGCAGTGAGCTTGTTCCCCTCCTGTCCGGTGAGTGGTGACGTATTTATTCCGATGGTTGCCGAAAGGCTTGGTTCATCAATTCGAATAACAGGGAGTGGGCGGGCGTCTTCTTCATCGGCGAGAGTTTCACCAATCGTTACATCCGGCATTCCTGCGACAGCAATTACTTCGCCCGGACCTGCCTCATCAGCAGGCACACGTTCGAGTCCTTCAGTCACATACAGTTCAGTGATCCTTGCGCGGTCAATTGAACCGTCTACACGGCAGTGAGAAATGAACTGGTCTTTCTTGATCGTTCCCTGGTGAACTCTGCATATGGCGAGTCGTCCTACGTAAGGCGAAGCGTCGAGGTTGGTGACGTGCGCCTGGAGCGGATGTTCGTCGTCGAACTCAGGTGATGGGATGTGACCGAGCAGAAGTTCGAAAAGAGGCTTTAGATCCGTTCCTGGCTGGTCAAGATCCATCGTTGCAACGCCATCGCGAGCGTTGGTGTAAATAATCGGGAAGTCGATCTGGTCTTCGTTCGCATCGAGGTCGATGAAAAGCTCGTAAACCTCGTCGACTACTTCTGCAATTCGTGCGTCTGGTCGGTCGATCTTGTTGATCACAAGAATCACCGAGAGGTTTGCTTCAAGCGCTTTCTTCAGCACGAACCGAGTCTGGGGAAGCGGACCTTCACTTGAGTCGACGAGCAAAAGAACACCGTCGACCATTGCCAGTCCGCGTTCTACTTCTCCACCGAAGTCGGCGTGACCCGGAGTGTCGATGATGTTGATCTTAGTGTCGCCCCAACGAACAGCTGTGTTCTTGGCAAGGATCGTGATGCCCTTCTCTTTTTCAAGATCCATCGAGTCCATTACGCGTTCTTCGAGTTCCTTATGAGACTCGACAGAACCGGACTGTTTGAGCATTGCGTCGACCAATGTGGTCTTGCCGTGATCGACGTGAGCGATGATCGCGACATTACGCAAATCGTTACGAGAAGTTTGTGTCATCAGGGTTTTCACTCGTCGCAGCGATAAACGTCTGCGCGGCGGTGCCTTCGTTTGGCGACTACTGGAAATTAGTGACTATCTTTCGAGAATAACATCCAAATACGAATTCGACAGTAAACCTTTGGTTTATTTATTCGATTAGTTGCACCTATCCTGAATTTCGTAGGCAGTCTTCTCAAACGGTAGTGATCGACCTCCGCCATATTTGATCGACAAAAGTAAATAAACGATCAACCACGGGACCACCAGCCACGTGATCTGATCTCGCCAGTGCTTCGCTTCGTGCTGCTGAACGCACTCGTCATCCCAAACATGCGGTTCGTAAAACACCAGTGGCCAGACGGTCGTGGCATATACCCGGCTTGGAAATGGCGGTGGAATTTTTGGAACACGTGTTT
>Ga0181589_10004172_pt1 | contig 11553 bp, 8 predicted proteins | sample 071ome_25_FD_132444 | JGI IMG/M metagenome (GOLD analysis project Ga0181589, IMG submission 132444) | Coastal salt marsh microbial communities from the Groves Creek Marsh, Skidaway Island, Georgia - 071410BT metaG (megahit assembly) | ecosystem: Environmental > Aquatic > Marine > Intertidal zone... | reverse complement strand
TCTCTCGCCGGATCTCTCGCCGGATCTCTCGCCGGATCTCTCGCCGGATCTCTCGCCGGATCTCTCGCCGGATCTCTCACCGGATCTCTCACCGGATCTCTCACCGACTCACTCGCAATACGCGCTTCGCTCGCTCTCGCCAGCGCCGCCGCGTCATGATCGGTGCCGCGCTCGTCACCGATCCTCGCATGATCGTCCTGGACGAGCCGCTGTCCGGTTTGGACTCGTACAACGCGCTCATCGTCACCCAGACACTCAGATCGCTCGCCGATAAGGGACGGGTCGTCCTCTACTCGCTGCACCAGCCGAGCAACGACATATTCACCTCGTTGGACGACGCCATCTTCATGGCTCACGGGCGTATCGTCTACCAAGGCCCGCCTGAAGACTGCCTCAAGTCGTTGCACGACGCCGGCGTCGACACGAGCGGCGCCATCAAGACCAACGGCCTGGCCGATACGATGTTGTACGCATTGAACGATCCTATGACCTGCGAAAAGCTCATTCGCGCTTCGAGCACCGAGGTTGCCGAGAATGGGGCGACTGGGACGACCGGGACGACCGGGACGACTGCGACGATCGGCTCGTCGTCGTCGATCAAGTCTGCGTCGCCCTCCATCGCGCTGCAGACGAGCACCGTGTTCTGGCGCACCCTCACGGACGTGTGGAGGAACAAGTCCCTGCTGCTCTTGCACGTCTGTATCGCTATCGCGGCCGGACTCATCATGGGCGGGCTGTTCTTCGAGCTGGGATACGACACGCAGGGCGTTCAGGTTGGTATCGATCGCGAATGGCGTGCGCTCGCTCTTGGCACGCCCCGACTCTCTCACTCGCGCTTCGGCCTTTGCGCTTTGTGCTTCACTCGTTCGCCAGGGACGCTACGGCGGCATCTTCGTCAGCCTCTGCTTCCTGGCCTTCACCAGCCTGACGACCATCGATCTCTTCATGGCCGAGCGGGATGTTGTCACCGCCGAGGTGAACAGCGGCCTCTACCAGGGATGGGTCTACGTCATGTGCAAGCTCGTCGTGGACGGGCTGTTGCTGCGGGCGTTGCCGGCTGCTCTCTATGCGGTGCCCTTCTACTGGATGGCGGGATTCCGGGCCGAGGCATCGCCCTGGTTCTCGTTCCTGTTCACGCTCATGCTCTTCTCGCTGTGCATCGGCGCCCTCTCCATTCTCGTGGGTATTGACCTCGACCGTCGTGCGATCGCTCGCTCGCACGCCCCGCCTCTCTCACTCGCGCTACGCACTTCGATCGTTCTCCAGGTCGTCATCCTGAGCAAAACGGCCGGGACGGCGTCCTTCGTCATGAACACCGTGCTGCTGTTCCAGCTCGCGTTCACGGGCTTCCTGGTCAACGTCGACTCGATCAGTCCCGTGCTCCGCTGGATCCACTGGCTCAGCCAGTTCTTCTACGCATTCGAGGCGATGATTCAGAACGAGCTTAATGGCGGCCGATACGATTTGGTCTTGACGGCCCCCGGGATCAACCCCGTCAACCTGCCCGACACGGCGGGCGAGGTGTTCATCGACACCCTGGGCTACGACACGACGACCAGCACCCGCAACATCGGCATCCTGATCGCCTACTACTACGGATATTGCGGACTGGCCGCCATCGCCTTCTATGCGAAGAGCCGCCTCGGCATGCGGCTGATGAATTGAGTTTTCAGACATGTTGGTTCCGCTGGTTCCGCTTGACGACGTGGTGCTCCCGTACACTTCGGTTCGGATAGACTTGGAGGAAAGGGCGGAAGGTTTCGCTCGGTGGGTGGCATCCTTCTCCGAGCACGGAAAGAAATGCGTGCTCGCCTTCGTCCGAACCGAGACGGGAGGATCGGACCACGGGGCTGTGTACCACCCTGTGGGCCTCTTTGCGCGCGTCGTCGAGGTCTCGATATCGTCGTCCAGCTCCAACGGCCCGCCGCGCGATACGGGTTACTGCGTGCTCGAGACCCACCATCGCGTCGCCATCCCGGCGGACGCCGTCCGGGATGTCGACCAGTTGGTGGAGCCTAGACCGTTCAAGAACGCCCTCGGCAACGCTAGAAACGTGAAACGCCTGATGGCACGGCTCGAAGCCATGCTCGACACGTCAAACGCTACGTTGAAGCGGCTCTTGAGGGACGTCGACCCACACCTCGACGTCTTGGCATCCGTGGTCTTTGCCGGCGCAGACCGATCAGAGAAGCTCCAGCTGTTGGAGGCATCGACCGAGAAGCGTCTCGAGATGGTCGTTTCGATGCTCGAGAGGCAGCAGGGACGCCAGCGCCAACACCAACGCCGACCGACGGACGAGCGGGCTGCCAAGTATCTGGCCATGCTGGAGGAGCGGGGCGCGAACGAAGAGACGGTCAACGCCATCAAGTCGGAACTCAAGAAGCTCCACGCGATGAACGAGATGCATCCCTTCTACAGCGGACAGATCGCCTACCTCGAGGTCGTGTCATCAATTCCGTGGAACGTGATCAAAGCAAAGCGCGACCTCAGCCTCCTCGAGGTTCGCAGCGTGCTCGACGCCCATCATCATGGCATGGGAGATGTCAAAAAGCGCATCGTCGAGTACGTGGCCGTCATGAAGATGTTGCGTCGGGTGAATGCATCCGCGGCCTCTCCGCCGCCGATCCTGCTGCTCGTGGGCCCGCCGGGGACGGGCAAGACGTCGATCGCCAAGTCGATCGCGGCGTGCCTCGACAAGAAGTTCGAGCGGCTGAGCCTCGGCGGCGTGTCCGACGAAGCGGAAATCAGAGGTCATCGACGCACGTACATCGGCTCGTTCCCCGGGCGGGTGGTGAACGCGCTGAGACAGAGCGGCGTCTCGGATCCATTGATCCTCGTCGATGAGATAGACAAAGTCTCTAGGGACGGGAGATCGCGGGGCGACGTGTCGTCTGCGCTGCTCGAGTTGCTCGATCCCGAACAGAACGGGCGGTTCAAAGACCACTACGTCAACTTGCCCGTCGACGTCTCCAGGGTGACGTTTGTTTGCACGGCCAACACGCTCGACACGGTGCCCGCGCCGCTGATCGACCGATGCGAGGTCGTCGAGCTTTCGAGCTATACGACGGCTGAAAAGCGCGCGATCGCACGGAAGTACCTGCTTCCCGACGTCCTGAAGCAGTGCGGGCTCGACGAGGCGGATCTGCGGCTCAACGACGAGGGACTCGACGCGCTGATAAACGAATACACCCGGGAAGCCGGCGTGCGAGGCCTGCGGCAGGTGCTGGATGCGGTGGCGAGGCATGTCGTGGTGTCGCGCCTGACCCTTCCATCTGTCGGAGCGCGGACAGCCTCCGGCGCTGTGTCTGTCGACGACCTGCACGCCATCCTCGGCCCGCCAAAGTACTCGCATCCGAAGGACGACCTGTACTCGAGCCCCTCAGGGGCGACCACGGGGCCGACCACGACCCCGAGCGCCGTCGGCTACGCGGTCGGGCTCGTGTGGACGCCAGTCGGCGGCCGCTGCCTGGTGGTCGAATGCATCGATGTGCCCGGCGACAATACCTCGCCGGCACTCGTCCTCACGGGCTCTGCCGGCGACGTGCTCCAGGAGTCCGCCAAGCTTGTTCTGAGCTGGCTGCGAGCCAACATCCAGCGCCTCTCGCCGTCGTCCACGCTATCCCAAGCCTCGTCCATCCATCTCCACCTCCCCGCAGGCGCGACCAAGAAGGACGGTCCGAGCGCCGGAGTCACGATGCTGTGCGCCATATTCTCGCTCGTCACGGGCAGGCCCGTCAGACCCGGCATCGCCTTCACCGGCGAGCTCTCGCTCCGCGGCCACGTCCTGCCCGTCGGCGGCATCAAGGAGAAGCTCATCGCAGCCCACGTCTCGGGCATCCGCACCGTCGTCATCCCCAAACGGAACCTCCTCGAAGCAAACAAATGCATCGCCGACGAGCACATGCACGACATGCGGCTCGTGCCCGTCTCGTTCGCCGACGACGTCCTCGCCGAGGCGTTCGACGGGGTCCCCCTCGCCGAGAACATACGCGACGATGACACACACACCCCGTGGCTGTCATCGTCCAAGCTCTAGGGCCGGCAGTTCACGTGTCTACGATCTTTTCATTGGAAAACTCGGGAAGGGAAAGAATAACTTACTGTAGCGAGGAGTACACGTCCTTACTTGCGGACCGGCCGGCCACCAGGAGCCAACCGCTTCCTGCCCTTCACGCGCCTCGCCTTGAGCACCTTGCGGCCGCCGACGCTCGACATGCGGACGCGGAACCCGCTCACCCTCGCGCGCTTCCTCCTCGTTCCGCCCAGCGTGCATCCCAGTCCCTTCTTGTTGTTCGCCTCCACAACCAGTGTCTGCCTGCCAACCCCAGAGAGTGCCTTGCGCAGCGGGCTCACGACCAGACCTACGGTACCAAGCGAGGGTGAGCGAAATGCCGAGCGCCGAAAACACAGGACTGAGGGAGGAAGGAATCCCCGGTCGAGCGGACAATGCACCGGCGGCGCAGCCACCAATGCCCAACATCAAAGCAAACTGCCCACCAGGCGGCCCGAACGACTCGACGAACAGCCGCGACGCGACGACCAGGCACATGTAGGCTAATTCCAAGAAATCCCACCAATGGGGGCGTGACGGCCGTCCACGTACCAGCAAAGCTCGCAGTCAAGCTCTTCATCATCGAACTTCCGGTGAACTCAGACTTGAGGGCCTCAGGCCTGGCCACGCGGGCAGTCTGGACCTTGGAGAACGTCCTCCTCGGCATCACGGCCCGCGTCGCGTTGCAACGGACGGCACTTCGGAGCGTCACAGTCATGGTATACTGATGTGATGTGAGAAAATTAATGGGAAGATTGTGGACGCAATGGACCAGTCGCCGCGGTCGGATGGTCGGACTAGGACCTCAGCCGGAGCGAACGCAAGCGACCGCCCACGCCCGTCCGTCCGTCCGCATTGTGCATTGTTCGTGTTTTCGAGAAGCCGTAATGAGCTCTATTGTATCGACCACCCGTACGTGACGCCTGCCGACCACCGACGTCTCTCGTCTCTCGTCTCTCGTCTCTCTCCTCGCATGGCCGAAGCGCTTCCTCGTGGTAGAATTCGACCCACAACTCCCTATTCCTGGTACGGTGCCCGGAATGTGCTTACCTCGACGTTCTATACAACCAACAGGCGTGATCAGCGCGACGCTGAGGGCGACACGGGCATTTTCAAAGAAGCATCGGGGGTCTTCGGTCGTCGCCCGGGGAATGGACCCCGGCACCGAGCGGTCCCTCTTTGGGGAGGATTTCGGCGCGCGCGATCCCTATGCGGGGGAGATTGAGTCGAATTTCGGGGAAAAGGTGCTGGGGAACTATGACACGGAACACATCATCAAGCCGCCCGACGCGATCAAAGAGATTGCGGGGCTGACGTCGAAGAAGTGCTTGCCGAGCAGTTCGGACGCCGTGCAGCTTTTGGAGGAGAGTGAGATTAATATAATGAGGCAGATGTGTGCGGGGTGGCGCGTGGCGGCGACAGAAGAGGGCACGCAGTGTATCGTGTGCGAGTGGAAGGTGAAGAACCACGCGTCTGGGGACGAGATGGTCGCGCGGATCAACGCGATTGCGGACGCGGAGGATCATCATCCGAAGATTGATTTCGACGAGGGGATGTTGAGCGTCAAGGCGACACTGTGGACGCACTCGCGGGGGGGACTGACGATGAATGACTTCATCGTGGCGGCCAAGGTGAACGAGCTCGACTTGAGCGACCTCGAGCCGGCCAAGAGGCAGAAGTTCTGGGCTTAGAGAGATTCATTCATTCCTTTTCATAGTGTTGGGACAGGATCCGGCAGAGGCCCCTCGTCTTCGCGGGGTGGCACGCGAGCCCCTTGCTTTTGCACGCAGTCACGAGCTGGTCGAGCGACATTGTTGGGATGTGGGACCTGATGGCGGCCACGAGGGTCGCACGGTCCATTCTGCCGAAGTTCTTGACTCCAAACAGCCTCGCGTCGGCATTGAGGTCCTTCTTGAGCATGCGCTGGTGGGCATCCCGGTGGTCCTGGTTCCGGTCCTGGTCCTCCTCCTCCTCCTTCGCGGGGACTGGCTCGCGCGGTGCCGCCGCCGCCCGTACTCGTTTCCTCCCCGTCTTTCGCCCAGCATTCTTGCGCTCGTGATGGTTCTCGTGCTCGTTCTGCCGCGCATTTTCCTTGTCGCTGTTCTTGAGCCCGCCCAGAGACTGCCTCGCGACCTTGACTGTCACCCGCACGCCGACGGCCTCGACGGCCTCATCGGCGACGTCGCGCCGCCGCGTCGTCTTTGACCCGGCCCGCGTCCGCCCCTGCACATTTTTCACGACACGCGAACCTGTACGAACATCCGCTCCCTCTGTCTGTCTGTCTGTCTCTCCCTCGCACGAGTCCACGGCCTTGTTGTCCTTGTTGTCCCCCCCGAAGAATTTCTCGGCTGCCTGCCACGTCTCCCGCTCTTGCGCATCCACCATCTCACGACCATACTCGTCCGTTGAAGAAAACCTATCCGCCAGCGACAGCGTGGTGGACGAGCACGGATCCACCGAGAAAGTCGTCCCGTCCATTCGTCGGATCAAACGGGTTTCGAATCGAGATCGGAAGATCTCGGGCGCCTTTCTCCGGGAAATGGCTCGCGGACTGCCCTTCTATTGTCTACGACTACCTAGCGACTACAAAGGGAATGGAATACACAGAATACATGTGGAAATCGTTTCGGTTGACTCAAGAGTCACCGAGGCACTCGACCACAGGCTCGTCGGGAGATGATGGTCTCCCCTCCCTGCCCTGCCCTGCCCTGCCCCTTCCCATGTGCACTTCACGAACAGTCAGTCAGTCAGTCAGCCAGTCAGTCATTGAGGCAGTCAGTTGTGCTTGACGAGCTTGAGCGAGAACCAGTTGACCGCGACCATCGCAAACGTCACGGGTCCGCACAACACCGGGATGGCCAGTCCGTACAGGGCGACCTCGGACGCCCTTCCGCCCCGCGCGTCGACCGCCTCCCAGAACGCGACCTCGTCCGCGGGGTAAGCGACCTCGAGCAACGCAATCGCCCTGTCGATCAGCAACGCCGACAGCGACAACGGGTGGAGCTCTGACGAGGACGCTCCGCCGGGACCCTTTGAAGCCGTCGTGAACACCTCGAGGAGCCTTCCTACTGCCGAAAGCGCCGGCACGATGACGCCGTGGAGGCCCAACTCGATGTACGTCCGGTGCCAGATGGACAGCAGCAGGGCCGAGCATTGGATACGCTCGTTGACGTGCTTCCCGTTCGCCGGCCAGGGGAAGCAGCTCGTCGCCACAAAAAGAGAGGCGAGCAGGCCAAACGCGCCGATCAGGATGCACGCGATGCCAAGGAGGCGTGTGCGAAGGCTGCGGAGCCTGCGGGGACGTCGACGTCCGTCTGCTGGTTTTCCGTGTGTGCCAACGCCGTGCGTAGATGTGTTCGCGTCTTCGTGTTCTCCAGTGTCTCCAGTGTCTCCAGTGTCTCCAGTGTCTCCAGTGTCTCCAGTGTCTCCGTCAAGCAGGAGATCGTTGAGAGAGTGGGTCGAGGCCACCCGTCGCCACGACGACGACGTGAGGGACATCTACGACGCGGGTTCACTTCACGTCGCGTTGCTGGTGGCGGCGCGAGACGGTCATCCTCGTATCGTGAGCGAGTACGAGTACGAGTGCGAGTATGGGGGTCGTCGGCCGTCGTCGATCGGGATCGGGTCCGTGAAAGGTCAGGAAAGGAAAAAACGCAACGGCGGACAAAACAAATCTGTTCTGGATCCACGGCCCAGGCAATCCCACGAGTTGCTACATCCACGAGTGTTCCAGTATACCGGTTGTATACGTACCGCGTCGCGGCCGCCTGGACTGTAGCGTGGAGACGCGTCGTCGTCGTCGTCGGTGAAGACGATTCGAGCCCGGCGTTCTACCCCCGGTAGCCCACGACTGAGCAGGAGAAGAAACGCATACGCACGCACGCACGCACCATGCCGTACACTGGCGTGAAGCCAATCACCGAAGATCCGTCGGGGTACGACCCGAAGAATAAATTTCGCGATCCGGTCAAGTATTACCAGCATCGGGAGGCGGTCGTTGCGGAGGAGCACGTGAAGATGGCCGAGGCGAAGTTGATGCAGCAGGAGCTGGCTGCGTGCTACAAGAATAGCGGTGTGAACTTTGTGACCGACTGTGAGGAGTTGGCGAACGAGTATATGAAGGCGATCGAGGGCATCGGGATCGCCAGGGCAAATGTCAAGCCGACTGACAAGACCACGTGGGAATAAGTAACCCTCATGTGTTGCTGTAATCGGTATCACGTTACAAAGAGATTGCGGTGGCTTCGTTGCCGTCTGCGGTGCTGACCTCGTCCGCAGCGGCGAGCGAACAACAGAACGAGAGCTCGGAGAGGCCCGAGACGCCCGCGTGCGGGTCTGTCGCGAGATGGTAGGTCGCCGATTTGATGGGCTCGTTGGTTTGGGACACAATTTCGGATGCCGCCAACATCTCGGATGTTACCGATGTCTCGGACGGGTCGATGGCCTCGCCGACGAGGACCCGCCGGAGCTTGTGGCACACGATCGCCCTCCCGTCCATCGCGCGACGACGTTCCAGCGCCTGCGCCCAGGCGCCGATGGCGGCGCGGAGCGGGTGATCGTAGGTCCACTTGACCTGCAGCTTGGCCGAGGTAATGGCGCGGTGTGCAGCCCAGTCGCGAAGGTGGCTGAAGCAGCGACGCAGCGCGGCAGCGTCCCTCGCGGCCTCGGCGGCCCGGGACGCCGCCTCTCGCTCGCGCTTCTGGACCTGCGCGGTGGCTCGGAGCTCGCGGAAGTACGATCTGCAGACGATCTGATCGTGCTTCGTCTCGATGGCGCCGTGGATGGCGGCGAGACGGCGGTCCTCGCGGGCGCGGTGCACGACGAGGGACCACGCGTTTATGCAGTCGGCCAGGACGGTGGCCGCGTTGGACTCGTCGAAGTAGGCGTCCGCTTGGACACGCTGCGACCACAGATCACACGCGCTTCCAAACGCACTGCGCAGAGCGAGGCGGTTCCGGGTGGCCTGGAACCATTCGTTGTATGCTGCCCTCGCCAGCTCGACGTCCTTCCGCGCGCAGATGGGGGCCAGACGCGCGGCCAGATCGGCGCTGCGCGCAGTCTTCGCCCTCCAGAACGCAAACATATCGGAGCGAACGACGAGATCGCGACGGTGCGCGGCGTCACGACACGCGCGCTCCTCCTCGGTGACGTCTTTCCACGCGGCCAGAACCTGCTCCACCGTCCTCGAAGCGCTCACCGCCCGGCACGACGCCACCAACAGACCATGCCGGTGCATTTCGTGGGATACGCGCTTCCAGACGGAAAAAGCCGACGCGAGCACGCGGCCGTCGTTCCACGCCTCCCTCGCCGCACGTCGCTCCCGCGTCTGCTCCCGCCACGCGATCAGCGTGGCGGGCGCCACGTGCGCGACGAACCGACGCTCGGCCTCCTGGCGCGAGGCGAGCATGCGTCTCGTGATGGAGCGCCACTGGAACAGACACGACCGAGCGCGGACCAGGACGTGGTACGAGTCCGCAGACCGCAACATGAGTCGGTCCCCGGGGATCATGGGCGTGCCACGGCGACGGCAGAGCAGATGAAAGCCGAACGACTCGTTGCCCCACAGCGTCGTCGTCGACGTGGACTTCAGTGGCGACAAAGGCGGGTGGGAGCTGTCGTGGTTGCCATCGCCGTGGTTGCCAACACCGACACCATGATCGCGATGATCGGGAACGACCTGGTCCTGCGCGAGGGCCTCTTCGGCGGCCAGTCGAGCGGATTTTTCCTCTTCCAGGCGCTGTAAATCGTCCTGCAGTTCCGCGAGAGTCGTTTCGAGCGCATCGTGCTGGGCGTCCAACTCGGCCGCGCGCTCAAAGGCCGCCGCCGTCGCTGCCTCCGAGGCGTCCACGGCAGCCAACAGCTTCTCCAGACAGGGCACGAGCCCTTCGTAGTCGGTCTCCAGCTGCGCGTGCTGCTCTCGAAGTCCATTGGCTCTCTCCAGCGCGGCCGTGGCCGCGGCCTCGGCCTTGTCGGCGATGAGGCGACCACGGGCGAGCTCGTCCCTGGCGCGGCGCTCCACCGCGGCCGCGTCCTCCCGTGCGGCGACCAAGCTATCGTACGAAGCGTCCATGTCGACCTTCCGGGCCTCGGCGCGGCGCAACCTATCGCGCGCCTCTTCGAGCTTGACGGCAGCTGTGATGCTGTTCGTCGGCCTGCCCGCCCTCCCCGTCATTCTCGCCGTTCCCGATGCGCCCAGCTCCACCTCTCGCGCATGATCGCGGATCTTGGACTGCCATTGATCGATCTTCTCGTCAATGTTCGACCTCTCTTCCGCGTGCGACGCCATCCGGGAGGTGGCCGCGTCCAGGGCCTCGGCCGTCGCGGCGTGGACGCGCTCCAGGTGATCGACGACGGCAACCGCGTCGGCGTGGTCGGCCTCGCGCTGGACTAGAGAGTCCGACGCCGACCGAAGCTGCCGTTCAATCTTCTGACTCACGGCCTCCATGTCCGAGAGCACTTTCTCGCACGCGGAAAGGTTCTTCAGGGCAGCGTCCTGCTTGCGCTGCAGCCGCGGGAGCTTGCTGCCGGAAATCTTGGACATCTCGGCTAGAACTGCATGCTGATCGCCGAGTACGGTCTCTATCCGCTCGCGACACGCAGCGAGCGCCGTGTTGATTTCCTTCTCGTCTTCGGCGTCGTCAACGCTGTCGTCAACGCCATCGCCGCCCACGGCTTCCGAGATTCCCGAGATTTCGGAGACTTGGGACCCGTCCGGGAGTTCCTCGAGACCCTGCTCGGCTCTGTCAAACCACGCGACGCCCTCCAAGCCCCTCCATCGGACGATTCGCCCCATCTCCATGCTGGCCGCTTTCAGGTTCTGCAACAGCGCCCTTCTCCCCTGGACGTCCATCACTGCGAGCAGACACTCGTCCAGGACCACATATGGCTCAACGAGGATACGGAAACGGCCAATCTTTGGCTCGCCGATCGAAAGCAGGTCGTCCACGGTGAGCTGCGTCCCCGGCCCGGGGAGCGCTGCCGCCTCCATCCGCGACCTCACCAGCACCCGCCTGCGCGCACGGTCCCTCAAATGCACGAACACCGCCTTCAATCTCCGAACGCGGTCAAACTGTGACGCGAGGTCCTCCCTGCCGCACTCGAGGTGGTGAGCCAGCCTGTAGACCTTCCAGTGGAGCAAGGCGTCTTGCAAGACTCGACCGGCCACGTGCTCCTCAAACACCTCCCGTCGCGCCTCCAGATCGTTCCTTCGCAGCACCAGCTGCCTCCAATACTGAAAGGTGCGATCCTGCCGTCCCAACACGCTGACCAGCCGGAAAAGTTCGGCGCTCTCCAACACGGACTCGTCGTAGACCCAAGGCTCGGCCACGTCCCTCCACGCCGCCAGCGCCCGTTCCGCAGCCTCCACCTCGTCATCGCCTTCAATAATCGCCAGCGCACGCTCCATCTCCCCGCGCACCGCGCTCATCGCCCGCCAGACGAGGAAGGCGCGCTTGAGCGACAGGCGACGGACCTCGCCGGCGTGCAGCCTGGCATTCGTCTTG
>Ga0181589_10004168_pt1 | contig 11556 bp, 9 predicted proteins | sample 071ome_25_FD_132444 | JGI IMG/M metagenome (GOLD analysis project Ga0181589, IMG submission 132444) | Coastal salt marsh microbial communities from the Groves Creek Marsh, Skidaway Island, Georgia - 071410BT metaG (megahit assembly) | ecosystem: Environmental > Aquatic > Marine > Intertidal zone... | reverse complement strand
GACGACGATGAAGATGACGATGGTCGGCGAAAGGTTGAGCGCCGGGACGCCGACGCCGAACCGTCGCCGTCGCCGTCGCCGCCGACGCGCGACTGGGACGAGGTGTCCGAGGAGGGGACGGAGAAGTACGTGATGCGACGAATGCGAGAGATGAAACGCCCGCGATCGAGATCGATGTCGATGGAACCGCAGACGGTGGAACCTGACGCGTCGGACGACGATGACGAGACGTTTCCGCCGCCGCCGTGCGCGCCTCGAGAAGCGTTTCAAAGGACGACGGCGATATTAGACGAGAGTTTACGACGGGATGGCACGTACGGCGCCGCGCTTAGCGTCGCGTTCGATTGCACGAGACAATTGGGAGGTGATAAGGAGATATTGTACGCGTACGAGTCGTTACCGCTCGAACGAAGCATCGAGTGGCGGTATCACGAACCGACGACGAGCGAAGCGCGGGACGCGCCCTCGGCGGAGACGCAGGGGGCGCAGAGCGCGAGGTACACGATGGTGCTGTTGGACGGACAGACGTTTTTGAATATGATAGAGGACGAGTGCGAGGGATTGAAAAAGATGGTGGAGACGTTTCGAGCGAGTCGACGCGACGCGCGGAGACACACGCTGTGTCTGGTGGTGGAGGCGCCGGAGAAGCGCGTGGCGCACAAGGAGCGACGCGCGTGCGATTACGAGAATCCCACCGCAGGATGGACGCGAGAGAAGTACGACGCGCGTGTGGCGCAGATTTTAGTGCAATACGAAAACGTCGTGTACGCGGCGTTGCCGAACATGGACGCGTGCGTGGAGCGCGTGTGCGTGACGCACGCGGAAATCGCCAAGCGAAGAAACGAAAAACCAATCAGTATGATACAGTTTTTGGGCGAAAAGGCACACGATTACATGGATGGCACGACGCAAAAGAAACCAAAGGACGCCGTCACGCCGAGCGATTACTTTCTCCGCGCGCTGACGAGAATATCCGGCGTCACCGCGCCGCACGCGCGCGGCGTCGTCGCGCGCTACCGAACGATGGACGCGCTCATGCGAGCGTACGCCGACCCGACAACGTCCGTCGCGGACAAGAGACGCATGCTCGAAAACATCATGCCTCTCGCCGCCGTCTCGAGAGACGGCACCGCGTCGCGACCGGGCGGAAAGAACCGGTTCGGTCCGGCGAAGAGCGCGCGCGTCTACGACTTCTTCAAGCCTCTCGCCCGCGACGACGCCGATCGAATTCTCTCGAGATACGTCCAGGACGCGTGAACGGGCGCGTAAAGCGAACGAAACAAACGTCGAGATCGCGACCCCGCGAGAGAGAGAGAGAGAGACGTCGCGCGCGTCGTCGTCGTGTAATACATTGTACCTGTGCGCCACCATCCCATACTCACGGGACATTTTGCCGATCAAAAACCTTCGCGCATGTGATCCACTCGAGAGGGTTTACCGCGATGGGTCGCGTCGTCGTCCCCGCACACGCGCGCGCGCGAGCGACGAGAGCCATGGCGTCGAGCGTGCCGAAAGAGTACCAAAAGTCCTACACCTGGGACGCCATCGTCTTCTCCGACGGTGCCACGTACGTCTCGACGCGCGCGCGACGAATGGTCGACCCTCAGCCAGTCACCCATCCACCATCGCGAGGGTTTCCCGCGGAGGGATGGGTGGCGCCCGTCTCGCTCGACGCGCGCGTCTGCTCGCGCGAACGCGACCGGTGGACTGACGCGTGAATTTTCACCTCGCAGGTACGAGGGTCTCGTGAGCGAATTCGGCCAGTGCGAACGCATGGGTGTGTTTCAATACGTCGATGGGGATCGATACGAGGGACAGTACAGCGAAGGCATGATGCACGGCTTTGGCGTCTACACGTGGGCGGCGGACGACTCGACGTACTACGGGGAGTGGCAGAACAACTCCCAGAACGGATGCGGGGTGAAGCTCTACGGATCGGGGGCGTTGGAGGTTGGAGAGTGGAAGGACGATCAGTACTTGGGCGAGTACACGGGTCGATGCGGCGAGACGGAACAAAACAGAGCGATGATGAACGCGTTGGAGGCGGCGACGCGCGCGCGATTGTTCACGGGTAAGCCTGATGGTGAGGTTGTGATTTTGCAAAACCAGACGCAACCGGAAAAGGCGGAAAGTCAACATCCTGTGGTGTACGAAGCCGGCACCGAGTGGCAAATGCCCGGGTACAAGGGTGAACAGTTTGACGCTCCGGAGGATTTGGCGGAGACGCAGCCCAAGTTGTTCCAGCAAATGCAACGGTTCAACGAAATTTGGGAGCGTGCGTGGAGGTACTACAACATCGACGTGCCGGAGGGTGAGAACGACGCCAAGATGCGCGAGATTAAGTTTTTGTCCGACGAGCCGGCGTCGATGCGCACTGTGGACGAAGACTACGACGAGTACGAAGACGACGAAGACGACGAGGACGAGGACGACGAACCCGCCGCTCGATCGCGTCGCGCTGGTCCGGCCGCGATGTCTCTTAGCTTCCGCAACGCGAACCCCATCTCTGCCGCGTTCGCTCGTCTCGGCAAGAGCAAGGCGGGTCTTCGCAAGAACCCGCTCAAGGCGGCGGCGAAGGCTTTCGAAGCCGCGCGAGAGCGCGTCGCCGGCGCTTCTAAGGTAACATTGGCTTAAATTGTTTGAAAGACTACGTTTTAATATAAAGCGATGGATAGTAGCGAATCTTCTAATGGAGTCGTCTCGTTGTTGCAACTTTTTTCGTTTCCTCTACGCGCTAGTACTGGTCGTCGGCCAACATGGGCACGTCTGGCATGTCTCGCATGTTCTCATCGAGCGCTTTCACTCTGAGGGATTTGCTAAACGCGCCCACGCCGACCGTGGGAACGTCGGCGTCCATCTCGTTCTCTTCGCCTCGAGATTTACCGTGCGCCAGCTCGCGACGAATCTCCGGAGTGATCAAGTAGTGACTCTTGACGCCGACGAGCTTGTTGAGCGCCCTTTTGCTCTCTTTATCCATCACCGCCTTGTAACGCTGAACGAACGTCAAGAGCGTTTGATGCCAGACGACGGGTAACTCGCGCTCTTCGACCGAAAATCGCAAGAAGTGATCCACGAGCGCGTCGACGACGCTGAAAGGGAGCGCGTACTTTTTGTCGAGCAGCACGCGCATGAAAAACGACGTCGTACCGGCGTACTCGTACGTCGACAACTTCATCAACACGGCCGCGGAGTGTAAGGCTGGAACCGAACACCGCGACAAAATAGCGCTGAAGATGACCGCCTCTCGCAGAGTGCACGTCTTGCTCTGACACAGCGGCAGGAGCATGCCCTTGAAGAAAGCCGCGGGCTTGAACGTCGCCTTCTTCAACGACATGAAGAGCGCGTAGTGAAGACGTCTGTTATCGGCGATGTCTTGACGAACTCGCGGAAGTAAGACGAGATTATAAAATCTCTGCGCCATGGAGACGTTCAGGTTGGACGCGAACAGTCGAGTCGCGACGTACATGGCGTGCGGACTCCAACGCTCAGGATTGGTCAGGTACAAAACCTCCTCCCAATTCGAGAGCGCGGGAATCACCTTGAACGCCTTTGGCACTTTCCCCGTGGTGTATCGAGACAATAAATCCCCGACTTGCCTATAAATTTCCACGACGCGCGAGTCCAAACCTTCAGGGACGACTTCACCTTCGTCGCCGCGCTCGGCGCTTCCTCCGCCTTGTTCTTGTTCCTGAATTTTCTCCATAATCATATCCGCGAGCGTTCGATCCTTCCCACTCTTCGGCGCCATGAACGCCTCCAACGCCGCAGCTTCCTCTGGACTGATCTCCACGTCCTCGTACTCCCCGTCCGCCTCTGTGATCTCCTCGTCGTCGTCGTCGTAAAACGCGTCTCGCCGCCCGTCCTCGTCGGCAGCCCCGCCGACGTCGTCCTCATCATCCGTCCCGTACGAATCATCGATCAGCGTCCTATCCTTGACGTCCAACGTCTTTCCTAATTTCACGCGATGTTCCCCGCTCTTCCTTCGAACCGCCGATCGCTCATCGTCGCCCTCCTCGTCGCTCGCCGCCTCGCGCTCGTCCTCCTCTCTGAGCGCCTTGGCCTCGCTCAAAATCTTCGTCGACAGCGCGTCCGGAAGGTAATCCTCCTCGTCCGCCGTTCGATCGCGTCGCTTCTCGAGTTTTCTCTTGCCCCGCGGTTTCGCCAGCGCGTCCGCCTCGATCTCGCGCTCGAGCGCCGGTCGTCGGCTCGGCTTTCCGCCGCCGCGCGACGGCATGGTGGCGCGTCGGCGTCGGCGTCGAGCGCGCGGTCCGTCGCGCGCGATGCCGCGTCGAGGTCTGGGACGCGTCTACGAAGCGTCTTCGCGCGCGTCGGTGCCGGCGCGTCTCGTTCGCGTCGAGCGACGCGCGCGCGGGGACGAATGCGGACGCGCCGCCGCCGGTGAGCACTTTTTGGAATTTTGGAAATGCCTCAGAGAGGCGTCAGACGAACCGCGTTACAACGACACGAGGGCGCGCGCGCGATCGGCGAACGCGCTCGCCGAGGCGAAATCTGATTCTGAAACGTCGGCGATGAGCTCGTCGACGGTTTGGGTCCATCCCGAACGCTCGCGCGCGGACACGGGGGCGACGCACAGCGGCACGGCGCCGTCGGCGGCGAATTCGTAATTGTCCAACGCGGGACCCGCGATGTCGATTTCAAACCACGAATCGTCCGCGTTCGCGTTCGGGTCGTCGTCCACGCGAACGATGCACGTTTGATGAAACGCCGCGCGCACGCCGAGTTTCGCGGCGATGGATTCGTCGAGTTCGTGCGATAAGAGCACGCGCCGCGCTCCCGGTCCACTCTCGCCGTGAAAGACGAGTTCGGGATTGGCGAATAATCCACCCTTGAGCGGACGAGGCGCCCGCATCGCGCGGACTTCTCTGACGACGCGTCCATCTCTGGTCGTGATCTCCACCCCGCGCTCCATGAGTCTCGTCAGGAGCAAACACGTCGCCAATCCTCCGACGGCTTCGCTCAGCGGCGCCCGCTCCGCCTTAAAGTACAAACTTCGCAACAGTCTCGCCGTCTCCTCTCCCGGCGTCACGGTCGGGAACAACCGTCGCACCGCCTCCGCGTTCACGCGCGCCCAAAATTCGTCCACGCTCGCCTTTCGCTCGCTCGTCGACGCGTCGTCGGCGGCGTCTTCGTCACCCGCGCGTCTTCGTCTCGACACCACCCACGCGATTCGCGTCGCCTCTCGCGTCCCACCCCCCGATGCCGCCGCGCGCGTCGCCTCCGTCATGGACACTCCCAACTTCACCACCTCGTACGACGGCTCGCTCGACGTCGCGTGCACGGCGTGCGACAACATCGTCCCCGCCTCGTCCAGCGTCGTCCTCCTCCCCGCGCCCGCTTCCGCCGCCGCCGTCGTCCTCCGCCTCCACCGACGCCTCGTCGTCGTCCTCGCGCGCGTCGACGGTGACGGTGACGGTGACGGTGACGCGCGCATCCTCCTCGTCCGTCGACGTCTCGCGCGTCACCCGAACGCCGCCGTCTTTTCACCCAACTTTTACAATCGTACTCTCCGCGTCGTCACACGTCGCCGCACCGTTCTCGATGAAGTCGTCGTTCGCGTTCGCGTCGCGCGCGAGCGATCGACCCGCGTCGACGTCGTCGTCGATCGAAACGCGTCGCGCGCGTCGTTCGCGCGCGACGAGACAGCCGACGCGCGTCGAGGCGGGGACGGATGACGATGACGTCGTCATCCTCTCGGACGTCCCGCCGCGCGCGTTCACCGTGCGCGAGGGTGAATTGGGCAAAGTCATGAGCGCGGCGATTCCGCTCGTCCTTCGTCTCGGCACGGGGGCGCTCATCGGTGGATACGACGTGTCTCTCGCCGAGGACGACGACGGCTCTCGGTACGCGTTGGCGCGTTTCGCGGGAAGACGCGTCGCCGAGCGTTCAAAGACGCTTCCGGAGACGAGACCGAGCGAACCGATCACGTTGTATGAATACGAAGGATCGCCGTATTGTAAAAAAGTACGCGAGGCGTGTTCGGTGTTGGATTTAGACGTCTTGTTCAAGCCGTGTCCGCAAGGTTCCGAGACGTTTCGAGCCGAGGCCAAGGCGCTCGGGGCGACGACGTTTCCGTTCATGGTGGACCCAAACGCGGGGGTGGCGATGGGAGAGAGCGACGACATAATCGAACACTTGTTTAAGAATTACGGAGGTGAGACGGACATTCCGTTTCTTCTCAAGCGGAACGGGGTTTTGACGAACGCGACTGCGTACGCGGCGGCTGTGGCGAGGTTGAAGGCGCTGCGCGCGCGCCCCGCGCGCAAGCAGCCGGAGAAACCGCTCGAATTGTGGACGTATGAGATTTCTCCGTTCTCAAAACTCGTCCGAGAGTCTCTCACAGAGTTGTGCGTGGCACATATCGTTCGGTACTGTCCTCGAGGATCGAGCAAGAGAGACGCCTTGTTCGCGAGCACGAATCACTTTCAAGTGCCGTATTTGAACGATCCAAACACCGGCGTGCGCATGTACGAGAGCAAAGAGATTTGCGAATACATCGAGAGGGAGTACGCGGCGTGACGAGCGAGTGGGGAGATGTCACACAACAATGGGGGATGTCACATAATTATTATTTTTATTAGAAGTTTGCAAAAATAGAGAAAACGCTTGCTCAGACATCAGAAGTCAGACAACCGCTTCCCCTCACGTCGACTTCGAGAGCGGAGCTCCTATGGTTTGGGCCTTTTTGGATTTGGTCACGAAGAGAATCACGTGCAAAAGCTTGTACGCGCAGCCGATCGCGAGGAGAATCATGGCGTTCTCGACGAGCTTGTCCTCGGCGTCGATGGCATCGTACGTGTAGTGCAAATTCGTGAGCACTTCTTTGCCGTTTCGTCCGAAACACAAAGGCGACGCTCCACACGAGAATCCCGTGGGAGAGTTCGCGTCGTCGACGGCGCCCGTCCATTTCGCGTCGATGAAATCCATGTACACGATATTTTTAATCGCCCATTTGAGGAACGTGATGTACGCCATCGAACGGAACGGCCAGATTACGTCGCCTTCGCGAACCATGATGCCGCAAAATAAGAAACCTGCAAACCAAATGTTCATGTAGTTCAACATTCCCAGAAGTGGGTTATCGAACGCGACCGAGAAGAGCTGCGCAGCAGCCTCGAAAGCCCAAAGAGTCAGCGCGTACATCAAAACAACTTGCACGAATTTCGGTCCGTACCACGCAACCATGCCGTACGCCGGAATCGCCAACGCAAACAAGCCGAGCACCACCATGAGAGGAATTTGAATGATCAGATTTGAAAGCAAGTAAGAATACGGCGAAAGCAGTCCATTTTTCACCTCTCTTTTAATGGCGTAGAACTCTTCGTTGTAAATGTACGTCGCGACAACACCGAGCGACGATGGAACGCCCAAAAACCAGAGCACGAGCCACATTCTTGCAAACACTTGGTCTTGAGACCGCGCGCGCGATTCGATGTATACGACGGAAAAGAACGCGCACGCGAGCAGAAACATGACCATTCGTCCGAGATACATAGAAGGATCACGATACGTGATGATCCCGTGTCGGCGAACGAGCGTCTTCGTTTGCGAAAGGATCGACGTGCCTTTGTTCGAGACGTCCTCGAGCGGTCCCGTGTGATCACAGCCGGGAGCGCCGGGTTTGTACGTATCGAGAATCTCATCCACTTGCTTGGGATCGGAAAATTCCGCGTTGACGACGTTCAACATGTGCTCGGCGATCGCATCACCAGCGATCACGGGATATCCAATGTTGGCAAAGTACGATTCCGTCTTCGACGCCGCACCCAGGTAGGCGACGCGACCTTTACTGAGCAGCATGATTTTATCGAAACCGTTGAACACTGCGTTCGACGGTTGGTGAATCGTACAGCAAATCGCAATGTTCGCAGCCTGCGCGAGTTCTTTCAAAAACGCCATGATGGACGCCGCAGCCGCCGCGTCGAGGCCCGACGTCGGCTCGTCGAGAAACAACACCGAAGGAGAACCGACGAGCGCGACGGCGAGCGATAAACGCCGCCGTTGACCGCCGGATAAACCTTTCAAAAACTGATTCCCGCACTTCGTATGACGGGATCCATCCAAACCCACCGTCTCGATGATAGCGTTCACCTTCTTCGCCTTATCTTCGGCGCTGCAGTGCAGCAACAAGTCGGCGGTGAACATGAGCGTCTCCTCCACCGTCAAAAACGCCCACAGACGATCCACTTGCGGCACCGTGGCGCAGTGCTTGGTGAACAGCTCCGGGGTCAACGGAATACCGTTCAATCGAACGTCACCGGTGTAGTCTCCTCCCTTGGCCTCGAGCGTGAGTAAATCGATCAAACACGTCTTCCCCGCCCCGCTCGGTCCGAGAATGGCCAACACTTCGCCCGAGCACACTTGCCCAGAGATCCCGTGTAAGATTTCTTTGCGCGCATTCTTCTTACCCACCTCGAATCGCACGTCTCTGAAAGAGAGCGTCGTGTCCGCGCCCTATCGTTCGTCGTCCATCGTCCGTCGTCGTCAGTCATCGGTCGTCGCTCGTCGTCATCGGTCACCATCCTTCCACCCCCCGCCGCCGACGTGCCGAACGAGATCTCGCACCTTTTCTTGCATATCGAGCAGACTCGACGATTTCTTCATCGTCGACGCGCGCTCCACGTCCGCCACGGTCGTCGTCATCGTCTCCCGCCTCGTCGTCGTCGTCGTCGTCGTCGTCGTCGCGTCGACGTGTGCGACGCCGTCGTTTCGCGTCAGGGTCGGCACCTTGACGCGGTTCAAGGTGCCGACCCTGGGGTTTCTATCCCTCCACCTCGACGAGTGCTCATTCGTCGAATATATCCACGAGTCAGGAACTGGAGGACCCCACCCACGCACACACCCGGAAGTCAATCGCCCCCGACGTGCTCGATCGGGCGCGGACCCGAGCGCGAGAACGGGTCGCGATCGAGGATGTTCGGTCGACGTGTCATCGCGCGCGCGAGCCGGTCGTACGCGGCGGCGGCGGGAGGCGGCGGCGCGAAAACGAAAGCGGCGAGCGGTGCGAGCGGAGGCGCGGAGACGGACGTCGTCAAGCGCGTGTTTTCGGAGCAGCAGCAGAAATTTCGCGCGCTGCTCGAGAAGAGTAAAACGCTGAACCCGCCGGTGGGGGGCGACGCGACGGCGGTGAAGGCGTACGCGGCGAAGAAATTGGCGATTTTAAAAGAGGTGCGCGCGTTCGAGCGCTCGGACGACGACCGCGCGTGAAGGAGGCGGTCGTCGTGGATGCGCACGCGATCGATAAACCCCAAGGGAGAGGAGCTCGAGGAGCGCGCGCGAAGACGAAGAGACTGACCTCGAACACATTCGCGTGCGTGCAGTTACAAATCGCGTCTCCGGGAGATAAGATTGAGGACGCCATCGACGGCGCGTACGCGGAGGCGACGACGGTTCGAGGATTTCTCGAGCACGCCTCCGAGTTGCGCCAGGCGCTCGGTCTTCGCGACGGCGACGATACCATCAAAGTCATGGTCGCCGCCTTGGATGAGACGGAAAAGGCGATCGGTAAAGCGTTGGCCATGGATAACGCTCAAGGTATGGCGCAGTACGGAACAGCCGTCGCCAAGGCTGCGGAGGCGGCGGGTATCAAGCCGCTCGACGCCGCGGCGATGGACAAGCTCAAGGAAGAGGTGGACTACGAAGCCATCGAGGGCGAACTCGCGGAATTGCAAGCCGTGGCGGACGAAGTGAACGCCGAAAAAGTATAAGAATGAAGGAAACGCGTTCGCGCTAACCGTCCAGGATCGTGTGTAATTTTAAAATGACGAAAATCGCTCTTCGTTACAACAACGCGTGTTTTCTCGTTACATTTTGTTTTTCTTACAAAGAATCGAGACGCCGTCGCTCGCTCGCGCCCCTCACGCCGCTTCGTCGCGCGACGAACCGATGGTGTCTATCGTCAAACGCTCGGGAGCGTTGTGCACGACCTCGTCTCCGGACGCCCAGAGCTCCTCTAAATTGTACCTCTGGCGACCCTCGGGGGAGAAAACGTGCACCATGCACGACCCGCAATCGACGGCGAGCCAATCGTCGTCGCCGCCGTTTTCCTTGCCCTCGATGATTGGCTGGAGTTGGCCACCGGCGACGTACTCTGTTCGCGCCTTGACGGCGTGCAACACGGCTCCGGCGAGCGCGCGTAAATGCTGCTTACTCCGCGCCGTCGTGATGATGAGATGATCCGTCCACGTGCACTGGTCGCGCACGTTGATGGCCACGACGTCGATACCCTTGGCGCGTACGAGTAATTCGACGAGCTCTTCGGGGCGAAACGCCTTGACGTACTGCATGCGAGACGGATCCGTCTCGTGCTCCAGTTGCGGCGTCGTCGCGTCTTCCCGTCGACTTCGCGACGCACCGAGCGTCTTGGACGTCGCTTCGACCTCGCGCATGATGTCCGCGCTGATGTTCGACACCTCCGACATGCGCACTCCCGTCGTCGTTTTCACTTCAACCGCGTCGAACATGTACTCGTAAAACGCGAGCGTATGCGCCACCAAATCACCCTTCTTCTTCACGCCGAGCGTCAAATCCTCGAGACCGAGTTCGCGCACCGCGTCTCGAATGCTCTCCACTCTCACCTTGGAGAGCATGGTTTTGCTCAGCGGCGCGTCGTCAATTTTCATCTTTAACGGCGTCTTCTTCTTCGCCTCATCCACGAGCGTCTCTCGAACCGCCTTCGCCTTGGCTCTGCGCTCGACGTCGACGCGCCACCCCGTCTCGTGCAACCTTTGCTCAAACTGCGCGAGACCCGGAACCGAATGAAACCCAGACACTCCCGCGCGCGCCGACGACGACGTCGACACGACGCCGAACGCCGCGGCGTGTCTCCGTCTCTCGCCGTCGCCTTCGAGCGCGTCTTCCGCCTCCACGACGCTCAGTCGACTCGCGATGCGCCGTTCCTCCTCCCCGTCGCTCGTCCTCGTCACCTCCAACAGCGCCTTTAAATCAGGATTCACCTCCGCCAGGGCGTGCAGAGGTATCGGCCATCGAAGCTCACCCCTCGCCTCGACCCCGGCGTACTCGAGTCTCGACCCCGCGTACGTCTTCCCGTCCCACTCCACCTCGGACGTCGCGTCCGCGCGCCGTCTCGTTCGAAACGTCGTCGCCGTCGACGACGCGCCCGACGACGCGCTCGACGACGACGTCTCGTATCGATTCCGGACCCGCTCGCGATCCCCGACCGTCGTCTCTCGCTCGCGTCGTCCCGTCCCCGCCGTCCCCGTCGCCATCCCCACCGCGCGCGAACGCGACGTTCCGACGACGCCTCCGTCCACGACGCCGACGCCCTCGAGCGTCCACGCTCGCATCACCACCGTCACCGATCGACGCGCCGCGACGCGCATGTCGCCCTCCGTCGATCGCGTCGCGTCGCCGTCTGTGCGCCGTCCGGTCGCGCGTCTTTCAAACCCATGAACGGAGAGATGCGCGCGGGATGAATCTCCCCATTCGTCGTCTCGCGCGATGGTCGCGGAGGCGACGGCGGCGACGGCGGCGACGGCGGCGCGACGTCGATCGCGGTGGTCGACCTGCGAGGACGAG
>Ga0181589_10004167_pt1 | contig 11557 bp, 7 predicted proteins | sample 071ome_25_FD_132444 | JGI IMG/M metagenome (GOLD analysis project Ga0181589, IMG submission 132444) | Coastal salt marsh microbial communities from the Groves Creek Marsh, Skidaway Island, Georgia - 071410BT metaG (megahit assembly) | ecosystem: Environmental > Aquatic > Marine > Intertidal zone... | reverse complement strand
TCGCGTCGTCCGTCGTCGGTGCGAGGAGGACGCGCGCGCGAGGTAGGGGGGCGAGACGGCGGACCGTCGGGGCGTCGCGTCGCGTCGCGTCGAGAGTGTCGAGGGCATCGTCGAGAGGGTCGAGGGAGTCGTCGAGAGGGTCGAGGGTGCTTTATATCGACCGACCGATCGATCGATCGAGGCGCGCGATTCGGTGGCGGTGTCGATGGCGATGGCGATGGGCGCGGGTGACGATGGATTGGTGTCGTTCGATGAACTCGATCGCGTCGCGACGGCGAGACGGGGGGACGACGGGGGGACGACGACGACGGCGGCGCGCGCGGGCGAGAACGAGGAGGGGAGTTTCGGGAGTTTGGTGTCGCGCGGGAGCGAGAGCGACGGCGTGGACACGCCGACGAGCGAGCGTGAGGAGGAAGGACTCGTATCGACGCTCAGGAGCGTGTTGACGCGGAGACCGTCGGTGGCGGCGCTCAAGGCGTTGGGAACGCTCGACGAGGAGACGACGCGCGAGGGAGAGGAGGAGGAGGAGGACGAGGACGGCGTGTGTTCTCTGAGCGAATTCGCCATGGTGCTCAACGCGGCGGGATGGGTGCGTTACGACCCGAGCGAGCGAATGATTCGAGCGCGCCGCGCGAGATCGTATCTATCGGTGGTCTCGCGAACCGAGGACTGACCCCAAGACTTTTTTCACGCGCGCGCAGGACACGGACGCGGCGGGACAGATGAGCGTGGACGTGATTGTGAAACAGCTCGAACTTTTGCGAGGTAAAGTCTCGTCGAAAGGAGACTTGAGTGATATGCTTGGATTTGATGTTAAGGAAGTTCTCGCCGGACGCGCCGACAGTGCGGGTCTCGTGAGCGTGGGCGCCATCGGGAACGTGTTGTATCGAGGTTTGTCAAAGTCGAGGAGCGCGGGGACGCTTTCGAGCGACAGGGATAAGTTTGAAGATGTTTTAGAACGACGAGCGGTGAAGAACATCACACAGGTATTAGGTCACGGAGATGCCGACGCGATCATCACCACGAAAGATCTCAAGGCGAAAATGAGGTATTACGGGGTGCACTCGAGTGTGACGGATATCATCTCGATGATGACGCAAGCCGACATCGACGGCACCGGTATCGTCAGGGTGGGTGATCTCAGTCGTTTGTTGGCGCAGGAGCTCGCACAATTGCGAGGACTACTGACCGAGAAGACAGAAACGGCCGTGAACGATCGGTTCAGGGTCTCGTTAGACATGAACCGCGACGACGGCGGGGCGAGCAACTGTCTGTTGCGGGGCGAAGCCGAGTTTGGCGTGCTTCAAAAGTATCCCACGGCGCGCGCTGATAGGAAAAAACCGAATCGTCTCGTGTGGGCGAAAGATGATCACATGTGCTCCATCTGTCTGTTCGACAAGTCCGGTACGATGATGATCGAAGAGCAAGGGCAACTCGTGTCGCTACCGGCGAAACTCGACTACTTTACCGACGTCGACCGAGGCGTAGAGACGCGAACCTTCGTCGAAGTTCCCGCGCCTCCGACGCCGGTCAAAGCGCAACAGAAGAAGGGGTTATTCAGTTGTTGCTTTTCGTCGTGAGCCCGCGCCGCGACGTCTACACGGATTAGATGCGTCAGGTTAATTGATTAATATTGTTTGTAATTAGTCACGAGAACTCTCCAGTGGTCAGTCACACTCCGCGACGCTCGGTCTGCGTGGATGACGTCGAGCGCGCGCGCCGACTCGTCCGATGACGTGCCTCGACGATTGCAAGGCGATTCGGCGACGTCCTTGGTCGCCTCAGCGGCGTCCACGGCGGCGTCGGTGACGACGAGACCGTTCGAGATGGCGGACTTTGTCACCGTCGATGGCATCGGTCAGGGCTCGTATTCGAGCGTTCGTGAAGTCTTCTTGGCCGATAAACCGTCGGAGAGATACGCGCTCAAGGTGATGGATAAAGCGCACATCGTGCGCGAAGAGAAAGCGCGGTACGTGGCGACGGAACGGACGCTGTTGGCCACTCGACTCGCGGATTGCGACGGGGTGGTGGCGTTGCGTTTTACTTTTCAAGATTACTACTCGCTGTACATGGGGATGGAGCTGTGCCCGGGCGGAGATTTGTATTGGCAATTGAAACGTTCAAAGGATGAGGTGATGCCGGAGGATAAAGTCGTGTTCTACGTCTCAGAGGTGATTCGCGCGGTGCAACAGTGTCATGAACGCGGCGTGGTGCACAGAGATATCAAGCCCGAAAACGTCTTGATAGATTCGAGCGGTCACGTGAAATTGTGTGATTTTGGAAGTGCGCTTGATTTACATCCCACGCCAAACAGCGCGTTGACCGCGATCGCGGAGCAAATGAAGAAGAAGAAGGAGTCCCAGTCGAAGAAGCAGAATCGCAGCGCGTCCTTCGTCGGGACGGCGGAGTATGTGGCGCCAGAAATTCTAGAGGGATGCGAAGAGACGACAACATCGGTAGATTTATGGTCTATAGGCGTCATGACGTTTCAACTTTTAACTGGTCGAGTGCCTTTCAAGGGAAAGACCGAGTACTTGACCATGCAAGAAGTCTTGAAAGGAAAGTACGCGTACCCGACCTCGACGAGCATCTCTCAGAACGCAAAGGATTTCATCGATAAACTCCTCGTCAAAAATCCAGAGGAACGACTCGGGTACAACGACGTCCGCGCGATCCGGAGTCACCCTTTCTTTGCCTCTGTTGGAGATTGGTCTACGCTCAGGGCAAGAGAAGCTCCGAGCGTTCTCTACGCCACGGGTGTCGGTTCAGACGTGACCGTGTCGGAAAGCGAGACCGACGGTGATAGCGACACGGATGAAGACTGGAAGTCTCGCGTCGCCGCCGCCGAAGCGGCCTTAGCAGCGCTTTAGTGTACACGCATTGTTACAAAACACAAGTTGGTAGCTTCGCGCCGCGCCGCGCCTCGGCGTCTGCGTTCTCGCGCGTCAAGATGGAAAGCGCACGCGTCAGTCGGTGCGATCGGCGCACGAGCTCGCGCGCGCGGACCGCGAAATCGATCGCCACGGAGCCTCATCATCTACGAACGAATTGGAATCCTACACGACGCTTTCGCGAGGTGTCATGTCTAGTAGCTGTATGTGCAATCATCGGCTCGGGCGTTCGAACGCGCGTCTCGTCTCCCCATCGCTCGCACGCGCGCACGTACCCTTCACTGTCGTCCCACGCCACCGCGTCCTCTCGTCGCGTCGCGCCTCGCCGCGTCGCCGGCGCGCGGCGTTCAGTGTTGCGTCGCACGTTCCGAGTCCGGCGGCGGCGCGTCCGGCATTGAACGCCGCGCGAGACACCGCGAGTGGGCGGTAACACCCGTGCGCCGACGCGACACGCGCGCGAGTACGGTCAATCTCGCTCCTTCCCACCGGCGCGCGCGCGTCTCGGCCGAACGCGGGCGATGGACGACGGCGGCGCGTGCGCGAGCGCTGAATGCGCCGAGCAACCCTTCGACGTGGCGTTCGCGCCGACGACGCACGTCTTCTCGGTCGGTCTGATCAACGGGGACATCGAACAATGGTCTCACACCGACTCCTCGTGCGCGAAGATCGAGACGCTGAAGAGAGTTCACGGGAAGGAGACGTGCAGAACGCTCGCCTACGTCGACGGCGGCGGCTTGTTGCTCAGCGGCGGGGCCGACGCGTGCATAGTGGCGACGGACGTGGCGACGGGGAGCACCGTGGCGAGATTAGAGAACGCACATACGACGTCCATCAATCGTATCATCACGTTGAGTGGAAACATGATCGCGAGCGGTGACGACGACGGTTGCGTAAAGATTTGGGATACTCGCGCGCGAACCGCGTGCGGAGAACACAAACCTTTCGTGGATTTCGTGAGTGACATGAAGTACGCGGGAGAAGACCGAAACGAGATTGTCATTTCCAGTGGAGATGGTACGCTGGGATGCCTGAATCTCAACTCGAACAAAATGGTTGGACAGTGCGACAACTTGGAGGATGAGTTATTGAGCTGCGAGATTATGAAGAATGGTAGAAAAGTTGTCGCCGGGTCACAGGATGGCATCTTGGACATTTTTTCGTACGGTAAATGGGAAGATATTTCCGATAGATACCCGGGTCATCCACAAAGCGTCGACGCGATGGCAAAAGTAACGGAGGATATGCTCGTCACCGGCTCGAGCGACGGGTTGATTCGCGTCATCTCCATCTTTCCGAACAAGATCCTCGGCCTCGTGGGTGAACACAGCGACATGCCCATCGAACGTTTGACGATGAGCTTTGACAAAAATATGCTCGCGTCATCGTCTCACGATAAAACCGTGAAGTTGTGGAAAGTGGATTGGTTGACGGAGGAAGGTGCTTGGGACGAGGACGACATGGAAGTCGAGGGCGGCGAAGGAGATGAAGAAGAAGAAGATAGTGACAACGACGGAAAGACGAAGAAACGAAAGGCTAAGAGTAAACCAAATAAAAATCAGGCTGCTCAGCAGAAAGAAGAAGCCAAGAAAAAAACATTGACCAAATTTTTTGACGATTTGTAGTGTCACGCAAGCTATGAGCCGTTGTTAACTTGCAAAAAAGTGCGTTTTCTGGAGCAGAAAAACGCCTTTGCCTCGATACAAGTAGCCGTGCGCGGTAAGATGGACGCGCACGCTCTTGGAAACGCGTTTGATGCCGTTTGGCCCGATGAAGACATCGATACGTTCGGGCTACCCGCTCTCGGCTTGAGCCCTCTCACCGACGACAAATTCTCACTCGACTCGTTCGACCGGGATAACCATGAAATGTCGAAAATGGCCATGGAAATCTTCGATTTCGAGTGTGAGTGGGAGATTGCGTGCGACGAGCAAGCCAAAGCTAAACCCAAGGATCTAGCGCGACATCGTCTCAAGAAGGATCGTGCGGTGGCGCTCACGTCAAAGGCGCGGTCTGCGCGGTTGGCGTCTCCGCCAAAGCCTCCTAAGAGCCCAAACCGAACGAGTAAGTGGAGAGGTGTGACGAAGCATAAGATTACGTCACGCTGGGAAGCACACTTATGGGACTCAAACTACGAGCGCAAGCCTTCCGTTGATTCTTCTCTTGCTCGCGTCCAAGGACACCGCGGGCGCGCGTCAACCTCGACACGGCGTCGGGGCCGCCAGGTGTATTTGGGGGGCTGGATCAACGAAATAGATGCCGCGAGAGCGTACGACCTCTGCGTTTTAAGGTTCTTCGGCACAGAATCGCCCGCGCTAAATTTCCCGCGAGAGGATTATTCAGAGGAAATAAAAAGGATGCAAGAATATAGCTGCACAGATTGGGTGTCAGAGATTCGGCGACGGTCGTCGGGATTTTCTCGAGGAGTATCCGCCTTCAGAGGCGTGACGAGTCACAAGGGCAAAAATTCCAAAGGAAAGTGGGAATCACGCATCGGTCGCGTCTTGAATGACCGCTATTTGTACCTCGGAACGTTCGACTCGGAAAAAGATGCCGCGATGGCGTACGACTGTGCGTCGATTTATTTCCGCGGATCAAAGGCGGTGACGAATTTCCCTGCCTCAAATTATACGGAAGAGGAAATCACTCGCGCTGGACTCGACGCGAAGATGTTGTAACACTACTTGTACTGAAGAATCAACTTGAATTTTTTTCATTGCATTTCATCATATAGATGCCTCATGATTGTACACATATCGAATTATCGCGAACGTCTTCTGCGAGAGCTGGATCTCGATTTTCTGTTGTTTTGAGGAGTCTTCGAAGGGGGAGCGTCGGGAACGTCGACGATTTCAGGAGTCACGACTTCGACGACGTTCGCAGGGCCATCATCAAAGTCCGCAAACTCGGCGGCGACGGCATCGCTCACCTCTTCAACCTTGGGCGGCGGCCTCTTCGGCGGCATTTGAGCGCCGCTTCTTCTCTGCGACTTCGGCACGTATTCAACACGAACCGGCTCAGCGCCGTTGGAACCACCGCGACCAGCAGCGGCAGCAGCGGGAGCTTCCGGCAACGTCGTCGTCTTGCGAAGAATCAACGTCTGCGCGGTCGTGATGATGTTGTTCGCGAACCAGTACAGGGTGAGACCAGCCGGAACGTTGAGAGAGAAGAAACCAATCATGAGCGGAAGAAACTTCAAAATGGCTTGGCTTTGTTGCTGCGCAGGATCGTCCGTCTTCGGTTGGGGGCTGATGATTTGCTGGGACACGTACTGCGACGCGACGAGCAAAACCGGAAGCACGAGGTAGCACGCGGTGTCGTGCCATCCGAGAGGGGGATGGCCGTCGACGAATGGCCAGAGCCAGGCGAAACCGCTTCCCGCGTTGCGAGAAGCGATAGAGGTCGGGCCACCCAAAGACGGGATCCAATAGAAACCATCGGTGAGCAAACCCTCGGACGCAGCGTTGCTCAAAGCGCGGTACAAACCGATAAACACGGGAAGCGTGGCGAAGACGGGCAAGCAACCCGCCAAAGGGTTGAAACCCGCCTCCTTGTACAATCGCGCTTGCTCCATCTGCAAGCGCTCCGGATCGTTCGCGTACATCGCTTGAAGTTCCTTGATGCGCGGTTGCATCTGTTGCATCTGCATCGAGCTCTCCACCTGCTTCTTGGAGAGCGGAAACGTCGCCAGCTTGACGAGCACCGTCAACGCGATGATGGAAAAACCATAAGAATACGGCACTCTCCCGTCCAAAACGCTATCGATGCCCTCAAGCGCAGCCTCCAAACCATCCGTAATCGGACCTAACCATCCTCCCTTCTGTATACCGGCCGCCTTTAACGCTTCCGCGTCGTTCACGTCTATCCCCGCCGTCGCCGCCGCGGCGTCCGCGACTTCAAACACCTTCGACGTCACGAACGCCGCGTGCGCGTTCGCCGTCACCGCCTGCGCGCGATCCGCAAACTCACCGATCGCATCGATCGCGCCCGCGCGCGCGACCGCGCGCCGTCCTCGCGCCTCCGCGCGTCGCATCGTGTCCCGCACCACGGCGCCGCCGCGCGGGGCCACGACTCGCGCGTGCACGCGTCCCGTCGCGCTCGCTCCGTGCGCCACGCGCGTCGTGCGCGCCGCGGCCGTCATCACCGTCATCGTCGACGTCGTGCGAACGCGCGAGTGTCGACCGCGCGCGCGCGTGTGACGCCACAACGACGTCCCTCGCGAGGATTTCCCCCTGACCTCTCTTCGGATGACGTCGGCACATCGACGATTTGTGACTCAAGGATCAGTGGGTCACATCATTGAAAGGGAAAGTTGGACGAATTCGACCCAGAGGGGTCGACGTCGCGTCGCGTTTCGCGTGTATAATAGATTTACATGTGTGACCTCGTGTCGTGTGTGACGTTTAAGTGCGAGCGTGCGTTCGTGTTTAGTTGATGGCGTCGTTGACGAGCGCCGCTTGCTCTTGGGCGTGGACGGCGGCGTACCCGGTGGCGGGCGACGCGGCGGGACGACGACCGGCGTATCGCGTCTCGCCGGAACGCGAGAGGTGCTTGAAGAGGGTGCGCATTCTCGGTTCGATGTGGCCCCAGGCGCCCATGTTCATGGGTTCTTCTTGGCACCAGACGACTTCGGCGTTCGGATAGCGCTTGAGCTCGCGTTGGACGAGATCCCAAGGGAAGGGGGCGAGCTGCTCGACGCGACAGATTTTCACCGTGTCGAGTTTCGACGCCTCCTCTCGACTTTCGTCGAGATCGTAATACACCTTGCCGGAGCAGAAGATGACGCGTTCGACCTTTTCTTCGACCGGAGGGTCCATGCTTCGAGAAGTGCACGTTTTATCCATGATCATGCGCTTGAAACGAATGCCTTGCAGCGAATCGTTGTCGTCGCTGTTATCAAACTCCGCGAGCTTTGATACCGCCTTTGGATGACGCAAAAGATTCTTCGGACTCATGACGACGAGAGGTTTGCGGAACTCGCGGTGAACCTGACGTCGCAACATGTGGAAATAGTTGGCCGGCGTCGTGACGTTGCAAATCTGCCAGTTGCACTCTTGAAGTTGCAATCGACGATCCATAGCCATGTCGGGAATTTGCGTCGCATCTTCATCCGTCATCTGTAAGAAACGTTCCAAACGCGCGCTGCTGTGTTCCGGCCCTTGACCATCGTAACCGTGCGGCAACAACAGCGTCAGACCGCTTTGTCGAAGCCACTTTGCCTCGCCGCTGCTGATGAATTGATCGATGATCACTTGCGCGGTGTTTGCGAAATCGCCAAATTGAGCCTCCCAGAGAATCAAAGAGTTCGGATGCTCGAGGGAATACCCGAGCTCGAAACCCAACACGCCGTACTCGGAAAGGGAGGAGTTGCTCACGGTGAAAAAGTTTTGACCTCGGCCGAGATTGCCGCTGTAGACGTTCCGCAAAGGAACGAGACGTTCACCAGAGATTTGATCGTGAATAAGCGCGTGGCGATGGGAGAAAGTCCCGCGCTCGACGTCTTGCCCAGACAATCGAACGTGGTTACCTTCATCGAGTAGAGACGCAAAAGCCAACGCTTCTCCCATGGCCCAGTCTATCCCTTCACCTTTGTCGATCATGGCGCGACGATTCTCGTACACGCGCTTCACGACGCGATGCGGCGTGAAGCCAGCCGGTATCGCGGTGATGAGATGGCCGAGGTTTTTCAAATGTTCTAACGGAAGGCCAGTGTCTGCGATGCGCGACAACTGGTCTGGACTTTTGAATCCTTGCCAATGCGACGCGAGCCAGTCCCGTTGTTTCGGCACGTAATCCTTGGACGCTTCAAACTCTCTTTCCATGATGGAGGTGATTTTTTCCTTCATGTTGATGAAATCATCCGGCGTGATGATGCCTTCGTTGACGAGCTTGGCGCTGTACTGAGTCAACACGCTTGGATGCTGCTGAATAACCTTATACATGAGCGGCTGCGTAAACATGGGTTCGTCGATCTCATTATGTCCGTACTTGCGGTAGCAGACGATGTCGACGACGGCGTCGGTTTTCCACTTCATTCTCCACTCGGTGGCGAGTTCCATGACCCAAGCGACAGCCTCGACGTCGTCGCCGTTTACGTGGAATACAGGCACTTCCATACCCTTCGCGACATCCGTGCAGTACGGACTCGAGCGCGAATACTTGGGATCAGTCGTAAAGGCGACTTGGTTATTGACGACGATGTGCAACGTCCCTCCGACGCTATACTCCGGAAGTTTGCTCATGTCGAGCGTTTCGTACACAATACCTTGGCCACTGAAGGCACCGTCACCGTGAAGTAAAATCGGCATGGATCGGTCACCGTTGGGATCTTTCGTATAAAACTGCTTCGCGCGCGTTTTACCCGTAACCACGGTGTTCACCGCTTCCAAGTGCGACGGGTTCGCCACGACGGAGAGGTGAATTTGTCCGCCGCGCAACGTTGGACGATCGAATGAAGTTCCGAGATGATACTTGACGTCACCGGATCCAGTGTACGTAGAATCTGCGTTCGGTAACTCATCGACGAGTTTTGGTCCACCTTTGAACTCGTTGAAAATCGTTTGCAGCGGTTTGCGCACCACGTTGGCGAGCACGTTTAAGCGACCGCGATGCGGCATGCCGATGGTAATCGCCTCAACACCCATCTCTGCCGCCTTATCTATCGCTTCTTTGAAGCCCGGCACGAGACTTTCACATCCCTCCAAGCCAAATCTCTTCGCCGCGCTATATTTGTTTGATAAAAAGTTTTCGAAAAGTTCGCCCCATGCCAACCGGTCCAAAATAATTTGTTTACGCTCGGGGGAATACTGCTTCTTCTTCTCGGTCTCAATCTTTGATCGAAGCCAGTTACACTGCTCGCGGTCCTGTATGTGCATGTATTCATACCCAACCGTGCCGCAATACGTTTCCTTGAGCCTCGTGAGGATTTGTCGCAACGTTTGCACCGGTCGTTCCTCGCTGAGAAACCCCTTCATCTTCCACGTCCCGATGAAAAAGTCGCGGTCCATGTCGTCCTCGGAGAACCCGTACAGACTGGGATCGAGAGAGATCGGCATGTCTCGCTCTTCGAGCGCCAATGGATCGAGATTCGCGATGCTGTGACCACTAATCTGATACGCCCGAATCAACATGATGAGCCGCATAGACTCTTGAATCGTCTGCATATCCAACGGCCGCCCCACCGCGACGGGCGCCGTGCCCGACGCCATCGCGTCGTGCATCTCCGACACCTGCGCCCCGGTGAGACCAGAATCCAACTGTCTCAACAACGCCGCCCACGACTCGTGCACGCTCGTCGGATCCTTCCTGTACTCATCCTCCATCGCCTCCAGGTACTGCGCGCTCGCCGCGTTTAAAAAGTCGTCTCGCATCTCTCGATTGGGCGTCGGTTTCGGCGGCACCGTGCTCGCACTCGCCGCGCCTCTCGCTCCGATGCCGCGAAGAACATCACCGCGATGATCGTACCTCGCGCTCGTCGTCGCGCGCGCGAGCGCGTTCGCGCGCGACGTGCCGATGCGCCCGATAGGTGCGATCGTCGCCACCGTCGTCGTCGCCGCGCGCGCGCCGCGCGCGACGTCGAACGCCCGCGCAAACGCGCGAGACGACGACATCATTCCGAGCGCGCGCCGACGCGCGTGTGCGGAGGACATGGTGGGACCTCGCGCGCGCGGTGGAGTGTCGATCGTCTCGGGCGCAACGGCCACCGGTTTTTTCTTTTCTGGGGAATTTTTAACTGTACGTCGCGAAATGAATGAATGAATGAATAAAAATGCGCGCGGCGTGGACGAGGCGTGAGGGAACGCGTGGACGCTCCCTCACCTAATTTGTTTTTACTTTTTCGCGGCGATACCCTGGTAGAGGTAGACGGCGAGAATGGACGCGCTCACGGCTAACGCGCCGACGTAATTGTAGACGCCGCCGCTCGCTGTAGCCATGTCCGCCGCGGTCGGTGAGAGATCCGCGGCGGCTTGGAAGGTGTAGATGGTCATCCAGTCGATCAAGCCGATGGATGCGGCGATGGAGAGGTTGAGTTTTTTAAAGGTACCACCGCCGAGTCGACCTCGGCGAGAGGCGTCGACGAGGACGTATTGGCTCGGCGCCAAGAGGAACACGGTGGCCAAGCCGAAAGCGCGCTGAATCAATTGCGATGACGGTTCCATTTCGTTGACGATGGCGAGTGGAGAGAGAGGGCTGAACGCGAACGAGCCGCCGACGACGAGACTCGTCCAAAACGAAACCTTGTAAAATAATTCCAGGTAGCCGCCTTTTTCGGTTCTGTCGCTGAAATTTTTCGCCTCTTGGAAATCCTTCGCCACGCGCGCCCACGTCTCGTCGTGTCCGGGTCCGTGCTCTCGAATCGCTTTGAATGAAGTCACGAACGCCGGCGCGAACGATGCTCCCAGCGCGGCGCACGTCGCGGCGTTCGGTCCGACGGCGCCGCTCGCCTCTGCGCTCGCCGCCGCGCCGCCGAACGCGACGACGAAACTTCCCGTAAATAACACCATCGACAGCGCCAAGCGCTGATACGTCTCAGAGTTTAACCGATTATTTTTCGCCGCGTCTGAAAGCGTGTACAGCGCCGTGAGCGCGATCAAAGAGAAGGCATCCGTGCCGAAGGCGTTACTAAAGTGTTGCACTGCGCTCACCGAATCAAACGTCTCTCCGAACAG
>Ga0181589_10004156_pt1 | contig 11569 bp, 8 predicted proteins | sample 071ome_25_FD_132444 | JGI IMG/M metagenome (GOLD analysis project Ga0181589, IMG submission 132444) | Coastal salt marsh microbial communities from the Groves Creek Marsh, Skidaway Island, Georgia - 071410BT metaG (megahit assembly) | ecosystem: Environmental > Aquatic > Marine > Intertidal zone... | reverse complement strand
GATCTGGGTAAAGCCCTCGAGAGAGAAAGGCACATCAGATCCCAGTTCTGCGGCAAGCTCCAGGAGCTGCACCTGCGACAGCTCTGTACCCCAGAGGGAATCGACGGCAACCAGCGCAGCGGCGGCGTCTGCCGAACCACCCGCCATTCCTCCACCAACGGGGACCTTTTTGTTGATGTGGAAAGTGGCAGCGCCCTCGAATCCACTGACGCGCTGAACAGCCCTGGCCGCTTTGATGACCAAGTTGTTCTCATCGAGGGGAATCTCATCCAAGACAACATCGCCGCTGACAGTGAGGGAGAACTCGGAAGCGTCTTCGGCGGTCAGTGTTTCCCACAGGTCCACGGCCTGAAACACGCTCAACAGGTCGTGATAACCCGATGCTTCGAGGGGTCCCACATGCAAGGCCAGGTTGATTTTTCCCGGAGCCTTGACGGTGACGCGTGCCATTCGACGAGCGTATCGCGCTGTGGTCAGTGCTGGCTTAGCGAGCGTCTGAGGGAACGAGTTCGGGGACGATGGTGCGAAACACCATCATGCCGATGACCTCGAGGGTCAATTGGGTAATGACGACCAGGGGAACCAGCCCCCACACGTCCTGGTCAAGAGCGAGGCTGATCGGCAACATGATGACGCCACCACGGCCTGCTCCCACAATCATGATGGCGCGCTTCTCCGGGATGGTGAGGCTTGCCAAAATTCCTGCCAAGAGTCCGAGCGGCGCCAGGAGCACCAGGAACGAAAAGAACAGTGGCACCACCCGGTAGAGCTCTTCGAGCTCCTCCACGTGGTTCGGAACCTGATTCCACAGAACGAGCGCCACCGCCAGAGCAATCACGGGAACCCGAGCCTGCGTGAGAGCGCTGCGTGATCCCGCAAGCGCCGCGGATCGTGTCATCCCCCACTGGAGGCCAAGCGCTAGAACCGATGGCGCCACGATGATTCCACCAATCACCACAAAGGTCGGCGGAAGGTCAGAAAACCCGAGCGCCCCTCCGGAGAGAAACACTGTGTAGAGCGGAACAATGACGAGTTGCCCGGCAAACAGGAGGGGTTTTGCCCCGAGCACACTCTCCACATCGCCACCGGCTTCGTGGGCTGTGGTTAACGAGAGAGCCACACCGGGTGCCAGTAACACCAGAAGCAACCCCACCTGTAGTTCAGGTACTTGGAACACCACACGGGAGAGCACAAAGGCCACCAAGGGAACAACCAGGAGGTTCACCGCAAACAGTGCCACGAGCACCCTGGGCTTAGCGATGGCACGTCCGACCGAGAGCAAGGGCAGCGACACCACGACCAAGAACACCATGAGAGCAAGAGCTGCCCACTGCAGTCCCCCCAGAATCTCGCTCTCAAAGGGCGCAGAGATTCCCAGCAGTCCACCACCGAGGACCCCCAGCAGAATCCAAGCGGTCGAGGGTCCCCGCACTTTCCTCACGAGGACATCACCACTCGGGCGAGTCCGACAAAGTCCTCCAGAGTCCACTGCTCGCCCCGGGCTTCAGGGCTGAGCCCGGCTGCGACGATCAGGTCACTGACTCGCTCGGGACCTATGTAGTGCGCCAGGGCACCTCGCACCATTTTCCTCCTGGTCGCAAAAGCATGGTCCACCAGGTCAAAGACCACCCGGCGCAACGCTTCGTCGCCGGGGGCGGGGGTGTGCTCCATTTTCACCAGCAGTGAGTCCACGTTGGGTACTGGCCAAAATACTTGTCTCGGAACTGAGCCGGCAATACTCCACCCGCCGTACCAGCGTGCTTTCACACTCGGCGATCCATACGCTTTGGACCCCGGTGTCGCAGCAATGCGCTCTGCCACTTCGGCCTGCACCATCACGAGGACAGTGCGGAGTGAGGGCAGAGTGGAGAGCAGGTGCAAGGTGATCGGCACCGAGGTGTTGTAGGGCAGGTTCGCGACCAATGCAGTGGGCTCACCCGGAACCGCTGTGACAGCCAGCGCATCGGCGGTGATGATCGATACCCGCTGGCCAGGGAAATACTTCTGCAGAGTGTCGGGCAGCGCTGCCGCGAGCCGCGGATCGATTTCGATGACGCTCACCTGAGCTCCCGATTCGACAAGTCCCAGGGTGAGCGATCCCAGCCCTGGTCCTACTTCGAGAACGTGATCGCCCTCTCCTACACCAGCTATCGAGACAATGCGTCGAATGGTGTTGGCGTCATGAACAAAGTTTTGCCCAAGCTTTTTCGTCGGGGTGACACCGAGTTCTTCGGCAAGGCGACGAATCTCGGTGGCACCCAGCAAACCGCCCGCTTTATCGGCCACGGAGCACAGATCCCAACTCGCCAAGAGGTTGGTCATCAAAGCGCCCGTACACATCGATGGTGTTGTTCGTGAGCTGGGCTGCCAGAAGGTTCTCGTCCATTTCCAGGGTCTCTGCCATCGATCTCACCGTGAACGGAATCATGTAGGGAGAGTTGGGCTTGCCTCTCGAGGGAACCGGTGTCAAGAACGGGGTGTCCGTCTCGACCAGAATCTGGGACCGGGGCATGACCTTCAAAGCCTCACGCAACCCTTCAGAATTCTTGAAGGTGACAGTTCCCGCAAAGGAGGCATACCAACCCTCAGCCGAGAGAACCTCGGCGAGCTCAGCATCCCCGCTGAAACAGTGGAACACGGTCTTCTCGGGAGCTCCCACCTCTAGGAGGACTTCGACTACCTGGTCGTGGGCGTCACGGTCGTGAATCTGGAGGGCGATTCCGTGCTTCTTCGCGATCTCGATGTGGGCCCGAAAGGCGTCCTTTTGCGCATCCTGCAATTCTTCGGGGGTGCGGAAAAAGTCCAGTCCGGTCTCTCCCACTGCCACCACGCGTGGCATTGACGCAAGCTCATCAATGACCGCCAAGGCATCGTCCAGCTCACCGGCTTGATGCAGCAGAGGAGCTTCGTTCGGGTGGATGGCGACAGCGGCCAGCACTCGGGGTTCTCGGTGAGCAAGCGCTGCAGACCATCGAGATGTCTCCACATCGGTCCCCACCTGAATGACACCCATCACCCCGACGGATCCGGCCCGATCCAGGTGCTCGGTGTAGTCCATCGGGTTATCCCCGTCAGCAAACTCCAGGTGAGCGTGATTGTCATAGACCCCCACCCGAAGCGGGTGGGGAGCGGGTGGATAGGAGACCTTGCGGTCACCAGCCTCGAGATCTCCGCGCGCTCTAATGTGCGCGGGGAGGTCGCCGGGTCCTGCGCTCACGGGGTTTAGTCCTGTTCGATCCTGGGGAACAGTGGGGGCAATTCCTGCACCGCGGTGCCCGTCTTGAGGTCGCCCGCTACGGCAGCATCGAGGAGCACCTGGTCGCTGGGTTCGCCCTCTTGACCCAGAGCCCCCCACAGGGCGCTCATGGAGTCCGGCATGAAGGGGTGCAGCACCAGAGCGAGAACCCGCAGTGCATCAGCGGCTTGATAAAGCACGGCATCGAGTCGATCGGCATTCGCGTCATCTTTTGCGAGAGCCCACGGCTCTTGCTCGGTGAGGTAGCCATTGGTGTCTTCGACGATTCGCCAGATGTGACCGAGAGCCTCGTGGATGGCGAAGCTATGCATCGCCTCGTTGGCCTTAGACACCGCATCGGTCATGACCGAGCGAAGCGCCTCCTCCGGGGCTCCACTCCCGGCACTGGGGTTGGGGATCACACCTTCGCGATAGCGATGGAGCATCGCAATCACGCGGGAGGCGAGGTTTCCCAGACCATTGGCAAGCTCTGCTTCATAGCGGGCAGAAAGGTCTTCCCAACTAAAGGACCCATCGGAGCCAAACGTGATGGCGCGCAAGAAGTAATAGCGGAAAGCATCGGCACCAAAAACATCGGTGATATCAGAGGGTGCGATACCGGTGAGTTTGGACTTCGACATCTTCTCGCCACCGACCAACAACCATCCATGAGCGAAGACGTTCTTAGGGGGCTCAAGACCTGCCGCCATCAACATGGCGGGCCAAATCACCGCATGGAAGCGGGCAATGTCTTTACCGACCAACTGCACGGCAGGCCAGCGCCTGGCGAACTCTTCCTCGTTGGAGCCCCAGCCGGTGGCGGTGATGTAGTTGAGGAGTGCTTCAAACCACACATACGTGACGTGGGACTTGTCGAAGGGAAGCTCGATACCCCAATCGATGTTGGAGCGAGAAATGGAGAGGTCTTCCAGACCTCTGTTCACAAACGCGACAATTTCGTTTCTGACGCTCGCGGGTTGAATGAAATCAGGACGCTCGCGATAAAGCTCCAGGAGCTTCTCCTGGAAGTCACTCATCTTGAAGAAGTAGTTCTCTTCCTTCAAGACCTCAATCGGGCGACCGTGGATTTGGCAGACCTTCTGGCCCTCAAATTCGTCAGTCCCCTCTGCCAGGTCCGCGGGGGTCTTATATTCCTCGCAGCCCACGCAGTAGAAACCCTCGTACTCACCCTGATAGATAAAGCCTTTGTCGTGCAGGAGGGTGAGAAACTTCTGGACTGCGTTCTCGTGGCGCTCTTCCGTGGTGCGGATGAAGTCGTCATTGGCGAGGTTCAAGGTGGTGAGCAGCGGCTTCCACGCCTGCTCCACCAAGCGATCAGCCCACTCTTTAGGCTCTACCCCATTGGCCAACGCGGTCCGCATGATCTTCTGACCGTGCTCATCCGTTCCGGTCAAAAACCAGGTGTCGATGCCGGAGTTGCGCATCCACCGCGAGAGAGCATCGGCTGCGACCTCGGTGTAGGCATGCCCAATATGCGGCACGTCATTCACATAGAAAATCGGTGTCGCGATAAAGAAAGAATCGGACCTGGTTGTGGGCATCGAGGCTCAATCCTACGCGGAGTCCCCGACACTTTCCTTATACAGAGTGCTCTTCGGGATACCGGTCTCCTTCGCCACCACCTGGCAGGCCTCTGAGCGGCGCATACCGGAGTCCACTAACTCCTTCACGCTGGCCAGAGCCTCGGGCAAGCCCTTTGCTCCCGCGGGGGCGCCAGCGATGACGACGACTATCTCCCCTTTGGTAGTTCCGGAGAAGTGCTCTGCGAGTTCGGTGAGGGTTCCCCTCGCGATCTCTTCAAACATTTTGGTGATTTCCCGGGCTACACAGGCTTCTCGGTCACTACCAAAGACAGAGGCTGCGTCCTCGAGCATCTCCGTCAGTCGATGGGGCGACTCGAAGAAAACCATGGTGCGGGACTCGCTCTGCAGCGTCTCGAAATACCCCACACGGCCTTTCTTCGGCACAAAGCCCTCGTGGATAAAGCGATCAGTGGGCAATCCGCTCACCGCGAGTGCGGAGAGCCCAGCACTGGGCCCTGGGATCACGCTGATGGGGATTCCCCGCTGGCGTGCACCCCGGGCGAGGACAAATCCTGGGTCGCTAATCGCGGGCATGCCGGCATCCGACACCACAAGCACATCTCCCGCCATGGCGAGCGTCCAGATTTCTTCGGCGACCGCACCTTCGGTGTGTTCATTGGCGGATCGAACCGGTGCATCGTTGGTCACCCCCAGTGCGCCCATCAGTTTGCGCAAGACCCTGGTGTCTTCAGCAACCAGAAGATCGGCGCTGGACAGTGCCTCCTTCAAGCGAGGAGTTGCGTCGCCTAGGTTCCCAATCGGCGTTGCGGCAAGAATCAGCACAGAGTCATTGTTGCAGTTGCGTGAGAAGCGCTTCCGCGCTCTGCGCGGGAAGCTGACACACACCGTGGCGACAGACGTACGCAGTGGCGGTTGACCCGACGGTTCTGCCCCGAAGAATCTCCACACCCGCATCGAGCATCTGCTGAGCTTGCTCTCCGCTCACGCAGAGCACCACTGTTCCAGGCGCTCGGTGACGACGGGCGATCTCGATCATGTTGGTGGGGCCATCGGCGACGACAATGATCTCTCGCTCGTCACGGGCAAGCCGGGCCAACACCTGAAGAATGGCGCCCGCACCTAAAGGCGTCAGCATCGCCTGGGACACGTGGGGAGCAAGAAGCCCCCGCGCTCGCTCGATGAGACCGTGGTCACCGCGCAGAGTTGCAGCCAGCACGAGGGCCTGCGAGAAAAGTGAAATACCAGAGGGTGAGGCGCCTTCTTGAATATCGGGACGCGGAGTGAATCCCTTCTCACGCATCACATCGTCACGCCCCACGGTCAGCTCTTCCCCCGCAATGGACTCAACCAGACGGAATGCCTCCGCTATGAAGCGAGCCTCCCCCACAGCCATTCCTAGCTCGAGAAGTCCGAGGCTGAGCGCTCCGTAGTCCTCGAGGGTCGCTGGCGCGGTGCCGGGGATTCCTCTCCTCGAGAGTCGAATGAGTGTTCCGTCGTCCCGAACGTGATGATCCAGCAACCAGGTGGCGACCTGTTCACCCAGCGCTCCCGGGTCGCCAGGAACTCCCGCGAGGTGCGCCTCGGCGAGCCCGCGAAGGGCTAGACCATTCCACCCGGTGATGACTTTGTCATCCACCTTTGGTGGGATTAGTCCCTCTCGGCCTGCAGCATCGAGCTGGTAGTAACCACCTTCACTGGGTTGACCCTCGATGATGCTCTCGCTGTCTTGGGCAGAGCCAAACCCGCCCTCGACGAGCAGCGTTGACCGCAGGAACGACACGATTCCTGCAGCCGAATCCAGGTCGTCCTCTCTCGAGTACAGAGACAACAAACCAGCGTTGTCATAGAGCATTCGCTCGTAGTGAGGCTCGCTAAAGTCCCGCATCGTGGCGTAGCGAAAGAATCCACCTTCGAGAGAGTCCCGGAGGTCCGATCGCGTGTAAGTCACCAATGTCCTGGCAACAAACTTCGCTGCCGAGTCATGGCCGGCTGAGCCTTCACCCTGGAGAAATGACAGGGCCGGCGCCACGGGGAACTTGGGTGCTCCTCCAAACCCACCGAATTCGATGTCCTCCTGGGCGATAAGAGCATCCACGATGACCGCCAGTTGTTCTGTGGAGGGGAAAACCTGATTCTTCGAGTCTTTCTCGATAGCGGCAGCGGCATCGGCCAGTGCGCCCACGAGTGCTCGGGAGCTCTCGAGAACGTCCTCTCGTTTTTCTGCCCACGCCGTGGTGACGGCCTCCACCACCTGGGTCAGAGAAGGCTGCCCGCCTCGGGGCTCTGGCGGGAGATAGGTCTGGGCATAAAACGCGGCACCCTCGGGTGTGGTGAACACGGTGAGTGGCCAGCCCAAGTGGTCGGTGAACGCTTGCGCTTGAGCCATATACAGAGCATCCACCTCCGGATGTTCTTCTCGATCCACTTTGATGGCGACCAGTTTCTGGTTCAACAGGTCGGCCATCACCGGGTCGTCGAAGCTTTCTCTCGACATCACGTGACACCAGTGGCAGGTGGAGTAGCCAATGGAAATCATCACGGGGCAGTCGCGCTTCGTGGCTTCCGCGAACGCGTCAGGACCCCAGGGGAACCAGTCCACGCTTTGGTGAGCGTGCGAGAGGAGGTAGGGACTCAGGGCGCCATCAAGGCGACTCACACCGATTACCAGTTGCCATCCATGGGGTGTGTTCCCACCCGACGATCGGCATCCATGGCAGCAATTGCCGCCATCTCGTCCCCGCTCAGCTCAAAATCAAACACCGAGAGGTTCTCAATCATGCGCTCTTTGCGCACCGTCTTCGGGAACACGACCACTCCCTCTTGAAGGTGCCAGCGGAGCACAATCTGCTGAATGCTCTTGTCATGTGACTCCGCAATGTCCTGAAGACCAGGGAGCTCGGCCAGGTCATACTTGCCTTGCCCCAGAGGTCCCCACGCTTCAGTGATGATGCCCAAGGGTTCCTGGAACGACCGGAGCTTTCTCTGTTGGAAGGCTGGGTGCAGCTCGACCTGGTTGATGGCCGGCACAATGCTTCCCTCTTCCAGGACGCGCTCGAGGTGCTCAGGTTCAAAGTTGGAGACACCAATGGCTTTCGCGAACCCCTGGTGGTGAAGCTCCTCGAGAGCCAACCACGTCGCCACATACTCATCGCGCAGGGGAGCTGGCCAGTGGATCAAATACAGGTCCACATACTCAAGACCCAGAAGCTCGAGGCTGAGGGAGAGCGCCTCGGGCGTTGCCGTTGTTCCTTGATCTGAGTTCCAGAGCTTGGTGGTGACAAACAGTTCATCCCGGGCAATACCGCTCTTCGCGATAGCGCGACCTACGGCCGCTTCGTTGCGATAGATCATCGCCGTGTCGATGTGGCGATAGCCGACCTCGAGAGCATCAAGGACGATCTGTTCACACACATCGTCATCAACTTTGAACACGCCGAGTCCCAGTTGAGGGATGTGATCGCCGGTGTTGAGAGTCAGGGAGAGCTGGCTATCGGGGGTCTTCATGGCTCCATCCTCACACGCGAGAGGGGTGAAAGAAAAGGCCGGGGGAGGAGACTCCGTCGCTGTCTCCTCCCCCGGCACTTCTTAGTTTAGTAAGGGTTTGTCCCTACCGTGACGAGGTTGCGTTGACCTCATACGAGGTGTTGGTGGACTCGAAGAAGTTCACCAACTGCAGGGTGTCGTTTGCTGTCGCCATCCACTTGGCGGGGTTCGAGACGTTGTACTCGGTCTCGAAGCCAAGCTCCTCAAGGCGACGGTCAGCCAAGTACTTCACGTACTGGTTGATGTAATTCGCATTGAGTCCGAGGATGCCGTTCGGGAGCAGGTCGTGGTTGTAGGCCTCTTCCATTTCCACAGCGTCGAGGATCATCTGACGAATCTCTGCTGCGAACTCGGGAGTCTGCAGGTCAGGGTTCTCCTCCAGCACGGTGAGGATCAGGTTGATACCGAACTTCAGGTGCAGGCTCTCGTCGCGCACAATCCAGTCCACCAAGGAACCGAAGTTACGCAGCAGGTTGCGCTGGCGGAAGCTCAGAGCAACCATGAAGCCGGAGTAGAACCAGATGCCCTCGAGGATGACGTTGTAGGCAACCAGGTTGCGCACAAAGTCTTGCTTACCCTCGGTGGTGCTGATGTCGATGGTGTCCTCGGTCATGCGACGGATGAACTTCACTTCGAAGTCTTCCTTGCGTGCCATGGAGGGAACATCGACGTGGGAGGCGTAGGCCTGTTCGCGGTCGATCGGGAAGGTCTCGAGAACATACTCGAAGCTCATGCAGTGGTTGGCTTCTTCCCACATCTGCTTGGCGAGGTAGAGGTGTGCTTCTGGTGCATTGATGTAGGGGTAGACACCAAAGGCCAATGCCTTGTTCACCAGCAGCTCGCTGGGGTTGAAGTAGCTCATCAAGAAGGTGATGGCGTGACGCTCTTCGTCCGTCATCTTCTTGAAGTCAGCGATATCTTCACCCAACTGAATTTCGTTGGGGAACCAGGTGTTGGCAACAGCCTGGTCGTAAAGGTCCATAGCCCACTTGTATTTCACAGGCTTGAGCAGCAGACCTTCTTGCACTCCTTGTCCGAGGATTCCCATTGTTTTTCCTATCTCTAGATCGTTATTTGTGTGTGTATAAGAGTCGGAGCTACTGGCAGCTATCGCACTGCAGAAGGTCCATCGGGTCTGTAGGGACGGCGTAGCCGTCGATGGTCGTGGAATCGAAGTCCATAGTGACTACTAACCGGCCTTCGGCGCTCCGCCAAAACCGAAGCCCTTCTTGGGTGCACCGGAACCAGCGGCAACAGGCTCAGCCGAGGCCGGTGCTGCTGCACCAAAGCCCTTCTTCGGCGCTCCTGAACCACCTGAGCTGTTGATTTGCTCAGACTTGTTGACCTTCACCGTCGACTGCTCGGCGGTGTGGCGAGGCTTCATGTGCAGGTAGTACGTGGTCTTCACACCACGCTTCCATGCAGCGGAGTAGATCGACATCAGGTCGTCCATGTCCCTGGTCTCCAGGTACATGTTGCGGCTAATGGCCTGGTCGATCCACTTCTGTGCCCTGGCTGCCACCTCGAGGAAGGCAAACGGCGAGAGCTGGAAGCTGGTCTTGAAGGTGTCCTTCAAGCTCTGAGGAATCGAGGGGATGTCCTGGATATCTCCCTGGCTACGCAGGATGTCCTCACGAGTGGACTCCCACAAACCGTGCTCACGCAGTGCGTTCACCAGGTTGCGGTTGACCTCGAGGAACTTACCGGAGCTGGTCGAGCGGCTGAAGATTTGGGAGAACTGAGGGTCAAGACCTGGAGTTGTTCCCGCAACCAAACCAATCGATGCAGTCGGAGCGATGGCCATCAGGGTGGCGTTGCGCATGCCGCCCTTGACCTTCTCGCGCAGAGCGTCCCAGTCCAGACGTGTCGTGCGGTTCACCTCGACGGGAACTCCGCGGTCGGCCTCGGTGAGGTCGACAGTGTCCAGGGGCACGATGCCCTGAGACCAGCGGGAGCCTTCGAAGTTGTTGTAGGAGCCACGCTCGCGAGCAAGGTTGGCGGACTCATCGATGGCGGCGTAGGAGACGTGCTCCATGATTTCGTCGATGAGGTCATACGCTTCTTCGCTCTCGTAGCTGTAGCCAAAGCGCTCGATGACATCGGTGAAGCCCATGACTCCGAGTCCCACGGCGCGGTTCTGCTCGTTGGAGTAGTCGGCTTCCTTCACGCTGGAGCGCGTGATGTCGATCAGGTTATCCAGCTGACGAACGGCCACGCGGGCACTCTCGTCAATCTTCGCCCAGTCCATCTTTCCATCCAGAACGTGCTGGGAGAGGTTGATGGAGGCGAGGTTACACACGGAGACGTTGTCGACATCCTGTGGCAAGCAGATCTCGGTGCAGAGGTTCGAGAGGTGGATCGTGCCGGTGTTGTTGTTGATGGCACGGTTGTTGATGGTGTCCTTCCAGGTCAGCCACGGGTGGCTGGTGGCCTGAAGGGAGATCAGGATGGCCTTGAACTGCTCGCGGGCACCGATTTTTTTGAACATGTTCAATTTGCCGGCTTCTGCCATCTCGACGTACTCGGCGTAGCGCTTGGAGAACTCAGCACCGTAGAGCTCGTTCAAGTCAGCAACCTCGAGTGGGTCAAAGAGGTACCAGGGCTCGTCGTTCTCTACGCGCTTCATGAACTCATCCGAGATCCATACGGCGGTGTTGGCGGTACGAGTACGGCGGTAGGGGTCACCGGAATTCTGACGCAGGTCGAGGAACTCGGGGAAGTCAAGGTGCCAGTTCTCCATGTAGAAGCAGAGCGCACCGAACTTCTTGCCACCGCGAGACACTGCGCGGAGCACGGAGTCGATGGTGTGCATGAAGGGGATGGGTCCAGTCGAGGTGGTGTTGTTGGAGCGGATGGGAGATCCCTGAGCACGGAGCTTGGTCACGGCCAGGCCGATTCCACCGGTTCCCTTGGTGAGCCACATGACGTCGCGGGTGGTCTTCGCGATGTGCTCGATGTCATCCTGCATTTCCATGACGAAGCAGTTGGCGAGCTGGGGGTAGCTGGTTCCACCATTAACGAGGTTGGAGCCGGCGGCCAGGTACTCGAGCTTCGACATCTTCTCGTAGAACTTGAGGGCGTGCTCGGTGGGGTTTTCCTCGTTGAGGGAGAGACCCATGGCGATACGCATCCAGAAGTACTGGGGAACCTCGAGGGGGTCACCGTTGCGGCCCTTGATGCCGTAGCGGTTGTTCAGGGTCACGACACCGATGTACTTCAGCAGTTC
>Ga0181589_10004145_pt1 | contig 11587 bp, 12 predicted proteins | sample 071ome_25_FD_132444 | JGI IMG/M metagenome (GOLD analysis project Ga0181589, IMG submission 132444) | Coastal salt marsh microbial communities from the Groves Creek Marsh, Skidaway Island, Georgia - 071410BT metaG (megahit assembly) | ecosystem: Environmental > Aquatic > Marine > Intertidal... | reverse complement strand
GCCGCTAGGATGCTCCCGCGCCGTATCATTGCCCTGCTCTACATTGCCTTGGGTTTCTGTGCAAATGCCGCCTTTGCGCAAGATCTTTCGCAGTTGCCCCGTGATGGGGATATGCGCGGGCTTGTGATTGCGTCAGAGCCTGTGCCTGTGTCGGATTTGCCTTTTGTCGATGAGGATGAAGTCGAGGGGCGTCTGAGCGATTATCACGGGAAATATGTGGTTCTCAATTTTTGGGCCACGTGGTGCGCGCCCTGCCGTGAAGAAATGCCAAGCCTAGAGGCATTGCAACGTCAGTTTGGCTCAGATCAGTTTGAAGTGGTCACGCTTGCCACGGGGCGCAATTCCCCGCAGGCGATCCGCAGGTTTTTTGAGGAAATTGGCGTAGAACATCTGCCGATGTATCGTGACATCAACCAACAGATCGCGCGACAAATGTCGGTGATGGGCCTGCCGATTACGCTGGTGATTGATCCCGAAGGGCGCGAGATTGCGCGGCTGATGGGGGATGCCCATTGGGACAGCCCCGAGGCATTTGCCTTTTTCGAGGCGCTTTTGGAAGAAGCAAGCTAAATGCGTCAAAGTGTGTCTTTCACGCCATTTTTGCTGGCTTCAGGTAAAGCTTAAGCGGTCTGGGGGGCAGTTCATGCGTCGCCAGCCCAAGATTTCCTCTGAAATAGCGGAAGCATTACAAAAGCACTGCGTGACAACGTAGAGGACATCGTTTACGTGTCAAAGTGCTCTAAACAATGCGAAGACCGAATTGAATGGCTACTGCTGCACTCCCTTTCTCCGTTGTGATCCCCGCAAAAAATGAAGCTGAAAACATTGCGCGGCTCATCGGAGAGATAGTGACCCATTGTGACAAGCTTGGGGAATTCGAGATCATAGTCGTTGATGATGCTTCAGACGATGGCATGGCAGAGATTTTACGTGATCAGTGTCGCGTGACTCCCCAATTGCGGTGCTTGCGTCATGATCGGTCTGGCGGACAATCGGCTGCGCTAAATAGCGGCATTGCGGTGGCAAAGGGTGATATCATTTGCACTTTGGATGGGGATGGGCAGAACCCACCCTCAGAAATTCCAAAGCTCTTGGCTGTTTTCGCGGAAGATCAATCGGGTACGTTAGGACTTGTTGCAGGGCAACGGAAGAAGCGACAGGACCGACTTTCAAAGCGCCTCGCCTCTAAATTTGCGAATAAATTACGCGGTTCCTTGTTGAAAGACGGAACGAGGGATACAGGGTGTGGTCTCAAAGCGTTTCGCCGCGATGCCTATCTTCGCCTGCCATTTTTCCGCAACATGCACCGCTATTTGCCTGCGCTCTTTCTGCGTGACAATTGGCTTATCGCCCATGTTGACGTAGACCACGCAAGCCGCTGGGGCGGTCAGTCCCATTACACAAATTTTGAACGCGCCATTGAAGGATTGGTCGATTTGCTGGGGGTGATCTGGCTGATACGGAGACGTAAGCAGTGCAGCGTGGTCAACGACAGTTCGCAATCTCCTCAAGAGGATCACTAATGGATTGGCTAATTGAAGTTTTGCGGGTCGAGACCCGCGTAGAGGCCATGTGGGTTTTGTTCGGTTTTGCAGCGCAAGCCATGTTTATGGGTCGCTTCTTGGTGCAGTGGATCGCATCCGAGCGTGCAAAAGCCTCGATCATTCCAATTGCGTTTTGGTATTTTTCGCTAGTGGGTGGGATTATGCTGTTGTCCTACGCCATCCATCGTCAGGATCCTGTATTCATTTTGGGTCAGGCTTTAGGCTTGCTGATTTATACTCGGAATTTGTGGTTCATTCACCGCAAAAAGCCATAGCCAGCGGCAATTAAGATATTAGGCATCGATCAGCTGCGTGATTGGGCCACAAATAGGTTGAAAATAATATCTTCTCCATCGCCGAAATTGAATAGGTCGAGCTGTTTGATTGGGGTTAGGTTGGGCTGGGCCGCGACAAATTCTGCCAATTCGGTGTTGGCAATCGCTGCTTGAATACAGTGTCCTTCTTCAAATGCGCGGTTGAATTGCTCGGCGACATCGGCGCCTGATGCAAAATTGACGTTGCGGTTTGTCAGAAAGAGCAGAGAGGCCTCCCAATACCCTGCGACCCAGAATTCGCAATTAGGTGCGAGATTTGCCTCGGCCGCGAGCGCGTTTGATGGCCATAGACGCTCCATGCGTGCGAGCGAGGGGTAGAGCGCCAATGCAATTGAAAAACTGACGGCGAAGGCGAAAATACTAACACCTTGCCACGCACGCCGCGCAATCATGATCCAGAATATCGGCACGAAGATGACTGTCAAACCTGTGCCAATATAAAAATGAATTGATAATGTGCTGCGCACCATTTCTGCGCCGTAAGCAAAGGCGCCTAACACTGCGATCGGAACAAGACCAATAATTGCGGCTAGTATGAGTGCGTATTTTGACTGGGCTTGATTGGCTTCATAGTCGCGCCATGCAGCCCAGATCACGGTGATTGCGATTGCTGGGTAGGTGGGCATTACGTAATGTGGTAGCTTGGTTGATGCTAGCTCGAACCCGATCCACATGGGCACGACCCAAACAAGTGCCATTTGCATCCAAAGGCTGCGGCGTGCCCGCCAAATTGCGGGTAGAGTGGCTGCAAAAACCATTGATGCAGGGAAAAATGTTATCCAAAATAGCGCTAAATAAGTTCCGATAGGGGCGCCATGGCTTTCTTGTTCTTGGTGGATTTTCCCTAGGAAATCACGTACAAGCGACGCGTGCCAGAACTGGCCGTCACTTTGGATTGTAATTGCAAGATACCATGGCAATACAAGCGCCGAAAAGAACAAGATACCAAGACTGCTGCGTAGGTAGGAAAAGATCGCCGCACTACGCGATTTAACCCAAATAAAAAGTAAAAGCGGCAACGTAACAGCAAATACAATTGGCCCTTTGATGAGCACAGCTGCACTAAGCGCGCCCCAAAACATGACGAAGGACAACCAGCCGATGGGCTTAGTCTCATCAAATTTAATTGTGCCGTCTCGCGCTTCCGCCTGAAATGCTGCGCGCAGCGGCACATAAATTGCCATCAGGATAGTGAAGAGTAGCATCGCATCCGTTTTGCCGATGCGCGCCTCGCCTCCCAAGACGAGGGTCGACCCCATCAAAGCAGCCGCAGCAAAAGCCCCTGAGATTGGTAATACAAGACGCGCTATTGCAAAAGTCATCAAAACTACACCAAGCGCGCCAATTTGCGAAATTGCGCGATAACTTTGAACGACTTCGGGGGCGCCTGTCAAAGATGCAAAGCCAGCTTGCAGCCAATAAATGCCCACTGGTTTGTTATAGCGTGGGCTATCGCCAAGGCGCAGATCGATTATATCCCCTGATTGAACCATCTGAGCGGAAGTTTGAACAAATCGCGCCTCGTCACGATCCAAAATGGGGATTGAAAAAAAGCCAGGTAGAAAGGTGATCAGTGACAAGCCCACAAGAGCTGCGATCAATGCGGTCTGCTTGTTCAAATGTGAGTGCGCTTTCATCTCTCTAAACCCCAATCTTCCGACAACCTGGGGCGCGCTGTCACATCCCCATCGTGTGCGTGTTCTTATAGCGAAAACCAACATAAGAAACAGTCCCATATTCCATGCAGAGTGCAGCCGTTGCAAAGCCTTTGGAACTGGTGCACTGTTTGAATTTGAAACAGCGGGGCCACAGCTGCGCAAATATAACGTGAAGTCCAATGCGTCAAAAAATCAGTCCCGGCTTGATGAAAATCTTGGAAATTGCGCGCCAGTTTGTCTCTTTTGCCAAGATGGCATTGCATCTTGGTTTTGGTCGCGCTTTGCGCGGGCTGGTTGTGTCTTTAGCGCTGGCATCTGTGGTTCTGTTGTCGGCTGGTCGAATGGAAAAGACGGGCGATAATTTACAAATTGCGCTGCCGTTGATGGCTTTGGGGTGCTCCGCAGTGAACGGAAATGCCCCTGAGACATTGGCGCGTTTTGCGGGCTTAATGACAGTTGTTCATTTGCAAAAGCGGACATTAGGTGAGGCAGAGATCAATCAGCGACCTAATGGCGGAATACAGGGGTTTCCCTCAGGACACACAGCCAGCGCAACCTTTGGGGCCTCCCGCCTCGCGCAAGAGTGTTTGAGAGGTAATCCCATTGCAAAAAGCTTTGCTGTGCTTTCCGCAGCTTTTGTTGGCGGGTCGCGTATCAGTGTTGGCGCGCATACTTATTGGCAGGTTCTAGCGGGCGCGCTGTTCGCGTTAGCATTTGATCGCTTGACGCTGGCGATGTGGCGCAGGACCATGACCTTGGTGCGTCTCAATACAAGGAACGCAATCGATAGTTTGCATCGGATCCCTGTCCAGCGCCTTGCGCGGCTTGAATACCTCACAAGAAAGCAGATTAAGGGCCTTTGGTTCACGGCATTTGGGAGTGCAGCGGCGCTGTTTACGCTGTTTCCGAGTCTTGACCTTGGTATTTCAGGCCTCTTTTATGACGGCCGTGGTGCCTTTCCAGTCGCGAACTGGCCATTAGCACAACTTTTTCGGCACATGCTGATGAATACCATGCACTTCCTTGCGCTTGTCTCTCTTTTTGCGGCTGTTTTTGCACTGGTTTTGCGATGCAATATTCTTTTTCTCAATGCGCGGGCTTGGGCGTATTGGGCGACAGTGATGATCCTCGGTCCAGGCATATTTGTTAACATGATCCTTAAAGAATATTGGGGTCGCGCCCGCCCTGCGATGGTGGAAAATTTTGGAGGATCTGGCCAATTTACCCCTGCTTTTTGGCCGACTGATCAATGCGCTAGCAATTGTTCGTTTGTTTCAGGCGAGGTTTCGGGGGCAACCGCTTTGGCGCTCTTTTTGATCCTAATCGCTTATGTAAACCGCCTGTATTTCGGCCCTAGAACCAAGACTTTCCTCTATGCGCTGGCCATTGCTGTGCCGCTGATATCTGTGTTGCAGCGCGTTTCGGCTGGGGCACATTTCGCGTCTGATGCCTCATTGGCCATTTTGTTCACCTCGGGTTTTGCAATCGTTTTATGGCCTTGGATGATGGGTGATGAACGACCACGCCTTTTTACAGCGGTGCAGCAACAAGCCGCCCGTCTTTATGGTCTGAAATTGTGGCGGTGATGATCTGTCCTGTTTCTTGCGCCACATTGAGGCTGACTTCAGTGAAGTCTTCAGTGCGGCCAAGATGGGGATTTTCCATCAAAATCTGATGGGTTTTACCAATCTCGCCCGATAAATGTTGGGCGAGCGCCCGATCCCCTGCGGCGCGCAGTCGTGCCGCGCGGTCTTTGATTGTGGCGCTTTGCAATTGTGGCATCCGTGCCGCTGGCGTGCCTTGGCGCGGCGAGAACGGAAACACATGGAGCCATGTTAGCCCGCACTCCTCAACCAATTTGAGGGAATTTTCGAAATGCGTTTCGGTTTCTGTCGGGAAGCCTGCGATTATATCTGCGCCAAATTTGATTCCAGGCCGCAGGCGGCGCGCCTCCTCGCAAAAGGCAATGGCATCCTCACGTGCATGGCGGCGCTTCATCCGCTTGAGGATCAAATTATCACCATGTTGAAGGCTCAGATGTAGATGAGGCATCAGGCGGGGTTCGTTTGCGATGGCCTCCATCAACATCGGATCAGCTTCGATGGAGTCGATAGAGGAAATCCGCAGGCGCGCCAGATCGGGAACAAGTTTCAAGATACGCATGACCAAATCGCCCAAATAGGGAGCTTGCGGGAGATCCGCCCCCCATGAGGTCAGATCAACCCCTGTGAGCACCACTTCAAAATAGCCGCGGTCGACCAAGCGTTTGATTTGATCCACCACCACACCCGCAGGCACGGAGCGTGAATTGCCGCGCCCAAATGGGATAATGCAAAAGGTGCAGCGATGATCACAGCCATTTTGAACCTGCACATAGGCGCGCGCGCGAGTGCCAAAGCCATCAATCAGATGCTCGGCTGTTTCGCGCACAGACATGATGTCATCCACCATGACCTTTTCGGTTTGGCCGATGAAATCAGGGCCGCTGAGCTTGGCCCATGTTGCACGTTCCATCTTTTCGCGATTGCCAATGATGAGGTCAACTTCGTCCATTGCGGCAAATGTTTCAGGCTCGGTCTGTGCGGCGCAGCCTGTCACCACGATCCGCGCGCTTGGATTGTCGCGCTTCACCTTGCGGATTTCTTGGCGCGCTTTGCGCACGGCCTCGGCCGTTACGGCGCAGGTGTTGACGATCACTGCATCCCTGAGGCCCGCTGTGGTGGCCATATCGGTCATCGCTTCCGTCTCATAGGCATTGAGCCGACACCCAAGCGTTCGAAATTCAGGTGGCTTTGTCATGGATTTTGCAGGCAACTTATGAAATCTGCGGTCAATTTAGCGGTGAATACATGGGCCGTTGGCCCTGTCATCCAAACGCCATCCTCGCGCCACTCAATCCAAATATCACCCCCATCAAGGGTCAGTTTCACCGCACGACCTGTCAGGCCTCGCCGCGCCGCGGCAACCGCCACCGCGCAAGAGGATGATCCAGAGGCAAGGGTGATGCCCGTTCCCCGCTCCCAGACCCGCATCCTCAGATGATCTGGCCCTATGAGTGAGGCGAATTGTACATTGGTGCGCGCAGGGAAGAGCGGATGATGTTCAACTTCGGGACCGCGGGCAGCCAAATCCACCGCTTCGGCATCGTCCACAAAGAAACTGCAATGGGGGTTGCCCATACCCGTCGCAACAGGATCCCCGTCTAGGGGCAGATGCAGCGTGTCCATCGCCGCGGCTAAAGGGATATCCTGCCACTCCAAAAGCGGGGGCCCCATATTCACAGCGGTCAGGCCGTGGCCGCGATCCTGCGCAATCAGAATCCCGCGTTCTGTGCGCAAGCGGATCTGATGAAGGCCATGTGCGGCCATTTCATAGGCCGCGATGCAGCGTGTCGCATTGCCACAGGTTGCAGAGAGTGACCCATCGGCATTGTAAAAGGTCAATGCTAAATCCGCCTCGTGATCGTTTTGGATCAAGGCCAATTGGTCAAACCCCACCCCACGATGACGATCTGCAAGCGCGCGCGCCAAATCAGCCGTCACGGTGACCTCGCGCTTGCGCGCGTCCATGACGACAAAATCATTGCCAAGCCCGTGCATTTTCATGAAGGGCAGGCCGATATATGTGTGCGGCTCAGACATAGATGCGCCTATAGCGCAAGCGCGCGGTGAATGGGACTCGAATCTTTGTGCCGATTAGTAGCGGTGGGTCAAACGCAGCATGACCATATCCATGCCGGGGTTGCGATCATTTAGGCCGCCGTTTGAGATATGGCTAAACGCGAATGAAAGCGCAGCACTGTCGGTGATATTGGTGCCAATCCCAAGGGTGCTGCGAAAATGCATATGGCCCCCCAAATCAACGTCACCCTCTTTGAAATATCCAGGCATAAAGCTGGCCTCGATGAAATTTTGGCCACTGATCTGATATTCCGCCGAGACGCCAAACCCCACAAACCCGTTGTGATTGGTGTCTGCCAAAACCGAGCCGGCCCAACCCGCGGTGAAGCGATCACCCTCGGCTAACGCGCCTGTCCAATGATACTCGGCCACAACGCCTGTGCCGCGGTTGTTCGGATCGCGTACAAAGCCGATGACTGAGTTATCTGCAAAAGCCACTATGGGCGCGCTGAGAGCGATGGCCCAAGCGAGCGTAGAAAGAGTGAACCGTATCATTGCCGTCCCTAAGTCTTCTAAGCTATTCCGATATATGAAAGTTATAATGACTTCAAAAGAAAAGAGCGCGCCGAAGTGCGCTCTTTCCGTAGCAATTAATCCGTAAGGATTAGAATGCCATGTTGAAGCCGAGATCAGCTTGTGTTGTCGCGTCGCCATTTGGAGTAGTCGCACCCACCGAAGTGACGCCACCTGCAAAAGTCAAACCACCACCGAGGTTGTTGGGGAAACCAATACCAAAGTTTGGATCTTGGTTTGTGGTGCTGGTGTCAGACATTGCAACAATGTAGGTCATTGAACCCATGGTGTAGGAAGCTGACAGACCAAATCCTGTAAGGTCGTTAGCTGCAACCGCAGCGTTTTCGTCTACGAACGCGAAGTCAAAATCAACGCCGCCCATGGAAGTTGCCAAAGTCAACTCAGTAAAGTCGCTGCCACCTTCAATGCTGGTGTAGCCCAAGCCGAAACCAACGGTCCCAGCAGTGCCAGTCACGCTTACGGCAGCGTCTTCGCTGTCAGAGCCGTAAGAAACGCCAAAGCCCAAGCCACTCATGGAATACGCGAGGTTGACGTCGTAAGCGCCAGTGTCGGTCATTGTGTGTTGTCATCTGCACCAGTGCCCTGGTAGCCAACGTCTGCGATGCCTTCGAGGTTCTGGTTGCCAACGCCACCAAAAGTAACAGTCAGACCATTTGTAGAGATGTAGACTTCGGGATCGTTTGAACCGCCACCCACAGCTTGTAGCTGGTCGTTTTGGGCTGCATCTAGGTCAACAGATGCGCCGAAAGCGATACCGCTATCGGAAACGCCAGAAGCTACAATGTTGAAGTCGATTTCAACGTCAACGACAGTATCGTTCAAATTGGTGTTGGCGCCGCCATCTTCAACGTAGCGCAAACCTGCAGCAGCGCCGCCAGTCAAAGCGATGTCGGCAGATGCATTACGGCGCCAGTTGCAGCGTGAACTGCAGCATAAGCTATGGCTCGAAAAGAACATGGCAGGCAGTGCGTCATTGGAGCGGTGCTAGCTGAGGATAGAACGGCTTGAGAGCAGCTTAGGTAATCACTCGCCCAAAGATGCGTATAGCTGATCTCTGGCTTGCAGCCATTCTTGAGTAAATTTTCTTTCCACACGTCTAGTGGTCAGCTGACGTAATTTCATCCCAATTCTTTGCTTGTCATGTCGCCAAGGTTTCTGCTTCCCAGCGAAATGAACAATCACTGGATCAGTCATGGCTTCGTGTTGTGACGCTTGCAATGCTCGCGGGATTACACTGTTTCGTAAAGCTAAATTGCCCCATATTGAATTGTACGTGCTGTCTATGAGTTGAATGCTGTTGGAGCATATCATGTTAATATGATCTTGATCAGCCCATCGGCACTGAGCTGCCGTTTCAACATCTATAAAACCTTGTTCTAGGTTGAGACGGCGGATTGCACTAGGATCAGCTAACATCACTCCAGAATTAACGTAATGCTCAATGGTACTAAGTTTGAGCTGGGAAAGGCGCAGTGAAACTATGCTTGAGTTGCGTTTATGACCAGGTCGTAATGAGCTTAAACTTTTATACCACCAAGAAATATGTGTAGGACAAATTGCAGCCCCAATGGCTTTGCCGCCAATGTCCATTGATAGCAGACCATTTAGAGGTTTTCTTGGTAAGGTATCCCCATCCAAATACAAAACCTTATCGTTGAAACGCATGATCTCAAACAGCCTAGCTAAAGCAAAATTTGTGAAGTGCGTGCCTTTGACCTTGGGAAGTTCCTCAATAAACTCGCGAGAGTGGACACGAGAGCTAAATTTGCTTGTGAAGTTATTAACACGTTGAAAGTTCAGAGGAGTAAGTTTGTTATGGACTAGGTACACCTCTGTATTTGTTGGAGACAATTTTAAAGCTTGATAAGCCGAAACAAGGGAGCACTCAGTGAAGCCATCGTCAAAGCAATATAAGATTGGCGTGGTTGGCACAGTATTCATTATTTGTAGCACTCTGGTCCATTATTGAGGAGCTTGCTAAGCGATAAGCTCACAAAAGAAAAGAGCGCACCGAAGTGCGCTCTTTCCGAAGCAAGTAATCCGTTAGGATTAGAAGCTCATGTTGAAGCCGAGGTCAAAGACGCTCTGGTTAGAAGAGTTTTCACCCACACCACCAGCGAGGGTCAAGCCACCGCCCATGTTGTATTTGAAGCCTACGCCCTGTGCGTCTGTGTCTGCAGCAGCACTGCCTTCGTCATTTTGGGAAGCAACTGCAACAACGGTGAATGCATCGTTCACAGCATAAGAAACCGCAATACCAGCGCCCGATGTGTCACCAGTGTTGGTGGATGCGTCATCGTAATTGCTTACCATCGCTGCGAGCGTCAGACCAGCACCTGTGTCATATGTTACTTTACCTACGGTGATCGAGTCGGATGTGTTCGCATCTTCTGCGAAACCAACAGTTACGCCGAAGCCCGCTGCACTAAACCCGATAGTGGCACCCGTATCGTCAGATACGGTGTCGTAAGTTACGTTCAAAGCAACACCGTTCATCGAGTACGAGTACTTCACATCCGAAGTAAGACCGGTGGTGGTGTCGGAGTGAGCCAAATCTTCAGCGCCAATACCGTCAAAGCCTGCTTCAGTGATGTCGAGGTCAGTAGCATGGCCCACGTCACCAACGGTGATGGTGCCGAAGTCGCCAGAGATGTAAACTTCGGTGTCAGATGCGTTTTCGCCGAAGGTGTTGCCGGATGTGGCGCGTGTTGTGTCGCCATCGATGTCCAACGAAGCGCCGAAAGAGATGCCATTGTCGGAGACACCAGAAGCGACGATGTTGAAGTCGATTTCAGCATGGCTGCCAGCAACAGTGCCGTCATCCTTGTAGCCCATGTTGGCACCGCCAGTTAGGGTAATATCTGCAGATGCAACGCCTGCGGTTGCAATCAGAGCAGTGGTAGCGAAGAGAACCTTTTTCATGGTTTTTCCCTCGTAATTGGTTTCTAAGGTGCACCTCAAGACGGGAAAGTCCGAATTGAGTATGCCTCTCTCTCTCGCATCAAGCCGCGCATTGCAACGAAGCCGTGACAGACATCTTCATCTTGACCCAACTCTGATGCACAGATGCCACAGTGTGTTATTTATGTCTAATTTGATGATAATATCAAAGTCCTTGCTGCAATGGCGGGGCTAAGTTACCAAGAGGCACGCATCGGGCGCAGTCATTTGCCCCCCGCGTTGCACGCAGTGCGCAATATGGACGAAAGGGCAAAGTCACATGGCATTTTCGAGCTTTGGCAAAGCTATCTTGGTTGTTGCGACCGCACTGGCGCTTGCGTCTTGCGGGCGGTTGGGTGTCAGCTTGGGCGGGTCTGACGCCGCCGAAGAACAGCGCGCCACGCTAGACGCACAAGAGCCACAGCGCGAAACCATCTGGGATTTGTTCCAAAACGTGGATGACCCGAATGTCACCGTTGGAGTCAATCGCTACATCTGGAACGCCACGCTTGAAGTGCTAGACTTCTTGCCGATTGAATCAGCCGATCCATTCTCAGGCGTGATTGATTTTGGCTATGGTACCCCGCCAGGCGGCGGCACAGCCTATCGCGCAACGGTCTATGTCAGTGACCCTGCATTGGATGCACGCGCGCTCCGCGTTGCATTGGCCACGCGCGGTGGCCCTGTCAGCCGCGAAACCACGCGTCAGATCGAAGATGCGATTTTGACCCGCGCCCGCCAATTGCGCATCCGCGACTCGGGCCTGTAATCACGCGGCGAATTCACGCCATCCCCCTAGACCTCTTCAAGCGGGCGGCTTAAACACGCGCCCGACTATACCCGTTTGGCCCGAAAGCCCCATGTTTCAGGAGTTCGCAATGTCGCGCTACGATCCG
>Ga0181589_10004142_pt1 | contig 11588 bp, 9 predicted proteins | sample 071ome_25_FD_132444 | JGI IMG/M metagenome (GOLD analysis project Ga0181589, IMG submission 132444) | Coastal salt marsh microbial communities from the Groves Creek Marsh, Skidaway Island, Georgia - 071410BT metaG (megahit assembly) | ecosystem: Environmental > Aquatic > Marine > Intertidal zone... | reverse complement strand
TGGATATCGTAGTTCTCGAACAGTTCCGGAAACACCCGTTTTGTAACTGTGCGGTTCTCAAGCATGTAAGACACACCGGAAGGTACCCGGAGATTATCCTCAAGCACATAGAAAAGACCGTCATCGCCACGAATCAGGTCTGTTCCACAGACATGAGCCCATACACCATGTAGGGGATTGATTCCCCGGCATTCCTTTCGAAAATTACCCGAATCGTATATCAGCTCCCGTGGAACTACTTTATCCCTGAGGATCTTGCCATCGTTGTATATGTCATTAATGAAGCAGTTAAGGGCACGCAAGCGCTGCTCGAGCCCACGACTGGTTTTTTCCCACTCAGTGGCCGTAATAATCCGGGGAATAATATCGAAGGGCCATTCCCTGTCTATATTTCCTGCATCACTATAGACCGTGAAGGAAATTCCCATGGTCTTGATAGCAGCAGCAACAGACTGGTTCCTGTGTTGCAGTTCTTCGGGGGAAAGGGAGGCAAGATACCTGGCCAGTGCCCTGGCGGCTTTACGGGGTTTTCCTGGTGACGCAATTAACTCGTCATAAAAATCACCTGGATGATATGATTTCCAATCAATCTTCATGGAAAAGACCGGACCTCCGGCTCGATAATTCAGGATTTGTCAGTTACCTTGGTTTATATAGTGTATTCACAGGCCAGTCCAGACAATCAAACTGGCTATATCGATTTAAACGTGAAATTTTCAAAACTGATTCATCGTCATTATTCAATCACATATGTTCTTTTTGAACTATTTCAAGGGCTAGAAAAATATTTTTTACATTTGAAATGTCTCCCAAAAAAATGCGGCAAAAATTATGACTGTGCAAAAAGCATGATAGTCAACCAAACAGGCAACAGTAGCATTCAGGCTCCGACACTATGACAATCAAGATCGCGATAAAACACCACACTGAATATCATTTTGACCGTCTTACCGATATTCTCCCCCATGTGGTAAGACTGCGTCCGGCGCCACATTGTCGAACGCCGATTAATTCATATTCCTTGAAAGTAGAGCCTGAAAACCACTTCATCAACTGGTAGCAGGACCCTTTTGCCAACCACCTTGCCAGACTCGTTTTTCCCGAGAAGTCACGCAAACTCATTCTTGATGTGGAAGTGATAGCGGACATGACTGTTATCAATCCTTTCGACTTTTTTCTTGATGCACAGTTTGAAAAATTTCCCTTTCGCTACGACAAGCAGGTCAAGAAAGACCTTGCGGAACAGACCATCAGTCATTTTCATGATGTTGTCCTTGGTCATGCAGGTAACTTTTTTACGACCATGATGCCGAGCGTATTCAAAAGCATAGCGGATGATACGTTCACACCCGGAGCGACTCATGAGTTTCAGGCACTGGTACACTTCCTGGGTCTGTCTATGCTCTATGCCTGCATACAGGTCCTCCTCGTTTTCACGAATAACCACCAGATCCAGTTCCGGGTGCTTTGTCTTGATAAAGGGAGAGTAGGATTTCACCGGACGAATATTTGAGAATAAACCAAGCGTCTTACGGATAGTGACATTCAGGCTTTTGTATCCACCGCCCTGTGGCGTGGTGATAGGTGCCTTGTAAATGACCTTGTTATTGACGATCTTGTCCCAGTCTTCTGGTCGAATACCAGACGTATGACCTGACAGATAACACTGCTCACCAATTTCTATGGTGTCGTACTCAAGTTCAGCCCCTGCCGCATCCATGATCTGCAAACAGGCATCCATGATTTCAGGCCCAATTCCATCGCCATACGCTACCGTAATCTTATCGCTCATCATCTACTCCACTCGATGTCAGTTGTTCAACATTATTGTTTGAATCGGCGCGCAGTTTAGGGGTATGGCAATACATATGTAAAATATATAATATATATGTTATATATCTATTTTACTTATATATAAAATTTGGGGTCGCCTTGTATGGAATGGATCAATTTCAGACAGCTGTATGCATTCTGGATGGTATGCAAGCATGGCGGTTTCCAGAACGCCGCCAACAGGATGTTTGTCTCCCAGTCAGCGATCAGTGATCATGTTGCACAGCTGGAAGATTATTTTGAGGAAAAATTGTTTGATCGGACGACCCGATCAGTAAAACTCACAAAAGTCGGCAGCGACCTGATGAAGTATGCTGAGTCCATTTTTAGCCAGAGCCGTGAAATAAACCAGGTTATCCGCGATAAACAGGACATAGGTGCACCCAAAAGCCTCAATGTCGGCATGGTTGGCGGCATATCAAGAAACTTTGTTTTTCGCAGCCTCTCGAAAATTCTTGGTCAAAACCCGGATACAAAGATTGATGTGATAAGTGGCGCCTATGAAGAGCTTATCTATCTCCTGCGCACCTATGAACTTGATCTGATTATTTCCTTTGAAGTACCGCAGAAAAAAGATCTCGGGACTTTTGCCTACAGCACCATAGGTAACAGTGCCTTGTGCCTGGCCGGAAAAAAACGACTCATCAACCTGGCTAAAAGAGGGGGAAATGATAAAGCACTGGATCTATATAATTTCAAACATCCTTTTGAAAGGGACATAGTGAAAGATGTGCTGGAAAAACGCATGAAACTGCGAATCAATCCCCGATTGGAAACTGATGATATTTCTCTGCTGCGTTTTTTTGCCAACTCGGGAGAAGGACTTGTCATGATTCCGGAAGTCGGTGTTCAGGAAGATGTAAAGAACGCCATCCTGGGAAAACTATCACTAAAAAGACTTCCTGCCATCAATTTCCATGCAATCTACCTCAAGGATAGCCTGCACCAGGAAATGATTAAGGACCTGTTCTGATATTACTGGTCAATTCCCAGCATTCTGTCGGGATCCAGGTTGTTTTCCTGGCATAGATAATCAAAAGGCTCTACACCGTCTCCCCAGGTAAGGAACCAGCCACCTGTCCATGGTTGCGTATAGGCACCAGGATCATCAATGGTGATTTCGTAGCGCAGGCGCCCCCAGTCGGGACGGGAAAATTTTTCTAGCGTTGTGAGTTGCTCAGTATGGGGATACCCGCCGCGGCTGATCCAGAAACCCGTATTGAATCCCCTGGTTTCAACTACCAATGTGTCATTTTCCCAGTGCCCTATGGAATATCCATACCAGCTCGGCTCGATTGTTTCAGGGAACTCCCGGTCATCCACCCAGATTCGGCGCCAGGAATGGGGAGCCCCTACATTGATGATGATCATCTCTTCTCCCAGATCCAGAAATTCCATTCCATAAGGAGTATGAAACATCCTCGCGCCACCTGATGGTTTACAGCGCGTGTGGGGATCATAGGCACCGCCTTTTTCACGACGTTCTGCATGCAGCTCTGCTGCCCAGGGCAGGAAAGGTACCTCGTCATAATCCAGAGCCTCCGGGATATTGAAATCACGGGAATTGGGTCGCGTGTTTGCAAGTGTTCCCAGAAGTCCCTGCCAGTTACCTACCCTGTCTGATGTACCAGTAAAACTGGGATGACCGAACTCATTGCGTGGAACAGGCATAGCATCGAATTCAGGCTCCTGCTGGGCAAGAGTCGACAAGGGAAAAAAGATAAAAGGTAAAAGCAGCCCGACTGCTGACTTCAGCGCCAATTTCTTGAATGTACCATGCATAACCTGTCCCCTACCGTTAACCTGATTCCGACCTTCAGCCATTATCCGTCATACCGCTCAGTCATTACCGCCACCGGTTAGCGTCTGGTCCTCGCTGGATGCAGCACCCAGTAACTTATCCTGGGCAACCAGCTTCACGGAACGAGCATTGGCGGTGAGACTGCCATCCCGGGCACGGGTAGCTTCCACCAGCAGTTCATCACCTATCTGCATATCATTTTTTTTCCACCCCCTGTTTTGCAGCATGTGGGGAGGGCCCATTTCTATGCCCCAGTTTTCCCATTCGCCACTTTCTGCATTTTCCACATCAATATAGAAATAGACATGGGGGTTATACCACTCCACTTTGGTGACATAGCCCTGCAAAGTCACCGGTTTGTTTGAATCATACTGGGCCGCAAATGAATGATGGGCCTGGACCTGGCTGACGCCCAACCAGATGCTGAAAAATGTAACTATAAATAGTGAATTCCTGAGTAATTTCATCGCCTGTTCCTCGTATCTGACCTGCATAACATCATTTTACAGCCCGCTTTTATGTCTCTGATTATTCAGTACTTTGGCTGTTAATCCCTTTATCCCCGGTTCCCTGTGAACTGGTCCATGGCTTCAACCTCTTCACAGAAATTCTCCTCAATGTCCCCATCCATCCAGTCCAGAGTCCAGGATGAGGTCCACGTTCTTGTGTAGGTCCGGGGATCATTAATTTCCACTTCATATTGTAAGGTCTGGTAATCCGGTCGACTGAATCTTTCCACTAATGACAGTGCCGGGGTGTGGGGTAGTCCACCATTGGAAAACCAGAAGCGATCATTGAAACCGCTGGACTCAACAACCAGCGTATCCCCCTCCCAATGACCAGCAGAATGTCCGTAATAAGTGCCAGCTACCTCATCAGGATTTGGCGGTTGCCGACCATCCATGTGAATCAGTCGCCACCCCCTGTTTCCTCCACCGAAAATTATATAGATACGATCATAATTTCTATCCTGGATAATTCGAAAACCACCCTGGTCATGAAGATGACGGGGACCTGCAGGTGAAATACAGGCATTTACTGGATCATCAGCCAGGCCGTTACCCTGGCGATATTTGTAAAGAGCCAGTGCCCAGGGCTTGAAGGGAGCCACTTTTTCCGCATTGGCGATATCTGTAAGCAACCCGTTTTCATCCATACTGATATCCACGGAGTCCTCAACCAGTGATTGTTTCGATGGACTGCCCCAGTAGCCAAGCTCACCGGGGACCCGATCTAGACGAACCATGCCATCCTCGAAACGCGGAGTTTCCCTGACTGTTTCCGAAACAGCTGACACGCCTTCTGCCTGATTAATATCAGACGTTGAGTTGTCCGGCTCACCACAGCCAGTAACCGCAAGAAAAATAACGGCCACGCATGATTTTTTAGCAATAATTGGAAGTGCCACTGAATATTTGCCTCTTGTATCTTGCATCTTGTCTCCGCTTACTCGCGCGTAAGCACCAGCGCTGTACTTACATCGCCAATGACCCAGGTGCCAGAAATCGTCCGGTTGTAGGAGCCGATATTTTCCAGAGCGCCCTCAAACTCTATGGACTCTCCCTCCCGGGAGGTACTACTGAAACGGACCATCCAGTTCTCTGGGTCCAAGCTGGCTTCCTCAAAGAAAATCATATTACGACCAGGATTGATTCGACCATTGATAGTCTCACCATCCCAGTTCATGACTATGACCGCCATAGCCTGCTCCCCGCTGGCCTGTTGCCATTGGCCTCGCCAGGTGCCATCCAGTGGATAGCCTTCTTGGGCCTGGACATTTGCCTGCCACAGAATGGATATAATGCAAAGAAACAACAATTGCTTCATGAAATGATTTCCCCCGCTTGTTGTCAGGTGCCCTGGTCTTATTCAGGCTTAAAATATATCCCAGTTTCATCCAAAAGAAATCATGGCTGACAGCTTTGATCCGAATATGCGGGGTACCAGCCAGCATTTTCCTGATTATTTGCACAATAACGCCTGAATAAGCCGCAAGTACTTGACATATCAGCATAAAAGTCTATCCTTCACGGCCATGAAAAATGCACTCATCAACTCTTTTATTATTTACATTATTCGGCGCTGACCGGGGCGGATGAAGAGTAAATCTTTGAGAAAAGTTTGAAAAACCCGCCACCAGGCGGGTTTTTCTTTTTGGGGACAGTGACTTTTCATTTGAAAAGCCACAATCCCCCAGTAAAGGCAGACAATAACGTGACTGACACCAACGACACTGGCAACGAAAGCTTTTCTTTCGTAAAGGCGGAACATGACGTACTCGACTTCTGGGATAAGGAAGATATCTTCCAGGACTCGCTTGAGATGTCGAAGGACAACCCCCCTTACATTTTTTACGATGGCCCTCCCTTCGCTACCGGACTGCCACATCATGGTCACCTTGTAGGATCTACACTCAAGGACATTATTCCCCGTTACTACACTATGAAGGGGCATTACGTGCAGCGCCGATTTGGCTGGGACTGTCATGGCCTGCCGATTGAACATGAAATCGACAAATCCCTGGGCATGTCCGCTATTGAAGCCGTCGAGAAACTTGGAATCAAGGGTTATAACGATGAGTGTCGCGGTATCGTTCAACGCTACACTGCTGAATGGCGCAAGACCATCACCCGTATCGGGCGTTGGGTCGATTTCGATAATGACTACAAGACCATGGACCCGTCTTTCATGGAGTCCGTCTGGTGGGTCATGAAGCAGTTGTGGGAAAAAGATCTTGTGTACCGAGGCGTAAAGGTTGTTCCCTTCTCAACGGCATTGGGTACCGTATTGTCGAATTTTGAAGCCGGCTCCAACTACCAGGATGTTCAGGACCCCGCCATCACCGTCCTGTTCAAACTCAAGGATGAAGACGCATGGATGAGCGCATGGACCACAACACCCTGGACCCTACCTGCAAATCTCGGATTGTGTGTTAACGAAAACATCACGTATGTGAAAGTGCATGACAATGACATGGACAGGAATATCTACCTGGCCAAGGACCGTCTTGATGCCGTCGGCAAGGGGAAAAATCTTGAGGTGCTCGCTGAGCTTGCCGGCAGTGAACTGGTGGGCAGGCGCTATGAGCCGCTTTTCCCCTATTTTGCCGACCAGGAATCCCTCGGAGCATTCCAGATACTCGCTGATGACTACGTGACAACTGAAGCCGGTACCGGAGTTGTCCATCTGGCTCCTGCCTTTGGTGAGGATGATTTCCGGGTGATGAGAAACAACAGGATCACCGCCATTGTTTGCCCTGTTGATCTTGAAGGAAAATTTACTCTGGAAGTCAGCGACTTTGAGGGTTCCTATGTTAAGGATGCCGACAAGGACATCATTCGCACCCTCAAGGATGAAAACAAACTCTATATCCAGGAGGTATACCAGCACAGCTATCCATTCTGTCCGCGCTCGGATACCCCGATCATCTACCGCACTATTCCCTCCTGGTATGTGAAGGTGGAACAGATCAAGGAAAGGATTGCGGCGAACAACCAGCAGATCAACTGGGTTCCTGATCATATTCGTGACGGGCGCATGGGGAATTGGCTGGATAATGCCATTGACTGGTGCATTTCAAGAAACCGCTACTGGGGTACCCCCCTGCCCATCTGGATTAATGACACCACGGACAGCAAGGTCTGTATTGGTTCTATCGATGAGCTGGAACAGTACACCGATGTTCGTGTGAATGATCTTCACCGAGAGAATGTCGACGACCTGACCTTTACCATCGACGGGGAAGAAGGCACATACCGGCGCATTGAGGAAGTGCTGGACTGCTGGTTTGAATCCGGCTCCATGCCCTATGCCCAGCTGCATTATCCCTTTGAAAACCAGACCATGTTTGAAGCAGGTTTTCCTGCCGAATATATCGCCGAAGGGCTGGACCAGACCCGCGGCTGGTTCTATACCCTGTTGGTACTCAGCACAGCCCTGTTCGACAAGCCGGCATTCAGGAACGTCATCGTCAACGGGATAGTCATGGCCGAGGACGGCAAGAAGATGTCCAAGCGTCTGCAGAATTACACGCCGCCTGATATCCTGATGGAAGAATATGGCGCCGATGCCCTGCGCCTCTACCTGATCAATTCAGGCCTGGTGAAGGCGGAGGAGCAGCGCTTTACTGATAGTGGTGTAAAGGACATGGTACGCCGCGCCCTGCTTCCCTGGTACAACTCCTTCAAGTTCCTGAAGACCTATGCCGCCATAGATCACTGGAAAGCAGACAATCACCACGTCAAACCGGAAAACATTACCGATCAGTGGATACTGTCCCGTTTGCAGACCCTGAAAGCCAATGTTGCCCGGGAAATGGCCGAATACAAACTCTACAATGTAGTCCCTGCCCTGTTTGAATTTATCGAGGATCTCACCAACTGGTATATCCGGCTTAACCGTTCGCGGTTCTGGGTGGAAGAAATGACTACGGACAAACATGCGGCCTACCAGACCCTGTATACAACCCTCAATGAACTGACCATCTGCATGGCCCCTTTTGCTCCCTTCCTTTCCGAGTATATTTACCAGGAACTGGGCGCTTTTGCCGGCGATACCGCCACACGTCACAAATCGGTGCACCTGTGCCACTACCCCACCGCAGAAAAAGACCTTATTCAGCCGGTCCTGGAGCAGGCCGTTTCTCGTATGCAGAACATCATCCTGCTGGGCCGTCAGAAACGCGAACAGGTTCGTATCAAGACCAAGATGCCACTGAGTCGCCTTACCATCATCCATGAAAGCCGGGAAATGCTGGAGGAAATAGGCCGCCTGGAGGAATATGTCTCAGGTGAGCTGAATGTGAAGTCCATCGAGTACTCCACGGAAGAGGAGCGATATATCAATCTCTTCGCCAAACCCAACTTGCCAGTACTGGGAAAACGCCTGGGCAGGGAGCTGAACAAATACCGCCAGTTGATTCAGGATCTGGATGCCAAAGCGTTGAATCAGTTACAGGAAGCAGGAAGCATCACCCTGGAAGGTGAGACCTTCAGCACGGAAGATATCCTCGTTTTCCGTGAAGCCAAGGAAGGGACTGAAGCCCTCTCCAACCGTTTCATCTCTATCGATATGGATGTCACCTTGAACGATGACCTGATCGATGAAGGACTGGCCCGTGAAGTAGTCAACCGCATCCAGAAAACCCGCAAGGATATAGGACTTAATGTGACTGATCGCATTGCCATCAGCTATACGGCAGATAAGAGGCTGGCCTCGGCCATTGAAAAACATGGCGACTATATTGCCCGGGAAACCCTCTGCTCACACTTTGAATCAGGCAATGCCTCCGCGCATAGCTTTGATGTGGACGGTAACGTATTAGTAATTAATATAGAAAAAGCCGGTTAATCCGGGTAACAGGGGTGTCTCATAGACGCCATATCGAATGACGGGCTTCGCCCATGTTCGATCCAATAACGCACAGCGGATTTTTTTGATTACACGAGAACTTGCCATGACACTGCAATCTACAGACGACCTCAGAATCAAGGCCATGAAGGAACTCCTCTCTCCCGAGGCACTTCTGGCTGAATACCCTATTGCTGAAACAGCGTCTGAAACTGTTTTTAACGCCCGCCGTGGCATTCAGGACATTCTCAGTGGCAAGGATGATCGCTTGTTTGTCATTACCGGCCCATGTTCCATCCATGACCCAAAAGCGGCTCTTGAATACGCTGAGAAACTTGCCGGCCCCATGGAAGCACTGAAGGACGAACTACTGATTGTCATGCGTGTCTATTTTGAAAAGCCACGCACTACTGTCGGTTGGAAAGGGTTGATTAATGATCCCCATCTGGACGACAGCTTCCAGATCAATGAAGGCCTCAGGAAAGCCAGAAGTCTTCTCCTTGAACTGGCCAACAAAGGTGTACCGGCAGGCACTGAATACCTGGACCTGATCAGTCCCCAGTACGTGGCCGATCTCATTGCCTGGGGCGCCATTGGTGCGCGGACCACCGAATCCCAGTGTCACCGCGAACTGGCCAGTGGCCTGAGCTGTCCAGTTGGATTCAAAAACGGAACTACCGGGGATGTACAGATTGCCATTGATGCCATCGGGTCCGCATCCCACCCGCATCATTTTCTGTCAGTCACCAAGGAAGGCCATTCCGCCATATTCCAGACAGCGGGTAATCCTGACTGCCATATCATTTTGCGAGGTGGACATAAACACACCAACTATGATCCGGAGAATGTCCGTGATGTCAGCGAGAAGCTGGACAAGGCCAACCTGCCCCAGAACATCATTATCGATTGCAGCCATGCCAATTCCGGTAAGGATCCCGATCGCCAGGTAATCGTATGCAAAGATGTAGCCCACCAGGTGGCCGGAGGCCAGAATAATATCAAGGGTCTCATGCTGGAAAGTCATCTGGTGGCCGGTAACCAGAAAGTGATTCCCGGACAGGAGCTCACCTATGGGCAGAGTATTACTGATGCGTGCATGAGCTGGATTGACACGGAAGGACTGCTGTGCGAACTGGCAGATTCCGTAAAATCCAGACGCACCAAGTAACCGCCCTTTTGTGAATACTCCATCAATTGATACTGCTGAATTGCTTCGCAATGCCCGCGAACGTCACCAGTCAGGCGATCTGCAGCAGGCGGAACAGCTTTATCGCCAGATCCTGGCCGTCGATCCGGACCATGCTGAGGCGATTCACCTGATGGGGATGCTGGCCTACCAGGTCGGTCAATATGAAGCAGCCTCTCAACTGATTTCCCATGCCATTCTCAAGGATGGCGAACAGGCTCCTTTCTATAACAATCTCGGACTGGTTTTACAGGCCCAGGGTAATATCCAGCAAGCCGCCATGCTTTACCAGCAGGCCATCGACCTTGATTCCGGGTACGCGGACGCCTGCTGTAACCTGGGTATCAGCCAGGAACTCCTGGGTAACCTTGAACCGGCTCTGGCCAGCTATGAAAAAGCCATTACCATCAATCCGGACCATACCAATGCGCACAATAGCCGGGGAGTCACATTACATAAGCTTGGCCGCCTGGATGAAGCACTCGCCGCCCTGCAACAGGCCACGACCATTGAGCCGGATTTTGCCGAAGCCCACAATAATATCGGCAATACCCTGGAAGCCCAGGGACGTATTGATGAAGCACAGTCCTGTTACCGGCATGTGCTCGCACTGCAACCGGGCAATGCCCGGGCCCACTCCAATCTGCTGTTGTCCATGAATTACGACGCGAATGTCGACGCCCGTATGCTGTTTGAGGCACACCAGATGTTCAATGAGACACAGGCTGCTGGCTTAGGGGCGGCCTCTTCCGTATTTAACAATTCTCCAGAGCCCGCAAAAAGACTGAGAATCGGCTATGTCTCAGCAGATTTTTACCGCCACCCGGTTGCCAGTTTCATTGAGCCTATACTGGGAACCCATAACAAACAGGCCTTCGAAATATTCTGTTACTACAACGGTTCTGTTCAGGATGCGCTGACCCAGCGCTTTCAGGCTCTGGCGGACCACTGGCGTCCCATACTGGGTAAAAGCGATGAGAGGGTGGCCGAACTGATCAGAAAGGATGGTATTGATATCCTTGTTGACCTCTCCGGTCATATGGCCGGCAACCGCTTACCAGTCTTTGCCATGAAACCCGCCCCGGTACAGATTACGTACCTGGGATATCCGTCCACCACGGGCATGGCTGCCATGGACTATCGTCTCAGTGACGAATGGCTGGATCCACCAGGCATGTCAGAAGCTTTCCACACAGAGAAGATTGTGCGCCTGCCCAAAGGGTCTTTATGTTTCAGACCACCCAGCGTAAAACTGCCGGCCGGCGAAGATACTGAAAAGGCACATATCACCTTTGGCTCATTCAACAACACAGCCAAGCTCTCGCCCCAGGTCATTGCCTTGTGGTCAAAAATTCTTTTACAGGTTCCCGGTTCCAAGCTGCTGCTGAAATCGAAGTCACTCGCCGATCCCGGTACTGT
>Ga0181589_10004141_pt1 | contig 11588 bp, 12 predicted proteins | sample 071ome_25_FD_132444 | JGI IMG/M metagenome (GOLD analysis project Ga0181589, IMG submission 132444) | Coastal salt marsh microbial communities from the Groves Creek Marsh, Skidaway Island, Georgia - 071410BT metaG (megahit assembly) | ecosystem: Environmental > Aquatic > Marine > Intertidal... | reverse complement strand
GGAACAGGCGCATATCACCCGCCACGCCGCTACGCCTGAGCTGTCCCTGTTGCTCTGTCAGTTTTCCTTATCATGGAACCGGCGATGCGGCGCGTCCGGACTGGCCGATCATTATCCTGGGTACCGGAATTGCCATCGGAGGCGTGGTGCTATGGGGCCATCATCAAGGCTATATCGCGCTCCACAACATTGCCGGACATGGCTGGCTGACGGCGCTGCAGCAGACGCTGGCCGAATCAATCGGTCATCTTCAGGACATCAACTGAGGACGGCGGCGATGGCACGGCTGGTATAATCGACCATCGGGATGATCCTGGCATAGTTCATGTGACGCGGCCCCAGAACGCCGATGGCGCCAATGACATTCCTGTCAGCATTGTGATAGGGCGCGATGACCAGCGAGCAGCCGGTATTCACGAACATCCGGTGCTCGGCGCCGATGAAGATCTTCACCCCGTCGCCGCCGCTTGTCGCCTCCAGAAGGCGCAGCGCGTTTTCCCGCGCCTCGAGCTCGGAGAACAGCTGCCTGATCGTATCGAGATCATCACCAGCCTCGAGATCCTCAAGAAGATTGGCCTGGCCCCGCATCACCAGCACGGCATCCTCTGCTGCCTCGCCCCCGGTCCACAGCCCAACACCGGCCTCGACAAGCTGGCGTGACATTTCGTCGAGTTCGGCGCGGTGCGCGGCGATCTCGGACCGGATCAGCCCGGTGGCAGCCAGGAGATCACGCCCCGACAGCCGCGCATTCATATAGTTGCTGGCCCGTATCATCGCCGATTGCGGCACACCGGCAGGCAGATCGATCAGGCGGTTCTCAACACGGCCATCCATCCGCACCAGTACCGCCAGGGCCCGATTCTCGCCAAGCGGCACGAATTCGAAATGCTGCAGTTCGGCATTGCTTTTCGAGGACAGCACAAGGCTGGCACAGCGTGACAGGCCGGACAGGGTGCGCGTCGTCTTTTCCAGAAGATCATCGACAGAGATACCGCGCATCGCGCATTCGCCATCGATCGACATCCGGTCCTCATCCGTCAGATCGGAGCTGTATTCCATCAACCCGTCGACAAACATCCGCAGACCGGTTTCGGTCGGCACGCGCCCGGCCGAGATATGCGGAGAGAATAAAAGCCCCGCCGCCTCGAGGTCGCTCATGTTGCTGCGGATCGACGCCGGCGACAGATCAAGACGCAGCCGCTGTGCCAGCGTCTTCGAACCGATCGGCTGGCCGGATTCGAGATAGGCGGCAACGAGCGCATTGAAAATTTCAATCGCCCTTGGTTTCAGGCCAAGAAGGGTGGCGTCATTCATCGTTCCAGCTTAGGGTAACGCCTGATAACGGGTCAATGCCGGTCTGCCCGTCCCCTGCCTCGCCGCGGCAATATGGCGATGTGGCAACAGATGCATAGATGCATCCGGGGCAGGGCCGGACCGATACATCTTTGTGAGGGTTCCATGAATCGTTCCTCTGGCCGCACGGCCGCCGATCTCCGCTCCGTGACGCTTGAAGCTGGCGTTTCTCTGCATGCCGAGGGCTCCTGCCTGGCAAAATTCGGCAACACGCATGTGTTGTGCACAGCCTCGGTCGAGGATCGCGTTCCACATTTCCTGCGCAACACCGGGCGCGGGTGGGTGACGGCCGAATACGGCATGCTGCCCCGCGCAACACACAGCCGCACCGACCGCGAGGCGGCGCGCGGCAAGCAAGGTGGGCGGACCCTTGAAATCCAGCGTCTGATCGGGCGGGCATTGCGCTCCGTCACCGATCTGGAGGCGCTTGGCGAACATCAGATCAAGCTGGATTGCGACGTGATCCAGGCGGATGGCGGCACGCGAACCGCGGCCATCACCGGTGCCTGGGTGGCGTTGCGGATCGCCTGCGAGAAAATGCTGCTGTCAGGCGCGATCACGCGACAGCCGATGACCGACCACGTCGCCGCCATTTCCTGCGGCGTCTGGCAGGGCCAGCCGATCGCCGATCTTGATTATGGCGAGGACAGCGCCGCCGAGGTTGATGCGAATTTTGTTCTCAGCGCCGATGGCGGGCTGGTCGAAATCCAGGCGACAGGTGAGGAACGACCCTTCAGCCGCGACGAGTTGAACCGGATCCTCGATCTGGCAGAAGCCGGATGCCAGCGGCTCTTCACGCTGCAGGCCGCCGCCGTGCGCGGCGCGTTCTAATCGACGGGACCGGTAACGACAGGCTGACCCATGGCACGGATGTTCACCGAGGACGAGCTGGTCATTGCTTCGCACAATGACGGCAAATTGCGTGAGATCACGGCGCTTTTCGCCGGCCGGCCGTTCCTTGTCACCTCGGCAAGGACCTATGATCTTCCCGAGCCGGAGGAAACCGAGGACAGCTTTCTAGGCAACGCGGCGCTGAAGGCGCGGGCCACCGCGGCGGCGACTGGCAAGCCGGCACTTGCCGATGATTCGGGCCTCGTGGTGCCGGCGCTGAATGGTGCCCCGGGAATCTATTCGGCGCGGTGGGCCGGACCGGACAAGGATTTCATTCTGGCAATGCAGAAAGTGGAAAGCTCGCTTGCCGCCACCGGTGGCACCGATCGGCGGGCACATTTCATCTGCGCGCTTGTGCTGTGCTGGCCCGATGGACATGAGGAAGGATTTGAGGGGCGGATCGACGGGCAGCTTGTCTGGCCGCCGCGCGGCGACCGCGGATTCGGATATGATCCGATTTTCGTTGCCGAGGGGCATGACATCACCTTTGGCGAGATGGAGCCGCAGACCAAGCTGGCCATGGGGCACCGGGCGCGCGCCTTTGCCGGGCTGGTCGATGCCTGCTTTGCATGAGCAGCAGCAGCAAAACTCCGCTGGCGCTCTACATCCACTGGCCGTTCTGTCGCGCCAAATGCCCCTATTGCGATTTCAACTCCCACGTCGCGCAGGATATCGATCATGCGCGCTTTGCCGCCGCCTATCACCGCGAGATGGCGCATATGGCGGCGCATTACGGCGCCGGACGCAAGCTTGTCTCGATATTTTTCGGCGGCGGCACACCAAGCCTGATGCCGCCATCTCTGGTCGCCGGTATTGTCGCCGAAGCTGAGCGGCTTTTCGGACTGTCCGATGATGTGGAAATCACCGCCGAGGCGAACCCGACTTCCAGTGAAGCTGCCATGTTCGAGGGGTTTCACGCCGCCGGGGTGAACCGGATCTCGCTTGGTGTACAGTCGCTTCGTGACGAAGGGCTTGCCTTTCTCGGGCGCGAACACTCGGCCGATGAGGCCCGTAATGCCATCTCGGCAGCGCGGCAGCATTTCGCGCGCGTCTCGATCGATCTGATCTATGCACAGCGCGGCCAGACAGCTGCCGGCTGGGTAAATGAGCTGCGCGAAGCGCTCGATCTTGGCCTGACGCATATGTCGCTATACCAGCTGACCATCGAGCAGGGGACCGTCTTTCACACCCGCACACGTCGCGGCGAGACACTGATCCCGCCGGACGATCAGGCAGCCGAGATGTATGAGATGACCAACGACGTCATGACCGACGCCGGGCTTCCCGCCTATGAGATTTCCAATCATGCTGCCGCCGGCGAGGCCTGCCGTCACAATCTGGTCTATTGGCGGGCGCAGGACTGGCTCGGCGTCGGGCCCGGTGCGCATGGGCGCCTCACTCTGCCTGATGGCAGGCTGGGCCTTGCCACGCGCCGCAGCCCGGCAGCCTGGCTGGAAGCGGTCGGGGAGTCCGGCCATGCCATCGACATCATTACCGAGGATGGACGCGCGGACAGCGTCGCCGAATGGCTGATGATGGGGTTGCGTCTTGCCGAGGGGGTGTCGATGCCGGCCATGGAGGCCCGGTTCGGGAGCCGCGCCTCATGGCTTGACGAGACCGCGCTGAACCGGCTTGTGGAGTCCGGAATGCTGGAGAATAGCGACGGGCAACTTCGGGCAACCCCCGCCGGGCGGTTGCTTCTTGATGGCATTCTGGCCGATCTCATGCCCGCCTAGATCCTGCCCCCTAAATTTTATCCGGAGCCGGCTGCAACATGGCTGACACGCCATTCTCGATCCGGCGAAGCTCGAAGGCGCGTTGATTTCCGCCGCCGGGAAGCAACCGGTAGGCGCCGCTGAACCCGCTGAAACCGGATTCCGATTCCAGCGCGGCCTGCCAGAGCTGGCGTTGCTGGCCGGTCAGCACCGTCGCCATCGCCATGGCATCAAAACTGAGCCGTGCCAACACCCCCGGCCGTGACCTCCAGATGTCGGACCAGAGCCTGTTGAAGGCGTCATCACGGCCGGTTGGCCGCGAGACGAACACACCGCCCTGAAGCGACGGTTCGGTCAGAATCCGCTGTTGGTTCCATTGCGCGTTGCCAAGATAGAGAACCCGTTCCGGGTCGGCATCGTAATAGGCAAGGACGGGCGCGGTGCGCAGCGCGAAATCGGCGCTTCCGGCAAACAGCAGGGCGTCAAACCGTGCCGGCGGCAAGTCTGCAAAGGCCGGTGCCGTTTCATCGGCGGCCGGCGGCTGATAGCCGGTGAAGGTCCGGATCGCCGATCTCAGCTGATCCTCGTCTGCCAGCATGCTGCTTGTCAGCGTCAGCGAGTCCACCGGGCGGAGTCCGAACTGCGCCAGCCTGTCCACCGCATGCCGGGCCAGTGTCTGACCGAACGGGGCGTCCTCGGCGATAATCCCGACCCTGTTGCCGCCCGCTGTCAATGCGTGGCCAAGGATAACATCGACCTGCTGTTCCGGCACATAGCCAAGAAGCCAGCTGCCACTGTCGGCTATCTTCAGGTTGTTCGACAGCGCCAGCATCGGAATATTGGCCTGCCTGACAATCTTGCGGGCGCTGACAACAGCGTCCGAGAAGAGCGGCCCGACAACAATATCCGCCCCGGCGACCACCGCCTGGCTGGCGGCAACGTCTGGCCCGTCACCATGCGTATCAAAAACAAGAAGTTCGACCTTTGGATTGCGCACTGAGAAAAGGGCCAGTTCAGCACCTTTCTGCAGCTCGGCACCAAGCGCGGCATGGGGGCCGCTGACCGGGATCAACAGCGCGATACGGGTCGTGCCCGCCACCTTTGGTGGCAGCACGAACACATCATCCGGCAATGAATGTCCGCGTCTGGCGATCTGCGCGAAGGCGGCCTCCAGCGCGTCACTTGCCAGTGACGGATCAGGGCCGACCGGAATCTGTGGCTCCGGCGGTGGCGACGGCTGTGCGCGATTGGCAGCTTCGAGATTCCAGATGATATTCCCCACCACATCCCCTGCTATACCGGCATCATCTGTCTGGCCTTCACCTTTCTGGCCTTCATCCCTTTCGCCATCATTCTCCCGGACCGCGTCACCGGCGGGCAATAAGGGCGTGCCGGGGGCGGAACTGACATCCAGATCACCGTCACCATCAGCCTGATCTTTTGCTGCATCCTCCGGCGGCGGCGGCGTTGTCACCTGCGGGGGTTGCGCTTCAGCCGGTTCTTCAGGTTTCAGAAGATCATCGATGCTTGCCGCCGCCGACGGGGCAAGACTGGCAATCTCGACATCTTCATCGGCAGCTATGTCCACCTCGCCGTCATCTGTAGCGATATCTGTAGCAATATCTGGGGCAGTATCTGCCGCAAAATCTGTCTGGATTTCAGCGCTTGCCGGGGTCTGCACAAGTGTCCGGTCTGTCGTGACCGTTGCGGATGGCGCGTCGGAAACCTGTTCGGGTGCTGCTTCGGGAGTTGGGGTGATGGCCGTGTCGGCGCGGCTTGCCTGGGACGGGGCGGCTGTCGTCTGAAGCGTGCGCTGATCCACAGCCACGCCGCATCCCGCCAGACCCGTTACCAGGACCAACGCCACACCGAGCTGCCACAACCTTGTCATCCACCCTCTCCCTTCGGCCTGTACATCATGATGACCTGTTTTTGCGCGCAAGTCATTAATCGGCTATATCTTCTGACCCGCACGCTCGCCATGACGGAAATGACATGACCGCCGCCGGCACTCTCATACTTGTCGCAACCCCGATCGGAAATCTCGGTGATTTCTCGCGCCGCGCCGCCGAAACGCTGGCGGCGGTCGAGGTGATCGCCTGCGAGGACACGCGGGTGACCCGCAAGCTGTTGCGGCTGACAGGCACCAGCAGCATGGCAAGGATGGTGCCCTATCATGACCATAATGGGGCAGAGATGCGGCCCTGGATCATCGCGCAGCTTGAACAGGGAAAATCTGTCGCGCTTGTCAGCGATGCCGGCACGCCGCTGGTCTCCGATCCCGGGTACAAGCTTGTCGCCGCCTGCCGCGAACAGGGCATCCCGGTTCAGGCCGTTCCGGGTGCCAGCGCCGTGCTCGCGGCGCTGGCTGTCTCCGGACTGCCAAGCGATCGCTTCATGTTTGCCGGCTTTCTTGCCAGCGGCGGCGGGGCGCGGCGAAGCCAGATCACCGAATTGTGCGATCTTGCGGCGACAACAATCTGGTTCGAAACGCCGGCGCGGCTGGCACAGAGCCTTTCAGACATGGCGGACATCATGGGCCCGCGGCAGGCCGTCGTGGCGCGCGAACTGACCAAAATGCATGAGGAGGTACTGCGTGGCGATCTTGCCGAGCTGGCATCACAGATCGCCGGCATGTCGCGCCTGAAGGGCGAGATCGTGGTGCTGGTGGCGGGAAAATCGGATGATGAACCAGCGTTTGACGATGCCCAGTTAACAGCCATGCTTCGCGCCGAGCTTGACGGACAGCGGCTTCGTGACGCGGTGAAATCGGTGGTCGAGACGACCGGCCTGCCGCGCAACCGGGTCTATCGGCTGGCCCTGGAATTGAACGCCGACACAGACGCAGCGCCGGACCGGAATGCGTGACCGCCGCCAGTCCGAGCGTCAGGGGCGGGGCGCCGAGACTTTGGCGATGATCTGGCTGCGGCTGACCGGGCACCGTATTCTGGCCCGCCGGTGGCGTGGCCGGAATGGCGAGATCGATATCGTGGCATACCGCCACCGGGTGATCATTTTCTGTGAAGTGAAATTTCGGCGGCAGCCCGATGTAACCGGCATTCCCTCACCGCAGCAACGGCGCCGGATCTGCCGCGCCGCGCAGGAATTCGCCTCACGCCGGCATTTGTCCAACAATGTCGAATGGAGATTCGATCTTGTCCAGATTTCGCCACCTTTACGTGGCAGTGTCTTGCCAATTCGTCATTTGAAGGATGCATGGCGGTGCGATGGGTGAAAGGTTCCGCAATGAAGGGTGTTGCGAGGAAAGGCCTCGTGGAGAAGGACTCACGGTCAAGAACCTTGCGGCACCACCTCTTGACCGTCGATTCAGCAGGCGGCACATTGACCGCATGGTGTTAGTCACAACCAACGTCATCTACAGGCAAAGTCACTCATAAATCAGGGAACAGCCCAGAATGTCAGCAGCAACGCCAGGCGGGATTTCCAGCGCCGCCCCCCGTCTTCGCCCAGGGCTCGCCCTGCCAATCGCCATGATTGCCCTTGCCGGCCTTGTCACATCGAGTTGCGCGCCGGCGGTGATCGGTGCCGGCACGGCGGCGGTTGCCGCCTCGTCGACCGACAAGGGCCTGTCGACCTCGGTATCGGATAATCTGATCGTGACCAAGCTGAATGACAAATTCATCCAGAAGGACGCCAGCCTGTTTGTCAATGTTGATGTGTCGGTGAATGACGCCGCGGTGCTGTTGACCGGCAAGGTGAAAACGCCGGAGGAAAAGATACTCTCCACCAAGCTTGCCTGGGAGGTGCGCGGCGTCCGCGAGGTGGTGAACGAGCTTCAGGTCGTTGACCGCAGCTCGCTCAAGGATGTGGCCAAGGATCTCGCCGCCAGTGCCCAGCTTCGCGGCAAGCTGATCGCCGATCCCGACGTCTCGTCGCTGAATTTCAACATCGATGTTGTGAATGGCACGGTGTATCTCTCCGGTGTCGCCGCCGATGCCGAGGAAATGAACCGCGTTGTCAGCCATGCGCGGGAGCTTCGCTTCGCGCAGCAGGTGGTCAATTACATTTCACTTCGCAGCGATCTTCGCGACTAGGAGCCGGCGATGCCGCTCTCCATTGCTCTCCAGATGGACCCTATCGGCGCCATCGACATTGCCGGTGACACGTCTTTTGCCCTGGCGCTTGAGGCGCAGCGGCGCGGACATTCCCTCTGGTACTATACACCGGACAGTCTGTCGCTGAACGAAGGACGGGTCGAGGCGGTCGGACAGAGCCTCACACTTCGTGACAGGGCCGGCGACCATTTTACCGCCGGCACCCCGGAACGTCGCAATCTCGACGGTTTCGATGTGATCCTGATGCGTCAGGACCCGCCCTTCGACATGGCCTATATCACGCTGACGCATCTTCTTGAGATGCTGCCACCATCGACCATGGTGGTGAACAATCCGGCCGAGGTACGCAACGCACCCGAGAAACTTCTGGTGACGATGTTTACCGAACTGATGCCACCGACACTGATTTCCCGCGATACCGGGGCCATTAAATCCTTTCGGGAGCGGCATCGCGACATCATCGTCAAACCGCTTTTCGGCAATGGCGGTGCCGGCGTATTCCGTCTCACCCCCGATGACCAGAATCTGAACGCGCTTCTGGAAATGTTCCTTGCCGTGTCCCGCGAGCCGGTAATGGTGCAGCGCTACCTGCCCGAGGTCCGACAGGGCGACAAGCGGGTCATCCTGGTGGATGGCGAGCCCGTCGGCGCAGTCAATCGCGTGCCTTCGGCCGGCGAGGCGCGCTCAAATCTGCATGTTGGCGGCACCGCCGAAGCCGCCGGGCTGACCGCACGCGACCGGGAGATCTGCGCCATGATCGGCCCGGAACTTCGCCGGCGCGGCCTGTTGTTTGTCGGCATCGACGTGATTGGTGCCTATCTGACCGAGATCAATGTCACCTCGCCAACCGGCATCCGCGAGATCCAGCGCCTGACCGGAATCGATATCGCCGCAATGACCTGGGACGCGATCGAGCGCAAGAAGTCCGGTCACGCAAGCAACGGCATGGCACGATAGCCTAGCGCCTCGGCAAGATGCCCGCGATCAATCACCGGTTGCTGCTGCAGATCGGCGATTGTCCGCGCCACCCTCAATACGCGATGAAACCCACGTGCCGACAATGATTTCTTCTCGATTGCAACCTCGAGAAGGGATGTCGCATCGGGGCTGACATCACGAAGCGGCACATTGAAAATTTCATCCGAATCCCCGTCCACCGCCGCCCGCCTGATAGCGAAATCCTGCGCACTGGCAACCCGCCGCGCCACGTCAAGGCTGGCCTCGCCGGGGGTACGATCCAACAGCAGCTGGCCGCTGACCTCGGGGACCTCGATCACCATGTCGAACCTGTCCAGCATCGGGCCCGAGACACGCGCGCAATAGGTGCGCCCGCAATCGGGTGCCCGCGTACAGGCCCGCGCCGGATAGGTGACATGATGGTTGGCCCGCGCCACCACGACCTGTCCAGTCTCCAGCGGCTGGCGCAGCGCGTCGAGGGCCGGCTTGGCGAATTCCGCCAGCTCATCCAGGAACAGCACCCCGCCATGTGCCAGGGAAATTTCCCCCGGCCGCGCCCGCGCGCCGCCACCGACAAGCGCCGCCATCGAGGCAGAATGATGCGGATCCCGGAAGGGACGGCTCTGTACCAGCCCGCCGGCCGGCAGCTGGCCAGCGATAGAATGCAGCATCGTCACATCCAGAGCCTCGCGCGCCGACAAGGGGGGCAACAGACCCGGCAGTCTGGCCGCCAGCATCGATTTGCCGGCGCCGGGTGGCCCGATCATGAGAAGGTTGTGACGACCGGCGGCGGCAATTTCCAGAACGCGGCGCGCCGTTTCCTGGCCCTTGAGGTCGGCAAGGTCGGGCACCTGATGCGCCGGTGGCAGCAATTCGGCCTCTGGTGGTGGCAGATGTTGCACTCCGCGAAGATGATTGAGCAGCGCCATCAGATCAGGCGCGGCGACAATCGACAGCTCGCTTGCCCAGGCCGCCTCCGGGCCACATCTTGCCGGACAGATCAGGTCAAGACCGGCGGCCACCGCCGCCATGGCAGCAGGCAGAACGCCCGATACAGGTTCAATGGCACCGTGAAGTGACAATTCGCCAAGCACCATATGGCCGTCAACCGCGTCACCGGGGATGCTGCCGATGGCAACCAGCAGGCCAAGCGCGATTGGCAAATCGAAATGCGCGCCTTCCTTGACGCCCTCGGCCGGCGCCAGATCGATCGCGATCCGTTTCGGCGGCAGCGCCAGACCGATCCACGCCCGCGCCGCACGAACACGCTCCTTCGATTCGGCAACGGCCTTGTCGGCAAGCCCGACAATCGCCATTGATGGCAGACCGTTCGCCACATGCACCTGAACATCCACCGGAATGGTGTCGATGCCCCGAAAGGCCACAGTCCTGATACTTGCATGCATGGCGTGCGATCCCATACCTATGGATCAGCCATGATGGCCAGTGGCCGGCAAACCTGCAAGATTATTAGATTTTTCTGATATTTAGCCGCGATCCACCATGCGCCCGACCGGTTCACCACCAAGGACATGCATATGGAGATGCGGCACCTCCTGATGTCCATTGACGCCGATATTCGAGATCACGCGGAATCCGGTTTCGGCAATGCCCGTCACCTCGGCGACATGCGCAATCATGCGGGTGAAGGCAGCCTGTTCCTCGGCCACGGCGTTGGCGGCGAAATCCCGCCAGTCGACATAGGCGCCTTTGGGTATGACCAGCACATGAACGGCGCGTGCCGGGTTGATGTCGGCAAAGGCAAGGGTGTGCTCGTCCTCGGCAACCTTGTTACAGGGAATTTCGCCGCGCAGGATCCTGGCGAACACATTCTGGTCATCATAGGCTGTCTGGTCGTGATCGGCCATCACCTCAGCTCCTTGTGGTAATAGAAACCGGGCACATAATCATTGCCCACGCGGGCATAATAATCGTTCACCGCATAGCGGACAAATCCGCGGGCCTCGAAAGACTGGATGGCGCGGTCCTGTGTCGAGCGGACATCAAGGCTGATCATCGTGAAGCCCTTGGATTTCGCCAGCGCCTCGGCCTCGGCGACAATCATCTGCGCCAGACCATGGCCACGCGCCCAGGGGGCGACGAAGAATGTTGTCAGCTGACACATGAAGGCCTGCGCCTCGTTATTGCGGGGGGGGCTGACAATCTGGCATGATCCGGCAATGACCTTGTCAAGCCTGGCGACGATGAGGTGGCGTTCCGGGATCATCTGCACACCGCGCCAGTAATCCTCCATCACCGAACGTGGCGGCGGCGTCAGCCAACCGAAACCACCGCCCGACAGAATGGCGCCCTCGGCCGCATCGCACAGCTCGTCGATATCGACGCTGCTGAGCCGCGACGGGCTTTCAACCGAAATGCGGGGCACATGTGAGGACAGTTTCCTTGGTGTCATCTGACGTGGCGGCCTCGGCAGGTGAAAAAGGGAGTGACGGACATCCGTCACTGTTGGCGCTGTCCTAACACAAGATACCCAACCACAAAAGCCATCTGTTCCGGCGCCGTGCGCTGCCGACCCTGCCGCTACCGGCCAGGTTTTTGCACTTCATCCTCTAGCGCGGTGATCAGGCGCCGACAG
>Ga0181589_10004140_pt1 | contig 11589 bp, 7 predicted proteins | sample 071ome_25_FD_132444 | JGI IMG/M metagenome (GOLD analysis project Ga0181589, IMG submission 132444) | Coastal salt marsh microbial communities from the Groves Creek Marsh, Skidaway Island, Georgia - 071410BT metaG (megahit assembly) | ecosystem: Environmental > Aquatic > Marine > Intertidal zone... | reverse complement strand
TGCGTGGTGCGTGGTGCGTGGTGAGTGGCGAGCACCCGATTAGCGCGCACGTGCGCGAATCGTCGACGGGCACGCGGGCTCGCGGACAGGTTGCGAGCGACTGAAGCGAACCCGAACGTCTCGGAGTAACCCTGGGTGACGGACACGTTCCCGACCGGGATTCACGTACTCTTTGGCCAAGCTCTCTCCCCCGGAGCATGTCACGGATTGATTGAGCAGCATCGTCGTTCGGACGCGACGTATGCGGCGAATTCGACCCCCGTGGAGCCGAGTTGGACGGATTTTCATGACTCGGTAGCGCAGCGCGCTCTCTCTCCTCGCCCCCTGACCCTGACGGACGCACCGGTGCCATTCCAAAGCTCAGCTCACCACTCTCACCGGTGCCGACCGACAGGGGCGAGGGCTCGGGTTTCGAGACGCAGCTGCCCATCTTCTCGCAAACTCCCGAGAGAATCTGGCCCTGGCAACGCCCTGCACCTTCACACCGAACACATTTCCGTCCGTGGCTCGTCCGACGCGTGTGTCTGTTATTGTCGAATGGAAACTGCTTGCGACGTCGAGTCGGAGAGCTCCCTGAGTGACTTGTTCAAAAATCCGTCACTTCCAAGGTCATCTCGGCCCCGTTTCACGTTCTCTGGGTGCTTCGAACGATGAACCCAGTCGTCGTCACGCATCGGGGTGGTATACGACACTGTCATTGTCCCCATCGGAGGATTGAGACGGCTCGCCGACCCCACGCAGACGCAGACTTCTCGACTTGTACGATCGTACAATTCGTACACCATCGAGGCCACGGGCTCGCGCGACCGACACGGCGCAGGATGACGACGCGTCGTCGGTCCAACCCGTCTACCGTCTCGGGATCTACCGACGACGACGAAGCGGCCGGCGAAGCGGCCGGCGAAGCGGCCGGCGAAGCGGCCGGCCCGTCGGTGCCTCGCGCAAACGACGCCCCGTCCCGCGTGGCAAAGGCGCTGCAGTCAATCAACGTCGCCGGCATCTCCTCCTATCTCTCCCTGTTGTCCACATTTGTCTCGCTGAAACTGGGCGCTTCGCCGCCGTCCCGTGGAGAGCGGGCCGCCCGGATTCCGATCTTGCCGACGGTGGACACCTCCGACATTCGCAACATCGACTGGGCCCAGCTCCACGCCGACCATAACATTCGCGGCGTTCTCTTCGACAAGGATCACACGTTGACCCTGCCGTACGCGCATCAGCTTCATCCGTATGCGGCCGAGTCGTTGAGAAAGGCCAAGGTGGTGTTTGGGGAACGCAACGTGGTGCTCTATTCGAATTCGGCGGGGCTGCGGCAGTACGATCCGGAGGGGCGGGAGGCGGCGCTGCTGGAGCGGGAGCTTGGTGTGCGGGTGCTGCGGCATAAGTACAAGAAGCCGTTTGTCAGCGACGAGGTGCGGGAAGAGGTGGAGGCGTGGTTTGGGGTGGCTGCGTCGCGGCTGGCCATGGTGGGCGACCGGTACATGACGGACGTGGTGTTTGGGAATCGCCTGGGGATGATGAGCATTCGGGTCAAGCCGTTTGTGGAGTGTCGGGACGGTGGCGTGCGGGTGGACGATGGGACGAAGAAGAAGCGGGTCGGGCGGGACCCCAAGAGCGTGCGGGTGAGCAGAAAGTTTGAAGAGGCGCTCGTCAGAGGCTTTCGCGACGTCTTGAGGGACGAGGCCCGGTAGCATACTCTTAATTATCATTGTTAGGTCACACGTCTCTGCCTCTGCCTCTGTCTCGTCGTCATCACCCCTTTCCAGCGCCGTAGCCCGTCGTCCGCCGCCGTCCCTCGATGGCAGCCGCCTGCTCGTGCTCCAGCTGCACTTGCATCTCCCGGCTGCTCGCGCTGCTCATACTGCTCAACGAGAAGAGCCGATCTTCCAGTTTGAACGTCCGGCCTTTGTTCTTGATTTGCGCGTTCTTGGACGTGAGAAAACCCTCAAAGCCCTTGAGGACGGAGCCGAAGACAGTGCAATCCGACTGGCCCACGTAGACAGTCTCGAGCTCGTGGATGTGCTTCTCCACCTCGGCGATCTCCTGCTGGAGCTTTGCCTCCTTGGCCCGGATGCCCTCGGGGGTCGACATGACGAGGACGAGGAAGAGGAGGAGAGAGAGAGGCCACGTTCGCTTGTTCGTGCCGCGGGGCGTTGGAGGCGTTGTAAGTTGGTATCCTGTATCCTTCTCCGTCACTCAAATACGGCGTACGGCGTGCGACGTGCGGCGTGCGACGTACGAGAGGGGGTCAAGTCGACGTGCGAACGAGAAAAGATTTCGAGAGACTTCTTGTCGGGCGCCCTCGCCTGAAGTGAACTGGTGGTACATTCGGAGCTGCGGCGTATGAACGACCGGATACGGATCTCTACGTGCTCTACGTGCTCTACGCACGGAGGCGCGATGGCGCGCCGAGCCCTTCCTCTGGGTGGGCGGTCGACGGGCCGGCAACCTCTCAAGGTTGTCTTCAGTTTCGCACGACCACGACGACGACGACGACGACGACACATACCCACCGCCTCGACCGTCCAAGCAGCGGCGGCGGGGGACTTGCCAGCGGGAGCCGTTCCAGCCGACGACGCGGTCATGTCGTTTCCGGTGCGCTCCGTCCTGCGACGGATGAAGACCATCGTTGCGTTTGCCGTCCCCGTCCTGATGGTGGGTGTTGAACTCGATCGACGTACGCTCGTACGCTCGTACGCCCTGACTCTCTCACTCGCGCGACGCGCTACATATTCTATTCCATTCTATTACATTCTCGTTCTTCGTTCGCCAGGTCCCAATTGCCGACCCGCTCATGTCGCTCATCGACGTCGTGTTCCTCGGACAGTTCAGCAACTCGATGAACGTCGCTGGCCTCAGCCCAGCCACGCTGATATTCAACTTCCTCTTCTATAGCTTCACGGCGCTCACGATCGCCACGGTGGCGACGGTCGCCGACAAGCTCCGGCAAGACAAGGACGACGAAGCCGGCCTCGTCCTCTCCACATCGTTGATGATCGGTCTGGTCGCCGGCTCCATCGTCGGACTTCTCCTCCAGCTCAACTGCCAGGCGTTGTTGCGACTGACAAAGTGCGACGAGGTGCTCCTTCCCATCGCTGCAGAATACCTGAGCATCAGAGCTTGGGCGTTTCCGGCGGCAATCGCGACATCCGTGCTCCAGGGCTCGTTTATCGCGCAACGGGACAGCCGGACGCCCTTCTGGATCGTGCTCACGTCTATTGTGCTCAGCGCGACGGGAGACTTCCTGTTGATCCGCTCGGGGTTCGGCATCGCGGCTGCTGCGTGGACGACGCTGCTGTCGCAGTGCTTTTCGGCGGGCGTGCTGCTGTGGAAAGCAGGGTCCAGTCGGGTCAAGCCGCGCTGGCACAAGCCCGATCTGGTTGAGACGCTGGAGCTGGTCTCTTACGTCCTCCGCCTGGGCGTCTTTTACGTCAGCAAGACGTCCAGCTACTTGTTTTTGCAGAGTGCCGCTGCGCGGCTATCTCCCGTCTCCATGGCCGCCCATCAGTCCGTGTGGACCCTGTGGGGCTTGTGTTCCTTCACGAGCGCCCCACTCGAACAGGCAAGCCTCGCCTTCCTCCCGACCGCCCGGCCCGGCAAGGACAAGAACGAGCTGACCATCGCCCTCATCTCCTGCGGCGCCTGTCTTGGCGTCCTTTGCAGTCTCATCTCCGTCGGCATCCCCACCCTCGTCCCCCAGCTCCTGACCAGCGATGCCGTCCTCTGGCCGATCATGAGGTCGATCGCCCTGCCCGCGCTCGTCGCCATGCTGTGCTGCGGATTCGACGTCACCAGCACCGGAGTTTTGCTCGCCAACAAGGACACCACGTACGTCGCTCGCGCCATGGTGGTCAGCCTGCTCGTGCTGGTCGGCTATCTCGCCTGGCAGTTCTACGCGGTCGGAAGCTTCTCGATCACGAGCGTGTGGTGGGGCCTCGCGATGTTCTTCGGGAGCAGGGTCGTCCAGAGCATTCCCAGGGTGTGGGCCACCATTCTTCTCAGTCGCCGGGAACCCGGAGGATGAGAAGGGTCGTACAGGCTGGCTGATGCGGAGGGCCCCCACGACGACGACGACGACGACGACCACGCGCCCGAGCATCATGGTGCATACACATGTAATTATATTCGTTGCACTCGTTGCAATACGTGAGGATACGATAGAACGGCCGAGAAGGGCTTGGCTGCTCGCAAATTCCTTCAGAGGAAATTCCTTCACAGCGAGCTCGTTTCCACACACACACGACGACGACGACGACCATGAGGGCTACTAGCACGTTGTCGGCGAATACGGCGCTGGTTGCGGCGCGACCGCGGGCGACGAGTCCACAGAGTCCACAGAGGGCCCGCCGCGTGGTGGCCTCGAGTATGGGCATAGGATTCGATACCAACGAGCCTGCCAGCGACCTCATCCTGCCCGAGTCCAAGCTGGTGAGTCCCAAGTACGGCCTGACTGGCCAGCAGATGCACGCGTTGGGCCTGACCAAGGAGGCCATGACGAAGACAGAGCCGGTCGAGCCAGAGGCGATTCGCGCCAAGGCCTTCTACGTGGGAGACGCGGTGACGACGACCACTCGCCAAGCGACGAGGATGGGGCCGGTCGATACCAAGGCTCCGGGCCAGTCGCCGCCGGATCTGCCGAGTCTGCTGCTCGACTCGAACATCGTGGTCATCGGCATGCCGCTGGTGCCGAGCGTGACAGAGCTGGTGATCTCCGAGCTGCTGTGGCTGAATTATGCGTCGGAGAAGCCTATTTATCTCTACATCAACAGCGTTGGAACGCAGGACGGTCGGAAGGAGTCGGTGGCGTTTGATCAGGAGGCGACGGCGATTATGGACACGATGAACTACGTGCGGTCGGACATCTATACATTGGTGTACGGCAGGGCGTTTGGAAACGCGGCGATGATTCTCGCGTCCGGTAAAAAGGGGCATCGGTTCGCGCTGCCGCATGCCACGATCAAGACGTGTCCGCCGAGGCTGAACCGGAGCTTTGGAAACGTGTCCGACGTGATGATCAAGGCAAACGAGTTGGAGAAGACGACTGATATTTATGTCGACCATATCGCGCGTTTCACGGGCAAGGAGAAGGACGAGGTGAGGAAGGACATCGGGCGGGACAGATATTTCACGCCCGAGCAAGCCGTCGAGTACGGGCTCATCGACTCTGTCGTTGGGGCGGGCGCGAACGTCCAGATGCAGTCCAAGGACTACGAGGCCATGTTGAAGCAGGCAGCGGCGCGCCAAGCGGCCAGGCGGGGCGGCGGCGGTGGTGCTCAGGCCGGGGCGGCGTAGACTCTGTAACACGACTCTGCCTAAAAAATCAAAACTGAGGATGCTCACCGCGCAACAACAACGCCGCATCTCCTTCGGTTCGTGTTCTCACGTCAAGCCGAAGAATACAGTTCGCTATTCGATACGTGCACCGCCAACGCCCGCGGCCCAAAGCGACATGCCATTGACTGAGTGGTCGACCAAGACAGTCGAGCTGCCACCGCACGCAAGGGGCTGCCACGTGATTACGAGGCAGCTGCTGCAGGAGATTCAGCCGACGCTGCAGACGGTCGAGGCGGGGCTGGCGAACTTCTTCATCCAGCACACGAGCGCGTCGCTGACGATCAACGAGAACGCCTCGCCCGACGTGCCGCTTGACCTCGCGGATGCGCTCGATACGCTGGCGCCAGAGGGGAGCAAGGTTTTGTACCGTCACAGTGATGAGGGCCCCGACGACATGCCCGCTCACATTAAGTCATCCCTCATGGGTCCGAGCTTGACGGTACCCATCGCGCACGGCCGGCTCGCGCTCGGGACGTGGCAGGGAATTTACCTGAACGAACATCGCAACTACGGTGGGTATCGATCTCGACCGACGTGCGATCTCTCTTCGCACACCCCCTTCTGGCTCTCTCACTCGCGCCACGCGCTTCGCTCGTTCGCCAGGTGGGCCGCGGCGCGTTGTGATCACCGTGCAGGGTCAGCGTCGGGCAGACGGCAAGTCGTACGGCAAGTACGGATAGCGAGACTTCGATTGAATACCGTTTTCATGAAATCATGCGACGTTCTGGTCTCGGCGCTCGAGGACTTTGGGATGGGACCCCTTGGCCGCACTGGCCTGGCGCTGCGGCTGATGTTCCTGCTGTTCGGCCAGCTGGGACCGCAGGCGCGAAATCTGGTTCTGCGCACGGTCGAGGTCGAACTCGAGCTCGCGAACGCTCCGGAGGGTCTTCAAGGCGTTCTCGCAGCCGCCCGATTCCTTGACGTCCAAAGACAGCCTGTACATCATCGCCTGGAGCTTCTCTTCCCGGCGCTTGCTCTTGCGCAGCTCGCTCTCCAGTGCCGTCATCTTTTTGCTGGCGTCGCTCGACGCGCTGGGCTTCGACTCTGCGCTCCTGAGCTCGTTCCTGAGCTGCTCGATCGTCGATTTGGCAGCGGCGCGTTCCTCCGCCAGTGTACGTTTGGTATCGTGGAGCTCCGCATGCGCAACCCGCAGTGCGTCTTCTGCCTCGGCCTTGTCTCGGGCCGCTGTCGCTGCCGTCTCGCGCAGCAGCTCGGCGGCCTCTGCCGTCTCTGCGGCCGTGGCAGCGGTGGCAGCCGACAAGGCGCGGTACTCGGCCTTTTCTGCATCTCGGCTCGCGTTGAGGTCCTTCATCTTGTCCACGCTCGCTTTTGCCTCGGCGATCGCGTCGGCCTTGTCCTGTTCTGCCTTGTCCACGGCGGCCTTGGCCGCCGCGCACTCGGCCCGGAGCGCCTCCGCGGCCTCGACGGCCTCAGCGACTTGGAGGGATGCCCGGTCGCGCTCGCCCCGAAGTGACTGCAGTTGCTCCTCTTGTGCTCGCTGCGCGGCTTCGGCCGCCGCCAAAGCCGACAAAGCTGCCTCGGCCTTCTCGGCCAGCGCGCTCGCCTCTGACGCCACAGCTGCGTGCGCGTCCTCCGCCGCCACCAGCTCGCCGCGGATCGTCTCAAGTTTCTCGAGCGCGAGCGACTTTTCGACGTTCTCGGCGCGAAGGCAACCAGCCTCGAGCTGGAGCGCCTCGAGCGCCGACCTCGACGTCTCCAGCTCGGCGTCCTTGAGCAGCAGGGCGGCCTCGTGCACGGCAATCATGTCGTCTAGCTTGGCATTGCCGCTCGCGCGCTCGTCGTCGATCGCTTTCTGCGCCGCCGCGAGCTCGGTTTCCAGGGCCTGGACGCGGCCGTCGAGGCCCGCCTTCTCCTGTTCGCCGTCGGCCCTCGCCGCCCGGAGGGACTCGACCTCGAGCTCCAGCGCCCCCAGCGCCTTCTCCACCTCGATCTTTTCCTTGTGAATCTCCGTAATGGTGATCTCGTGCTCTTCGATGGCGTTTTCCGCCTGGGACAGCAGACTCTTGGTCTTGCGGATCTCGCCGCCGGCCGCGTCGAGCTCGGCCTGGAGTTCGGCGGCCCTGGCCACGGCCTCGTTCATCTTGAAGGCAGCATCCTTCGCATGGGCGTCCTTCTCTTCCACCGTCTTCTTGAGAGCTTCCGACTCGCGCTTGTGATCCTCGAGACCCTTCTCCATGACCTCAAAGTTCTTCTTCATCGTCGCGATGTGGGACCGCTCGGCGGCCAGGTCGAGCTGCATCTCGTCCATCATTTCGACCTTGCCTTCTGCAGCCTCGAGCGAGTCTTCAAGCATCTGCTTCTCCTCCTTAAGCTTGGCGATCGCGGCCTCGAGCTGCACGCGCTCGGCGGCGCCCTCCTCGATCCTGTGCCTGTCCTGCTTGGCAGCCTCGTTGAGTCTCGCGACGTTCTTGTTCGCCTCCTGCAGGGACGTGGCAGCCACGTTCAGCTCGAAAGTGCGCTCCTCGAGCAAGGTAGAAACATTTGCGGCGGTCGCACGCTCGGCCTCCATCGTCGCGGACAGGTCGGCCGTGGTCGCACGCTCCGACTCGAGGGCCGCGGACAGGCCGGCCGCCTCGGCACGCGAAGCCTCCAGGTCCTGCTCCAGTTCGTCGGCGCGAGCCGCTGCCTCCTTGTGACCAGCGATCGCTCGATGGGCGTCTTCCTCGGCAGTCGCGAGCTTCGCCTTGGTCTCCTCCAGCTCATTCAGGATGGGCTGCCGGCGGCGCTCTTCGGCAGCGGCAGCACGTTCGGCGTTCTTGTTCAGCTTCTCCAGACTGGCCTTGGCCGTCCGGTGCTCGCGGTCCAGGGTCGCCTTCTCGGATTGAAGCGCACTTTTTTCGGAAATGGCCTTCTTGAGCTTGATCTCCAGATCCTGTATCTGGTTCTTCAGGCGGTTGGTGTCCTTGGACGCGCGCTCTGCGGCCCGCTCGTTGCCCTTGCTCCCCACCGTCAGGTTCCGAATCTGGGCGTTCAGCTTGCTGAGCTCCTCTCGATGCTTCTTCTTGAGGTCTCGCATCTCGTCCAGCGCGTTGAGCGTGCCAGATGCCATACCGATGCGCTTCAGCAGCGCGTCGTTCTCGTCCTTGAGCGCCTTGCCCTCCGACTCCAGCGCGTCCACCTCCAGCTTTGATTTCTCGCACGAGTCCTCCAAGTCGCGCAATGCCTTTTCCATGGACTGCGTCTTGTCGGCGTGGCGAGCCTCCAGCTCGGCGATGGCCGCCTCCTTCTCCCGGCTCTCCTGGTCCGCCTTGTCCTCCAGGTACCGTACATGCGCAACAGCCGCATCAGCACAGGCCTGTAGCTCGGCAATCTGCGCCTCGTAGTCTCTCTCAGGATTCGATGCATCCGCTGCAGTCGTGGCAGTCGTCGCAGGAACGGTGGGCTCGACGTCGGGCTGGCAGTCCTCGATCGCCGCCGTCCCGCCGCCCGCCACAGTCGCCTTCAACGAGGCCTTCAACGAGGCAATCTCTGCCTTATACCCCTCGACATCCTTCTCCAATTGCCTATTCATCCACTGTGCCTCCTTCAGAGCTGGAAGCACGTCCCCCTTCTCCTGCGCCACCCGCTTGAGATCCTTCCTGGCCACCTCGAGGTCCCGCTTGTACCGTTCGAGGAGCGACGAGGTGCTCGACATCATGTTGGGCGTGAGATCGGACGTCGAAACCGTATCGGACGGATAGGACGTCGGTACTCTCAAATCCGAGCATGTGACCCGGCGGGCTCGCTTCTCCTTCTTCTCCCCCAACCCGGCGTCCCCGTTGACGTTGACGTGGCCGTGCATCGCCGCGCCCATGGACTGCCGCCTCGAGCCGCTCGGCCCCACGCCTTCATACTCGGCGCCAGCAGCGCCTGGCCCATCTCCACCTCCGAATAGCATGAAGCTCGTCATGCTCTCCACCTTGCGCTTCACCAGCCGCTTCACCGCCTCCTCGTCCAATCGGCCGGGGCCCGCATCGCCATCGCCACCGTCGACCCCGACGCGAACCTCGTTTACGATCGTCTTGGCCCGGCACGCAAACATCAGAGAATTGTGACTCTCGTCACAATGCTTTGCCGCCGGCGTCATCGCACAGATGATCGCCGTCTTCGAGTTTCCACCCAGCGCCGGCTGCAACACCCTCGTCAGCTTGGAGTCCCTGTACGGCACGTGGATCCCCGAGCCTGGTCCGGCCACTCCCCCGGTCGCCGCACTGCTCAGCTTGCTGATCACCGTCCCGAGCACCAACAATGACCTGTTGATGGCCGTGCCTTCCTTCTGCCGCTGCCCCTCCGCCCCCGTCTTGCCCAGACGCTCGCTCCCCGCCAGATCCACCAACATCAGCTCGCTCTCCGTCCCCCTCTCCCTCTCCCCCTCGGAGGACCTGGACACCCGCATCCTGAAAATCGCGTGCGACCTCGAGCTCCGCGAGTTCATCCTCGTCTCCCCCACCCGCCGCTGCGCATCCCCCCTGTCCAACAGCCCGATCGCCTCCTCCGCACCATTCACGACCACCTCTTGCAGCCCCTGCACCACCATCCCGCCGTCCTGCCTGCTCCCGATCCCCAGCGCCAGCCCTCGGCGGTCCCCCTCGGCCAACAGGTCCCGAATCTCCTCATTGTAAATCTCCATGTACGAAACGGACACGGCGATGGACGACGCGTCGCCGCTGCCTTCTTCTCCCACGAGGGCAAAAACCTCCTCCACGGCCCGCGGAATCACCCCCGGATCCTCTGCAGTTCCCCGCATCGTATGCGTCTTCCCACTACTCGTCTGGCCGTATGCAAACACGGTCGCGTTGATCCCCACGTCCACCACCTCCCGGACCAGCCCCCTGGAGGTCTCCTCGTACACCCGCGCGTTCGACTGCCTTGCGTCGAGCACGCCATCGAGACGGTAGGCCTGCCGCGCGTTGCCCTCCTGGTGAATTTTCCTCCCATCCTCGTCGACCACCCAGACGTCCGAGTCGTCGGGACGGACACGGACGTACGCCCTGCAAGTCGTTCGACGAATGAACGTACGTACGAAGTGAGTGGGAATCCAACTGAAAGCCAACCGACCGACGAGATTCCCGAGCGCGACGACGTCCTTCGTCCCGAGCGCGTCGTGCGAGCGTGAGAGACGACCACGAGACGACCACGAGACGATCAACGCACCTGATATTCTCTGCGCGATTCATGAGCTTTTTTTTGTGCCGACCCTTTCGAGAAGCGCCGCTTTCCTCAGTCAATTCTTCGTTTGACCCCTTCACCACGTCTATACCACCTGATACAAGTGTGGTCATTATGTCTGTGACGGCACTGAAACTGGCGACGGCGCGGACGGGCTTGCTGGTCCGTTCATACAGCGACCAATTCGCGAGAGGGCGCACGTCGCGAGAGGGCGCACGACGGATGATCACGACACGCGTGGACGCCGCTTCCCCGTCGTCACCGTCGTCACCGTCGTCAACGTCGTCAACGTCGTCTTCCCGATCAGACAACCAGCCGTCAACGTCGAAACCGCGCAAGCGGCGACTTGACGAGCTCGTCCTCGAGCGGTATCCCGAGTACAGTCGGAACGTCGTGCAGTCGTTTATTGCCCAGGGTAAGGTGCTGGTGGACGATCGTCCGGTGACGAAGAGTGGGACGTCGGTGGATTCGAGTAAGATTGGGTCGATACGATTGACCGCCGAGGTGCCAAAGTACGTCTGTCGGGCTGGGTTGAAGATGGAGGCTGCGCTGGAGGCGTTCGGGTTGGGGGATAAGTTGGAGGGGCGGGTGGGGCTGGATGCGGGGTTGAGCACGGGAGGGTTCACGGATTGCCTGTTGCAGCACGGTATCGGGCACGTATTCGGGGTGGACGTCGGGTTTGGACAGGTTCACGAGAAGATTCGGCAGGATTCGCGGCTGACGGTGATGGAGAAGACGAACCTGCGGCATCTGAGGCTGGAAGACCTGCGGGCGAGGGCGCCGGCGGTGCTGGACACGGAACACGCGCGGGTGAGCTTTGTGTCGCTCGACGTGTCGTTCATATCGACGCTGAAGATGATCGACGCCGTGGAGAGCGTTATGGGTAGAGGTGGAACCGGGGACGTCGTGATGCTGGTCAAGCCGCAGTTTGAGGCCGGGAAGGAGCATATCGGGGCGGGTGGCGTGTGTGACCCGGCCGTCCGGGAGGAGGTGGTGGAGCGGGTGCTAGCGGGGTGGGCGGCCCGGGGCCTGAAATGCGTCAAGCGGATCAAGAGCCCGATCAAAGGGGCGACGAGCGGGAACGAAGAG
>Ga0181589_10004138_pt1 | contig 11590 bp, 13 predicted proteins | sample 071ome_25_FD_132444 | JGI IMG/M metagenome (GOLD analysis project Ga0181589, IMG submission 132444) | Coastal salt marsh microbial communities from the Groves Creek Marsh, Skidaway Island, Georgia - 071410BT metaG (megahit assembly) | ecosystem: Environmental > Aquatic > Marine > Intertidal... | reverse complement strand
CCTGCCCTGCCAGCAAGTCATATCCGCAATAAAGAAGTGACCTCGTCAAAGGGGTGTGTTTGTGATGATGTGATAGCTGCAAGCTCGCCTTTAAAACAGCTCTATCATGACCCGCTATTTAAAGCAGCTTTATGTGAAATTCTAGAAGAAGACGCACTCTATCCCTATGCCGATAATCTATCTTCTGTAAACATCCATTATGCCCGCAAAGGCGAAGAGCTGGGCTGGCATTTTGACAATTCCTCTTTTGCGGTAACGCTGATGATACAGCCCGCAACCAAAGGCGGGGCGTTTGAATATGTGCGCGATGTACGCAATGCCGATGCAGGCGATATGGGCTTTAACGCCTGTGATGAGATCCTGTCTGGCAAAAGGCGGCCAGAAGAATTAAAAATGCAGCCAGGTGATTTATTACTGTTCAGGGGACGGAATTCCCTGCACCGCGTAACTCCTGTCGAGGATGAGAGTATGCGCCAATTAGCGGTTCTGGCCTATAATAACACGCCTGGCATCAGCCTGTCCGAACATGCCATGAAAACCTTTTACGGGCGGATAGGCAGTGTGCAATAAATGACCATTGCGCCTATTGCTTTATCTGCCCTAAAATAGGCGGAAATGTTTTTTCTACCCTTATTTGATAATAATCCGACCAGCCGCACCCCTGTCATCTCCTATCTGATATTGGTTGCCTGTATCATGGTGTTTTTCTGGCAATTGGGGCTGAGCGGCTATGAAGAGCGCACGGCCTTTTTGCAATTTGGCATCATCCCTTCTGTATTGTTGGGGAATGAATATCTGCCGGCCTCTCTGGTAGCGGTACCGAACTGGGCAACGATTTTCACTTCCATGTTTTTGCATGGCGGCTTTATGCATTTGGCGGGCAATATGCTCTATTTATGGATTTTTTCCGACAATGTGGAAGATTCGATGGGGCCCATTCGCTTTATAGTTTTTTATGCGCTTTGCGGGGTTGGCGCCGGACTATGCCAGGCGATAATTGACCCTGGCTCTAACATCCCCATCATTGGCGCATCGGGTGGTATTGCCGGCATTTTGGGAGCATATATTTTACTGCATCCCCGGGCGACTGTTCGGGTATTTATGCTGATTTTAGTCTTTGTGCGGATTATCAGCCTGCCGGCCTGGCTGGTACTGGGCGTTTGGATAGCCGGCCAATTTGTTGCTGCCCCTGCCGGGCTTTCAGGCGGCGGAGGGGTCGCCTATTTCGCGCATATTGGCGGTTTTATTACCGGCATGGCACTTATCCCCCTCTTTAAACGCCGCGAGGTGAAATTGCTGGCAGATGACCGCACCGAAGCGCCGCGCTGGTCAGCCGAACCTGTGCCGTTCAGCACTTTAAAACAGGAAGCAAAGGCACGTTATCAAAGGCAGACTGGCGGGTCTGTACCTTCGGTAAAAAAAGCCATTAAAGGGCCTTGGGATTAATTATTAGGGGATTAATTATTAGGGGATTAATTATTAGGGGATTCATTATAGGGGGATATTTGTGATATCAGGCTGGCCTTGGTGAGGGCGTGCCAATAATGGTGTTATCTTCATCCCGCCTCGCTACAAAGCCCTGCTCCTGTACCAATTCAGCCAGCACACTGGCAGCATTTTCGACCAGATTGCTATCCAGACCTGTCAGAACAACTGCTGTGCCAAATTGCCCAGGCTTGAACCATGGGTAAGAGCCCACACTGACCCCGTCAAACTGGCCGCTAACCGCTTCCATGATGGTAGCAATTGTCCCCTCGCCTATGGCACATTGCACGGTGATGCGCGTTGGCTGAACCCCGCCTTGCAAGCCGGGCGCAATCCCATTGAACATCGCTTGTAAAATAGATGGTACACCGGCCATCACATGAACATTTTCAATACGATAGCCAGGGGCGGCACTTACCGGATTATCTATTAATTCTGCCCCTTGCGGAATATCGGCCATTTTTTGCCGGGCAGCATTAAACTCGATATCTGTCCCTTCATAATGGCGTGTCAGGCGTGCCATCGCTTCTGCATGGCGAATGACCGGCACATCAAAGGCGGCCGCTACCGCCTCTGTCGTGATGTCATCATGGGTAGGCCCGATACCGCCCGAGGTAAAAACATAATCATAATTTTTTGAAAATTCGCGCACTGTATCAATGATGGTTTGACGCTCATCGGCAATAATACGGGCTTGTTTTAAACTGATGCCAAGCGCGGTTAATTCTTCGGCCAGCCAGCCGATATTTTTATCTTTTGTTCGGCCGGAGAGGATTTCATCCCCGATAACCAAAATTGCAGCTTCAGGATTTGACATTTGCAAAAACAGGCTCCTATTTGCTATATCAGCATCAATATATGACGTTTAACGATAATTGGTCGGTATCGCGAATGTGTTTATTAGCGAAGCTGATATAAAAACTCAATCTGTGTAAAAAGTTCAATTACGATATATTCCGGCATCTTTACGGGAACACCCCCCTGCAGGGATCACGGAATAATCATTTAAAGGCGAGATGGTATGCGACAAGAACCTGTCATGCTTCATGGCGAAGACGGTTTTAACGGAATGCGTAAAGCAGGCGCACTCGCAGCGCGCGTGCTGGATATGATTACCCCGTATGTCACAGAAGGGGCAACAACCGAACAGCTTGACCAGCTTTGCCATGACTATATTTTGGAACATAACGCCATCCCTGCCCCGCTAAATTATAAAGGCTTTCCTAAATCTACCTGTATTTCCCTCAATCATGTGGTGTGCCATGGCATACCCGGGGCAAAACGCCTGCAAGACGGGGATATATTAAATATTGATGTGACGGTTATTCTGGATGGCTGGTATGGCGATACATCGCGTATGTACTGGGTCGGTAGCCCATCGATAAAGGCACAAAATTTAACGCAAATCACCTATGAATGTCTGATGAAGGCGATTGACGGGGCAAAGCCCGGTGCCACCTTGGGCGACATTGGCCATATTATTCAAAGCCATGCTGAACAGAATCGCTTTTCCGTGGTACGGGACTTTACCGGACATGGGCTGGGGCGCGTTTTTCACACCGCCCCGACCGTATTGCATTATGGCACGCCGGGTACCGGCCTGCGCCTGGAACCGGGAATGATATTTACCATCGAGCCAATGATCAATGCTGGCCATTATGCCACAAAAATCCTGAATGATGGCTGGACAGCGGTGACCAGGGATAAAAGCCTGTCCGCGCAGTTTGAACACTCGATTGGCATCACCGAAGACGGGGCAGAGATATTTACCCTGTCTGAACAGGAATTGCATCATCCGCCCTTTAAAAAATTGGCCTAAAGTAAAAAATCTGCCTAAATTTTTGCGCCTGTTTACCGAAAATTAAACTTCTTTTGCGATACTGCTGTTCTAACCCGGCAGAGGTAAAGGCTGTTGTGCGCGGATAAGCCATGTGCCTCTGCCCTTTTCAGGAGCGGTGATTATGGGTGAAAAACCCCCGAAAGAAACGCCAGACTTCACCTCTGGTCACCGCATAAGGATGCGCGAAAAATTACGCCAGAATGGCGGCGAATCCCTTTCGCGCCAGGAATTGCTGGAAATGTTGTTATATTTCAACTTTCGGCGCGGGGATGTAAAACCGCTGGTAAAATCCCTGTATGGACGCTTTGAAACTCTGGATCATATTTTACATACCCCTGCCAAGGAATTGATGGAAATCCCCGGCATCGGCAGAAATACAGCTGATATGTTTGCCCTTATACGGGCGCTATTCTACCGGCTTGGTCAGGAACAGGTAACCCGCGAGGATGTGTTAAGCAATTGGGAGGCGGTTCTGAATTTCATGGTCAAACGGCTTGGCCATGAAAAGATTGAAAAATTTATGGTGATTTATCTCAATAGCCAGAATGAGGTTATCGCGGATGAGATTATGTCTTCGGGCACGGTAGACCGTACAGCCATTTTTCCGCGTGAAATTGCCAAGCAAGCATTACATCATCGCGCCACAGCGGTGATAATTGTGCATAATCATCCCACCGGCCATCTGCGCCCCAGCAAGGCCGATATCGATATGACCAGACGCACAAAAGACGCGCTGAATACGGTCGATATTATTTTGCATGATCATATCATTGTGGGCGGCACAAAAACCATCAGCTTCAAATCCATGGGATTACTCTAAAAAGGCATTTAACAGGGAGAGCTGGTATCTCGCCCCATTTATCGGGACAAAACGCTATTTTTTGGGCGTAATATTTTTTTGCGGTCTTTTGGGCGATTTTGAAGAAGAGTTACCGGGCGGTAATATCTCTTCGCCTTCCATGCCGGCCTTGAATTTTTTCACCCCCTCCTTTAGCTCGTCAGAGGCAGAGCGCACCGCCTCGCCGGCTCGGCGAGAGGCTTTTAACAGGCCGGGACGCGCAGCCTCTACAGCTTTATCGGCTGCCTTGACCGCTTGCCGGCGAACCGCAGGGTTTCGGGCAGCCATCCGCAGGGCGGTAAATAATAATTTTCTAACAATCACACCAAACAGCCCTTTTTTCCGGAACGGAAATTTTAAAAAAATTTATCATAAATGCGATAAAACACCGCCCTCTGACTATAGCTTTTTTTGCCTATAAATGATAGATAATCCCCATCCTACAACGTAACCGAAAGTAAATCAGATGATTCCGCGTTATGCGCGTCCGGAAATGACCGAGATATGGTCAGCACAGAGTAAGTTTAGAATTTGGTTTGAAATTGAAGCCCACGCCTGTGATGCACAGGCAGAACTGGGTGTTATCCCGAAAGAAGCGGCCAAAGCTGTATGGGAACGCGGTAATTTCGATATTGACCGCATTGATGAGATTGAACACGAAACCAAGCATGATGTTATCGCCTTTTTAACCAATCTGGCAGAATATGTGGGCGAGGAAGCCAGATTTGTCCATCAGGGCATGACCTCGTCTGATGTACTGGATACCACCTTATCGGTGCAACTTAGCCGGGCAAGTGATTTGCTGATGGCTGGCCTGAACAGAATTTGTGAGGGTTTGCATAAACAGGCGCTGGCGCATAAATACACCCCAACCATTGGCCGCTCGCACGGTATTCATGCAGAACCGACCAGCTTTGGGCTGAAACTGGCCGGGTTTTATGCAGAATTTGACAGATGCCGTAGCCGCCTTGCCATCGCACGGGCAGAAATTGCCACCTGTGCGATATCCGGTGCGGTTGGGACATTTGCCCATATCGATCCGGCGGTAGAAGCCCATGTCGCAGAAAAAATGGGGCTGACCATAGAGCCTGTCTCTACACAAGTTATTCCGCGTGACCGTCATGCCATGTTCTTTTCTGTGCTGGGGGTAATTGCCAGCTCTGTTGAAAGGCTGGCCACAGAAATTCGCCATTTGCAACGCACCGAAGTGCGCGAGGCAGAAGAGTTTTTCAGCGCTGGTCAAAAAGGTTCTTCTGCGATGCCGCACAAGCGCAATCCTGTCCTGACTGAAAATCTGACCGGGCTGGCACGCATTGTCCGGGCGGCGGTTATTCCTGCCCTTGAAAATGTTGCTCTTTGGCATGAGCGGGATATCTCACATTCTTCGGTTGAACGGATGTTTGGCCCGGATGCCACTATCACGCTGGATTTTGCCCTTGCACGGCTGGCTTCTGTTATAGAAAATTTGCTGATCTATCCAGAAGCCATGCAGAAAAATCTGGATCAGCTTGGCGGCCTTGTTCATTCCCAGCAAGTCTTGCTTGCCCTGACCCAAAAAGGGTGCAGCCGCGAGGATGCCTATCTGTATGTGCAGCGTAATGCCATGCGCGTCTGGCAGGAAGGCAAAAGCTATCTGCCCCTGTTAAAAGACGACAGGGATATAGCAGCCTTTCTGAATGGTGAAGAGCTGGAAGCCCTTTTTGATCTGGATCAGCATTTCCGGCATATCGATACAATTTTCGCACGGGTTTTCCCTCAGCTTAGCAGGGATTAGTCAGGGAAGTAAAAAAGATGGCAGAAACAAAAACACCGCTTTATGAAGGCAAGGCCAAACGGCTGTTCAAAGGGGATGAACCCGGCACTATCATCCAGTATTTCAAGGATGATGCCACCGCCTTTAATGCGCAGAAAAAAGATGTCATCATCGGCAAGGGCATTTTGAATAATCTTATCAGCGCCCATCTTTTTCCGGCTTTGGGCGAATTGGGCATCCCCCATCACTTTATCGCCCGCACCTCGCCGCGTGAACAGCTGGTAAAGGCAGTTGAGATTATTCCGATAGAAGTGATTATTCGGAATATTGCTGCCGGGTCTATTTGTCCGCGCCTTGGCCTTCCCGAAGGTGAGAAGCTGAATAATACGCTGGTAGAATTCTGTTTAAAAAATGATGCGCTGGGCGATCCTGTGGTTGCGGGCGAGCATATCATCACCCTCGGCCTTGCCAGTGCAGAGGATTTGATGGATATCACCGAAATGAGCCTGCGCATTAATGATTTTCTGTCTGGCCTGTTTTTCGGGCTGGGCGTTCGTCTGGTAGATTTCAAGCTGGAATTTGGCTGGCTGGAAACCGCAGAAGGCAGGCAAATTGTTCTGGCAGACGAGTTAAGCCCGGATAATTGCCGCCTCTGGGATATTAAAACAAATGAAAAGCTGGATAAAGACCGTTTCCGCCGTGATTTGGGCGGCTTAATCGAAGCCTATTGCGATATTGCAACCCGATTAGGGCTGGATATTCCCGAACTGACCCCGCAAGCGTGACAAGAGCTCAAGGAAAATTTCATGCAAGTTAAAATCAATATCTCTCTGAAAACAGGCGTCCTTGACCCGCAGGGCCGCGCAGTAGAAAGCGCCCTTACCGGACTTGGTTTCACCGATGCCAGCGATGTACGTATCGGCAAGCAGATTACGCTGGATATCGATGCCGAGGATAGCGCACGAGCCGAACAGCGCGCTGCGCGTATGTGCGAGAGCTTGCTGGCCAACACGGTTATCGAAGATTACAGCATCGAAGTAATTGACGCGTCATGAGAAGTGCTATTCTGATATTTCCCGGCTCTAATTGTGACCGCGACATGATGGTTGCAGTTGAGCAAATAACCGGCCGACGGCCAGCCCTTGTCTGGCACAAGGAAAGCCAGCTAGACCCGGTGGATATTGTGATAATTCCAGGCGGTTTTTCCTTTGGCGATTATCTGCGGTGCGGGGCATTGGCCGCACGCGCCCCGGCGATGGAAGCAGTAATTGACCATGCCAGCCGTGGCGGAGCGGTTTTAGGGGTATGTAACGGCTTTCAAATCCTGCTGGAAACAGGCTTGCTGCCAGGCACACTGGTTCGCAATAGCGGGCTGAAATTTGTCTGCCGCGAAACCCGCCTGGCGGTTCAGGAAACCATTGAAACCCCGTTGCTATCCGATTTGGCGACAGGGACAGAGCTTGTCATTCCGGTTGCCCATAATGAGGGAAATTATTTTGCAGATGACGCGCTGCTAGACAGTCTGGAACAGGGCGGCCAGGTCGCTCTGCGCTATGTGGAAAACGACCCTGCCAGAGCGGCGAACCCGAACGGGTCTGTCCGCGATATTGCCGGAATTTTATCTGCGAATGGGCGGGTTATGGGGATGATGCCGCACCCGGAACGGGCAATGGGTAATGGCCATGCATCAGAAGATGGCCGTAAATTTCTGACCTCTATATTAGAAGGTGTGGCCAGATGAGTAATGCCAGCGAAATGAGTTTTAGCGATGCCAAACAGATGGGGCTGTCTTTTGAAGAGTGGCAGCTTATCCTGACAAGGCTGGGCAGAACCCCCAATTTATGCGAGCTGGGTATTTTTTCTGCCATGTGGTCAGAGCATTGCTCGTATAAATCTTCTAAAAAATGGCTGAAAACCCTGCCAACCGAAGGTGCACAGGTTATTCAGGGCCCTGGCGAGAATGCCGGGGTAGTGGATATTGGCGACGGGCTGGCGGCTGTCTTTAAAATTGAAAGCCATAATCACCCCTCTTTTATCGAACCCTATCAGGGGGCGGCCACAGGTGTAGGCGGAATTTTGCGCGATGTCTTTACCATGGGCGCGCGCCCGATTGCCCTGTTAAATGCCTTGCGTTTTGGCGATATCGCCCATGAAAAAACCCCGCATCTGCTCTCAGGTGTGGTTGCCGGCATTGGCGGCTATGGCAATTGTATTGGTATTCCAACGGTAGGCGGCGAGGTAAATTTCCACAGCTCCTATAATGGCAATATTCTGGTAAATGCGATGGCGGTTGGGCTGGCCCATAATGACCGCATTTTCTATTCCGCTGCAACAGGGGCAGGTAATCCGGTTATCTATGTGGGCGCAAAAACAGGGCGCGATGGTATCCATGGCGCTACCATGGCCTCAGCTGAATTTTCAGATGAAACCGAAAGCAAACGCCCAACTGTCCAGGTAGGCGATCCCTTTACCGGCAAATTGCTGATGGAAGCGTGCCTTGAATTAATGGCCGCAGATGCGGTCTTGTCTATTCAGGATATGGGAGCAGCGGGTCTGACGTCTTCTTCGGTTGAGATGGCCTCAAAGGGCGGTCTGGGCATGGAAATTGACCTGGATTTGGTGCCGGTACGCGAAGAGGCCATGTCGGCTTATGAAATCATGCTCTCGGAAAGCCAGGAGCGGATGCTAATGGTCATAAAGCCGGAACAGGCAGAGACTGCCCGCGCGATTTTTGAGAAATGGGATCTGGATTTCATGCCAATTGGCAAGGTTACCGATACGCAGCGTCTGGTTCTGTTAAAAGACTCAGAAATTGCCTGTGATATTCCGCTTGCCCCATTGGTAGATGATGCCCCGGAATATGACCGCCCCTATCGGCCAGAAGAATTGCAGCCTGTGCTGTCTACGGCGCAGCTGGAAAAGGATATTCCCCTGGCCGACGCATTGCAAAAGATGCTTTCCAGTGCTGATTTATCCTCTCGCCGCTGGATATATGAGCAATATGACAGCGATGTGATGGCCGACACCATTACAGGGCCTGGCGGAAATGCCGCTATGGTGCGTATTCATAATACCGATAAAGGCCTGGCGGTCTGTACAGATTGCACCCCCCGCTATGTAGAGGCTGACCCGTTTGAAGGCGGCAAACAGGCCGTATGTGAAGCCTATCGCAATATCAGCGCAACCGGGGCAAAGCCACTGGCCGTGACCAATAACCTGAATTTCGGCAATCCGGAAAAACAGGATATTATGGCACAGATTGTCGGCTCGGTCACCGGCATGGGCAAGGCGTGCAAGGCACTGGATACGCCGGTGGTTTCAGGCAATGTATCGTTATATAATGAGACCGACGGAATGGCGATACAGCCCTGTCCAGTTATCGGCATGATCGGTATTATCGATGATTGGCGCACTGCCATTGGTGCTGGCCTGCAAGAAGCAGGACAAGCACTATATGTGGTTGGCCAGTCCGAGAAGACAAATGATGGCTGGCTGGGCTGTTCGGTCTATGCCCGCGAAATCGCCGAGCGCGAGGGCGGTGCACCGCCACCTGTTGATCTGGAGGCAGAAGCCAAAAACGGCCAGCTGGTGCGCGAGGCTATCGCAAAAGGTCTGGCCAGATCTGCTCAGGATATCAGCGATGGCGGATTGCTGATAGCGGTGGCAGAAATGGTAATGGCCGGCCAGTGCGGGGCAAAAATTACCCCTCCCGATAGCGGGTCTGTGCATGGCTGGGCCTTTGGCGAGGATCAGGCACGCTATATCCTGGCGGTACGCGATGCAGGCAAATTTGCCGCCCTTTGTGCTGCCCACCAGATAGAGGCGGTACGCATTGGTGAAACAATTTCCAAAACAGAATTGACAGTCGGTGATCTGTCCCCCATATCAAAAGATGAGATGGTGGCCTGGCATACCAGCCCCATTCCGGCGTTGATGGGCTAGACAGGCCTATCCAGCGCGATAATATTGATAGAGATGTCAGCCAAAAGAGGTATCGCTATGCCGATGCAAGCCCATGAAATTGAAACGCTGATTAAAAAAGCCTTTCCGGATGCGAAAATCACCATTGAGGATTTGCGCGGTGATGGCGATCATTATTCCTGTATGGTTGTCAGTGCGGCCTTTGCCGGAAAATCGCGCGTTCAGCAACATCAGATGGTGTATCAGGCATTGGATGGGCGTATGGGCGGCGAGCTACACGCGCTGGCCTTGCAAACCCGCGCCCCATAGGCATGATTTTAAAAAGAGCAGATTTACCAGACAAGGCGCGATATAGCGCTAAAACATCTTAAAAAAAACGGAGGCATAATATGATGCTGGAAGACAAAATAAAGGAAAAAATAGGCCATAATATCGCCAGCGACGAGGTGGTGTTATTTATGAAAGGCACGCCTGTTTTCCCGCAATGCGGCTTTTCCGCAGCGGTGGTCGGCGTCCTCAGCCATCTGGGCATTAAATTTAGCGGCGTGAATGTGCTGGAAGATGATGAAATCCGCGAAGGTATCAAGGCCTATTCCGACTGGCCAACCATCCCCCAGCTTTATGTGAAGGGCGAATTTATCGGCGGCTGTGATATTGTGCGCGAAATGTATGAGACAGGCGAGTTGATGGAAATGTTCAACACCCACGGGATTAACGTTAATCCCCAACCCATGCAGGGCTAACGCTGCCCCTCGCCAATCATCAGATATGAATAAAAGAGCAGGCAAATGCCTGCTTTTTTTTGGGGACTTCCCTCACAAATCTTCCAGGCCGAAGCTGCGTTCATCTATCACTTTGGCGATACGCAGCTGAAACCAGCTATAAAATTCCTGACGACCAATTTTCTGGGCGACCTTATGTTCGGCATGATCACGCCAGGTAGCAATGGCGTCCCGGTCACGCCAATAGGAAACCGTGATGCCCAGCCCATTTTCCTCGCGCACTGCTTCCAGCCCCAGAAAGCCCGGCTGTTGCTGAGCCAGCTCTATCATCCGCTCAGAGGTCAGGCCATATAGCTCCATCTCGGCATCGGTGCGCTGAGAGGTGAAAATCACTGCATAATATTCTTCTGGCCAGCCATTATTCATTTCTATTCTGCCTTTTCTGCTGCTCGGGGGCGTCTTGGCCTGCCCTGCCCTATTCTATCTATAAGCCTATCATGATTAAGAGATAGGCGAAATCATGGCAATGTTCTGCATCGCAGGCAAAAAAAGCGCCCCTGAAAGATATCAGAGGCGCTTTATATTCAAAAATAACAGGCGTTAAAACGCCGCAAATTAGCGTGAATAATATTCGATAACCAGATTTGGTTCCATCTGTACCGGATAGGGCACTTCATCCAGTGTCGGTACACGCAGGAATGTTGCGTTCATCTTGTCGTGATCGGCTTCGATATATTCTGGCACATCGCGTTCAATAGAGCCGATCCCTTCCAGGATAGATGGCATCTGCTTGGCTTTTTCGCGCAACTGGATAACATCGCCCACTTTAACGATAACCGAGCCGATATTACAGCGCTTGCCATTCAGCAGCACATGACCGTGATTAACGATCTGGCGGGCGGCAAACACGGTTGGCGCCAGCTTTGAGCGATATAAAAACGCATCCAGGCGGCTTTCCAGCAGGCCGATCAGATTCTGGCCTGTATCGCCGCGTCGGCGTGAAGCCTCGATATAATATTTTTTAAACTGCT
>Ga0181589_10004135_pt1 | contig 11598 bp, 7 predicted proteins | sample 071ome_25_FD_132444 | JGI IMG/M metagenome (GOLD analysis project Ga0181589, IMG submission 132444) | Coastal salt marsh microbial communities from the Groves Creek Marsh, Skidaway Island, Georgia - 071410BT metaG (megahit assembly) | ecosystem: Environmental > Aquatic > Marine > Intertidal zone... | reverse complement strand
ATGCAGTTAATTGTAAACCTGGAATGGCGGAAAAAATTCCGTCTATTATCCATGTAGACGGAACATGTAGAATACAAACAGTAAATTCCAGACAAAACTATCATTTCTATGAATTAATTAAAGAATTTTATAAACAAACAAGTATTCCAATCCTATTTAACACCAGTTTTAATTTAGGCGGAGAACCGTTGGTTGAAACACTAGATGATGCAATTAATACATTAAATAATAGCGATATTGAATATCTATATTTACCTGAATACAGTAAATTAATTATTATAAAAAACAAATAAATATTATAGTAATTTAATTTAGGAAAATTATGGTTGACTTAAATAGATACTATTCTGCTGGTATGAATAATACTTTGCTAATAAAAAACATTAGCGGTGTATCATATGCTAGTCCTTATGTAAAAATATTTGAAAAAACTTTGATCGATCGATGGTATCTTGGAGATTTTTTATCTGCGGATTATACATTTGTAAGTTCGTTCGATGCGTACAATAAGGAAATAATTAAATCAACAATTGTTGCTACTGTTGACCTTGCAAAAATTATAATTTATTCGAGATTAAGCACAAGAACTGAATTAATCGATTTAGATGCTGTTGTAAACGAAAGTTATGTTGATGTGTTTATAAAGCTTAAAAAAGAAAAACTCCAAGGTTTAGACGTTACTTATAGGGTAGAATATTTCAACAATCCAAATCCTTTGTAATTTTCTTAAGATAAATAGAATATAGGAATAATTATGGAAAAAGCAACAGGATCTCCATTTCAGTCGCAATATGGTTTTAAAAGTAACGGATTTAAGGTAGATAGTTCTGGTAATATAACAGCTAATTCTTTATCTTTAGAAGTAAATCTTGAATCAGCAATTGTAAATTTTGAATTTATAGATGATGGATTTTTCTATTTCTTAATTAATAATCCTACAGAGAATCCTACATTAACTTTAGAAAAAAATAAAACATATATAATTAGATTATCATTAACTGAGTTTACTTTCAACATATTTGGAAATGATCAAGATTCATATGCTGATGTTACTTTAAGCCATTCTGCAGGATTTACAGGAACAGATGCACAGGCAAAAAGTACAGGATTATTATCAATCACTATTCCTGTAGATTTTTCAGAAACTGTAATTTACTATGGAAATGTTGATAAAACTGTATTAGGAACTATAAATGTAATAGATCCAACTGGCATTTTTGGACATGTAAATATAACTGATACTATTGAATCATTAGATCCAACTACAGGCTCACTAGTTGTCACTGGCGGAGTTGGGATTGGAAAAAATTTATCAATAGGTGGAGATTTACAAATTTCTACAGTATCCATAGAAGATTCTATTACATTTTCGACTCCTGACAGTTTGCAAATAGGAATAATCGACGACACTGGTAGTTCGATTCCTGTAAAAAATACAACAATACAAAACACTTATATTGATAATTCAATTATCGGAAGCACAACACCTGCTGCTGGCAATTTCACAACTGTAACAGGAACTGAAGATCCTACACAATTAAACGATTTAACAAACAAAAAATATGTTGACGCAACAGTGATTGCACTAGGAATAGCATTTGGAATTTAAATAATGGCAAAAACTTTACTAAAAGATTACATTTTCGAACCAGGATTAGGAGCTTTAGATAATTTATATCCTAATGGTTATAATTTACTTGCAGACAATAAAACATTTATTCAAAAAGAAAATAATGCTTTTATCAGCGATAGGATACAGTATGCAAAACAATTCAGTCCATCGACAGCAAGTTATGAACCTACAACTGGTATTTTAGATATTACTCTTATATCAGCGACCTTATTCACACCTACAAATGCTAGTTATGATCCAACAACAGGATTCATAAATCTTACGTTAGGAGTTGGTCATGGTTTTAATATAGGAGACTATATTAGAATAGCTGATGAAAGCTTGACGTTTACCTGTGGTTATGATGATAATGCAACTGAACATTCTTATCCAAGAACTAGTAATGTACCAAATATAAACGGAACTGATCCTAGCTACAATAGAAATTTAAAAATAACTAATGTAGGCATAGATTACATAACTGTAAATATAGGTGTATCATCAGATACAAGCACTCATACGTTTGTCAGCGCAACAGCTAACGCTATATCAACCTCGCATAATTTAAACGTAGGTGATGCAATAATCTTAGCACCAGGAAGCTTTAGATTTATTTGTCAACTAGATGGAGGACTATCAACACATAATTATCCTAGAGTCACAGATCCAGCTTATAATAAAGCACTAATAATTTTATCAGCAACAGCAACAAGTATAACAGTGAATGTAGGTATATCTTCTGATACTAGCCAACACTCAATTGTTACTATTCAAAGTAATGCTGTTTCAGATGTTTTTTATAATTATGTAAATGATAGCGAAACTAAATGTGAAAGAGATGTAGGATATATTATAGATTCATATCTATTTGATATCAGGTATGGAGGTAACGAAAAAACATACAAATCTATAAGTTATTATTGGGAAGAAGATGTTGCTCAAGTTGATGGCAATAGAGGACCTGAACTCGTAACGCATTATTTTATTAGAAACTTAATTAATAATTATATTTTACAAAATAAATTATTTCCTAAATTAAATTTAACAGAGTCACAGCAATTAAACACAAATGTAATTGTAGAAAGCAATTTTTATAATAGAATAACAGAACTAAGTCAAAATGTTATTGATGTAATTTCTAACGGAACATCAAGTCTACCTACTTTAGTTAAAACAGGGTTAGGACATGTAATATTCAAAGGTAATTATAGCGTAGAAGATTTGTTAATTATAACTAATGTAACAAAAAATATTATTATATATAACTTTGCATCTAATGAAACTGGAGGATATGTTGATATAATTAAGAATGGAAATGATTACTTTATTACATATGATCAAAGAACAGATGCAATCACTAAGTTGAATTTTAATTATGATACTAGTAATCAATCAGCTACAGACGAACTGCAAATTTTTATCGAAAAGACTGAAAATGCAAAAAGTGTTGTAACCGTTAGACCTTATGACTTTGGTACAGATGCTATAGAAAGACAAAGAATAGCACCTCCCCTTTCTATGTTGGATGCAGACTTTGAGTATGGATTGCAGCCAACAAAATGGGCTGCAATAGGTACACTACGAGGATATCCTTCTATATATGAAGTACCAGGCACTGATACTGAAGTAAAATCAATGGTTACTGATGCAAGTGCTGGAACAAACGGAGTAGGGCAATCATTGATTACTGTTACAACGGTTACAGCTCACGGATTTTCAATTGGAACTCCTATTACCATAAAGGCACTAGAAGATTCTATAATAGGAGCCGCTAGAGCAGAAGGGTCGTTCGTAATTAACAATGTACCTAGCACAACAACATTCACTTATTATGCAAAATCTAAAGTAGGCACAAGCAATGGTCAAGTTTTATCTAATACGTACACTCAACTCAGGCAAGCAGGCTTTTATACTGGTGCTTCTATTGGTAGTCCGGAGTTTATTGTTTTAACTAATGGTGCGGCTGGAACTGTAGTATCTGAATTAATTATAAGCGCAGGCAGTACAATTATTCCATATGATGGTTTAACTCCAGGAATTGGATCACCAGTTAATTTAGCAAGTTTTATTCCTACTGGAGCACAAGTTACTGGTTATAGAGATACAAGTTCCGGAGGAGGTACCTACATAACTCCAGAGATTAGCGGAGATTTTCTTAATTTAACTGATACTATAACAGTCGTAGACCCTACAGGAATAGTTTTAGATTTAGCCATAGACAGAGGAGACGGTGTTGCTATATATGTAAATTCAATAGTCGGTAACTCAATTACTTTTACAGATCCATTCGTTATTCCTATAATAGGAAATTCTGTATCATATGATAGTATTTCAGCCCAAAATGTATTTCCAACAGGTACCGATGCAGTATTTACAATTGCTAGGACAGGAGGAGCATACTCAGTAACTATAATAAGTGACGGTTCTGGTTATAATAGCGGTGACAAAATAAATATACCAGGTACTTTCGTCGGAGGTTTGTCTCCTACGCATGATTTATTACTAACAGTTAATACCACAATTTCTACAGGTTCTATTGATACATTCAGCCAAGCAGGAACAGCTTTTGATGGAACTGGATCAACAACTGTAACTGCACCTCCAGCCGAAGGAGGACAAGGATCTGGAGCAATATTTGATATTACTTTATCAAATAGTAGTTATACCGCAATTTTAAATCCATCTGATGACAGTACTGGATACACTCCAGGAGATAAAATTGTATTTGACGGAGCTACTTTTGGTGGAACGACTGGTACAAATGATGCATCAATTGTTGTAAACACAATACTCAGTAGTGGAGCAATTGATACTTTTACAATATCAGGAACAGGTCCTGATGCAGTTGGATCCTTTCCTTCCCCACCATTTGCTAATGTCACAACTATTGCAGGTATAGATGCGGTTTTTGATGTTACATTTACTGGCACAACTTACAACGCGACTATTTTTAATCCAGGTATAAATTATCAAAATGGAGATCTTTTTACTATATCTGGCGCAGATTTAGGAGGTACAAGTCCCGCAAATGATTGTCAAATATCAGTTACACAAGTAGATCCACAAAATGGAGCAATTCAAACTTTTTCAGTGTCAGGGACTGCAATTAATTCTGTTACAATACCTTTCCAATCTGGTACGAATATAATAGGATCGGGATTAATATTAGATGTTACGCTAAATGCTGGTCAATATACTGTTGCAATTAATAATGCAGGATCTAATTATACTGCTTTACAACAAATAATAATACCAGGGTCTTTAGTTATAGGGCAAGATGGAATAAATGACTTAACGATAATAATTAATACAGTAGATACAGCAGGATCTGTTTTAACATTAACTGAATCAGGAACAGCAGCTGGAGGGACTGGTACATACTACGAAATTGCTGGAACAAATGTACCGCCTTTTGGAAGTGGTGCATTATTTAACATATTACGCGAAAACAACGATTATACAACAATCACCCTACAAAATGGCGGTAGTCAATATCAACAAGGGGATAGACTAATAATTCTTGGAAGTACACTAGGAGGCGAAACTCCTCTAAACGACATTGAAATAAGTATATCTACAGTTAATGCAGGCACAGTTACTGGATTTACAACCAATTACATAGAAGCCGCACATGGATCAATCTTAAACTTAATTAGTACATTTAGTATATCCGAACAAACTTTATCTCAAATAGCAAAAAATACATCAATAACTTTTGATGCTTTAGCAACCTTAGAAATAGAGTTTCCTTATGCTCATGGTTTAGTTCCAGGAGATACTTTTATAGTTGATATTAGTTCAGACGATGGAGTTAATAATCATATTTTTGCAAATGGATCTTTTTTTGCTACATCGATACCATCTATTTCAAAAGTTCAATATCAAGCAAGAGCTGCTGCAAATATAGATGACAGTGTAGATGCAATACAAGGAACAGTTTATCCTCGACCAGACTCTTTTTTTATTCATAGACCATACGATGGTGGTGTACAATTAGGTACAGGTGGTCCTCAGCACGGAGCACAAGCAATACGCCAAAGTAAAAAATATATAAGATACCAATCTGGTAAAGGTATAATGTATACCACAGGTGCTCTATTTGCGCCTAGCTATGATTTACGATCAGTGCAAGCAGCAGGTATAGAGAGAAATAGTTTAATCACAGTTGTTACAGATGATAATGATCATGGATTACAAGAAGGTGGAATAGTTAGATTATCAGGAATTATTACTGAAGGATTTAATAGCGGTTCTCAAACTGCAGTACCACCTGAATTTGATTATACTGTAGTCAACATTATAGATGAAAGAACTTTTCAAATACGATCACAAAGAAGATTAGGAGCTACGTCTGCGGTGCTTTCAAGTACTGCTCAAGTTTCTGTAGTATCTTGGCATGGAGCAACGGTTAGATCTGGTATATTCGATGATCAAAACGGAATTTTTTGGGAATTTGACGGAACTCAAATTTCTGTTGTACAAAGGACTGGTACAAAGCAACTTTCAGGAACAATAAGTATAGGTGTAGATTCGAATCTATTACAAGGAATTAATACTAAATTTACACAGCAAATTACCGCAGGTGATAGGATCATTATTAAAGGAATGACGCATACTGTATCTAATATTGTAGATGATGTAAATTGTTATATAACTCCTGATTTTAGAGGAGTTACTTCTATTACTGCTGCAAAAGCTTCATTAATCATAGATAAAAAGGTAAAACAAAAAGATTTTAATATAGATAAACTTGATGGAACTGGACCAAGTAGATATGACATTGACATAACTAAAATGCAAATGATTGGAATCCAATACAGTTGGTATGGAGCAGGATTTATTGACTTTATGTTGCGCGGATCAGACGGAAATTTTATTTTTGCACACAGAATGCGTAACAGCAACGTTAATACAGAAGCATTTATGAGATCTGGAAATTTACCGGTTAGATATGAAGTTACAAATGAAGGACCTCCAGGAAAATTGGCAGAAAATATGACAATATCTCAACTAACAATACCATTATATGATTCCAGTTTCTTTCCAACTTCAGGTTATGTTTATATAGATAATGAAATAATTTATTTTGCAAATAACAATAAAGATACGAATACATTAACTGACTGTATACGAGCAACAGATTTCCAAAATTTCCAAGCTGGAGCTAACAGAACTTACAGTGCAGGTATAGCAGCAACACATAGCGCAGACACAGGTGTAATATTAATTTCGCAAACAATTACTCCTTTAATAAGCCATTGGGGTAGTGCATTTCTAACGGATGGTGGGTTTGATGAAGACCGTGGATACATTTTTTCTTATACTGAAACAAGTCTACCTGTTGATAACATAAAACGAACAGCATTTATGATAAGACTTGCCCCTAGTGTTTCTAATGCTATTATTGGAGATTTAGGAGAAAGAGAATTATTAAATAGAGCACAACTTTTGTTACAAAGTTTAGAAATTACATCAGACGGATACGATACATCAAATAATCCTATAACTGGAGGCATTGTAGTTGAGGGAGTAATTAATCCTCAAAATTATCCATCAAATCCAGCGAATGTTGTTTGGAACGGATTGTCTAACGTAGCTCAAGGAGGACAACCTAGTTTTGCTCAGATAGCATCCAGTGGAGGTATTACATGGACAAGCGGCACGCAGTCAGTTAATGTAAATATAACTATTATTTCTGATATATCAGTTTCTGTAACTTCAGCTGAATTTAATAACGATAATCAATGGAGAATAACTCGATCAAGTTATGATGCAGCTGAACCTCTATTAGGAGGTTCAGTTGCAGGAGGAAGTATTAGTAGTAATAACATTTGGCAAAATGTAACAAGCACATTAAGTAATGTTGGCAGAATTAGGCAAAATACTGTAGAGGTTACAGTTACTGATGACCCTACGCTGAGCATGCCTTCTGGTACAGTAACTTCATTTACAGTACAAGGTACAATATCTAATGCAAGTTATGCATATTTTACAAAAGCATCAGTTGACACTGGAGGTGTAAAAGTAGGAGATAATGTAGCAGGTACTGGAGGTGTCACATTTCCTGCAAACTCGCAAATATCAAGTATTCAAGCAAAACAACACGGTAGCACTGAGTTCTATCAAGTAAACTTTAATAATTCATTTAGCGGTACATTAACCCCAGGAAACAATGTAGTTGTTACACAAGAAGCTCCTTCTTTTGCTCAACCTGGTGAAACTGTATTTTCGTTAGTATCTGTTCCAGGTGAAAGAGCAGTAGCTGATTTTAAAGAGCTAAAAGAATTAACGAACACTCCATTAGGAGGACGAGGTACTTATCCAAATGGACCAGATGTTCTAGCAGTCAATATTTATAAAGTAGGTGGAACTGCAACGTCAGCAAATATCCAATTGCGCTGGGGAGAAGCTCAAGCTTAATTTGAAGGTATTATTCGATGATAATCATCTAGCAGGTCTGGTGTGCTTACCTCAGTTAAACTAGAATTATCAATTAAGCATTCTAATTGATGAGGGGTCAATGGATCAATAGACCAAGTTTCGCCTTCTGTTAGTGTTTTTTCTAATACTTCTGCAGTATCTGTTTTTATCCATTTAATCTTAAAAGATCCTGAGTTAATAAACCAAGTTTTATTTTTTTTAGTGTGAAATAACATACTTGTTTTATTTCCGGCTTGTCTAAAAACTATTATTTTACCACAATAATTTTCATTACTTGCCCAAATTAGCTCATACCCCCAGTTCTTATCTAACACACCTTCATTTGATATCATATTTACACCAATAAATCTATTATTTTAAAAACGGTTTCTAATTTTTTTACAATTATTCTGTTTGCTAATGTATTTTTTAATCCGTGATGTAATGGTTTTGGCCATCTTGAAAAAGATACCCACGCAAATCCGTCATGTTCTTCATTTAAATTTGGTAAAAATATTTTGTGTACTAAACAAACATAAGTATGAAAAGAAAATTTGTTGTCAACACTTACAAATGTTTCAAGCGGAATAGCTTTAAAAATCGTTTGTTCACCAATTTCTTCTACTATTTCTCGTTCAAGAGTTTGCCAAGGTCGTTCTTGATTTTCGGATAAACCGCCAACCAACCCCCAAACATTTTTATGTTTGCCTTTTGCTCTATGCAAGAATAAAAATTTTTTATTGTCAATTGCATAAAATAATGCACCACTACATATTATTTCACTCATAATAGTAGTTATATTAAAAAACTATTCTCCAAGATCCTTGTGGATATTCACCTTCATAGGAAAGCAACCATTCGCCATTTAAATACTTATATTGTATACCTGTGTTTAAATTTGTCGTATATATTACTTGCTCATTAGACTCGCTAGCATCAAAAATCACACTCCATTTTGTTCCATTCCATTCTATAATGTCATTTGCACTTGCTATAAAGTCAGTTCCGTCATTATTTTTCCATGCATCTGCACCATCTGTGTTAACCACGTCGCCTATTGATTCGTCTATTAATAACAATCGTAGTCCAGGCTCTTTAATAGTTGTTGGATTAGTTTTTAACGGATCAATTATAAAATGTATTTTATTTGAAGCAGTAAAATCGCTAGTTAAAACTGTATCTCCAGGAATAGTATCAACATCCCAATTTATAGATACTTCGTGTGGAGATTGATCAACTAAACTAATTGTTCCTATTATTTCACCATTAAAATCAGATCTAACAAGTCTAAGTTCTGTAATGTCATTTTCAAAAGGTTGAGGGTATAATTTTAAATATTCCACCCAAGACGCTTTTGCTTGAAATCCATTTTTTAAAAGTTTTGCAGTGTTATCTCGTATCAATAAGCCAAAATCTAATGGAGTTACATTTACTAATGCATCTGCGTCTGCTTTTTTTATTATTGCAGTATGTTGGCTAAGTAAATTACCATCATCGTCTGTAGAAATTTTATCTTTTATGTCTGCTTTTGCTCTATTATCAATATAAGCTTGTAAATTTGGTACAGCTAAATCTAAATCAATAGTACCTTGTTCTTCATTAAAGATGCTTGTGATAATACTTGTTATTACACCTAATTTTTTAACTTTTACTGGAGGACTTATATAAATAGGAGTTGAAAAAGTTAATGTAGCAATATCTATTTCAGATTCAGTGCTATTACCTATAGTTCTACTTGACCATGATACACTTTCTAAATAAATTACACTTAAACTTGTCCAATCAACAAAATTGTCATTAGTTTGCAGTTCTAAGCTTGGATTAAACAAAACTAAAATTTGTTCTAAAATTTGCAATTTCTGTTCAGTGTTTGAAGACCATATATCAACATTTATTGTTAAATTATAAGGTGTAGGCATTAAACGTTCTATAGTATAACCTTTACCGTTATAATTATCATACTCATTAGTTTCAGAATTAAATGCTCTTTCTTTAATATTTAATTTACTTACATATGTACTATCTGCTAATCTTTGTCTATCTAGTTCTAAATTAGTTACATATACTGCCATTCTCGGACAACTCGGTAATTTATTTTCGCTATTATCCCTAATTACGCTACCTACTTGTCGTGATAAATCTCCGTACATCACAGGTATTGGCGTAATTACACCTTCAATATCTTTATATGAAAAATTACTTAAAAGTCTTATTGCTTGAGTTAGGTATCTTCTAATTTGTCCATCATAAAAATGTTGTGCCATTTTATCCCTTACATGTTGTCTGATCTAGGCTTTAAAGCTTTGCTCAAACTCTGTCTTTCTTTTACAATTTCTCCATCTATTACGTTCTCATTAGTATTATTAATAAATGTAAATTTTTGTGTTGCACGATCGTCTGTATTGGTAAGTGTCATTCTAACTGAGTCTTCTATTTTTTTCCAAGATGTACCATTAAACCTAAACAATCTATTTGGAAACATATCTGTCCTTAAATAATAATCGCCTTCAATACTACCATTAGGAAATTCGATACCAATACCAAACACTTCTCCATTAGGTGGATATCCGTCTCCTAATAAGTATCCAATATACCCATCTCTTTCTGGAGTTTGCATAACACGATCTGCTAACTCATTTTGAGTGCTTGCATCTAAAGAACTAAAATCAGCAGTCACAATAGAAACGTTACCTTGATCATTTTTAGTTAAAGTGAAAAAATGTCTTGTTTCATATCCACTAAGTGGTGTATCAGCTTCTGCTTGTTGTATAACAGCAGTATTAATTTCTAATTCTTTAGTAAATGTACTCAACAAGTCTCTTAACGTTCCGTCTTCTGGTACATCTTCATTTGCTGAATTATTTAAAATATCTTTATATTCTTGACCATCTACTATTTGTTTCAATTTTAATCGATATAAATGTGGATACCAAGTTGGACTAAACCCTTCTACAGCTCTAGTAACTTCTTCTACTACATAAAATTTTTTAATTGCAGTACTAAACTCATTTAAACCGTACTCATCTCTGAGATGCGGTAATTCAATTACATCACCTGCAATGATTTTTCTTCCTAAAATTTTGATAGAACTTGTAATATGTACAGTCATGATAATCGTATCGTTTGATAAAAACAAACCAAACTGTGATAAATTGTAATCAATATCTTGTAAAGTATACACACCTCGCAAGACATAGATATCATCGTCATATTTCCTATCACGATTTTCTAAAAATAGCAAATCTTGTATATTTGTTTCAGCAACAGCGTTATAATTAGGTGTAGTAGGAGTTGAATCTTCTTCAGATGTATTTTTAGGTCCTAAATATTTGTGAACAAAAATATCTGTACCTCCTACAGTGAACATTTCAAATATTCTGTTGTCTATAAATTTGTAATCTTGTCCTTTTTCAGGTTTATATAATGATAATCTTGGCATGTATATATTTATCGTCAGATAAATATAATAGGAGAATTGTAAAAATGGAAAAAAATAGCTTAAAAAAACAAGAAATATTTGATTACGTTCACACAATGTTAGGCGGAGGAATGGTAGATGTAGAACT
>Ga0181589_10004132_pt1 | contig 11600 bp, 8 predicted proteins | sample 071ome_25_FD_132444 | JGI IMG/M metagenome (GOLD analysis project Ga0181589, IMG submission 132444) | Coastal salt marsh microbial communities from the Groves Creek Marsh, Skidaway Island, Georgia - 071410BT metaG (megahit assembly) | ecosystem: Environmental > Aquatic > Marine > Intertidal zone... | reverse complement strand
GACAATCGCTGCCGGCGGCGGCTTTCGGTCGCCAACTCCATCGATTGTTGCTGCATCGCATCCATCCGTGACAAGCGCCCAACCGATTGCTGGTCCAGCGCAACCGGGGCGCGGCTGTCCCGCGACACCGCGCTCAGCGATTCCAATGCGGCAATCTCGTCTCTAATCATCGCCGTCAATGTCGCTAATCTGGCCGCATCAATCATATGTAATCCTATCGGTGGCCGGGATATCGGCAGATCGCATCAGGGCCGTGATGGTCGCACCCACAACTATCTCATGCGATACCCTTGCATCACAGCGTCTTCCCCCCCCATATTGAAGAAACGCGTTTTGATTGGCCAGCGCAAACGATATCAAAGGCAAACGATATCACAGCGAGAACGCGGCCAAAGCGCACACCACAGGACACCCACATGACCGGACACGCGCCCCAAATTTCCCAATCACGCCATAAAGCCTGGTCACTGCAGCAGGCTCTCTTGCGCGCGGGCATCGCCCTCTTGGTCATGCTAACGCTGGCGGCATCAGCCACGGCACAACCGCTGATCCAACGGATTGGGACCCCGCTGTCACATCCGTGGGGCATGGATTTTCTTGATAACAAGACGCTATTGGTCACCGAACGTGGCGGCCAGCTATACCGGGTTGATTTAATGACCGGCAATCGCACCACCATCGGTAATGTGCCGCAGGTGCGGGCCGCACGACAAGGCGGCCTGCTGGATGTAGCGGTGTGGCGCGATAACGAAGCCAGCCCGCCAAGCGTCTATCTTTGTTACAGCCGTCCGGTTGACGGCGGTAGTGTCACCGCTATCGACACGGCGGGGTTTGACGGGCAGAATCTCACCAACAGGACCACCATTTTTACGGCCAACAACCCGTCAGACTCGGCCATTCATTATGGGTGCCGGTTAGCGCTTGACCGGTCGTATCTCTATGCGTCACTTGGCGAGCGCGGTGAACGTGATGACGCCCAAGACCCGGCGCTTCATGCCGGTGCAATCATCCGACTTGACCATGACGGGGGCATTCCCGCCGACAACCCTAAATTAGCCGGCTGGGCGCCCGAGCTGTTCAGCAAGGGACATCGCAACCCACAAGGCATGGCTATCCACCCCGAAACCGGGGCGATCTGGACGCATGAACATGGGCCGCGTGGGGGCGACGAAATTAACATTGTCACGGCTGGTGCCAATTATGGCTGGCCTAAAGTCAGCCATGGGCGCGAATATTATGGCCCGTCGATCGGCAGCGGTACCAGCGCCCCCGGATTGGCCGACCCGCTGTGGGTGTGGACCCCATCCATCGCCCCGTCAGGCATGGTGTTTTATCAAGGCCAGATGTTTGATTACCTAAACGGGCAGATGCTGGTCGGATCGCTCAAGTTCAAACGGCTTTATTTGGTTATTCTTGAAAATGGCGTACCGGTGCGCGAGGCGGTCATGCTTGATGGCACGATCGGCCGAATCCGCGATGTCGCCGTGGCGTTTGATGGCAGCATATTATTGTTGAGCGACGAGGATGATGGCGGCCTGTACCGCATTGCCGAAGCCGGACAATAGCAACAGCATAAGTGACCCCCCGATAATGACCCGGCCTGCTGCCACTACCACATCAACTGATCTGACCACCGGGCCGCTGGCCGGCCATTTTCTGCGTCTTGCCGTACCAGCCGCCATCGGCATGGTGTTTTCAACGATTTACAATGTTGTCGATGTCTTTTTTGCCGGCATGCTTGGCACCACCGCACAGGCCGGCCTGACCATCGCCTTTCAATGTTTCTTCATTTTTGTCACCATCGGTTTCGGGTTGGGATCAGCAATGACGGCGCTTGTCGGCCATGCGATTGGCGGCAAAAGCGACAGCGAGGCCCGCCAAATGGCGGCACAGGGACTTGGCTTTTCAGTCATTGCCTCGGTTGGTCTTGTCGGGCTCGCCTTTGCCGGCGGACCGGCGCTCATTGCCTTTATTTCGGCTAGTGATTCGTATCGTGCGGCCGGCACTGCTTATTTTTTGGTGCTTTTGTTCAGTTTGCCTAGCTTTGTCATGGCTTACGGGTTGAACGGCATTCTGCAGGCACAGGGCGACACAAAATCGATGCAATTTGCCCTGATCGGCGCCTGCTTTGCTAATATCGGCCTCAACCCGCTATTGGTGTTTGGCGTTCCCGGCCTGTGGGCCGGCATCGGTTTTAACGGTATTGCCACCGCAACAGTGATCAGCCAGACTGGGGTGTTAGCCTTCATTCTATGGCGCCTGTGGCACAGCGGGATTTTCCGCGGATGCCAAGCCGCCAGCTTTGTGCCTGACCTTGCCCTATATCGGCAGATTCTGGGGCAATTGATACCAACCAGCTTTACCATGCTGGTGATGTTTGCAGCGGGCTTTATCGTGCAGATCTACCTCAAATCTTTCGGTGTGGCGGCAGTCGCGGCCTATGGTGTGGCGTTACGGGTCGAACAATTATTCTTGCTGCCGGTCTTTGGCCTGACCGGGGCGCTGCTGCCGATTGCTGCCCAGAATTTTGGGGCTGGTCAGCCCGATCGGGTGCGGGCGGCCCTTTTCACCTGCTGGAAATTTGGCTGGCTGTTTATGCTGATTGCCTGTCCAATTTTGTTTGTCGCGGCCAAGGGGTTGATGCGGGTCTTTACCGACGATCCTGCGGTGGTCGAAATTGGTGTGCGCTATCTTCATATCGATGGTTTCATTTTGCCGATCTATATGATGCTGTTTGCGATCTATTCATTCCTGCAGGCATTAAAAAAACCCGTTTGGACGCTGGTTATCGGCATCTACCGTCAGGCCTTTGGGGTCGCGTTCTTCAGCTATGTCTATGTGTATCATCTTGGCTTTGGGGTTGTCGGTATTTGGTATGGTATTGCGACCAGTGTCCTGACCGGTTTGCTGCTGTCTTTGGCCTTAACCGATTATGCCGCAAGGCCGATTATTGGCGGCTTGTTCACCCGCAAAATACTGGCGCCGCACCAGCCCTAAACAGCACCCGTCATTGACAGTGCTACTGGTCCAGCGCTGCCAAGGCATCGACGGTATCGACATCCTGCAGCCATCCAGCTTCGTCACTGATGACCGGGTTATGCGCGGCAATATGATCCGCCAGAAGTTGGCGGCCACCGCTGTCGCCAGACAGGGCGGCAAGCTCGGGGAAAAAAGCCCGCCCCCACACCACCGGATTACCGCGTTTGCCGCCGACCAGCGGCATGGTGATTCGGCGGTGATGATCGGCTTGGTCAAGATGTGCGCGCAGCAGCCTGTCCATCATATCGGCGGTGAGCAGCGGCATATCGCCAAGCCCGATCATTACATCACTGACATCGGCTGCCAGCGCACCGATGCCCGTCGCCACCGATGTGGCCTGACCGCTGGCGTGATGTGCATTAAACACCGGGCGGACCGGCAACCCGTCAAGCGCCGCCGCGACCTTGTCCGCTTCATGTCCGACCACGACAATCACCTCATCAAGTCCGGCGGCAAGCATCGCCTCGGCGGCATGACGCACCAGCGGCTTGCCCGCCAACGGGGCCAGCAATTTATTGACCGCGCCCATCCGCCGTGACTGGCCGGCCGCCAATAAGATACCGACCACATGATCGCCAACTAAATGACGCGTTGCCAGCGCGCGCGGCATCGGTCGTGACGCGATCTCCATCAACAAACCACCGGCCGCCATATCGGCACATTCGGCCGTTGTCACATCGATATCAGCCAGCACTAATTGCAGCACCCAATCAAGCCCGTTTAATTTCGGCGAGCGCGCACACCCCGGCATGCCGATCACCGGCGTCGCTGTTGCACCGCTACCAAGATGGGCCAGCATCAATAAATTTCCCGGATCCACCGGCAGACCAAACCGGTCAATCTGTCCGCCGGCAAGCACCACCGCTTGCGGTAATTCATCCTGCCGGTCGGCAATTGCCGAGGCACCACACAACAAGATTATATCAACGTCCTGACAGGCCTTTATGGCAGCAGCAAGCGGCTGGCGGTCATGCGGGCATACACGGCTGTCAACAAGCTGGCAGTCAAGCTGGGCGAGCCGCGCCGCGGTGACTTTTTCAGTGGCGGTAAATAGCCGGTCCTTTTGTCCGGCAAGACGTGTCTGGATCAATGCCACCTTGGCCTGCCGCAACGGATGAAAGCTAAACCCCGGTCCGGTGCCAAGGCACTCTTCAATCGCGGCAAGCGACGATTCAGCCACAAAGAACGGGATAATTTTCAAGGTTGCTGCCATCTGTCCAGCGTCTAACAATTGGTTATGCTGGACCAACGCAAAGGTAATCGCTTCATCAATTTCATTCAGACGGCGGATCACGTCACGGTCATAGCGCACAATACCGCGCACCGGCACCCGAATATTGACACGGCCAGTCGCCGCCCGGTCAAGGTCAACACCTGCCGGGGCCAAAGCCCGCGCCAGCCGGTCGGCCGCCTGGTCTTCATGCACATCACCATCGTCGGGTGCCGCACAAATGAGATGCGTTTGACCGGCCGCACGCAAGCGCTCCAAAATCGTCAGATCGAGGCGCGTGCCTTTGGCGATGCTACCGGTGGCACAGCTGTGCCGATGGGCCAGCAGCAACCCTTCACACGCATCAATCGGAAACCGGGCAAGCCGCATCAGCGCCCTCGTCCCCGATAGGCGGCGATCAGTTCTGCCAGCACCGACACCGCAATTTCAGCCGGTGTCTTGGCGCCAATATCAAGACCCGCCGGCCCTTTGATCCGGCTGGTCGTCGCCGCGTCAAACCCGGCATCGGCCAGACGCTCTAGCCGTGCCGCGTGGGTGCGGCGGCTGCCAAGCGCGGCAATGTGAAACAACGGCTTGGTCAGCCCGACCTGAAGCGCCGCATCATCAATCTTTGGATCATGCGTCAAAGCGACCATCGCCGTCTGGTCATCAAGCACCATATCGGCAAGTACAATATCAGGCCAATCAAGAACCAGCCGTTGCCCCGGAAACCGGTCTGCCGATGCAAAAACCCGCCGCGGGTCAATAATTGTCACATCAAATCCGCAATCGGTCGCCATATGCGCCAGATGCTGGCTGATATGAACGGCCCCAATAATCACAATCTGTGGCCGCGCGTCTTGCACAAACCAAAAGTTATTGTCTTCGAGCAGATTCGCCGGTGGTACTCTGGCCATCAGCGTGGCTGGCGCCCCGTCAAGCGGCAAACACAATCCGACCGGTTGGCGTAAGGCAAGCGATTCGGCAGCTGCGATCAGCACCGGTGCCGGCAAGCCGGTTTCGGCAACCGCCATGACCAAGATTGAAATCTGGCCGCCACATGACAGCCCAACCTCCCATGCGGTGGCGTCAGCGACCCCGAAATCAACACGCCTTGCCCCGCCACTGGCAATCAGGTCACATGCCGTATCAATCACCGCACCTTCGACACAACCGCCCGACACCGACCCAGCAATTTGTCCGTCGTCACGGATCACCATCACACTGCCCACCTGACGCGGCGATGATCCCCATGTCCGAATCACAAAGGCAAGCGCCACCCCATGACCGGCGGCCTGCCACCCGGCGGCCAGTCCAAAAAGCCGGTCATCTGCCAGCATCAAATCCTGCATCTGGCCATTTTCAGCCATGGTGGTCATTCCTTTTCCTGTGCATAAGCCGCAGCGGATTGCGGCGCCAGCGCGGCCAGGCGCGCCGCCCGGCGCCATCCTTCGATGGACGGGTCAAGACAATTGTCCACACCGCCAAGACTATCGGCAATATCCATTATAGACTGCAGCGAGTGAATTGGCAAAAACCGGTCGACATGCGGCATCATCGCCCGAATCGACTGGCTTTTGGGCACAAATCCGTCAAATCGCAACAGAGGGTTCAGCCAGATCAATGATGATGTCGATTTCCCAAGCCGTTCCATCTGTGCGCTTAACCCGTCATCACGGGTCCGATCAAGACCATCGGTGATCAACAGCACGACCGCGCCTTCACCAAGTACCCGGCGCCCCCATTCACCGTTGAACTGTGCCAGACTGTCACTAATCCGGGTGCCGCCCGACCAGTCGTCAACCCGTGCCGCAACATCACCGACCGCCAGATCAACATCGCGCTGCCGCATCTGCCGGCTGATATTGGTCAGCTTTGTCCCAAACAGAAAACTGTGGACACGCGGCTGCACGGCGCTAAGCCGGTGGATGAAATGCAGCATGACCCGGCTATATTGTTCCATCGACCCAGATATATCGCACAATATCACCAGCGGGCACGGCATCTCGATACGGCGACGAAACCGGGGCATCACCAGGCCGCATCTGCGGCTGGCATCACGCAAGGCGGCGCGTAAATCAATTGTCTTGCCCTGCTGCCCATGGCGATAGCGCCGGGTCAACCGTTTTGGCAATTTCGGGGCAAGGCGGGCAATCGCCGTTTCGGCCACGCGCAATTCATCGGCCGACATTGTTTCAAAATCCTTATGTAGGATCCGATCTGTATCGGTGGCGGTGGCGGTGGCGTCAAATTCGATCGTCACCTCTTCCAGCGCATCTGGTTTGGTTTCGGGCGAACCGCCCAACGCATCGGAAAGACGCCGGGCCATGTCCTCGGCCTGATCGGCGTCACCACCGGGCAGCCGGATTTGCGGCAACAGCAAGGCGCGCAATTTTTCGTGAAACTGCGGATTGCGCCAAAACAGACGAAAGGCCTGATCGAATAGGGGCTGGTCCTCATGCCGTTTGATCAGGCTGCTGGCAAGCGCGTGGTACAGATACGCCTTGCTGGCAAGGCCGGTTTGCTGCACCGCCTCAACGGCATCGATCATGCTGGCCGGTCCGGTCCGAAACCCGATCTGGCGTAACAGCCGGACAAACAGCATGATATTCTGATCCAGCTTTGGATCTGGCACGGACGGGATGGGCGCCACCGACCCGGTCATGCCGAGGCCGCGTCACCATGTGTGGCGGCAAGCTGAATTTCAGCCAGAATTTGGGCGGCTTCACTACCTTGAATCCGCGCAATATCGTCTTGGTATTTCAATAACACGCCCATCGTCTGGTCGACTGTTTGAGGGTCAAGCGCGACACAATTCAACGCCACCAACGCCTGCGCCCAGTCGATCGTTTCGGCCACCCCCGGTGCCTTGAAAAGCTGTTTATCACGCAACGCCTGAACAAAATCGACCAGCTGTGCCTGCAGAACCGCACCAGCGACCGGCGCCTTTTCCTGCAAAATCGCCAATTCAACCGCCCGTGACGGATAATCGACCCAGTGATAAAAGCAGCGTCGTTTCAACGCATCATGGATTTCGCGGGTCCGGTTAGAGGTAATGATCACAATAGGCGGGCTGGCCGCCGCAATGGTACCGATCTCGGGGATGGTAATTTGCCAGTCGGACAGAATTTCCAGCAAAAACGCCTCAAACGCTGCGTCGGCCCGATCCAGCTCATCGATCAGCAAGACCGGCGCCCCGCCGGCACCCGGCCTCAACGCGCGCAGCAATGGTCGCTCGATCAAAAACGCGTCACTGAACAGCGCATTCACGCGCGTATGCGCGTCGGTCTGATCGGTGCCAGCCGCCTGAATTTCCAGTAATTGCCGCGCATAATTCCATTCATAAGCCGCCTGATTGATATCAAGCCCTTCATAACATTGAAGCCTGATCAGATCGCGCCCAAGAACATGGGCCAAAGTCTTGGCGATTTCGGTTTTGCCAACGCCGGCCTCGCCTTCAAGGAACAGCGGGCGCGCCTTGGCGAGGGCCAGATACAGGCTGACCGCAAGCCCCTCACTGGCAATATAACCGACAGCCGCCAGCGCCTGCTGTAGCGATTGGACTGACTGAAATGCCTTGGTCATGCTGAACGCCCCGAAAAATGGCTGTTTTTGACGCTTCCATGTTTACAAATACCGAAAACAGCGACAAGCTTTTCTTTTGACAAACAAAACAACAAAAACAATTTGCCGCAAAGGGAGAGACCAATGGCCAAAGTAACAATGACAGTGAACGGGACGGCCGTTTCGCATGATGTGCCAGACAATACCTTGCTGGTATCATTCTTGCGCGAAAAGCTGAAATTGACCGGCACCCATATCGGCTGTGATACCAGCCAGTGCGGCGCCTGCGTCGTGCACGTCAATGGCGAATCTATCAAATCTTGCACGGTTCTGGCAGCCCAGCTTGATGGTGCTAATGTCACAACCATCGAGGGCATCGCGAATGGTGATGAATTGCACCCGATGCAGCAAGCATTCCATGAAAATCACGGCCTGCAATGTGGCTTTTGCACACCCGGCATGGTGATGAGCGCGATCGAGCTTGTCGAACGCAACAAAAACCTCAGCGAACGCGACATCCGTGAAGGGCTGGAGGGCAATATCTGCCGCTGCACCGGCTATCACAACATTGTCAAATCAGTGCAGGCTGCAGCCGCAAAGATGGGAGGATAAAATGCCAGAAGGAACCGTAAACAACGGCATTGGCGCCTCGGTACGGCGCAAGGAAGACAAGCGTTTTCTGACCGGATCAGGCCGCTATACTGACGACATCAACCGGGCGGGCCAGCTTTACGCCTATTTCGTGCGGGCCAATGTGGCGCATGCCACGATCAAATCGGTCAAAACCGACAAAGCCGCCAAGATGGATGGCGTGGTCGCGGTCTACACCGGCGAAGATGTCGCCAATGATGGTGTTGGCGGGCTGATCAACGGCTGGGCGGTCACCAACCGTGACGGCAGCGCGATGACCGAACCGCCGCATCCGATTTTGGCCAAGGACAAGGTACGCTATGTCGGCGACCATGTGGCGATGATCGTTGCCGAAAGCGCCGCACAGGCAATGTCAGCGGCCGAAGCGGTCGAGGTGGCCTATGATCAATTGCCACCGGTGGTTGATCTGGCCAGTGCCGCCTCAGGGGCCGAAATTCATGACGGCATGGCCAATAACACCTATTTCGACTGGGAACTTGGTGATGAAGCGGCCACCGCGGCCGCCTTGGAGTCAGCCGCAACAGTGGTCAATTTGACCGTTCGCAACAACCGTCTGATCCCAAATCCGATGGAACCGCGGGCCGCCGTCGTTGACTATGACCCGATTGCCGATTCCTATGTGCTTCATTCAACCACCCAGAACCCGCATTTGTTGCGGCTGGTGATTTGCGCCTTTGTTCTTGGCATTCCCGAATCAAAAATGCAGGTGATTGCGCCTGATGTTGGCGGCGGTTTCGGCTCAAAGATTTATCTGTATGCCGAAGAGGCCTGCTGTACATGGGCAAGCAAAAAGCTACGCCGGCCGATTAAATGGACCGCGGATCGCACCCAGGCCTTTTTGTCGGACGCGCATGGTCGTGACCACATCAACAAAGTGCAGATGGCGCTTGACAGTAACAACCGCATCATTGGCTTGCGGGTCGATACGCTGGCCAATCTTGGCGGCTATCTGTCGGCCTTTGCGGTGGCGACCCCAACCTATTTGCACGGCACATTATTGTCGGGCTGTTATGACATTCCGGCGATCTATACCAATGTCAAAGGGATGGCAACAACCACCGCGCCGGTTGATGCGTATCGCGGTGCCGGCCGGCCCGAGGCAACCTATCTGCTGGAACGGACGATGGATGCCGCGGCGCGTCAGGTCGGCATGGATCCGGCCGAATTCCGCCGGTTGAATTTCATTCCCAAGGATGCGTTTCCATATCAGACCGCGGTCGCCCTGCAATATGATATTGGCGATTATGAGCCGCTTCTCGACAAAGCCCTTGAAATGATTGACTATAAAGGCTTTGCTGGGCGGCGGGCTGAATCGCTCAAACAGGGCAAATATCGCGGCATTGGCCTGTCAAGCTATATCGAGGCGTGCGGCATTGCCCCATCAGCGGTTGTCGGGGCGCTTGGCGGCCGCGTCGGCCTTTATGAGAGCGCTGTGGTGCGGGTTGACCCGACCGGCACCATATCGGTCTTTACCGGCACCCACAGCCACGGCCAAGGCCATGACACAACCTTTGCCCAGCTGGTTACCGAACGTCTTGGCGTTCCGATCGAACGGGTGGAAATCGTGCATGGTGACACCAACCGGATTCAGTTCGGTATGGGCAGCTATGGGTCGCGCTCACTGGCTGTTGGCGGCACCGCCATTTCCAAGGCGATCGACAAAGTGATCGCCAAGGGGCGGATTATTGCGGCCCATATGCTAGAGGCCGATGATGCCGACGTCGAATTCAAGGATGGTAAATTTACTGTGGCCGGTACCGACAAGGAAAAATCCTTTGGCGAAATTGCCCTGTCGGCCTATGTGCCCCATAATTTTCCGCATGACCGGCTTGAGCCCGGGCTTGAAGAAACGGCGTTTTATGACCCGCTCAACTTTACCTATCCGGCCGGCACCCATATTGCCGAGGTAGAGGTTGATCCGGCCACTGGCGTGGTCGAGGTTGTTGATTGGGCCTGCTGTGATGATTTTGGCAATTTGATCAATCCGATGATTGTGCATGGTCAGGTTCATGGCGGCATCGGCCAAGGGGTTGGCCAAGCCTTGCTGGAAAACGCCCATTATGATGACAATGGTCAGCTGCTGACAGCGTCCTATATGGACTACTGCATGCCGCGCGCCGATGATCTACCGTCAATGCAGGTTGATTGTCTGGTCACCGCCTGCACGCATAATGACCTTGGCGTCAAAGGGTGCGGTGAGGCTGGTGCTATTGCATCGCCACCGGCCTTGATCAATGCCGTGATCGATGCGCTGACACCGTTTGGCGTGACTGACCTCAGCATGCCAGCAACCCCCGAAAAAGTCTGGCGCTCGATCCAAGACGCGCAGGCCAAAGCTGCCGAATAAGGAGACAGGAACATGTATGCAACAAACTATGTAAAAGCGACCACTATCGCTGATGCTGCCAGCCGGCTTGGCGCTGCCGATGACGGCAAATTGCTTGCCGGTGGCATGACCTTGCTCCCGACGCTAAAGCAACGGCTTGCCAATCCGGATTGTCTTGTTGATCTGGCGGGCTGTGATCTTGCCGGAATCAGTGATGACGGTCAGTCGATCCGTATCGGGGCGATGACCCGCCATGTCGATGTGGCCAATTCACCGGTCGTACAAAAAGCGATCCCCGCGGTCACGCATCTGGCCGGCCATATTGGTGACAGGCAGGTCCGCAATCGTGGCACCATTGGCGGGTCAGTCGCCAACAATGACCCGTCAGCCTGTTACCCGTCGGCGGTATTGGCCTTGGGCGGCACCGTCCACACCCAAAACCGGTCGATCGCCGCCGATGAATTTTTCACCGGCATGTTCGACACCGCGCTTGATGAAGACGAAATCATCACCGCCATCAGCCTGCCAAAACCGGAAAAGGCCGGATATGTCAAATTCCCAAACCCAGCATCACGCTATGCGATGGTTGGGGTGTTTGTCGCCAAATTCGCCGATGGTGTGCGGGTCGCAGTAACCGGCGCCGGTGAAGACGGGGTGTTCCGCGCGACCGACATTGAAGCCGCGCTTGACGCTGATTTCAGCGTTGGCGCCATCGACAAGGTCAGTGTCTCTGCCGATGGGTTGATGAGTGACATTCATGCGTCAGCCGATTACCGGGCACATCTGATCGCTGAAATGGCCCGGCGCGCG